>JAABUN010007932.1_pt1 | contig 11160 bp, 13 predicted proteins | sample 5559311 | NCBI WGS metagenome assembly JAABUN01 (sample SAMN10711877, study PRJNA513370) | rock metagenome | isolation source: Antarctica rocks | place: Antarctica: Victoria Land, Siegfried Peak sud | reverse complement strand
TTTTTTTTGACTAAAACGGCTTCATTTAAGATTTCAATCAAATTCAGTTGTTTTAAATTGAACATTGCCTTTCCGAAATGACCTACTCCGGGGAGAATAATTTTATGGCTGCTAATAATATCTTTAGCATCCGATGAAATTACGGAGTTAACCTTCAGCCTTTCCATCATTTTTTTGACAGAATTTAGATTTCCCATTCCGTAGTCGATAATAATGATTTTGGACGACATTGGTCTTATTAATAATTCGCTTATTGAACTTAAATTATTCTTCAAACATCTTTTTCAAACTGTCCGTAAAAGGCGCGCGCGCGACGCCTTTTTCCGTGATGATTGCCGTAACCAAATCGTTCGGCGTAACGTCGAAAGCGTAGTTGTTGACTTCAATGCCTTCGGGCGCAAGTTGTATGTCTTGGACGTGCGTTATCTCGCGGATGTTTCTTTCTTCAATCGGGATTTGCTCGCCCGTCGGACAATTCAAATCGACCGTCGAGAGCGGCGCGGCAACGTAAAACGGAATGTTGTGCCGGCGCGCCAGAACCGCGACCATATAAGTTCCGATTTTATTGGCGACGTCGCCGTTCGCCGCGATTCGGTCAGAGCCGACGACGACGGCGTGAATTTTCCCCTGCGTCATCACGTGTCCGCTCATACTGTCGGTGATTAAAGTTACGGGAATATCGTCTTGCAGTAATTCCCAAGCCGTCAGACGCGCGCCCTGCAAATACGGTCGCGTTTCGTCGGCGAAGACCGAGATTTTTTTGCCCTGACTGACCGCGCCGCGCACGACACCGAGCGCCGTTCCCCAAACGCCGCCCGTTGCAAGCGCGCCCGCGTTGCAGTGCGTCAAAACGGTCGAGTCGTCTTTTAATAATTCGCCGCCGAACTGCGCGATAAGCCGCTGCGATTCGATGTCTTCTTCTTGTATATCTTTCGCGTCTTTAATTAAAATCTGCTTGATTTCCGAAACGGATTTGTCTTGAGATTTAGCCGTATGAAACGTGCGTTTCATACGGTCAATCGCCCAGAAAAGATTGACGGCGGTCGGGCGCGTCTTCGACATCACGTCGCAGACGTATTCGAGTTCATCTTCCAAATCCGCGACGTTCGTTCCGACAAATTGCTTTGCGCCGAGCGCGATTCCGTAAGCCGCCGAAACGCCGATTGCCGGCGCGCCGCGCACGACCATATCTTTTATCGCGTCGGCGACTTCCGTGTAACTTTTTAAAAAGAGCCATTTTTCTTCGGTCGGAAGCAGTCGCTGGTCGAGCATTTTTACCGCTTCGTCCGTCCATTCGACAGGTATTATCATTTTCGTTTAAAATTCCTTGTGTTTTAGATTTCGCCTAAACGTGTGTTTTAGATTTCGCTCAAATGATAGAGAAAAATTGTTCGAGAAGCAAAAGGGAAGAAAATTTATGTTTGAACCGAAAGCGCGCGAATTTTGTTTGATTGCCGAAGGCGACTTTGCTGACATCGAAGAAGCCAAACACGCCCTTCACGACCCGTTTGTCGAAGATTTCGTCGAAGCGAACGGCAAATTTCGCGTGCATAATTTTGAAGACATCCGCGTCGCCGCCGGAATATCTTTAAGCGATTTGGAAATCGCCGACTTCGGCGACGGCGTTTATGAAATTTCCTGTCGCACTTCAGGGCAAATTCTTAACCGAAGCCGCGCCGAAAACCTCGCCGAAAACCTGCGCCGTCAAGCAATGTTTGATGAAATCAGCATCGAACCGTTAAAATAATGGAAAATGGAAAATGGAAAATGTAAATCAGCCGCTTGTTTTAACGTGCCGCATTAACAATTAGCCCTTTTCTTAATTTTCCATTTTCCATTTTCCATTTTCCATTTTCCATTTTCCATTTTCCATTTAAAACTATGTTTTCCGATAAATTTTTAGACGGGTGCGTCGCGGTTAAAAGCGGCGATATAACGCGCGAGAATGTTGACGTGATTGTCAACGCGGCGAATTCCACCTTGCTCGGCGGCGGCGGTGTTGACGGCGCTATTCACGACGCGGGCGGCGCTTCGATTTTAGAAGAATGTCGTGAAATTCGGCGCGTTAAATATCCAAACGGTCTGCCGACGGGCGAAGTCGTTATCACTTCGGGCGGAAATCTGCCCGCACGTTTTGTCATTCACACGGTCGGACCAATTTACGGCGCGAAAGAAGCGGAAGCGCCGGAGAAATTGCTGGCGAATTGTTATAAAAACTCGCTTTCGCTGGTTGTTGAAAACAATTTGAAAAGCGTCGCGTTTCCGTCGATTTCGACCGGCGCGTTCGGTTATCCGAAACCGGAAGCGGCGCGCGTTTCTTCGACGGCGATAAAGGAATTTTTAGAACAAGAAAAAACTCTGGAACAAATTTTACTTATTTTCTTTTCCGACGCCGACGCTCGTTTATTTTTAAAACATCAACAATTTGAATCGACTGCAGACGTTTGAAAAATTCGCCGCGCAACGCGGAAATTTCAAATTTCGCGTTTGCGAAAAACTTTTTTTCTCGTTTATTCTACAAAGGCAAGCGTTTAACCGAATTTTATGACGGAAGTTTCCGAGCAGCAAACATTTAATTTAATGCAATCAGCGACCGCAGTTTCGGCAGCAGAACAATCAACCGAACCGAATTTCAGACGCGACTTTGAGAACCGCGCGCCGCAGTTGCCGGAAAATCTGCGCGCTTTGGACGCTATTTCGCGCAATTTTTTCTGGTCTTGGCGCGCGACGGGCGCGGCGCTGTTCCGCGAAATCGATTCGCAGTTGTGGGAGCGCTGCGAGCAAAATCCGCGCGCTTTTTTAAGACGAGTCGGCGGCGTGCGCCTGTGGCAAATGGCGAACGACGCCGTATTTGTCGAAAGGCTGCAAAAATTTGAAAACGAATTTAAAGATTATATATCCGAGCCGCCGAACCGTTTCGGGCGCATTACGGCGGAAAATCCGGTCGCTTATTTTTGTGCCGAATACGGCGTTCATAACAGCTTGCCCATTTATTCGGGCGGCTTGGGAATCTTAGCGGGCGACCATTTGAAATCGGCTTCGGATATGAACGTGCCGCTCGTCGCCGTCGGTCTGCTCTATCGGTTTGGCTATTTCCGTCAGAAAATCGCGCACGACGGCTGGCAGCAAGAAAAATATCTTGATTCCTTTGCAGGAGAGCTTGCGCTCGAACCCGTTTTTGATGAAAACGGCGAACGAATTTTAACATCGGTAAAAATGCGCGGACGCGAAGTTTTCGCGCAAGCGTGGCTGGCGCGCGTCGGCAGAATCTCGCTTTATTTGCTCGACACGAACGTCGAGGAAAACGACGAAACAGACCGCCTTATTACCGGACATCTTTACGGCGGCGACGCGGCGACTCGCGTCGTGCAGGAAAAAATCTTGGGCATCGGCGGCGTTCGTCTGCTTAGAAAATTAAACGTCCAACCGTCGGTTTATCATTTAAACGAAGGACATTCGGCGTTTTTAACATTGGAACTGGCGCGCGAGTTTTTAATTGAAAACGAAACGGCTAATTTTGACGACGCCGTAAAAGCGGTGCGCGGGCAATGCGTTTTTACGACGCACACACCCGTTGCTGCAGGCAACGACACATTCGCGCCCGAATTGATTGAATCCTGCTTTGACGAGCATTTTATAAGCGCGCTGAAAATTTCCAAAGACGAGCTTTTCGCGCTCGGACGCACGAACGCGGAGGACAAAGCCGAATGGTTCGGAATGACGCCGCTCGCCGTTCGTCTGACGCGCTCGGCAAACGGCGTCAGCGAAAAACACGGCGCTGTTTCACGCGCGCTTTGGTTAAAGATGTTTCCCGAAAAACGAAACGCCGACGAAGTGCCGATTTCGTTTGTAACGAACGGCGTTCACGCGCCGACGTGGATTGCGCCGACGTTTCAGAAGCTTTACGAAAAACACATCGGCGCGAACTGGACGGAAATTCTGCGCGACGAAACGGCTTGGCGCGCGGCGATTGAAAAAATTCCCGACGCGGAAGTTTGGCAGACACACAAACTTTTAAAAAGACTTCTTATTTCTTTCGTGCGGCAAAAACTTTATTCGGCGCAGACCGGCTTGCACGATACGATAAACGAAAACGAAAATCCGCGTTCCCTTCTCGACCCCGAAGTTTTAACCGTCGGCTTTGCGCGCCGCGTGGCGGAATATAAACGCTGGGATTTGCTGATGTCGGACACCGAAAGGCTTTTAAAATTGGTGAATGACGAGCGGCGACCCGTTCAATTCGTTTTCGCGGGCAAAGCGCATCCGCAGGACACAAGCGGAAAGCTCGTTCTGCAAAATCTGATGAGTTTCGGCACGGCTTCAAACTGGCAGAAGCGCGCCGCGTTCGTCGAAGATTACGACCAGGAAGTCGCGCGCTACTTGGTTCAGGGCGTCGATGTTTGGCTCAACGTTCCGCGTCGCCCGCTTGAAGCGTCCGGGACGAGCGGTCAGAAAGCGGCGATGAACGGCGCGCTCAATTTTTCGATTCTCGACGGCTGGTGGATTGAAGGCTACAACGGCGAAAACGGTTTTTCAATCGGAAATACGGTCGAAGACGCCGATGAAAAAACACCTGACGCCGACGACGCCGCATCACTTTATCAAGTTCTGGAAACGGAAATCGTGCCGGAATTTTACGAAATGGACGCAGGTAACGGTTTGCCCGCCAAATGGATTCGCCGTATGAAAAACGCGCTCGCAACCTTGACGCCGCAGTTTTCGAGCGACCGAATGCTGAAAGATTACATCGAAAAAATATATTTGGGTAATAGGGATTAGGTGGTTATACAAACCTTTTTGTTTTTCGCATATCCGCTGATTGTCGAGCGGCGGATAAACGGATGGGACGCTGTTCGCTTGAGCGCGCGAGCAGTTTGGCAAAATCTCGGCGGCGTCCTCGGTTTTGTCGCGCTCGAAATTCTGCTCGGCATCGTCGGTTATATGTTTTATTTGGTCGGCGTTTATTTTGCGTTTCCCTTAATGTTCGCGGGCGCGTTTGTAGCTTACCGCAAAGTTTTCCCGAAAACCGTCAACCAAAATTTCAATTCCCCGCCGCCGCCCGATGCGTTTGGCGGCGCGAGCAGTTATACTTAAATCTATGAAAGCAAATTTTATCGAAATAAATTCCGGCGCGGAACTCGACAAGTTGTTTGACGAGTCAAATGAAAAACCGGTTGTTTTATTCAAACACAGCCTGACCTGCCCGATAAGCGCGGGCGTTTATCAGGAAATATCGGGCGCAACCGCCGACATTCACATCGTTGTGATGCAGCACGCACGCGATGTTTCAAACAAGATTGCCGAGCGCACGGGCATTCGCCACGAGTCGCCGCAGGCAATTGTTTTGAAAAACGGAAAACCCGTTTATCACGCTTCGCATTACGACGTAACTGCCGGCGATGTCGAATCGTATCTGAAATAAGAATGATTGAGCCGACACGAATTATTGAAGAAAACGAGCGGGAAATTTCCGTCAACTGGTCGGACGCGAGCGAGAGCAAATATACCGCCGCGCAGTTGCGCCGAGCGTGTCCGTGCGCGGGCTGCGTCAACGAATGGACAGGCGAAAAAACGCTGCGCGACGAGACTGTTCCCGACGATTTGAGTTTTTCGCACATCACAATCGTCGGACGATACGCGCTGAATTTTCATTTCTCCGACCGACACGATTCGGGAATTTACAGCTTCGCTTATTTGCGAAAATTGCGGGGAAAAAATTAACCGCAGAGACGCAGGGACGCAGAGGAAAGGATGAAAAGAGAAGAAAAATTTTTATTAAATCTTCGCGGCTCCGCGTCTCTGCGGTAAAAAATCTTTATGCAGGAACGAGACATTTTCGACGAGCGGCAGGAAACCAAAAGCGCAAATTATTCGTGTCCGTTTTGCCGCGAGCGAAACGATTACGACGTGCGCTGGCTGAAACGAACGAAAAAACGAAACTCGCCGCGCCAAATCAACGAGCGCGACCGCGCGCAATATGAAAAATCGCGCGATTATATGGTGCGAGTCGACGACCAGCTAATGTGCAAAAACAATCGCTGTCGTCGCCGTTTTGAAATTCCGTCGTCGCAAACCGTCGTTTTTATTTGAAAGAAATTTTTTATCGGCTTCGCCCGGTGTGTTATTATCGTTAAAATAATTTTAGGAAGAAGGTAAAAATATATGACCGGAAAAGATTTGGAATTTTATGAAAAGGAAACGCCGCCCGATGCTGAAATAAAAAGTTTGATGGACGATGAAATCGCTCACGCGCCCCAAGCGCCCGACGAATTATTAAATCGCCTGCGCGAGCATAATTCGTCATCGCCCGCCGATTCGGGCGGCGACATCGATGCTCAATGGGAAGAAGTAAATTCTACGGGGTCGGAAGCCTTCGGCGGACACAACCCGACGCCCGACCAATCGGACGTAGAAGAAAACGCTCACGCATACGGCATTGATTTTCAAGACAATGAGCCGCTCGACCTTCTAGAGAAAATGGAAAAGCGCGACCGCGACCGTTTTGAACTCGATGAAAACTCTAAGGAAGGCGATATGATTTAAGTTTCTCTAAAGTTAAAAAAGGCGCTGCGATTTTAATAAAATCGCAGCGCCTTTCTCATTGTAAATTAACTGTTTAATTTTTATAAATTTCGACAACCGGCTTTCCGCTTCCGTCAATAAAGGCGCGATACATTCCTTCGGAGTTAAACGAAACCGCCATATTCCCGAATTTGTCGATGGCGATGACGCCGCCGTCGCCGCCTAATTTTTGCAGCTTTTCTTTGATAACTTTGTCGGCGGCTTGCTGAATCGGCATCGCGGTATATTCCATCAGCGCCGAGATGTCGCGCGCGACGCCGAGACGTATGAAAAATTCGCCCCAACCCGTTGCCGAAATCGCGCACGTGTCGTTGTTTGCGTAAGTTCCCGCGCCGATGATGGGCGCGTCGCCGACGCGCCCATATTTTTTATAAGTCATTCCGCCCGTCGAAGTTCCCGCCGCCAGATTGCCGTCTTTGTCCAAAGCGACCGCGCCGACCGTGCCGAATTTATTGTATGAATTTTCAAGAACCGACTGCGGCATTTCCGTTTTCAAACTCTGGACTTTGGGTTTTGAATTTCGGACTTGCGGTTTCACATTTTGTTGTTCCAGCTTCTTTTTCTCGTCTTCCTTTTTGATAACTTTTTGCAGCGCGTCCCAGCGTTCCTGCGTAAAAAAATATTTTTCGTCGACAAGCTCGATTTTCTGTTCTTTGGCGAACTGTTCCGCGCCTTCGCCGGTCATCATTACGTGCGGCGAATTTTCCATTACGGCGCGCGCCAGATTTATCGGATTTTTGACGTGGCGCAAGCCTGCAACCGCACCCGCCTTCAAGTTTTTGCCGTCCATAATCGCCGCGTCAAGCTCGTTTTTGCCGTCGGCTGTAAAAACCGCGCCCTTTCCGGCGTTAAAAAGCGGCGAGTCTTCCATCAGATTTATCGCCGTCTGCACCGCGTCGAGACCGCTTGCGCCCGACTGCAATTTCTTATAGCCAGCGAGCAGCGCTTCTTCCAATTTCGCGCGATACGCCCGTTCTTTTTCCGGCGTCAAATCGCCGCGACGAATAACGCCCGCGCCGCCGTGAATCATAAAACCGAGCTTTGGATTTTGCGGCGATTGAAGCTGTTTCATTTCGACAAACGCGCCTTTTTGCGCGCTAATCGGCAGTTGGATAAAAACGGCAATCAGCAGAAACGACAAAAACTTTTTCATATTTTTACTCCGTGAAACATTGTCGGAAACGCCGACAGATTAACATAAATCGCTTAAATTAAAAATTTTTCGCTTCGAGCCAGATGCGCGGAATCGAGAAAACTTTTTTGCGAAAAGTCGTGTGCGCGCGTTTTTGAAAAACGTCGTAGTTTTGGCGCTCGATTTCGTTCAAAATACGCGAGTAAATCCGCAGCGCGAGCAGAACCGTAAAGCGCGCTTCGGGAGCGAGCAGCGCGATTCCTTTATAAGATTTTTCGTAATAATCTCTGGCGCGCGCGATTTGAAATTTTACAAGCGCGATGAAATTTGAATCGATTACGCCATCGAAAATCTGTTTTTCCGTAACGTTAAATTTTCGTAAATCTTCCTGCGGTAAATAAATTCTGTTCATCAAGGCGTCTTCTTTTACGTCGCGCAAAATGTTCGTCAACTGCATCGCAATTCCGAGCGCTTCGGCGTATTCCAAAGTTTCCGCCCGCTCATAACCGAAAATTTCCGACGACATCAAACCGACGGTCGAAGCGACGCGAAAGCAATAAACGTAAAGATCGTCGAAAGTTTCGTAACGTTTTATATGCGTGTCGGCAAGCACGCCTTTCATCAATTCGAGCGGGAGCTTCTGCGGGATTTTGTAGGTTTTCAACAAATCCATCCACGCTAGAAGAACAAAATTTTGTTCTTCAAACTTTGAACTTTCCGCTTTTCGTAACTCGCACCGATAAACTGCGTCCAGTTTCGCTTTCCAGTTCTCGACCGCTTCGACCGCCTGCGTTTGGTTTGAAACTTCCGCTTCGTCAACCGCGTCGTCAATGTGGCGGCACAAAGCATAAACGGCGTAAATCGGCTTTTGCTTCGGACGAGGCAGAAATTTAGCAGCGAAATAAAAAGTTTTGGCGTGTGTTTTCGTTACCATTTCACAGTATTTGTAAGCGCTATCGATTTCTTTATGGTTACTTTCAGCTAAATTCATTTTCTTAATGATGTAAAAACTAATCCAAGTTTACTTTTATCGCCTTCAGCTAAAAATTTAATCAATGCCTCATCAAAAAATCCTTCAAGAGCGGTGTCGGTAATTCGTCTTTTATATTTTTTTCGAGCTTCCTCAATCTCATCACGGAGCGATTCATACAAATTATTGTTTCTTAAACCTCTTTCAACCTTGTAATTTTCATTCAGCTTAATTTCGCTAACAAGAAGCATTGCAAATCTTTTAGCATCATTTTCCAGTAACTCACTACTGTTATTTTCACCTTTTGAAAACAGCTTGTGGATTACCATAAACGCAATTAAAAGAATGATTCCCGAAATTATGAGTAACATAAAATTTACACCTTTCTTTCCGCCAAATAATTTGTAAATTGAACCAAACAACGACGCGCTTCTGAATCGGCAAAATTGTCGGTCAAAACCGATTTCGATTGTTCTATTAATTTTTTAAGCCGAATTCGAGCGTCTGTTTTTCCCTGATTGAGTGCAAAAGTTTTCGTTTGGCTGAAAATTTCAGCATCTTCTTCCAAATCAATCAAATCGTCGGAAAGCTGGTAAGCATCGCCCAAAAGATTGGCAAAACGCGACAGATGCGCAAGTTCATCATCTTTTGCGCCCGCTAAAATTGCGCCGACGCGCAGCGCAAGACGCATCAAGGCGGAGGTTTTCAAATTTTTTATTGATTCAAATTCGTGACTTTCGTTTGAAAAACTATTTTCGCCCGCGCCTTTTGCCAGTGCCAAATCGACCGATTGTCCGCCGAGCATTCCCGCCGCGCCGACGCATTCGCAGATTTCGCGGTGCGCAGCGACGGCGCGTTTTAATTGATTTTCCTGACCGTCGAAAACCAGCGCATAAGCCGAATTTAAAAAGCCGATTGCAACTAAAACCGCCAAGCCTTCGCCGAACCGCGCGTGCAGGGATGTTTGCCCGCGCCTCTGGCTCGAATTGTCCATACACGGCAAATCGTCGAAAATGAGAGAGCTTGTATGAATAAATTCGACGGCGACCGCCGAAGGCAAAATCGTTTCCGCATTTGCGCCGACCAGTTCCGCGCCGAGCAAAGTTAAAATCGGGCGCAGGCGTTTTCCGCCGGAAAACAAAGCATATTGAGCCGCTTCGTTAAATTTCGTTTCGATTGCTGGCGGCGCGAGCGGCAGAAATTCTTGCAGTGCGCGTTCGATTTGCGCGGCGTTTTTTTCGACGTATCGGCGCAAATCGGCGGCAAACTCGATTCGGTTTTCTTCAATCATTTTCGAGCGTATTTTTATAAAACTCTTTGGCTTTTCCGGCTAATTCCGCTTGAATGGTTACGCGGAACGGATGTTTAGCGACGAAACTCGGGACGCGCACGATTTTCGCTCCTAACTTTTCGAGATTTTCGGCAATCTTTTCATCTGAAAATTCCGCCAAGTCGAATTTTTCAGCCGCGCGTTTGAACGCGCCGCGCAGACGGTCGAGCGCAAGCTCGCGCGCGGCGAGAACTTTCCCGCGCGATTGAAATTCGCCGAGCGCGTATAAAACGACGATTTCGCTTTTGACGCTGCGGTCATTGATGTCAAAAAGGTTCGGCTGCATCTGGTTTCGGTTTTATAATTTGAAATTTTATCATAGCCAAACATTTTTTTTTATGTAAAATCAGAATTGTTTATGAAGGATAAAAAATTCAAAGTCGGTTTAGGCGTCGCGGGCGGAATCGCGGCGTATAAAGCGATTGAAGTTTTGCGGCTGCTGCAAAAACAGAACTGCGACGTTTCGGTTGCGATGACGAAACACGCGACCGAATTCGTCCAACCGCTGACGTTTGGCGCGCTGACCGAAAAATATGTTCTGACCGACGATTACGCTCCCGGCAATCCCGACCCAATTGCGCATATAAATTTTTCGCAGAACATAGATTTGCTTCTTATCGTTCCGGCGACGGCAAATATAATCGCAAAATTTGCCAACGGAATTGCCGACGATTTTTTAACTTCGACTTATTTAGCCGCAACCGCGCCCGTCTTAATCGCGCCTGCAATGAACACGACGATGTGGGAACACGCCGCGACGCAGCGAAACATTGCACTATTAAAACAAGACGGCGTTTATTTTGTCGCGCCCATCTCGGGCGAACTCGCCTGCAAAACCGTCGGCACGGGGAAATTGGAAGACGCTGAAAACATCGCGCGGCAGGCACTGAAAATCTTAGTCCGCAGTCCGCAGTCCGCAGTCCAAAGTCGAAAAACCGAATTGACTGTGGACTCAGGACTAAAGAATGCGGACTTAAAAGGCGAACGCCTTTTGATAACCGTCGGCGGAACGCGCGAGGCGATTGACCCGGTGCGGTTTATTTCAAATCATTCGTCGGGGAAAATGGGCTTTGCATTGGCGGATGCGGCGGCAAAACGCGGCGCGGAAGTTACGGTTGTCGCGGGCGTTACGACGGTTGAACCGCC
>JAABUN010007931.1_pt1 | contig 11160 bp, 11 predicted proteins | sample 5559311 | NCBI WGS metagenome assembly JAABUN01 (sample SAMN10711877, study PRJNA513370) | rock metagenome | isolation source: Antarctica rocks | place: Antarctica: Victoria Land, Siegfried Peak sud | reverse complement strand
ACGGCGCCGCGGTGCTGCTGCCCGACGTGGACGACCTCCACGTCCGTCGGTTGGGCATCGATGAGCACCGTTACCGGTCGGTCTGCTGGTACCGCGACGAGCTGGGCGGCTGGCGGCGGGTGGAGCCGTGGATGTCGACGATCGTGAACGCCGACTGCGGGCAGGTGCTTGGGGTCGTCGACGGCCGCGACTCCGCCGCGGTGGGCGGCTGGCTGACCGCCCGGAGCCGGGCGTGGCGGGACCGGATCGAGGTGGTCGCGATCGACCCGTCGGCGGCGTTTCGGAAGGCGATCACCGACGCGCTGCCGCACGCGCAGGTCAGCGTCGACCCGTTCCACCTGGTGCAGCTGGGGAACCTGATGGTGACCCGGGTGCGGCAACGGCTGGTCCGCGACCGGGAACACCGTCGCGGCCGTAAGGTCGACCCGGCCTGGGCGCACCGGATGCTGCTCCTCCGCGGCTACGACACCCTCTCCGCCCGCGCCAAGGCCCGCCTGCAGACGGTGTTCGCCGACGACGACCCCACCAATGAGCTGTCCGCGGCCTGGGGGGTGAAGGAACAACTCCGACGGCTCCTCCACAGCGACACCGTCGAGGCCGCCCGGACCGAGAAGATGACCCTCGGCCGCTACGTGCTGGCCGCCGACATGGACGAGACGACACGGCTGTGGAACACCATCTGCGCCTGGTGGCCGGCGATTGAGGTCCTGATCGCCACCGGCGTCACCAACGCCCGCACCGAAGCAGCAAACACCGCCATCAAACAGATCAAAAGGACCGGCCGCGGCTACCGCAACGCCGGCCACTACCAGGCCCGTATCCTGCTCCGCAGCGCCGCCCGACGTGCGGCGTGAACCCATTGACCAGGCAGAGCACCACGGTCAAATGCGAAGAGCCCCGTTGAGGCGGCCGGGTTCAGTCATCCCCGTCGATCTCGACGGGCTCCATTGCGGCTGGAGGTCGACGGCGCGCCTCCAGTGGTTCGCGGCGTTCACCCCTGGTCGATCTCGGCGGGCTCTCAGCGTGGTCGATCAAGCACGGAACCCGATCGTGCGTACATCACCTGGAGTGGCTGTCCTGCCAACGCTCATCGGACAGTCGGCTCGAGAATGGCCACGCACTCGACGTGCTGAGTCATTGGGAACAGGTCATAGCCGCGGATGCGCGTCGGGGCGTAGCCGTGCCCGGCCGCCGTGCCGAGGTCGCGGGCCAGGGCCGCCGGGTCGCACGCCACGTAGGCCACCGCCCGCGGGCGTCGGGCGAGCAGCGCCGCCATCACCTGCTTGCCGGCGCCGCTGCGGGGCGGGTCCAGCACCACCACGTCGGCGCGGTCGGGCAGTCGCGCCAGGCCCCGCTCGACCCGGTCGGCGCGGAACGTGACCCGCTCGCCGAGGTCCGTCAGGTTCTGCCGGGCGGTGAGAACGGCCCGGTGGCCGGCCTCCAGGCCCCACACCCAGCAGCCGGCGTCGGCCAGCGCGCCGGCGAACAGCCCGACGCCGCAGTAGAGGTCGAAGGCCCGCTCCCCGGGCCGCGGCGCCAACCCGTCGAGCACCGCCCGGACGAGGGTGTCGGCTGCCGCCGGGTGCACCTGCCAGAACCCGTCGGCGCCGACCTGCCACGTCCGTCCGCCGGCGTGCTCGCTCAGCTCGGCCGCGCCGCGCTGCAGCACCCCGTCCAGCAGCAGGGCGTCCCCGCCCGCCGAGGCCACCGCGACCAGCTCGCTGCCCGCCGGCCAGCGCTCCTCAGCCACCGGCGGCGTCCGGCGGGAGGCGATCGGGCAGCCGTGCGCGGGTACCGGCACCAGCGCGTGCGAGCGGTGGGCCCGCAGCGCCGCCCTGCCGTCGTCGTCCACCTGGTAGCGCATCCGGGTCCGCCAGTGCAGCCCGTCTGCGGTCTCGGGCGTGTCGACCCCGACCACCTCGCCGGCCCAGTCGATGCCGGCCAGCCGTTGCAGCTGCTCGGCCACCACGGCGGTCTTGAGCCTGCGCTGGGCAGCCAGGTCGACGTGCTGGAAGTCGCAGCCGCCACACAGGCCCGGCCCAGCGACCGGGCAGCGCACGGGCACCCGGTCCGGGCTGGCCTCGAGCACCTCCACGGCGTTGGCCCGCCAGAAGCGGTCGTGGCTGTCGTCGGTCACCCGCACCATCACCTGCTCGCCGGGCAGGGTGTGCCGGACGAAGAGCACCCGGCCCTCATGACGGGCGACGCAGTGCCCGCCGTGGGCGACCGGGCCGACCTGGACCGGGCCGAGCAGATCGGCGGAGCCGCTCACCCGCGCAGCGACCGGCGGGCGTTGTCGTTCAGCGTCTCCCGCTCCAGCCGCTCCTTGGCCTTGCCCGAGGACTCCAGCAGGTAGGGCACCGAGGTGACCATCACGCCGGGGGTGAACAGCAGCCGGCCCTTGAGCCGCAGTGCGCTCTGGTTGTGCAGGATCTGCTCCCACCAGTGGCCGACGACGTACTCGGGGATGTAGACGGTGACGACGTCTCGGGGGCTCTCGCTGCGGACGTTGCGGACGTACTCGAGGATCGGGTTGGTCACCTCCCGGTACGGCGAGGCGATGACCTTGAGCGGGGTGGCGACCCCGGCCTGCTGCCAGGCCTCGACCAGCCGCGCCGTCTCCTCATCGTCGACGTCGACGGTCAGCGCCTCCAGCGTGCTGGGGCGGGCGGCCTTCGCGAAGGCGAGGGCCCGCAGCGTCGGCTTGTGCAGCTTGGAGACCAGCACGATCGCGCGGACCCGGCTGGGCAGCGTCCGGTCCTCGCCCTCCACCAGCGCCGTCTCCTCCGACACCTGCTGGTAGTGCCGGCGGATGCCCTTCATCAGGACGAAAATCGCCGCCATCGCGATGATGGCGATGTAGGCGCCCTGGGTGAACTTCGAGAGCAGCACGATCACCAGCACCGTCCCGGTCATCGTCAGTCCGATGCCGTTGATGACCCGGGAGCGCCGCATCTCGGACCGGTTGGCCGGGTCCGCCTCCGTCTTGAGCAGCCGGGTCCAGTGCCGCAGCATGCCCAGCTGGCTGACGGTGAAGGAGACGAAGACGCCGACGACGTACAGCTGGATCAACGAGGTGACGTCGGCCTTGAACGCCACGATCAGCACGATGGCCATGAAGGCCAGCACGACGATGCCGTTGCTGTAGGCCAGCCGGTCACCGCGGGTGTGCAGCTGCCGCGGCAGGTAGCCGTCGCGAGCCAGGATCGAGCCCAGCACCGGGAAGCCGTTGAAGGCGGTGTTCGCGGCTAGGAACAAGATGATGAAGGTCGCGGCGATCACGAAGTAGAAGCCGGGACGGAAGTCGGAGAACACCACCTCGGCCAGCTGGGCGATGCCGGTCTTCTCGATCATCTCCACCCGCTGGCCGTCCAGCGTGTAGTGCGAGCGGCCGTCGTCGATCAGCTTGACCTGGGTCAGGTTGGCCAGCGCGACCACCCCGACCAGCATGGTGACGGCCACGCCCCCCAGCAGGGCCAACGTGGTGGCGGCGTTCTTGCTCTTCGGCTGCCGGAACGCGGGGACACCGTTGGAGATGGCCTCGACCCCCGTCAACGCCGCGCAGCCGGAGGAGAAGGTCCGGGCCAGCAGGCCGACCAGGGCGAAGCCGGTCAGCGTCGCGTACTGGGGGTCGGCCTCGATGCCGTAGCGGGCGCTCTCGGCCAGCAGCGTCTCGCCCCCGACCAGGATCCGGTAGAAGCCGAGCACGACCATGGCGCCGATGCCCAGCATGAAGCAGTAGGTGGGGACGGCGAAGAACCCGCCCGACTCCCGGACGCCGCGCAGGTTGAGCGCCATCAGCACCACGACGGCGACGGAGGCGGCGAGAGCCTCGTGTCCGTCGAGGAAGTGCAGCAGCGGCACCGACTTGGCGTTCTGCACCCCCGAGGAGATGGAGACCGCCACGGTGAGGACGTAGTCGACCATCAGGGCGCTGCCAACGGTCAGCCCGGCGTTGGGCCCGAGGTTGACCGTGGCCACCTCGTAGTCCCCGCCGCCGGAAGGGTAGGCGTGCACGTTCTGCCGGTACGACGCGACCACCACCAGCATCACCAAGGCGACGGCGATGGCGATCTTCCAGGAGAAGGCGTAGGCCGCCAGGCCGGCCAGGGACAGCGTCAGCAGGATCTCATCGGGTGCGTAGGCGACCGAGGACAGGGCGTCGGAGGCGAAGACCGGCAGAGCGATCCGCTTGGGCAGCAGGGTCTCGCCCATCTGGCTGCTGCGGAGCTTCCGCCCGACCAGCAGCCGCTTGCTGATGTCGGACAGGTTGGTCACGTCTGGTGAGCCTAGTGCCCCGCCGCCCGCCGGTCGGCGACCCCGGCACGACCCCGCCGAGGACGCGGGCCGCCGGCACGACGGGGGGACCACCGCGGGTCTGCTGTCCTACACTCCGGAGGGTGCATATCGTGATCATGGGCTGCGGCCGGGTCGGCTCCAGCCTGGCGAGGAGCCTGGAGAAGCGGGGGCACACGGTCGCCGTCGTGGACATCGACGTGGACGCGTTCCGCAGACTCGGGCCCGACTTCTCGGGCCGCACCGTCAAGGGTGTCGGCTTCGACCGCGAGGTGCTGCTGGAGGCGGGCATCGACACCGCGGACGGCTTCGCCGCGGTCTCCAGCGGGGACAACTCCAACATCCTGTCCGCCCGGGTGGTGCGCGAGACGTTCGACGTCAGCAACGTGGTGGCCCGGATCTATGACCCCGGACGCGCCGAGGTGTACGAGCGGCTGGGCATCCCGACGGTCGCCACCGTGCGTTGGACGGCCGACCAGGTGCTGCGGCGGCTGCTGCCGGCCGGCTCCGAGCCGCACTGGCGTGACCCGTCGGGCTCGGTCCGGCTGATGGAGGTGCACGTCGACCGTGGCTGGGTCGGCCGGACCGTCGAGCAGCTCGAGGAGGCCACCGGAGCGCGGATCCCCTTCCTGTTCCGGATGGGCACCGGCATCGTCCCCAAGGCCCGGACGGTCTTCCAGGACGGCGACCTCGCCTACGCCGCCGTCGAGGACACGCGGTTGGCGGCAATCGAGGCCGTGCTCGGCCAGCCGCCCGTCAGGGCCGGCTGACGCGATCGCGACGCATCCTTCCTGACCCCAGCACGGATCGACCGACCAGTACCTGACCCACCAGCCTCGACCACAGGGAGACCAACCATGCGGGTGGCCATCGCCGGAGCCGGCAACGTCGGCCGATCCATCGCCGCCGAGCTCGTCGAGAACGGGCACGAGGTGCTGCTCATCGACCGCAACCCGCGGGCCATCAAGTCCGACACCCTGCCGCAGGCGGAGTGGCTGCTGGCCGACGCCTGCGAGCTGTCATCGCTGGAGGAGGCGGGCATCGACACCTGCGACGTCGCCATCGCCGCGACGGGCGACGACAAGGCCAACCTCGTCATGTCGCTGCTGTGCAAGACCGAGTTCGGCGTCCCGCGCACGGTCGGGCGGGTCAACCACCCGAAGAACGAGTGGCTGTTCAACGACGTGTGGGGCGTCGACGTGGCCGTCTCGACGCCGCGGCTGATGTCGGCCCTGGTCGAGGAGGCGGTCACCGTCGGCGACCTCGTCCGGCTGCTGACCTTCCACGAGGGCGCGGCCAACCTGGTCGAGATGACGCTGCCCAGCGACAGCCCCTGCGTCGGCCGGCGGGTCGGTGAGCTGGACTGGCCGGGGGACGTGGTGCTGGTGGCGGTGATCCGTGACGGCCACGCGCGGGCCCCTGATACCGACGGCACCCTGGAGACCGGTGACGAGCTGCTCTTCGTCACCGCGCAGGACTACGAGCACGAGCTGGCCGACATGCTCTCCCCGCGCCGCGGCAGCATCGCGGTGGCCAACCTCTCCTCCGCCACCCCGCGGCTCGGGACCATCTGAGCCGTCGTCAGCCGGTGTGGCCGCAGTCCAGCTCGTAGCGCGGGTTGTACATCACCCGACGGCCCTCGTGACAGCTGATCCGGCCCCACACCGAGATGGTGCGGCCCGCGTCGATCCCCGGGATCTGACGGCGGCCAAGCCACAGCAGGGTGACAGCGCCGGAACCGTCCCGCAGCTCGACCTCCAGGGAGGGGTGTCCGTCGCGTGGCGTGATGGTCACGGTGGCGACGGTGCCCGTCAGAGCCACCTGCTGCCGGTCCTCGCACGTCTGGATGGGCATGGCGCCGGCGTCGCGGACCTGCTGCTGCAGCTCTTCGGACTCGAGCTCGGCGTTGGAGGACGCCAGCCGGTGGAGGGCGCGGGAGAGCCTGCTGTTCTTGACCCGACGGATGTCGCTGGTCACATCAGTTCCTTGGTCGAAGGGGTCTGCTGCTTCCAGCATCTCACGGGCCACCTCGTGTGAACGGCGATTCAACCGGCGTTCAGGCGGGCTGGTCGTCGGAGGCAACAAGGTTCGTCGGCATGGTCAGTGCCAACAGGTCACCCGGGGCCATCGCCTCATCACCACGGCGGACGACCACCGAGCGGAAGGCCGTCAGCATCTCCTCGACCCCGGAGTCGGGACCCTCCTCCAGGGCGGCCTGGCCGTAGACGATGCCGCGCAGCAGCCAGCGCGGTCCTTCGGCGACCCACATCCGCGACGGCTGGTAGCCCTGCTCACCGTCCGGGGTGGTGACCGGGATGAGCCGGCGCAGCTCGACGCCGAACGGGCCCTCCGCCAGCGAGGCGGTCCCGCCGGCCTGGGTGGCACTGGCCGTGATCTCCTCGCGCAGCTCCGACCAGAGGCCGCCGCTGCGGGGGGCTGCGTAGGCGCCGAGCTCCAGGGCGGAGTCGCGATGGATCAGCATGGCCGAGACGATCTGCTGGGTCTCCTCCGACATCTGCAGCCGCAGCTCCGCCCCCGGGAGGCCCGAGACCACCATGGCCCCGAGGTCGATCCGGGGCGCCTCGGCGCTGCCCTGCAGGTCGTCCTCCCCGGCCAGCTCGGAGATGTCGAAGGGACCGTCGGCGCGCCAGTCCTGGGCGTCCAGGGCCTCGACGTCCAGCTCGGTCGCCCCGTCCGCGTCGCCGGCCTCAGCGTCCCCGGCCACCGCGTCGCCGGCCTCAGCGTCGCCGGCCTCAGCGTCCCCGGTCTCGGCGCCGGCCCCGGTGGGGGCGGCGTCGGTCTCCGGCTCGTCGGACCGCTTCCTGTTGCGCCTGAAGATCACGGGCCCAGTATTCCTCCCGTCGACCCGTGACCACCAAATCCCCGGACCGACTCCGGCAGCTCCTCGGCGACGACGAACCGGACCCGGCTGACCCGCTGCACCACCAGCTGCGCGATCCGGTCCCCGGCGGTGAAGCTGACCGGGCGCTGGGCGTCGGTGTTGAGCAGGCAGACGCAGATCTCACCCCGGTAGCCGGCGTCGACCGTCCCCGGGGCGTTGACCACGGTGACGCCGAAGCGGGCGGCGAGGCCCGAGCGCGGGTGGACGAAAGCGGCGTAGCCGGGCGGCAGGGCCACCGCCAGTCCGGTGCCGACCAGCCGCCGCTCCCCCGGTGCCAGCATGAAGGCCTCGCGGCAGCGCAGGTCGGCGCCGGCGTCGCCGGGGTGGGCGTAGACCGGGGCCTCGACGTCCGACGACAGCCGTCGGTACAGGACGGTCACGTCCTCCTCGACGCTCACCGCGGCACCTCCCGCTCGTCAGCGAGGGCGGCAGCCAAGCGGCCTGGGCGGCGGGTCGAGACCAGCCAGTAGGGCACCGGGTCGGCCGGGTCGTCCAGGGTGATCTCCACCGCGCCCGCCACGTAGGGCCGCAGTACCAGGTGGGCGCGGGCGTCGGCGCCGGTGCCGCCCCGCAGCTCAGCGGCCGGGCCGTCCAGCGCCTGGCAACCACCGATGTAGGCCCGCTCCAGCACGGCGCGGCCGATGCGCAGCTCGTCGGAGTCCACCTCGATCAGCACGGCGGCGGAGAGGAACAGCCCCGCCGGGACGGCCAGGGCGGCGACGAAGACGCCCAGGCCCCAGACCGGGCCGAGGTAGAAGCCGACCGCGGCCAGCAGGGAGACCGCGAACAGCGCGGCCAGCACCCACCACAGGAGGGGCACCGACAGGCGTTCGCGGAAGAGCATGGACGTGACCCTAGCGCCGGCCGCGGCCCTAGGATGACCTCATGAGCGGGACCGCGCAGCTGCCGACGACCGTGTCCGAGAAGGTGCTCAGCAAGGCCTACGTGGTGGTGGTAGGGCTGCTGACGACCGTCGTCGCCCGGCAGCTGGTCGGGCTGGGCTGGCGGGTGGTGACCGGGGAGAAGCCGCCTGGCGCCGACGACCCGGACGTCTCGGCCGCCCGAGCCCGCGTGTGGGGTTTGTCCAGTGCCCTCGGGTTGGCCGCCGCCCGGTTGCTGGTGCGTCGGACCGGTCTCGGCACCCCCGGCCACTGACCCCGAGCTCGTCGGATCGCTGTTGACCTGCGTCGAGGGGGTCAGCCGGCGCAGTCGAAGCAGTACTCCTCGCCGCTGGCCCGTTCCTCCGCGATCTGGCTGCGGTGACGCACCAGGAAGCAGCCGGCGCAGGTGAACTCGTCGGACTGCCGGGGCAGCACCCGGACCGTGAGCTCTTCGTGGGAGAGGTCTGCGCCGGGGAGCTCGAAGGACTCGGCAGCCTCGGTCTCGTCCTCGTCGACCTTGCCGGAGTTCTTGTCGTTGCGTCGGGTCTTCAGCTCTTCGATGCTGTCTTCGTTCAGCTCTTCGTCGGTCTTGCGCGGGGCGTCGTAATCGGTCGCCATCTCATCCCTCCAGGGCCATCTGCCCAACATGCCTGCTCGATTGCGTGCGCATGCTTACCACACGAAGCGAGCCGAGCGCTCGCCCTGGGCGCTCGCGCCCGCTACAACGCAGCAGGGCCCTCGACATTCCCCGGACGGACGTGCCGATCCAGGAATGTGAGCACGGTCTCGTACCAGACCACAGCGTGCTGGGGAGCCAGCACCCAGTGGTTCTCGTCGGGGAACTGCAGGAAGCGGTGAGGCAGGTCCTCGATGGGTCCGTCGTGGCGCGAGACGAGGGCCCACCACAGGGCCAGCGCCTCCCCGACCGGCACCCGGTGGTCCCGGTCGCCGTGCACGATCAGCATCGGTGTGGCGATGCGGTCGGCGAACCGGGCGGGCGAGCAGCGTCGGCGCATCTCCGGCGTCAGCTCCACCTGGCAGGCCCACGGCATGTCGGTCGTCGGCAGGGACGTCTCCAGGTCCCACAGGCCGGCGTGGCTGACGACCGCCCGGAAGCGGTCGGTGTGGCCGGCGACCCAGTTCGCGAGGTAGCCGCCGAACGACCCGCCCATCACCGCGGTGCGGGTGGCGTCGACGTCGGGGCGCTGCTCGACCAGGTCGGTGATGGCCATCAGGTCGGTGTAGGGGGCGTCGCCCCAGTCGGTCCAGCCGCGACGCAGCATCGCCGAGCCGTAGCCGGTGGACAGCGCCGGGTCCGGGAGCAGGACGGCGTAGCCCTGGGCCACCAGCAGCCACGGGCACCAACCCCACGACCAGGCGTTCCACGAGCTGAACGGTCCGCCGTGGATCCACAGCACCAGCGGCACCGGGGCACTGCGCGAGGCTCCGGTGGGGGTGACCAGGTAGCCGCGGACGCGGGTGCCGTCCTCGACGAGCATCTCGAGGTTCTCCAGCCGGCCGGGCAGCGGCGGGTACGCCACCGGCTGGGGCAGCACCCGCAGCCGGCCGGTGACCAGCTCGATGGCGACCACCGACCCGGGGTCGGTGTACTGGCTGCGCAGCGCGTACAGCGTCAGGCCGTCCCAGGACAGGCACAGGGCGCTGTGCGCGCCGAGGTCGGTGTAGCGGCGACGGTGTCCTGACGCGACGTCGACCCCGTAGACGGGGCGGTGGCCGTTGTCGTCGAGGGTGACGAAGACGGTGCGGCCGTCGGCGGAGAACAGCGCCGGTGCGGGGCGGCGGTCCCAGTCCTCCGCCAGCGGCCGGCCCCGGCCGTCGGGCCGCTCGAGCACCCACAGCACTTGCGCAGCCGGCTCCTCGGCGGTCCCCCGGCTCTCCCGCACGCAGACCACGGTCGCGCCGTCGGGTGCGACCACCGCAGAGTGGAAGTCGTGCTCGTCGGTGGCCTCGACCAGCATCCGGACGGGTGCGGGGTGGCCGGCGGCCGCCGCGTCGAGGTCCACCTCCACGACCGAACGCCGGACGACGCCCCGCGCCGCCACGCTGTCCCACGTCACCACGGCCACCCGGCCGTCGGCGCTGAGCGAGGGGGCCGAGGCCAGGGACCGGCCCGGGTCGGGCACAGCCAGCGGGAGGTCAGCCTGCGCGAGACCGACGCCCGCCCGAGGGTCCAGGTCGTCGGGCAGGTCGACGACGGCCAGCTGCGGAGCGTCCGGGCCCAGGTCGTGGTCCCAGCAGCGGACGGTCGGGCTGTCGTGCAGCAGAGCGGTGACCTTGCGGTGGCGGCGCTCTTTCCTGCGGGTGGCGTCCTCGGCCAGGTCGGCCGCCCCGATCATCACGGGCAGACCCAGCACCAGTCGATTCCCCGTCCGGGCGGTGGTGAGGGTGTCCCAGCCGCCCTCCCGAGAGGCCAGCACGACGGCCTCGCCGCCGCCGGCGGGCAGGCACCAGACCGCCTTCTGCTCCTTGGCGTCCTCCGCCCCGGGCGGCACGGGGCGACCGGAGGTGAACAGCAGCCGGCCGTCGGGCAGGAAGGCCGCGGCGCCTTCGCCCTCGACGGACCGGGTGAGCGTCCGCGGCGGCCGTTGCCCGGTCGGGTCCAGCCGCCACCAGGCGGTGCGCGAGGCCGTCCGGTCGTCGTCGAGGGTGGAGACCGAGACCAGCAGCTGGCCGTCCGGACCGGTCAGCAGTCCCGTCAGCCTGGGGAGCGCGACGTAGGCCTGCAGGTCGGTCCACAGGTCCCGCGGTGCCTCGGGCTGGGGTTCGGGGCTCACGGGAGCAGCCTGCCGCACCTCAGAGCGGGGTCGGGACCGGTCCCCCCACCTGGCAGAGCGCCAGCCGGCCGGGGTCGCGCAGATTGCGGCAGCAGTCGGGCTGGCAGTCGTACCAGCCGACGGGCCCGCCCTCCACGACGGGGCGGGGGGGCTCCTCGCCCCGGGCGGCGGCGGCCCGCTCCAGCATCAGGTCGACCAGGCCGGCGACGAACGCCGGGTGGGTTCCGGCCGTCGCCGCCCGGGCGAAGGGCAGCCCCAGCCCGGCGGCGGTCTGCCTGGCCTCGGG
>JAABUN010007930.1_pt1 | contig 11160 bp, 13 predicted proteins | sample 5559311 | NCBI WGS metagenome assembly JAABUN01 (sample SAMN10711877, study PRJNA513370) | rock metagenome | isolation source: Antarctica rocks | place: Antarctica: Victoria Land, Siegfried Peak sud | reverse complement strand
CCTGGCCAACCTGTTCGACTTCCGGCGGATCCTCGGCTGGACGGCGCTGATCGGCGCGGTCAACGTCCTGTTGTTCACCGCGCTGTCGACCTTGGCCGCCTTTCTCTACAACCTGTGCGCGGAGGTCGCCGGCGGTATCGAGGTCACGCTGACCGAACGCGACTGACCGGTGCTGCGGTAGCCTGCTGCCCTACCCGGGCCTGTAGCTCAGTTGGTTAGAGCGCATCCCTGATAAGGATGAGGCCGGAGGTTCAAGTCCTCCCAGGCCCACTCCGCGCGACTGCCGGGCGCCGGCCGGCGCCGCCTTCGGTAACCTTTCGGCGGTCAAGTACGCAGAAATCACTCGAGAGGCATCCCGTGCCGAAGAAGCTGCTGCTCATCATGACGGCGCTCGTGGGAGGCGTGACGGCGCTGCGGCGTACCCGCAGCCGGCGTGCCGAGCAGGATCTGTGGGCCGAGGCAACCAAGCCGATCGACCTGCGTTAGCGGTCAACGACCCGGGGGCGTAGCTCAACTGGCAGAGCACCGCCTTTGCAAGGCGGGGGTTAGGGGTTCGAGTCCCCTCGTCTCCACTGCGCGACTCCGGCTGGCATAGCGCCGGACGAGACCCGGCAGCCATGAGGCCGTCCCGCCCGCGGTCCGCCGCCGCGTTTCGGCGCCGTACGTCGACAGGATCGATGAGTTGCCCCCGGCCGAGCCGTCTTCTCTTACATCTGCCGAGGGAGGTCTGCACCGTGAAGCTCACGGATGTGCTCTGGCCACCGCGCGGGCCCCGGACGGTCGTGGTCATCCTCCGCGGACCGTTCGCAGCGGCCGGCGTCCGGCGGCTGTGCGACCACGTTCGGGTCCTGCTGGTGCGTGCTGACGCCCAGGTGGTCACCTGCGACCTGGGTTCCCTCGAGACGCCGGACCTCGGCATCGTCGACACCCTGGCCAGGCTCCAGCTCACGGCGCGGCGCGCGGGCGGAAGGATCCGGGTTCGGAGGGCAACTGCCGAAGTGCAGCGCCTGCTCGCCCTGGTCGGACTGGCTGAGCTCGTACCGGCATGCGCCGGGCTAGGAGCCGGCGGGGTGGGCGGGCAGCCCGAAGCGGGCGAACATCGCCGTGTCGAGGAAGTGGTGGACGTGGCTGATCCGGCCGGCTGAGATCTCCAGGACCTGGATCGACCACGGCTCGTGGCGCCCCCCCGGACCGCTGGCCCGGTATTGCCCGAACGCCGGCAGGCCGTTGGCCACCGTCGGGACCAGGCGGGACCCCCGGCAGCCGATGCCGTGCCCCAGATACCAGCCGCGGAGGTCATCGCGACCCTGCAGCCACAGGGCGAGTGGCGGCATCGAGATGCTGGCGTCCTCGTGCAGCAGCGACACCAGCGAGTCGATGTCGTAGCGCTCGAAGGCCGCGACATAACGGGCCAGCAGCGCGCGGTCGGCGTCGCCCATGCGCTGCGACCGGCCGCCGTCGGTCACGTCGCGCGCGGCCAGGGTCGACCGGGCCCGCTGCAGCGCGCTGTTGACCGACACCACCGTGGTGTCGAGGAGCTCGGCGACCTCGGCCGCCTGCCAGCACAGCACCTCGCGCAGGATCAGGACCGCCCGCTGCCGGGGCGGCAAGTGTTGCAGCGCGGCGACAAAGGCCAGGCGGATGCTGTCCTGAACGACCGCACGCTGGGCCGGGTCCCCGTCGACAGGCACCACGTCGCCGTCGGGGATCGGCTGGATCCAGGTCTGCTCGGGCAGCGCCTCGCCGGGCGTCGTGTGCGCCGGCACGGGCGTCGAGAGGTCCATGGGCAGCGCACGTCGTTGTCTGCCGCGAAGGCTGTCAAGGCAGACGTTGGTGGCGATGCGGTAGAGCCAGGAACGCAGGGCGGAGCGGCCCTCGAACCGGTCGAGGCCCTGCCACGCTCGGACCATCGTTTCCTGTACGGCGTCGTCGGCATCGAACGCCGACCCGAGCATCCGGTAGCAGTAGCCGGTCAGCTCCACGCGGTGCTGCTCCAGCTCCAGCGTGGCCGTGTCGGCGGTTGCCAGCTCGCTCACGCGCGCCTCCCCCTGCGTTCGAGGATCTGAACATAGTTCCCGTCAGGATCGAGCACGGTCCCGATCGCTCCCCACGGGGTGCGATCCAGCTCGCGGACCCAGATGGTTTCCCTCTCGACCAACCAGGCTTCCATACCAACGAGGTCGTCCACGCAGAAGTTGGGAATGAGGCGCGTCGGCTCTTTGGCCGGCAGCGTGGCAGCGGGCCGATACGTGATCACCAGCCGTACGCCGCCGGCGTCGAGCACCCCCCGTTGTCCCCGAAGCCCCAGCCGGCTGCGGTACCAGTGGCCCGCCCGCCGCGGTGCCGGCGAGCCGATTCGGACGGCACCGAGCCGAGCGGGCACGTCAGCCACCTCTAGAGGCCTGGAACTCGTCGCGGGGTTGGACGATCTGGAGGTAATTGCCGTCCGGGTCGGCCAGCATGCCGAACAGCCCGTCCCTGCGGTCCTCCGGCTCGACTACCCACGAGGCTCCGAGGCCGTCGAGGTGTGCGGCGGTCGAGCTGGCATCGTCGACGACAAAGCTGAGGATCAACCGCCCCGGCGCCGGGTTCCGGATGGCGACATCGGTGCGGCCGTCGATGAGCACGGACACACCGTCGAAATCCAGGAAACCGTCCGCGTCCGGCTCGGAACCCAGGGCGGCGCCGTACCAGGCGCGCAGCCGCTCCGGATTGCGGCTGCCGAGCAGGATGCTCCTCAGGCTGGCCGCAGCCGGGATGCGCCCGTCGGTCATGTCAGGGCAGACGCCGCGGCCGGCGGCAACTCATCGCTCAAGAGCGATTCGCTGCGGTCAGGCCGTGGGCTTGTGGGTCTCGCTCGAGTCCTCGACCAGGCTGACGTCGACCTCGCCGTCCGTCAGGTCGACCTGGTCCCTGGCGAGGACCGCGTCCCGGTCGGAGCCCGCGAACGGCTCCTGCGACTGCTCCGGCCAACCCAGATCGGACGGCCCGCCCACCGGCTCAGCCGGAAGATCTACCGCGGCCGGCGTGGCGTTCGTCGCCGGCTCCGGCTGCGGTGATGACGGCCGGGGCGAGTCGGCCGGAATGTAGGTCGGCTCGCTCGGGGCCGCGGCGCGACGGGCGACGATACCGGCTGCTGCGCCTGCCACCGCTCCGGTCAGCAGGCTGATCAAGGCGACCGGCCAGCGCCGCTGCCGGCGCGGCAGCTCACCGCGCAACGCCGCCAGAGCGGCGCCGCCGCGGCGGCGGGCCTCCTCGCGATCTGCCTTGCCTTCGCGGGCCGCGGCCACCGCGGCGCTCACGGCAGTGGCGAGCGCCGGGGCGACGCTGTCTACCAGGGTCCCCCGCGCCCCGGCAACGGCCGGCGCGACCCGGCCGCGGGCCCCGGTGACAGCCGGGACCATCCGCTCCCGGGCGCCGGCACCAGCGGGCACGACCCGCTGCCGCGCCTCGGCCGCCGCAGGGACGAGGCGCTCCCGCGTCGTGGCGGCGTACGGCGACAGCGCAGCCCGCGCGGCAACGACCCGCGGACCAAGGGCCCGCGCCGCCCGGAGCTGCCTGCCACCGCGCCGACGCCCCCCGGTCTGGTCGGCCTGGACCTGCGCCGAGTCCGCCTGGTCCCCGCTGAAGGGCTCCTGCACCCAGCCGGCCTGGTCGTCGGACCGTTCCTCGGTCCAGTCGAACCCGTCCTCGAGGACAGGGTCCTGCGCCATCACCGCGACGTCCACGTCCTTGCGCCTGCGTCCGAACATCGAGCACCTCCGTTGTTCCCCTGGGATCTGGACCGCCCGTTCCCGGTCGGGCCGTCGGGCAACCGCCCGCCGGGCGGCAGACCGCAGCCGAAGGCCGTGGGAGGATTGCGACCAGCCCCAGCAGACCCCACGATCCGGGAGGCCTCCTCGTGCCAGCGGAGACGTACGCCACGCTGAAGACCTCGATGGGGGACGTCGAGGTGCGCCTGTTCCCCGACCACGCCCCCAAGACCGTGGCCAACTTCGTCGAACTGGCCGAGGGCAGCCGGGAGTGGACCGACCCGCGGACCCGGCAGAAGTCGCGATCCAAGCTGTACGACGGCACGATCTTCCACCGGGTGATTCCCGGCTTCATGATCCAGGGGGGTGACCCGATGGGCACCGGCACCGGCGGCCCGGGTTACCAGTTCAAGGACGAGATCCACCCCGAGCTGGCCTTCACCCGGCCCTATCTGCTGGCGATGGCCAACGCCGGGCCTGGGACGAACGGCTCGCAGTTCTTCATCACCGTCGCACCGACGGCGTGGCTGACCGGCAAGCACACCATCTTCGGCGAGGTGATCAAGGGCCAGGAGGTCGTCGACGCGATCGTGGCGGCCCCGACCCGGCGTCAGGACCGGCCGACCACCGATATCCGGCTCGAGGCGGTCACCGTTGACCGCCGCTCGGCCTAGATGACCGCACCGGTCGGCCCGACCGCTCCGGACGACCGGGGCGCAGAACCGGTCCCCACCTGCTACCGGCACCCGGGCCGGGAGACCTACGTCCGCTGCTCCCGCTGCGAGCGGACAATCTGCCCCGACTGCATGACCAGCGCCTCGGTCGGCTTCCAATGCCCGGAGTGCATCGCCGAGGGTGCGAAGACGACGCGGGCACCCCGCACTGTGGCCGGCGGGCGGGTGGCGGCGACCGAGGGCCGGGTGACGCTGACCATCGCCGTCCTGATCGTCACCGCGTTCGTCCTGCAGTACGCCGTACCGGGGTTCGAGAACCGGTTCACCGAGTTCAACTTCGCGATCGCCCAGGGTGAGTGGTGGCGACTGGTCACGGCGATGTTCCTCCACGTCGGCCTGCTGCACATCGCGTTCAACCTCTACGTGCTCTATATCGTCGGCGTTCCGGTGGAGCAGGCCCTCGGTCGCTGGCGCTATATCGCGCTCTACCTGTTGAGCGGGCTCGGCGGGGCCGCGGCGTCGTACGCCCTCACGGGTCCGTTCACCGCCGGCGAGGGGGCCTCCGGCGCGATCTTCGGGCTGTTCGCGGCCTGGTGGGTGATCACCCGGCGGGCCGGCGGGGACACCCGCTCCGTCACGCTGCTGATCGGCCTGAACCTGGTGCTGAGCTTCGTGATCCCCGGGATCGGCTACTGGGCCCACCTCGGCGGCCTGGCCACCGGGGCGGTGCTCGCGCTGGGCTTCGCCTACGCTCCCCGGTCCCGCCGTACGCCGGCCGCGATCGGCGCGCTGGCGGTCGTCGGCGTGGCGATCCTCGCCACTGTGGTGCTGCGTACCGCCGCGCTCACCGCGTGAGGGCCTCTGTCCCCAGTGTGGAGAACTGCTGTGGGTAAATGACAGCGGTGTTCTTACGCTCGTGTGCTGATGGTCAGCGCCACTGGGTGGACATCACGAAGCCGGCGATGATCAGGCTGAACCCGATCGCCAGGTTCCAGGGGCCGAGCGTGCGGAAACCGACCAGGTCCCCGTTGGAGATGTAGTAGACGACCAGCCAGGCGATCCCCAGCAGGAACAGCGCCAACATGACCGGCCCCACCCAGGGTGGGCTCGTCTTCTTGCTCGGTGAGCGCTTGGGTGGCTCGGTGTAGGCAGCCTTGCGCCGGATGCGGGACTCGGGCACGGGACTCCTCCTCGGGCGCCGGCCGGAACACCACGCCCGTCGGCTAGCGTAACCGGGTGCCCGCCCGCCGTAGCGCCCTTCGCGGGCTTGGGCAGCTGCTGGTCGTCGCCGGCGTGGTCGTCCTGGTCTTCGTCGGTTACCAGCTGCGCGGCACCGACCTGTACGCCGCCCATGCGCAGTCCAGCCTGCGGCACGCGCTGCAGCAGCGCTGGGCCCCTGCCCACCCCGGCCAACCGGCGGCCCGAGCGGCGGTGCCGCTCGGCGACGGGGTGGCAGTTCTGCGGATCCCGCGCTTCGGCCGCGGCTACGCCCAGGTGGTCGTCGAAGGTGTCGGCCGGGCGGACCTGCGACACGGTCCCGGGCACTATCCGGGCACCGCCCTGCCCGGTTCGGTGGGCAACTTCGCGGTGGCCGGCCACCGCACGACGTACGGCGCCCCGTTCGGTCGCCTCGGCGATCTGCGCCCCGGTGACGCCGTGGTGCTGGAAACCGCCGGTGCCTGGCTTACCTACCGGGTGACCGCCACCCGGGTCGTCGCCCCGACCGCCGTCGTGGTGACGGCCCCGGTCCCCGGGGTGCCGGGTCGCCGCCCGACGGCCGCGCTGCTCACGCTCACGACCTGCAACCCGCGCTACTCCGACCGGGAGCGGCTGGTGGTCTTCGGCTCGCTGGCCGAGCGGTCGGCCAAGTCGGCGGGGTTGCCGGCTGCCCTGCGAGTCTGACCGGCCGCTACGGCGTTGGCGGCGGGCTGCTCGGTGGGGGCGACGGGCTGGTTGGGGGCGACGGGCTGGGTAGGGGCGAGGGGCTCGGCGAGGGCGAGGGGCTCGGCGGCGCCAGCGCCACCGTGATCACGACCTTGCTGCCGGCAGGCGCCGGGCCGGGCGCCAACGGGCTCTGAGCGAAGACGACACCCGGATCGACGGTGTCGTTGGGGACCCGGCGTACGACCACGTTGAAACCGGCCAGGGCGCGGCGCGCGGCCGCCTCGGTCAGGTTGATCACGTTCGGCACCGGGATAGTCCCGCTGGATACGACCAGCGCGACCTTGCTGTCGGCGGCGACCGCCGTACCGGCGGGGGGGTCGGAGTTGAGCACCTCGCCGGGGGGCCGCTTCGAGTCCTGGGGGGTGATGTTGCCGGGGACCAGGCCGGCCGCGGTCAGCGCGGCCACCGCCTGGTCCTGCGTCTTCCCCACCAGCGCGGGGACCCGGACCGGCGAGGCGCCCTTGGACACCGAGATGTCGACCGGGTCGCCCTTGTTGACCTTGCTGCCCTCGTTCGGGCTCTGGGCGAACACCGTACCGACCGCTGCGGCGTTGAACTCCTCGGCCACCTTCCCGCGGGTGAGACCGGCGTCGCTCAGCGTGGCCTCGGCCTCCGCCCGGGTCTGACCGGTCAGCTTCGGCACCCCTACGGTGTCGCCGCCGCCGCCGCCGCCGCCGAAGACTCCGCGGGTCAGCAGGAAGCCGGCCGTCAGCAGCGCCAGCAGCGCGAGCGCCAGCAGCGTGAAGGCCAGGCCGCGACCGCGGCGGTCGGCCTGCGCCGGCCGGCGGAGGAGCAGGGTGCTGTCGGCTGTTGCCCCAGCCCGCGCCAGCACCGTGGTGGCGGACTCGGACAGGACGGGCGTGGCCAGGACCGGCTGGCCGGCCAGCGACCGCTCGATGTCCTCGCGCATCTCCGCGGCGCTCTGGTAGCGGTTCGCGGGGTTCTTGGCCATCGCCTTGAGCACGATCGCGTCGATCTCCGGCGGCAGATCCGGGTCCACCCGGGAGGGCGGCGGCGGGGCCTCGCGGACATGCTGGTAGGCGACCGAGACGGGGGAGTCACCGGTGAACGGCGGCCGGCCGGTCAACAGCTCGTAGAGCAGGCAGCCGGTGGAGTAGATGTCGCTGCGGGCGTCGACCGGCTCACCCCTGGCCTGCTCCGGGGACAGGTACGCCGCCGTACCGATCACCGCGGCCGTCTGGGTCATGGTCGCCTGCGAGGCGGTCACCGCCCGGGCGATGCCGAAGTCCATGACCTTGACGCCGCCGGTCCGGGTCAGCATGACGTTGCCGGGCTTGATGTCGCGGTGGACGATCCCGTGCCGGTGGCTGTAGTCCAAGGCCGCGCATACCTCGGAGGTGATCTCGAGGGCCCGCCTGGGGAGCAGACGCCGTTCCTCGGTCAGCACCTCGCGCAGCGTCCGGCCGTCGACGTACTCCATGACGATGTAGGACACGGCGTCGCCGCCGGTGCCGTCCACCCCGGTGTCGTAGACCGCCACGATCGACGGGTGGTTCAGCCCGGCCGCGGACTGTGCCTCACGACGGAACCGGATCTGGAAGGCCGGGTCGCGGGCCAGGTCTGCCCGCAGCGTCTTGACCGCCACATCGCGGCCCAGCCGGACGTCGCTGCCGAGGTGTACCTCGGCCATGCCGCCGTAGCCGAGCAGCGCCCCCAGCTCGTAGCGGTCGCCGAGACGACGCGGGGGCGCGGTCACTTGCGCTTGCCTTTGCCCTTGCCGCCTTCGTTCTTGCCAGCGGGGGCTGCGGTGGCGACGGTCACGGTGACGAGCTGGCCCTTCGGCACGGTTCCGGTCGGCGCTACCAGCAGGACGGTACCCGGCCGTGGACCGACCCTGGCCGCGCGCGCCACCCGGAGGCCCATGGCAGTCAGCTCGGCCGCCACCACGTCGTACGGGCGGCCGGTGAAGCGAGCAAGGTCCACGGTCACCCGAGCGGGGGTGGCGGTTTGTCGCGGTGAAGGCACCGTTGCCGCCGGCGTACGCCGGCTGTCGCACGCCCGCAGCCCCAGGGTGGCCAACAGTACGGCGACCAACGCGGCCAGCAGCAGTCGGCCGAGGGGGTGCCGCCGCCGCGGCGCCGCGGCGATGGGAATCGCGCGCGTGTAGGCGCGGGTGGGTGGTGGCCCGGCGGCCACGACGGGTGCCAGGACAGCGGTTGCCTCGGGCAGCGTGCCGGCGACGAGTGCGTCGCGCAGGGCGAAGGCCCGCCGGCCGAAGCTCCCCGCGTCCGCTGGACGGTCGGCGGGGGATTTCGCCATCGCCGCCGACACCAGGTCGCGCACCGGCAGCGGTACGTCTGCCGGCAGCGGCGGCGGCTGGTCGTGCACGTGGGCCGCTGCGATCACGACGGCGTTGTCGGCGACGAAGGGCCGCCAGCCGGCCAGGCACTCGTAGGCCACCACACCGAGCGAGTAGACGTCGCTGGCCGCGCTCACCTCCTGCCCCGAGCCCTGCTCCGGCGAGAGGTAGTACGCCGTACCGACGACCATGCCGGTCTGGGTGACCGAGCCGACCCCGCCGACCCGGGCGATGCCGAAGTCGGTCACCTTCACCACGCCGTCGGAGCGGATCAGTAGGTTGCCCGGCTTGACGTCACGGTGCACCACGGCCGCCTGGTGGGCCTCGTGCAGCGCCAGCGCGGCCTGGCCGACGATGTCCAGCGTCCGCTCGACCGGCAACCGGCCCTCGCGGGCGAGCAGGTCCGACAGTGGCTCGCCGTCGACCAGCTCCATGACCAGGTACGACGTGTCGCCGACCTCGCCGTAGTCGAAGACGCCGGCGATGCCGGGGTGCGACAGCCCGGCGGTGTGCCGCGCCTCGGCCCGGAACCGGGTCAGGAAGTCGGCGTCGTCGGCGTACTCGGGCCGGAGGACCTTGACCGCCACCGACCGACCGAGCAGCTGGTCCTCGGCGCGCCACACCTCGCCCATGCCGCCGACCGCGATCCGGGACACCAGCCGGTACCGGTCACCGAGGCAGAGCTCGGGGCTCAGCGTCATCGCCCGAGCACCGCGGCCATCACGTCGCGGGCGATAGGGGCGGCCACCCTGCCGCCGGTCGCGTCTGAGCCCAGACCGCCGCCGTCCTCCACCAGGACAGCGACCGCGATCTTCGGCGCCTCGGCCGGCGCGAACGCGATGAACCAGGCGTGTGGCGGTGCACCGACGGCGTGCTGCGCGGTGCCGGTCTTGCCGGCCACCGACACACCCGGGATCTGCGCCGCCCGTCCCGTCCCGCCCTCAACGACCAGCTTCATCATCGAGGTCAGTGCGTCGGCGACCTGCGGGGAGACGGCCCGTCCGAGCTGCTGCGGCTTCGCGGCGTCCAGGGTCTTGAGGTCCGGGGTCTGCACCTCCTGCACGAGGTACGGGCGCATCACCACGCCGGAGTTGGCCACCCCCGCGGCGATCATGGCGGCCTGCATCGGCGTGAGCCGGACGTCGAACTGCCCGATCGCCGACAGCGCGGTCTGCGGGGCGTCCAGCTCCGCCGGGAACCGGCTGGGTGCCACCGCCAGCGGCACGTTGAGGCCGGCGTCGATGCCGAAGGCCTCCGCCTGCTCGCGCAGCGCGGCCCCACCGACCGAGAGCCCGATGTTCGCGAACGCGGTGTTGCAGGAGATCCGGAGCGCCTCGGCGAGCGTGGTCGTCTGGCCGTCGCCGCAGCTCTCGCCGCCGAAGTTGTTCAGGAACCGGCTGGTGAGCGGCAGCTTCAGCCGGGTAGGCGAGGGGACCCGGGTCTGTGGCGTGTACCGGCCGCTGGTCAACGCGGCGGCCGCGGTCACCACCTTGAACAGCGAGCCGGGCGGATAGGTCTCGGAGATGGCCCGGTCCTTGAGCGGCTCGGCCGGGTCCTTGCGCAACCGGGCGTACGCCGCCCGGATCGCCGCGGTGTCGTGCGAGGAGAGCAGGTTCGGGTCGTACGACGGCGAGCTCGCCAGCGCCAGGATCGCGCCGGTCGCCGGGTCCAGCGCCACCACCGCCCCGCGCTTGCCGGCCAGCCCCCGCCCGGCGGCGGCCTGGGCCGAGGGGTTGAGCGTCAGGACCACGGCACCGCCCTGCGGCGTACGGCCGGTGAACCAGTCGCTCACCCGGGCGACGAACAGCCGGTCGTCGTCGCCGGACAAGATCGGGTTCTCCGACTGCTCGATGCCGCTCGCGCCGAAGATCAGCGAGAAGAAGCCGGTGGCCGGTGCGTAGAGGCCGCCGCCGGGGTAGCGACGCAGGTACTTCAGCCGGTCGTCGGTGGCGGTGGAGCGGGCCAGCTCCTGCCCACCCGCCAGGATCGGCCCGCGCTGGCGCTCGTACGCCGCGAGCAGCACCCGACCGTTGTGCGGGTCCTTCTTCAGCCGGCCGGCCTGCACCACCGAGACGTAGTTGGCGTTGACCAGCAGCAGCGCGAACAGCGCCAGGCAGGCGACCGCGAGCCGGCGCAGCGGCGCGTTCACCGGCGTACCACCTGGGTGGGCGCCTCGTCGAGCAGTACGCCGGCCGGCGTGATCGGCTCCGGCATCGGCCGCCGGGCGGCGTCGCTGATCCGCAGCAGCAGGGCGATCAGGGCCCAGTTCGCCACCAGCGAGGAGCCCCCGTAGGACAGGAACGGCAGGGTGAGCCCGGTCAGCGGGATGAGGCGGGTCACTCCTCCCACCACGACGAAGACCTGCAGCGCCATCCCGAACGCCAACCCGGCCGCGAGCAGCTTGCCGAAGGAGTCGCGCACGGTCAGCCCGGCCCGCAGTCCCCGCTCGACGAGCAGCGCGAACAGCATC
>JAABUN010007929.1_pt1 | contig 11161 bp, 7 predicted proteins | sample 5559311 | NCBI WGS metagenome assembly JAABUN01 (sample SAMN10711877, study PRJNA513370) | rock metagenome | isolation source: Antarctica rocks | place: Antarctica: Victoria Land, Siegfried Peak sud | reverse complement strand
TACTCCTGAAAGTCGTCTGCGGAAGTTCAGTTCTCTTCATTTCTTTATTTCCAAGTCGGCCAGTCGATTCGCTTGACCTCCGCACTTATAATACTTACTTCGAAGAGTCTTCCATCTTTTGTACAGCATCAGATTCCATTGTCTCAATTTCGGAATCTGTTCAAGACACACACGGTAAAGCATTAGCGATGGCAGGGAATTTATCATTAGTCCGCCTGGCACAAATGTCGAGTTATATTCTAATGTCGAAGTTAAGAACTAATAGCTCAATTTATAAAGTTCCGCCGGAACATATGCCGATGTTAAATGATAGTTCATTGCTTAATGTCCTTTAGGTTTGTATTATCAATTTATCATAAATATATTACTATTACTACCTTTTCTTTTTTTGCTACTTTTTTTTTTAACAATCAAGCCCTGCTATATGCAGTCTTATGCGCTTGATTAATGTCTTTTTGAACCAGAGGATGGGGGCTAAAGATTCCAAGTTTTTATTTAGATAAATCTCAATTTGATATGTGCTATCAGAATTCATGAGAACAGTCGAAATACATTGTCCAGATTTAATATTATCGTTAATTTTTACAAATGGCTTATTTAAACCTGCATAACTTATTAAGTATTGCCCAAATTTTGGCATAATTACATATACATACAAATCATAACGGTAGGCAAGGGTAGTGCTCGTGAGCTTTTTACTTTATTATTAAACAAAGTTCAAGATAAATAATGAGAGCGGTTTATCAAATACTATAAAAATAATTTTGATACTATTTATTTAGTACTATATTTGTAGTATAAATGTAATTTATGAAACAGTTAAGAGACCTTACTAAAGCTGAAGACCAAATAATGCGTATCCTTTGGCAGCTGAAAAAAGGATTTATTAAAGATATCGCTGACCAAATGCCCGAGCCAAAGCCTGCTTATAATACAATTGCCACTGTGCTTAAAGTATTAAAGACGAAAGGATTTGTCGATCATGAAAATGTGGGAAATATGTATACGTATTTTCCGCTTGTTGAAGAAAAAGAGTATACCCGCTTTGCATTTAATAAAATATTCAGCAATTATTTTGGTGGTTCGTATCAAAGATTGGTCTCGTTCCTGGTAGAAGAAAAAGGAATGAATTCAGAAACCCGCAAGGAGCTACTGAAACTTGCCGAAAAATTAAAATAAGAATACCATGCAGATATTATTTTATCTATTAGAATTCAACCTTTACCTGGTGATGCTGTATAGCTTGTACCGGTTGTTACTCCATCGCGAAACTTTTCATCAGTTGAACAGGTGGTACTTGTTGATGGCGGTTGTGTTGTCCTTTGCCGCCCCATTATTCAAAGTAAATTACCAGCCGGCAGTATTGCAGGAACTAAAAGGAGAACACAACGTCCAGGTAATGGCAGGTAGCTCAGAACTGGTTAAATCTGAGAACAACAAGACGAACAAGCAGTCTAGTACTCTCCTCCGCCTTTCGCCGGCAATAAAAGCAAATACTAATGTAACAGCTCCAACAGTTTTTATAAATCCTGTTCGCATGTTACTGACAGGTTATCTGGCACTCACTCTGTTCTGCCTGATAAACATTTTTACCGGTTTACTGCGTATCATCAAGCTGTATCGCCGTTCGCCTAAATTCCACTTTGATGGTGTTACGCACGTCTTGCTCGAACAGGAACAGGAAGCATTTTCTTTCTTCAAATGGCTATTTTACTACCCGGCTACCCAGCCTGAAAGCGCAATAATTGCTCACGAGTTGGTGCATATCAGGCAGAAACATAGTTTGGATCTTTTATTCCTTGAGCTAGTACGCGCCATCAACTGGTTTAACCCGGTTATCTATTTGATGAGACAAGATCTGAAGCTTAACCACGAATACCTAGCGGACGAACAAGCTTCCCTGCAATCGATCAACAGCCATGCTTATGCGCTATTGTTGATCGATCACTCATGCAGCAAGATTGAATTGGCCATGACTCACCAGATGTTCAGCGCCCGGCAATTAAAATCGCGGATTCTCAGGTTGGGTAAAAAGCGGTCAGATGGTAAGGCAAAGTTAAAATACATGTTGGCTCTACCAGTACTGGCAGTCATTATAGGTCTGTCCGCATTTACGATTTCGAAAGATTACGGATTGGTCAGCCTAACGATCATAAATAATAACACGCTACCAAGCCCAGCCCGCTTGACATCGGTTCCTGCTCTTGGCATCAAACTTTTATCAGATAAAAGCTTCGGCGCTGTAAATGACGATCAAAAGCCGGCAAGCCCCTCAGCAAACCTGCCTGCTGATCGAGAAATAGACATTGCAAGGGGTGCTATTTTAAATTCAAATGACACAGTTCCATTAAAGGCAGTCACACCTTCTACTGCTGACAGCCTCAGAAATAAATATTGGGCACCTCAGGACATTCGTGATAGCGTTCAGAAGTACGAATGGGCCGCCAAGCTAATCAGCGACAGCATACAGTACGACGGACGGATGGCCTTCGAAATACTTAATTCAATTCAAAAAGAAAGGTCTGATCGTTACCGCAAGATCCTGGATTCCAGTCAGAAAGCCATGGCCGCCATGCCAGTAAAGGATCGGTTATATAACACTCCAGCGGATGACGTACCTGATCAAATAACCAAGGATCGGTTGGCACAGGTTAATGCTATTATCAGCCGCATTAACACTAACTATGCTAAAATGCAGCGTCTGATCGAGCTTTCAAACGCTCAACGGTCGCAGGTAAGAGATGACTTTCCCATGGTTGTAGCAAAAACAGTTGCTAAACTAATTGATGTCGTATCGTTAGACGGAATAAAAATTCCTGTTCCCCAAATCCTGTACAAGGACGCCTGGGTTAAAAACGAAACGGAACGAGTCGCTTTTTTTGCTGTTTATGACTAATACTATTGGCCTGCTTTAATCATTATTCAGCTTACTCTTTTATAATCATTTCAGATGAATAGAATAGACATTGTATTGCCTTTATTTTTGACCGTTTGTCTCGCTGAGTGGCACCTCGCTCTTGCGCGGGCAGGCTGTAACTATAAAGCATTTGTTAGACTTTACAACTGTCTTAAGCTTGGCAAATCCAGCCGTGGCCGTGCCGAATGCCAAAGATTCTACATTAACCGGACTGGGTTGAACTTTTCGCAAAAGGAAAGTTTGAGATTGAAAAGCTTTGCGCCGGGAAAAATATCCTACAGGGTTTTTTGCTTACGTTGACTACTTCCGGCCTTTCGAAATGATCGGAATAGAACCTTCCTGCGATTTTAAAGAGCTGAACTTATCCCTAAAGGCGTAGTTATTCAGAGAAGTAGTGGTCAAGGGACATGCTGATACTTGGATCTAGTTCATTGTTAAAATTCTTGTCGATGTCCGCTTAGATGGTCTGCATGAACTGCCACTATAAAATTTGAACAGCTTGCCTCGGTAAAAGGCCGGTTCTCATTAGCGCATAACGTTTGAGTATTTGCGATGGCAGGGCATTTAAAAAACGTCAGCCCAAACTATCGCTGATTGAAAAACTATTGATGAAGATATGAACAAAAGCTACATTACTAACGTCACACTGGAACTATTGCTGATAGTGAATTACAGACGAGGACTTGCACGTCACGCCCTGCTATTGCAAATACTGCTGTTGGCTGCAGTTTGTCAATAACAGTTTATTCTATTTTTTAAATTCCACACCTCTTGTTCTCCAAAAATAAAATTTCATCATAACAATTTTGTTTTGAAGATTTCTTATTAATTGCACATCACAACCTAATTCATTTATTTTAAAAGCATCTTTATAAGTTGGTATAAGTTGATAAGCTTTATTTGCATTTAGATGCAGTTCTAATTTACTGCTGTCATGCTGTACTGTTATAGAAGAATTGGTTTCTTCTGAAAAATATTTTCCTTCATAAATATTGAAGTCTTTCTCTGAAATGTTAGCAGGTTCGACCTTAGTAAAATGAATTGTATCTCTTGGTGAGAAAGGTATATATAAACCTTGCGTTCCCTTAATGTCAAAAAGAAAATTATCAGATTTAAATGTATTTTTAGATACAGATATAAGCGGTAAATAGTTGTCAAGTATTAATGTATCATTTTTTACTGATAGTTGAAATGTTGAACGGTTTCTTTCATTTACATACTTGCCTGCAAGGCTATTTAAATATACTTCGGATAACTTAATGCTGCTGTCAGTTTTTATTATTTTTTGTGTTTTATCCAGTACAAATATTTTTCTAATCATACTTGCCACATTATCTATATTGAATTGAGAAGTATTGCTTAAAATGTCAATTGATAAATGCAATTCAGGAAACGTTTCTAAATAAGCTCGATAGCTTGCCGTCGCTCCATCGTGACTTATATTATTCCAACCCATAACCTTGTTGAAAAACAAACCCGCAGCATACGTGTTCATTACTCCATTGTTTAATGGTTCAGTTTGAATTTGTTTTGATAATAATGAAGGAGTTCCCAACTTTCCGTTTTGGTAAAAATCATTCCACTTTAATAAATCTTCCGTTGTTGTTAATAATCCGCCGTGCCCGTAAGCATATTCATTCGGCATATTAATTTTATAATTGCTATCTGATTTTAAATAAGCAATAGCACGGTTCGGTACTATTCGATTTGGATTATTTCTCCATTGTGTGTGTGTCATTACAGCCGGTTCAAAAATATACTTTTGAGTAAATGCTGCCAACGATAAACCACTTACCCGTTGGACAATAATGGCAAGAAGATTATAATTTGAATTGCTATAAAGGAATTCGTCACCCGGTTTATTGTTCAAGTGTTTCTGGCGAATAATAATCTCCAGTGCATCTTCATTAGTATAAAACTTTTGTCCACGAGACCAACCAGTCAAGTCAGCTATATCACCCCAATCCCTTAGTCCGCTGGTATGATGAAGCATTTGGCGAAGTGTAGTTGGAGTTCCATAATCTGGTAACTCAGGAATATATTTTCTAACATTGTCATCAAGTGAAAGTTTTCTTTGCTGCTCTAATAAAAGAATAGCAGCCGCAGTAAATTGTTTTGATACAGAGCCTGCTTCAAAGATTGAGTTGGTAGAAAGAGGAACATTGTGTTCTAAATGCTATTCCCCACGCTTTTGAAAAAATTATTTGCCCATCTCTTGAAATTGATAACTGGCATCCAGGATTTTCGGGCTGATATTGGCTGAAAGTTTTGTCAATGAGTGATAATGTGTCTTGCCATGTCTGTCCAAAAGAAGCTTGAAAAATAAATAGGAAAATGATTGTTAGTCTTATGAACTTCATGCAGTCTGTGTTAATTGCAGCCAACGCTTGAGGCTTGGCGATGGGCTGGTATTTTATAACGTCAAGCTCGAAATTAAAGCTGATTGAAAAACAAAAGTTGAAGTTAACAACTAAAGCCAAATTTATGATGTCCTGCTGGAACTATTGCTAATATTGAGTTGTAGCCGATTGTTATTCCGTCAGCCAGCCTATTGCTAAACCTACTGTTGAACCAACACCTTAGGTGAAGGATTGCTCCCCGGATAAAAGTACGACCTTGTCCTTTCATAAAAACAAACTATCATGGTAAAAAAAATGGTTACAGCAAAGTAACACTTTCAGTAGAGGCACGAAGCTGCCTTGAGCGATTACATAATACGCTGCTGGCAAAACAGTACAGTCCGCGCACCATCCGCAATTACACTAGAGGAGATGCGGTTTCTGTTTGCTCATTACTACGATTTGCTGCCGGCATCTATTACGCAGCAGGACATCATCAATTACATCTGTTTCATTATTAAAGAGCATGGTGTGGGCAACGAGAAGTGCCACCAGGTAGCACAGTCGTGCAGCTTTTATTACAAGCATGTGTATCCATCTGCTTTCATTGTGCCGTCAGCGTTTTATCCCCGTAAGTCACACAAATTACCACAGGTATTTAGTGTAGAGCAAATCAAACAATTGCTGGCAGTGATTACCAATGAAAAGCATAAGATGGTGGTGAGTTTGTTTTATGGTTCCGGGCTTCGGATGAACGAACTCAAACACCTAAAACTTTGCGATATCCAGAGTGCACAATACCAGATAAAAGTAGTGGAAGGTAAAGGTGGCAAGGAGAGGATGACCCTGCTGCCCAAACATTTGCTGGAACCACTGCGCTGTTATTACAAATCTTATCGTCCCAAGATATATTTGTTTGAGGGACAGGTACCTGGCAAACCGATGCATGAAAGAAGCATTCAACATTTTTTGCAGACCTATGTCACCAAAATTGGGCTTGGCGGCAAAGATTATTCCGCACATACGCTTCGTCATTCTTTTGCCACCCACCTTTTAGATGGCGGTACCGACATCCATGCCATAAAGGAGTTGCTGGGTCACAGCAACCTGAGCACCACAATAGTTTACCTGCACCTGCAACAAACCAAACGGGCAGCCATCCAATCCTCATTTGACGCAGTAATGCAAACCAGGTCATGAGCGCGGTTATAGAGGCAGGGGAGTTTCAGAAGATTTTTAACCACTCTTCTGTAAAGGGTTACAACAGTTACAGTCAACATATTTTTAAGCAACTGTATGAGTGCCATACAACAGCTCTGGGGATGCATCATTACCGGTGTGACGACCCGGACTGTAACACCTGCACCAGCAATACCATAGCTGCGGTAACCGTCACTGTCCTAACTATGGCGGCTTGAAAAAGGAGCAGTGGGTGGAGAACCTTACCGCCCAGCTTTTTGCTACCAGCTACTACCACGTTGTGTTTACCATACCTCATGAGTTCAATGCTTTAACATTGGGTAATCGCAAGGAGTTGTTTACCTTATTGTTTCAATCGGCCTCGGCCACGCTGCTGCAGTTTGCCAGCGACCCTCAATATCTTGGTGCTATATGTGGCATCACATCGGTATTGCATACCTGGGGCCAGGACCTGAGCTTTCACCCGCATCTGCACTGTACTCGTAAGTGGCGGCGGGATAAAAGATAATAACTGGGTACCGGCAAGGCGAAGCAACGACAAGTTTTTGTTCCCGGTGTCGGCGATGAAAAAAGTATATAAGGGCATCTTTTTAAAAAAGTTGCGACAACTCCTAACCGTAGGGCAATTAAAAACAGAAGGGCTCGATGTAGACAAAAGCATCAAAAAAGCCGGGTATAAAAACTGGAACATCTACGGCTAAAAGTCCCTTTGGCAGTGTGGCTTCGGTGATAGAATACCTTGGCCGGTATACACACAAAACAGCCATTACAAAACACCGGATTGTAAGCATCACCGAACACAGCGTCACATTCAACTACAAGGATTATACAGATGACAGCCGTCAAAAGAAGATGTCCTTAAGTACGGTTGAATTTTTACGCCGGTTCGAGCTTCATTTTTTGCCACGAGGATTTGTAAAAATAAGGCATTATGGCTTTTTGCAGAATCATGGTAAACCACCCGGCTCAATGAAGTAAGAAAAAAGATGCAGTTAGATCCGCTGCCTCCTATCGTAAAGATACCTGTGTCGCAGCGGATGCTGGAGCAGTACGGCAAAGACATCAGCCTGTGTCCAAAATGCCATAAAGGTACACTCGTGCTGGTTGCCATTGTGTATCCAAAAGCACTACCGGTAAGCGTCGGGAATCATATTGGCAGCGTAGAACAACCGACACCGAACAATAAAGCATCACCATAAAAATTAACCATCGTTTACAATGAATGAGAATAATTAATGGTTAACAAACAACCATATCAACTAACACTGATGGGTAGGGGAGAGTATGTCCAGAATGCAATAAAATATTCAACTACACATCAGTGTTAAGAAAACTCATGTCAATCAGCGCGAACCAATTTGCCGGACAGCTACTAATCCACTATAGAGGGTAACACCGAAATAAGGCGTCGGTCAACAAACAATAACCGCAAGCCCCCATTCAAAATTTTTAATGGGGGCTTATTTTTGGGGGCTTGCGGCTATTGTTCTTAATGTTGTACGTTCGCCCTGCTCTATACACTTGAAGCTTGTCGTGTATTTGTAAACTACACTCCCCACCCAAACCTGGTTTCACAAACTGAAATACTCTCTATGTGCAGCTTTTTTGTTCATTCAAAAGGTTTCTTCAATTAGTTCTCTGTTTATCATTGCTCCTGCTATTGCACCCATTGAAACTGAATTGGCAACAGAACGCATCATACTTGTATTGTCGCCACAAGCAAATATTCCGTAAACAGTTGTCTTTTGAAAGACATCTATTTTTATATAAAGCTGTTCAGTCAGTTCACAACCAATTTGTTTTGGAATGTTGCTGTGTTGCTCAAATGCTGGTCTGGCATATATTGCTTTAATTGAAGTTTTTGAACCGTCTTTGAAAATAATATTTTCCACTTGCCCTTTGCTGTGCTCAAAATAGCCTATTTCTTTTTCTATAGTTTTAATATTGTGTTTTGTTAGTTTTTCCAATTGTTCGTCAGTCAAAGTTGATTTTCCATTTGTGTAAACGGTTAAATCTTTTGTCCAATTGTTAATTAATTTTCCCAATTCAAATGCTACGTCTCCATTTGCAAATATTCCTGTTTTGTCGTTGCTATATTCGTATCCGTGACAATAGGGACAATGAATAATTGAAATGCCCCAACATTCCGAAAAACCTTTTATGTCTGGCATTATGTCTTTTACCCCTGTTGCAAAAATCAATTTCTTAGCACAAAAAATGTCGCCCGTTGCAGTTTTAACTTCATAACCTTGTTCTGTTTTAGTTCCACTTATTGCAAGTCCATTGTAGAATTTTATAGTTTCATACCGCTCAACTTGTTGTTTAGCAAGAGTTGAAATTTCCTTTGGTGTTTTCCCATCTTGTGTTATGAAGTTATGAGAATGAGGTGTTTGAATGTTGCAAGGTTTTCCGCTGTCTATGATTAGCGTTTTTCTTAATGCTCTACCCAAAGCCATTCCTGCTGAAAGTCCTGAATAACTTCCGCCAATTATTATTACGTCAAAATTTTTATTGTCTGTCATTTTGTTGAAGTTTATAAATGCTGTCAAAGGAAAAGGCAAGGCTTGCTGTCAAAACAAGTCCATATTATTTTATTGTTTCTCGCCTGCTAATTGTCTTATCTGCCATTGGTTATTGTCTGTTAATCCGTCTTTTAAGGTGGCGCATAGTCGGGTCACACAAAGGAGTTTCACCCTTATGTTCTCACACGTAGGGTCGAGCAGTGGCGCATAAAGTTGTAGCTCATGTTTCCACCACCCGCCTCGTCAAACGCAGCATGCGCATTTAACGCACTGCGCTTTCCTAATGATTTCTTATTAAAGCTTATAGCCTATCATATCGGCGTTACTTTCCGTGGGGCTACTTTGAAATCACTATATATGTTATACATAGCATATAGTCCCTTTGTACTCCACAACGTCCAACCGAAGCCCTGCTTACCTTTGGCTCTCATTAGGTGCCGCCGGATCTTTCTGGTTAACCAATCTTTTACATATCCAAATACTTTGCCCGAGTTTCCTATCTTAAAATATTGCACCCAGCCTTTAAGTATCGGATTGATAAGGTCTCTTACCCTTGTCAGTGGCTGTGATTCATGACGTCTAAACACATCCCTGATTTTATCCATCACTTTAACTCTGGCCTGCATTTTTGGTTGATAATTTACACGCCATTTCTTCGTCTTTGTCCTCAGTCTCCTGAAATCAAAACCAAGAAAACCAAAACTATCTCCTTTAACCAGGTCCAGCTGTTTTGTCTTTTCTTCATTGATGTGTACCTGTATCTTTTGCAACTCTTCCCGTAGTCTCTTATTAATGCCGATCCATAGCCAGTCCCATTTTTGATGGCCATCAACTAATATCACACAGTCATCTGCAAAGCGGGCATATTCTATATGTGTGTACTTACCCTCACGAGTTGTTTCTTTCGCCTTCTCCAACACCCTTGTCTAATTCATTTAGATAGATATTGCTTAATAGCGGAGATATTACTCCTCCCTGTGGAACACCTTCCCTGCCACCTGCTTTCAACATTAGCTTCAGCAAGCGCATGATCTTGTCATCTTCTATTCGCTTTGCAACTTTATCCAATAGAATATCATGTTTCACTGTGTCAAAGTAAGCCCTCAGGTCTAAGTCTATAACCCTTGTCTTGTCTTTAACAACAGCCTCTGCCACTCTTTCTATTCCCTGATGGGCTGTTCGCTTTGGCCGGTACCCGTAAGAGCCGTCCTGAAAGTCTGCTTCAAATACTGGCTCAAGTATCAGTTTCACTGCTCCCTGTACCACCCGCTCTCTGATTGTAGGAATGCCCAGCTTACGCATTTTTCCGTTCGCTTTGGGTATCTCCTTAATCCTGTTGCGGGAAGGTTGGTACGAGTCATTGATTAGTTGCTGCTGTAGTTCTTGTATGAAGTTTTCCACTCCTGATTGCTCTATATCCTCAAAGGTCATTGCGTCTATTCCTGGTGATCCATTATTCCTTTTGACCATCTGATAGGATTCCAGAAGTGTACCCTGCTTACATACATGTACATACAGTCCCCAGAAGCGGTGTGCTTTATCGGCCTTCGCCTTCATGTATATCTTCTTTCTCAGTTCCTGCAATGTGATAGACGTTTTTATCATTATCGTCTTTGCCTCCCGTTTTTGTTAGAAGATTATCATTAGTAAGGAGACTTCGCTCTATTCCTATTAGAGAACTTCATCGCTACTATTCTCCTATCCGACTCCCTCTTATCTTCGGCTCATTTCCTTGCATTCAAGTTATAGAGCCTACCTTGCTGCAGATGTTTCTTCTGCAATGAGGAGGGTATCTCCAGTTGCGTAACATATCCTTGTTATCATGCTGTTGCTACCACCCCGCCAGCTGTGTCATTTCCCGTTTCAGTTAATTTCGCAGAGACATGTTGCCTTCGCTACACGGTTATTAGCTCGGCCTGCCGGATTTAATCACTTTCGAGGCTACCTGTGCATTTACTTTCGTTACGGCCTGATAACTCGCATGACCTGCTTTACAGATCACTTGTCAATGAGCTTCATGAGTTTTATTTCTTCCACCCATGTCATTTAGCTACAGAGCTTTGACTGGTCTCAACCCGGTAGTACAAGCTATGCCCTTTAGGGCAAGGCTTTAGCTATTACAAATCTCCTTTAGATTTGTGGTATGCAAGATACACGTAAAGGGAGTCACAGTATATATCAGC
>JAABUN010007928.1_pt1 | contig 11162 bp, 12 predicted proteins | sample 5559311 | NCBI WGS metagenome assembly JAABUN01 (sample SAMN10711877, study PRJNA513370) | rock metagenome | isolation source: Antarctica rocks | place: Antarctica: Victoria Land, Siegfried Peak sud | reverse complement strand
CTCGTGATGGGCGGGCCCGCCCACGGTTCCCTGGCGCTCGGCGGCATGGAGCAGGCGGCTGAGCTTGTGGTAGTCGGCGATCAGGATCTCGCCGTTGCGACCATGGGCGGTCGGCGGGTGCTCGACGGTGATCGGGTGGTGGTCGAAGACGTCGAAGCGCGCCGCGGGACAGCCGGGCTTGGGGCGCAGGCGGTCGGTGAGGCAGAGCAGGTCGCGCCACCACTTCAGGGGCGCGGTCCGCGTCGACGAGCTTGGGCCCTTCGGCCCGGTGCCGGCGGCGACGACGACGTTGGCGGGATCGACCGCCTTGAGCTCGTCGTGGGCGTGATTGAGCAGGAGCCGGTAGCGATCCGCGCTGACCGAGCGCCCACCGGTGCGTTGCGGCGCGTAGAACTTCTCGAGGTTGCCCTCGTTCCAGGCCTGAAAGTAGTGGACCTGCGGAAGCGGGCCGGCGAGGTCGAAGGGGTCGTCGAAGGTGCCGGAGTAGCGTGTTGCAACGGCGTGGGCATAGTCGCCGAAGGCCTCGACGTCGGGCTTCCATGCCCCGCGCTCCTCCCCGTTGCGCTCGCTCTCGGCCCACTCCGGCGCGCGCTGCAGGGTGAGCAGGACGCGGAGGCCGCGTTGCGAGGCCGCGCGCACGGCTGCGTCGAGGTCGTCGAAGCGGTAGGCGGGGTCGATCGAAGTACGCGGGACGGTGGGCTCGCTCGGTGCCACGCGGAACCAGAAGGCGTTGAGGCGGACGACCCCGGCCCCCGCCTTGACGGTCTCGTCGAAAAGGAAGCTGCGGTGCTTTTCCGACCCCGTCTGGTAGCCCGGCTCGGCGGTCCCGAGCAGGGGCGCGCCGGCACGAGCTTCACCCGCGCCCCAAGAGCCGCCGGCCACGAGCGCGCAAAGAAACGCGACGATGGCCGGCCGGCGGAGATCCCACGCCATTACCGCCAACACAGCGCTCGGGAGGATAGGGACTCGCCTGGCGGCGGGCGGCAGGCGGGGGGCTCGGCGGACCGCTCGGCGCCGGCGCTCGGAGGTGCGGCTCCGGGGCGAGCGAGGATCTACGCTCTCACGGGTGCGGCACGGAAACGGACTTCAGCTGGCGGGCCTGCTCGCGGGGCTGGCGCTGATCTTCGGCGCGAGCGCGGCGGCGGCGGCGGACGGCGGCGGCGGCGCTGCCGCGCGGGCCGGCGTGGCGGGCGCGGCGGGGGCTCCGAACATCGTCTTGGTCGTGGTCGACGACGAGTCGCAGGGGAGCTTCAACCGCGCGACCCTTCCCAACCTCTTCGACCGCGTCGTCGCCCCGGGGACGCGATTCGATGACTTCGCCCTCTCCACCCCGCTCTGCTGCCCGTTCCGGGCCAACCTGCTGAGCGGTCAGTACGGCCACAACAACGGGGTGCTCGACAACGATCCCGGCTACGGATCGCTGCGCGAGAAGCGGAACGTGCTGCCGGCGTGGCTGCGGGCCGCGGGGTACCGGACAGGGCACTTCGGCCACTACCTCAACGGCTACAAGCAGCTCCACTCGATCGCCGACCCCGCACCGGGGTGGGGTCACTGGCAGGCGACCGGCGGGCACGTCTACTACCGCTACACGGAGGGCACCGATCACCGCGCGCAGCGGCACTTGGATCGGCCGCGCGATCACGTCACCTCGGTGATCAACCGGCGAGCGGCGGCCTGGGTGCGGGAGGAGACGCCGAGGGCGCGACCGCTGTACGTGCAGATCGACCAGCTCGCTCCCCACCTCGAGTACGGGCAGCGGACGCCGGGGCCGTGCGAGGACTTCGCGATCCCCCAGCCGCGCGACCTCGACCTCGTGGCGGGGGCGCCGTTCGCCCACGACGGCGCCTTCAACGAGGCCGACGTCTCCGACAAGCCGTCGTTCGTCGCCGGGCTGCCACCGCTGGGCGGAGCAGCGATCGAGCGGATCGAGCAGACCCAGCGCTGCGAGTTCGCGGCGATGGCGGGCGTCGACCGGGGGCTGAAGCAGCTCCTCGCCAGCTTCCGGCGGGCGGGCGAGCTACGGCGCACGGCCGTGATCTACACGAACGACAATGGCTTCTTCCACGGTGAGCACCGGCTGACGAATGGCAAGGTCCTGCCCTACGAGGAGGCGGTGCGGGTGCCGCTGGCGATTCGCCTGCCCGGCGGTCCACGGCGGCAGGGTTCGGCACGGGTGGGGGCGCCGGCGACGGCGGTCGACCTGGCGCCCACCATCCTCGACCTGGCGGGCGCGCGGCCGTGCGCGCCGCGGCTCGGCTGCCGGACCCTCGACGGGCGCTCGCTGCTGCCGCTGCTCGGCGGGGACGGAGACGCCTGGGGAGCGGAGCGGGCGATCCCCCTCGAGTACCGGCTCTCGGGGTCCATCGGGGCGAGCAGCTGCGAGTACCACGGCGTCAGGCAGGGGACCTCGAAGTGGGTCGAGCACGTCTCGGTGGCTCCCCCGGGCGGGGGACCGTGCCGGCCTGCGAGCGAGATCGAGCACTACGAGCTCGGCAGCGATCCCTTTGAGCTGCGGAACCTCTGGCCGGCGGCGGCGGGCAGCGCGCGGGCGGCGAAGGAGGTGCGGCTGCGGCGCCTGGCGTCGCGGCTGAGCGACTGCGCCGGCATCAGGGGCCGCGACCCGCGACCGCCGAGCGGGCACTGGTGCAGGTAGGCGCAGGCGAAGACGGGCGAATCAGCCGCGGCCGTCGACGGCCGCCGGGAGCGGGCCACGCATGAACTGGTAGGCGAACCCCCCGAGAACGGCTCCGACGACCGGGCCACCGATGTAGATCGGGATCGACGACCACTCGCCCGCCGCCAGGGCCGGGCCGATCGAGCGAGCGGGGTTCATCGAGGCGCCGGTGACGAGACCGCCGAAGAGGGCATCGAGACCGACCGTCCCCCCGATCGCGATGGCCGCCGCAGATCCCACCGCTCGCGCGTCGGTGGCGACGGCCATGATCACGAACATCAGGAAGGCGGTCATCACCACCTCGTAGACGAACGCTGAGCCGTTCGCGACGCTGGGCAGCGTCGCGCCCAGATCCGCGGTGCCGTCCGGCCAGATCGCAAGCAGGCAGAGGGCGGCGAGGACGGCCCCGGCGATCTGCGCGCCGACGTAGGCAACGACTTCGCGAGCCGGGAAGTGCCGGGTGAGCGCGAACGCGATCGTCACCGCCGGGTTGATGTGGGCGCCCGAGAGATGGCCCGTCGCGTACACCATCACCATGATCACGAGGCCGAAGACGAGGGCTACCCCGACGGCCCCCAGCGCGCCACCATGCTCGGCGTCGGCGACGATCGCGCCGCATCCCGCGAAGACCAAGGCGAATGTCGCGAACCCCTCCGCGAGCGCCCGGCGGGACAGGTCAGGCTGCTGCACGTTCCAAGCCGAGGCGCTCGATCAGGTCGCGGACGCGTCGCTCGATCTCGTCGCGGATGCGCCGAACCGTCTCCAGGTCCGCACCCGCGGGGTCCTCGAGATCCCAGTCCTCGTAGTGCTTGCCGGGAAAGACCGGGCACGCGTCGCCGCAACCCATCGTGATCACGGCGTCGGCCTCGCGCACCGCGTCCGTGGCGAGCAGCTCCGGTTGCTCGCCGGAGAGATCCACCCCAACCTCGGCCAAGGCTTCGATCGCGGCCGGGTTGACCTCGTCGGCAGGATCGGAGCCCGCCGAGCGCACTTCGACGCGGCCCTCGCCGAGCTTCGCCAGGAGCGCTGCCGCCATCTGGCTTCGCCCGGCGTTGTGGACGCAGACGAAGAGGACGGTGGGGCGGTTGCCGGGCATGGGCGCAATCGTATCCATTGACAGATACCGATTCAATCGATACAAGTAGATTGATGCCGATCGATCTGGATCTTGCCCCGAAGCACAAGCGCCCCAACGGAGGCCCGTGCTGCGAGCCCGTCGTCTACCCGGAAATCGAGCGCGGGCAGGCGGAGCGGATGGCGGTTGTGGCGAAGGCGCTCGGGGACCCGGTGCGGATGCAACTCGTGGACGTGCTGCGCAAGCACGCCGGCAAGGTGTGCGTCTGCGAGCTGGTTCCGCTCTTCGAGCTCTCGCAATCGACGATCTCCCACCACCTGAAGGTGCTCCGCGAGGCCGGGATCGTCGGCTCGGAGCGGCAGGGCCTCTGGGCCTACTACTACGTCCATCCCGACGCGCTGGGGGAGCTGAGCGAGTGGCTGAGCTAACGGCGCGGATATCCACCACGACGAGACTCGCCACATCGGCGGCCTGACCCGTCGCCTCGGCATCATCGGGGTCCCGCTCGACACCTTGTGAGCGTCATGGACCGGGAGGGAATCGACTCCCCGCTCGCCCGGCGGCTTTCGCGGTCCCGCAAGGGTCGGCCTCGCAGGCGTCCAAGCCCACTGGGGCGATGCAGCACGAGTCACCCCGCCATGCGTCACGGCCTTCGCGGACGGCGATCGCGGCGATGAGCAGCGCCGCAGTCGGGTCGGCCCACCACCACCCGAAGAGAGCGTTGGCCCCCAGGCCGATCAGCAGGGCGGCGCTGAGGTAGGCGCAGAGCATGTTCTGCCTCCCCTCGCTCTTGGTGGCGGCGGAGTCGAGCCGTTCGCCCACCCGCGCCTTCGCGATCGCCAGCGGCGGCATCGTGACGAGGGTGAACGCCGCCAGCACGATCCCGATGTAGCTCGCGTCGGATGCTCGCCGCCGAGCAGGCTGCGGCCGGCCTCGATCCCGACGTAGGCGGCGATCACACCGAAGCTGGTCGCGATCAGCTTCTGCGCTCTGCGCTCTGCGTCTTCAGAGGCTGCGCGGCTGGCGCCGAATCGCCAGAGCAGGACGAATCCGGCGATGGCCTCGACGACGGAATCCGCGCCGAAGCCGACCAGCGCGATCGATCCGGCAAGGACGCCCGCACCGATGGCGACTATGGCCTCGATGCCATGCCAGCCGAGGCCGATCCAGGCCAGCAGCTTCGCCCGCCTGATCAGTCTCTCGCGCTCGCCCGTCGCGATGGGAGGAGGGGCCGGGGCAAGGGGCAGGGAAGTCGACTCCACCCCTTCAGGGTAATCCCGTAAGTGCAGAGCCCGGAGTGGGACTTGAACCCACGACCCCCTCCTTACCATGGAGGTGCTCTACCACTGAGCTATCCGGGCAGTGGGGTTCAGCTTAGCGGGAGCCCCGTGCGCCGACCCGCCCTCCGCCGACGCGCGCGGTTCCGTCCGAGAGGGAACGTATGTTCCCCTACGTGACAGGCGACTTTCATCCCCGTCAACAGGGCGACATCGGTGAGGTAGAAGCCATGGCTTGGCTCACTCGGATTGGCGCGCGAGTCTGGGTGACGCTCGCCCACAGTCCCGATGCGGACATGATCGCCGAGCTCCAAGGGCGCCTCCTGCGAGTGCAGGTGAAGACTTCGAGCTCCCGACAGGCTGACCGGTGGAAGGTGTCGATCGCAACTCGGGGTGGCAATCAGAGCTGGGCCGGCACGGTGAAGCACTTCCACCGGTCGCGCTGCGACTTTCTCTTCGTCTGGGTTTCAGGAGGGCGCAAGTGGTTCATCCCCTCGACCGCCGTCGACGGAGCAACCGGATTGTGCCTCGGCGGGCCGAAGTACTCGGAGTACGAGGTGTCGGACTCCGGAGCGCTGCCGGAAGCCGTTGAGCGAGCTCTAGAATGCGCGACCCCGCGGGGGAGCGCCGTAGTCGGAGAGACGGGCCGGTCTGTAAAATCGGTGGCTCAGCCTGAGTGGGTTCGACTCCCACCTCCCCCACTCCGGCCGACCAAGGATGCTCGTCCCCAGCCCGTCAAACGGCGGTCTCACGGCCGAAGCCGCCTCTCCTCAGGACACCAGATGACGGTCCCGATCGGACCTTTCCGCGTCGCCCAGCTCGCGCCCGGCGATCAATTCGAGGTAGTGGCCACGGGGCCGGGAGAAATTCGGCTTTCCCGGGTTCATGCCGCGATCTCTACCGTTCCGGCGTCCGCCTCCGCTTCGCCCCTCACGCCTCCCGCAGCACCTGAGCCTGAGGGAGGCGCTTGAGCTTGCGCAGCGAGTTCGACTCGATCTGGCGGACGCGCTCGCGGGTGATGCCGAAGTCGCGGCCGATCTGCTCGAGCGTCAGCGGGTCGTTGCCGGTCAGGCCGTAGCGCAGCTCGATCACGGTTCGCTCACGCTCCGAGAGCAGGCGCAGTGCCCGGTCGAGGCCCTCGCGCTGGAGGGAGTCGGTGGCGCGCTCGAAGGGCCCCTCGGTCGTGTCGTCGGGAACGAGGTCGGCGACGCGCCCACTGCCGTCGTCGCCGAGCGGCGCCTCGAGGGAGACCATCGGGCTGGCGAGGCCCATCAGCTCCCTCACCTCTCGCACCTCGAGCCCGACCTCCGCGGCCACCTCCGCCGGCTCCGGCTCGCGGCCGAGGCCTTGGACAAGCGTGCGCTCGGCGCCGCGGACGCGCAAGAGCTTCTCGTTTACGTGGACGGGGATCCGGATCGTCCGGCTCTTGTCGGCGATCGCGCGGGTCACGGCCTGGCGGATCCACCAGGTCGCGTAGGTCGAGAACTTGAAGCCGCGCCGGTGGTCGAACTTCTCGACGGCGCGGATCAGCCCGAGCGAGCCCTCCTGGATCAGATCGAGGAAGCTGAGTCCCCGCCCCACGTATCCCTTCGCGATCGAGACGACCAGCCGCAGGTTGGCCTCGACCATCCGCCGCTTGGCGTCGATGTCGCCGCGCTCGATCCGCCGGGCCAGCTCGACCTCCTGCTCGGCCGTGAGCAGCTGCACCCGGCCGATCGAATTCAGGTATTGCCGCAAAGAGTCGAGGCCCGGCTCGACCGTCAAGTCAGGCGCTCCCACCGCCCCCGTCCCGATGGCGCCCGCGGCGACGCCGTCCCCGCGGGGAGCGGGGCGTTCGCTTCCCCCGTCGGCCGGCGCGTCGTCGTCGACGACATCCACCCCTTCGGCGGCGATCCGCTCGTGCAACTCGCTCACTCCCTCTGCGCTGAGCTCGACCTCCTCGAGCGCGCCGGCGATCTGCCCTGCGGTGAGGAAACCGCGCTCCCGTCCCAGGGCGATCAGCGCCGAGCCGAGCGCCTCGCTCCGCAGCTCCCCCGATGGAAGACCGTCTACCTGCAGCTCCTCAGCCATAGCCAGCGCCGGCGGGCGGGCCGCACCGCTCCTCCCGAAAGGCGCCACGCGAGTATGCCAAGCCCGGGCGGGCGGAACCGCTCCCGCTACCCTCCGCGGGCCGAGGCAAACACGATGAACCGCCCCTCCACACTGCTTCCCGCGCCCAGCCCTGACGTCCAAGCACGGCGCCCGCGGACCGAGGTCAGCCTCACCCGCGTCGGCATCCGCGGCGTCGAGAAGGTGATCCGCATCGACGTGGACGAGGGCGAGGGCCCGCAGCTCTTCTTCGCCGAGATCGAGTGCTACGTGGACCTCAACCCCGGCCAGGCGGGCGTGCACATGTCGCGCTTCGAGGAGGTCGTCAACGAGGCGATCGACGAGGCGGTCCCGCGCGAGTCGCTCAAGGCCGAGCACCTCGCCGCGCGGATCGCCGAGCGCGTCCGCGAAGGCCAGGGGGGCCTGCGCGCCGAGGTGTCGCTCGCGGCTCGCTACCCCGAGACGGTGCCCGCGCCGGTCAGCGGCAAGCCGACCCAGGAGATCTACACCCTGCTCGGCACCGCGGTCGCCTCCGCCGCAGGCACCCGAACGCTCACCGGCGTGCAGGCACAGGGCATGACCGCCTGCCCCTGCGCCCAGGAGCTCGTCGCCGCCGGAGCGCGGGAGCGCCTCGTCGAGCTCGGATACGAGCCGGGCCAGATCGAGGAGATCCTGGGCGCCGTGCCCGTCGCGACTCACAACCAGCGCGGCATCGGCACCCTCTACATCGGTCGGGCCGAGGGCTGCGCGAACGAGATCGACGCCCGCGAGCTGCGCCGGATCGTCGAGTCGTCGATGTCATCGGAGATCTACGAGCTGCTCAAGCGGGAGGACGAGCGCGCCGTCGTCGAGAAGGCGCATGCCAACCCCCGCTTCGTCGAGGACTGCGTGCGCGAGATGATCCGCCAGGTCGCGGAGGCGCACCCCGAGCTCGCCGCCGACGGCGGCTTCGTCCTCGCACGCCAGGAGAACCTCGAGACGATCCACCGCCACAACGTGCTCGCCGAGCGCTCCGGCGAGCTCGCCGAGGTGCTGCGCGAGCTCGAGACGGGCGATCACTCCCCCCATCACCTGACGATGAGGGAGTGGCTCGAGGCCCCGGCAAGCTAACCCGAGCGCCTCACCCCGCGGCCTCCGAGCGCGCGGCGCCGGCGAGCTCCCGCTCCGCCCGCCGCTGATGCTCGATCCGCCGCCGCACCCCGAAGAAGTAGTCAGCACCCGAGATGACCGTCACGGCGGCGGCCGCGTAGACGAGGACGTCGACCCAGGTCGGCGAGGGGTCGATCGCGATCAGGGCGATCACGGCCCCGATCTGCAGCGCCGTCTTCAGCTTGCCGAGCCAGCTCGCCGAGATCACCACCCTCTGCTCCATCGCCGCCGCCCGCAGGCCCGTCACCGCAAGCTCCCGGGCGATGATCACCATCGCGATCCAGGCGGCGAGCCGGTCGAGGGAGACCAGCGCGACGAGCGCCGCGATGACCAGCAGCTTGTCGGCGAGCGGATCCATGAGCTTGCCGAACGTCGTCACGTCGCCCTTGCGCCGGGCGATGTAGCCGTCGAGGCCATCGGTGAAAGCCGCGGCGGCGAAGACGATCCCCGCCCACAGATCACCGTTGGGGACCTCCCCCAGCAGCGCCACCAGGACCACCGGCACCGCGAGGATCCGCAGCATCGTGAGCGCGTTGGGGATGTTCAGGGGAACCAAGGCAGCGGACCTTCGCCGCCGATACTACGGCCGCCGGCGGGACCCGAACGCGCTAGCGCAATTCCTTGGCGCGCTCGATCACGCCGTCGAGCATCGCCTCGGTCAGGCGGCCGGTGAACGTGTTCTGCTGGCTCGGGTGGTAGCTGCCGAGCAGCGTCAGCCCCCCGATCCGCGCCTCGGCGCCGTGCCCGAAGCGCGGCTTCGGCGCCGGGATCTCATGCCCCGCGGCGACGAGGGCGCGCAGGGCGCCGTCCCAGCCGAAGGAGCCCAGCGCCAGCAGGACCCGCGCCCTCGGCAGCGCCCGCAGCTCGCGCGCCAGGTACGGCAGGCAGGTGTCGCGCTCGACGATCGTCGGCCTGTTCTGGGGCGGGGCGCAGCGGACCGCCGCCGAGATCAGCACGTCATCGAGCCGCAGCCCGTCGCCCGCGTGGACCGAGTGCGGCTGGCTCGCCAGCCCGGCACGGTGGAGCGCCCCGTAGAGCCAGTCGCCGGAGCGGTCGCCGGTGAACATCCGGCCCGTCCGGTTGGCCCCGTTGGCCGCCGGCGCGAGGCCGACCAGCACGATCCTCGCGCTCGGATCGCCGAAGGCGGGAACGGGCCTTCCCCAGTACGCCTCGCCGCGATGCCGCTTCGGCGGCTCGGCCGCGACGGCCTCCCGCCAGGCGACCAGCCGCGGGCAGGCGCGGCACTCCACCACCTCGGCCTCGATCGACCGCAGCTCATCCTCGCTTGACCCGATCGCGGACGTGTCAGCAGCGTAGCCGTCACGCGACCGGGGGTCGCCCGCGCTACCTTCCCTCCCACGCCCGGGTTGCCGACCGGCCCTCAGCCCCAGGCTCCCCGCGCCAGAGCCTTCATGCAGCCTGACGATCGAAACAGCCTTCGCTTGCTCGCGATCGTCCCCGCCCTGAACGAGGAAGAGATGATCGGCAAGGTGATCCGCGAGATCAACCGCCATGCGCCGGACTTCGACGTGCTCGTCGTCGACGACGGCTCGATGGACGCCTCAGTGGCGCGCGCGGAGGCCGAGGGAGCCACCGTCCTGCGCCACCCGTTCAACCTCGGGATCGGCGGCGCGATGCAATCCGGCTACAAGTACGCCCTCGCCCAGGGCTACGACGTCGCCGTCCAGGTCGACGGGGACGGCCAGCACAAGCCGGAGTACCTGCCCGAGATGCTCGAGGCGCTGCACACGGGCGCGGAGGCCGACATGGTCTACGGGACCCGCTTCCGGGGCGATCCGGGCTACAAGGTCCCGTTCGGCCGGCGCCTCGGCAACCTGATCTTCTCGATCGTGCTGACCGCGATCACGCGGCAGAAGATCACCGACCCGACGTCGGGCTTTCGGATGGTCAACCGCCGCGGCATCGAGCTCTTCGCCCGCGACTACCCCCACGACTACCCCGAGGTCGAGGCGATCCTGATGCTCTACAGCAACCGGCTGCGGATCCACGAGGTGCAGGTCCGGATGAACGCGCGGGGCTTCGGGCGCAGCTCGATCGACTACCCGCGGGCGGCCTTCTACATGTCGAAGGTGATGCTCGCCCTGTTCGTCGGGCTCCTGCGCCGCCGCCCGCTGCGCGTGGAGGCCCCGCAGGTCGAAGATGCCGGCGGCGACTTCGGGCCGCCTACGCCCTCGGCTGCCTCCGCCGGCGCCGGAGCCGGGAGCAACCCCGAGGGAGGGGGCGGGTCGTGAGCGCCTGGCCGGCGATCGCCGAGCTCGTGGGCAACGACCTCGGCGTCCGGGCGCAGCGCATCGCGGTCGTTGGCACGGTCCTCTTCCTGATCCTCGTGATCGAGCTGGTCCGCAGGCGGCGGCTGGTGGAGCGCTACGCGCTCCTGTGGATGCTCGCGTCGATCATCCTCGTCGTCCTCTCCGTCTGGAACGGCGGGCTGGGTTGGATCGCCCAGCGGCTCGGGATCATCTCTCCTCCCAACGCGCTGCTGCTGCTCGGGCTCGGCACCGTCTTCGCCCTCGCTCTGCACTTCTCGGTCGCCTTCTCGCGCCTCAGCGAGGAGACGAAGATCCTCGCCCAGGAGGTCGCGCGCCTCGACGGGGAGCTCCGCCGCGGCCGCAACGGCGGCCCGCCTGGCAGAGGCGAAGCCCGCGCCGGGAGCCGGCAAGCCGGCGCGGACGCCGAGCGGGAGCGCTCCCGAACCGGCGCCTGAACTCGGAGCCGTGCGCTACGGTCGCTCGGGGCATGCGAGGACTCGGCGAGCTGCGCGGAACGAGGAAGCGGGCACGGTTGACGGCCGTGGCCGGGACCATCCTGGGCGCGCCCGCCGCCCTGGTCCTCGCCACGGGCGCGTCGGGTGTGGGCGCCCAGGATGCGGCGCTGCGCG
>JAABUN010007927.1_pt1 | contig 11164 bp, 10 predicted proteins | sample 5559311 | NCBI WGS metagenome assembly JAABUN01 (sample SAMN10711877, study PRJNA513370) | rock metagenome | isolation source: Antarctica rocks | place: Antarctica: Victoria Land, Siegfried Peak sud | reverse complement strand
GGGGGCCGCGTCTACTGCTCGCTACTCGATGCTCACCCTCCCCTGAAGAGGGAGAGTTGCCGCCACAGCGTCGGGGAGGGATACGACTGGCCCACTGGCCCACTGGCATCACTCGCCCACTCGCCCCCCTACTTCATCGCGCTCGCGTAGCGCAGCGCCACGGACTCCCAGTTAACCGTATTCCACCAGATGTTAAGGTAGTTCGCGCGCACGTTGCGGTGCTTCAGGTAATAAGCGTGCTCCCAGACATCGTTGCCGACGATCGGTACCAGGCCCATCATGTACGGACTGTCCTGGTTCGGCATCGTGACGATCTGCAACTTCTTGGAACTGTTCACCACCAGCCAGACCCAGCCGCTGCCGAAAATCCCGGCCCCGGCGGCGACGAACTGCGCCTTGAACGCATCGAACGAGCCGAACGTCGCGTTGATCGCCGCCCCCAGGTCACCGACCGGTGCGCCGCCCGCGTTCGGCCCCATCGTCGCCCAGAAGATAGAGTGGTTCATGTGGCCGCCGCCGTTGTTCCGCACCATCGTGCGAATCGCGTCCGGCACGCTGCCGATATTCGCCAGCATCATCGCGAGACTCTGCGTCTTCAGATCGGTGTAGGGCGCGATCGCCGCATTGAGATTGGTGACGTAGGTATTGTGATGCTTGCCGTGATGCAGCGTCATCGTCTCGGTGTCGATATTCGGCTCCAACGCATCGTAGCCGTAGGGGAGCGGCGGCAGCGTGAACGTGCCGTTGGTCGGCTCGGTCGACGCCTCGCGGATCGGCGAGAGGCCGGGGAAGAACGCCGCATCGGCCGACATCTCGCCGCGCGGCATCAAGGCCACCGCGCTGCCGACGCCCAGTGCCCCGAGGAACTGACGGCGATTCACATTGCGGGCCGTCGAGCGGATGATCGACCAGAGCGGATTGGACTTCGTTCGGGTATCAACCACAGGAGCCTCCTCACATTTGCCGACGCCCGGCGCGCCGACCGTTCCACCACCACGGCAAGCCCGCAGCACAGCGGGCGAATCACCCTTCGCCCATTGGGGAGCAATGCCCCATCGACAGGGTAGCGCAGGCTACGTGTCATTGCTACGAAAAAAGCCTTGGCGACGATCAAGCGACTATCGCGGTTGTACCGACCATGCTCCCGCAAAGACGCGGTTGATCTACCCCTGAACGCGGTAGCGGAAGAAGAACTCGTTCTCGTGCAGGTAGGCGGTGTGGAGGGTCAGTTGACGCGGTGTATCGAGTGCGGGGCCAGCAATGAGCGTCAACGTTTCACCACTCCCGATCAGCTTGGGCGCGAGCGTCCAGCAAATTTCGTCCACCCCGCCGAATGCAAGAAGGATGCCATTGATATTCGGCCCACCTTCCACCAGGAGATAGTTGACGCCGCATTCTTCGCGCAGGATACGCAGCGCCCACAGCGCCTCCGGTTCCGGCGTCGGGGCCACGAATAGGCGTCCCCACGCGGCCAGCTTTTCCCGCCGCTCGGGCGGCGTCTTGCCCCCGACCAGGGAGACGCGGTGCGGCTGTGGCTTGGCGAAGTCGCTGCGGTCGAAGGGGAAATCGCCGTCGGTGCTGAGGACGATCGCCAGCGGCCTTGGCGGCAGACCTTGCGCCACGCGCTTTGCCGCCCACTCCGCCCCGACCGACGAGTCGGTCTTATCGGCCCGGAGCGTCCCCGCCCCGGTCAGTACCCCATCGGCTGCCGCCCGGATCGAGCGCATCAACGTCTGGTCGGTCGGGCTGCCGATCCCCGCCGCCGAGCCATCGATCGCCGCCTTGCCATCGACGCTCGTGACCATGTTCAGCAGCACATACGGTCGCCCGGCGGGTGGCTCCGGCAGATCGGCGCGCAGATCGTCGTAGATCGCCGTCGGCGCGAACACGGTCGGTGGCCCAGGAAAGACCCGCTGCATAATCCAACTCCCTCGATCGTCCCCGCACGTCGCGCCAACAGACGGCACCCTGGGCGCGGAGCACGGCAAATACACGACCATTCCCCAGGCGGCACGATATCAGAAGCACGGCGAGTGCCACCGTCTACGTTGATAGAGGCTAATTGAATCTCATGTTGCATAGGAAACAGCGCAGTTAAGGTGTGTTTGCAACTGCGGTAGGTTCGATCCAGATTGGGCGACGAGGGAGCGCCGCGCCACAACCTGGACAAGGAAGCACGGGGCGATGCCACGCGCGATCGAGCGCTTCCCGACTATCCGGCACCCCGAAGTACAGTTCCGAGAGCATGGGATAAGCCGTCCCACCATGCCAGCCGCAGGTGCCGCATGTCAAGTATTCGATATGGACCCGTTGCCAGCCTGTAGAGGTTCGCAACAATACGATTGTCAGCAGTGTTGCGTAATTCAGGTGAGGGCAGTACAGCGCAAGGGCAAAATGATCGGGATAGTGTCGGACAAACGACAGAAGATCCCATAGCAATTCGAGCACAGCAACGGGCAGCCCATCGATCACCGGGTCTGACCGTAGCTCCTCCCACGCGTCGAACGAGGGGATGAACACTTCGGCATCATCCACGCGCTCGATACTTAAGCGCGGGTCGTCACGGAGCATATTGACCTCAAACAGGTGGTAAGACTACATCCGTAGTCGTGGCATCCTAGCCTCCGCAGGGAGGCTTCGTGGCCCGCAGGCCCATGAGGCGCGGTTTCAACCGCCAGCCACCACCGCGCTAGCCAAAGACCAACCGCGATCAAGGCACCTACCCATCGCGCTTCGCCAGCGCAGCCGCCCACATGATCTCGCGCGGGGCTTCGACGCCGGTCCAGAATTGCAGCGCCAGCGCCCCTTGCTCCACCAGCATCGGCAAGCCATCGAGGGTCGCCAGGCCGCGCGCCGTCGCCGCGTCGAGCAGGGCAGTCTGGCGATAGGCGAGGTCGTAGACGAGGGCGTGATCGGGGAGACGCGCCAACAGTTCGGCGGAGATCGGCAATGTCGCGTCCGGGCCGCGCCCGGTCGGGATGGCGTTGATCACCAGATCGGACGCCGCCAGCGCCCCGCCGACCCACGGAGCATCGAGCGCCATGATGTCGGCCCGCGCGTCGTCCAGGGCCGCGACAAGCGCCGCCGCCCGCTCCGCCGTCCGATTGATGACCGTCAGTTGCGTCACGCCCGCATCGAGCAGCGCCACCGCGACCCCACGCGCCGCGCCGCCCGCGCCGAGCAGCGTCACCCGCCACTGATCGAGTTGCGCGCCGCCGAGGCGCAACGGCCAGAGGAAGCCGCCGCCATCGGTATTCTCGCCGCGCAGCGTATCCCCGCGCTTGACGATCGTGTTCACCGCCCCGGAACGCTCCGCCAGCGGCGAGATCTCGTCCAGCAGCGGGATGACCACTTCCTTATACGGGATCGTCACATTCGCGCCAAGGTAATCGCCCTGGCGGATCGTCGTGATCGCCCCCGCCAGCCCTTCCGGCCCGACTTCCAGCAGCCCGTACTCCGCGTCGATCCCCAACGTCGCGCAGGCCGCATTGTGCATCGCCGGCGACAGGCTCTGCGCGATCGGCATCCCGATCAGGCAGAGTTTGCGCTTGGCCGCGTTCTCGTTGGGCACCGTTCCTCCGATTGATAGCGAGTCGGCAGCGAGTCGGTAGCAGGTCGGCAGTCGGCAGCAGACCGGATGCGTCGGTGCCGCCGTATGCGCCGGTGCCGCCGGTTGAAACCGGCGCTAAGGGCTGCGGCCACGCAATACCCCTGGAGGGCACAATGCCCGCCTCCGCGGGTTGGGTTCGCTTATCATGCGGTGCTTCAACACGAAGGGCAATGCTCGTCGGCGGTCTTAACCCGCGGAGGCGGGCATTGTGCCCTTCAGGGGTATTGCGTGGCCGCAGCCCTTAGCCGGGATTTCAATCCCGGAATACGCGCCCGCTACCGCTCACCGCTCACCGCGCTCCCCTGCCCCCTTCTCACGATCCACGACTCCCGACTCAGCCCCTACCGCTGATACTTCTTGATATTCTCCTGATGCTCTTCGTAGGTGCGCGCGAAGGCGTGCGTACCGTCCCCCTTGGCGACGAAGTAGAGGTAGTCGGTCTGGGCCGAACTCAGCGCCGCCTGGATCGACTTCAGGCTCGGGTTGCAGATCGGGCCGGGCGGCAAGCCGCTGACCGCATAGGTGTTATACGGCGACACTTTCGCCAGATCGGCGGGCAGCAACTCCGGCCACCAGCCGCCATCCTGCCCGAGGGCGTACTGCACCGTCGGGTCGGCCTGCAAGCGGAGCGGCGGATTCCCGCGCAATCGGTTGTAGTAGACGCCAGCGATCACCGACCGCTCGCTATCGATCGCCGCCTCGCGCTCCACGATCGACGCCACGATCATCGCCTGATAGAAGCTGATCCCCTCCGGCAGATTTTCGCGCATATTTTTCGGCACGCGCGTGCCGAAGTTGCCGAGCATCAGCGTCGCGACATCTTTCGGGGCCGCGTTCGTCGGCACCCGGTACGTATCGGGGAAGAGGAACCCTTCGAGGCTCGCGTTGGCCGGTCGCCCATTCAGGAAGTCGGAGCGTTGGAGGCTCGGGTCGCCGAGCGCCGCGATGAACTCCTCGCGGTTCTTGACCAGCCCCTTCTCGACCATCAGTTGCGCCACCTCTTCGAGTCGCCAGCCCTCGTGCGTCCGAAACTCGATGTATGACACCGTCGGGCCGGGCGTACCGGGCGCATCGCTGACCGTCGCGGTGATCTCGTTGAGGATCTCATCGACACTCATCCCGTCGCGCAGCACATGCGCCCCGGTGACGAACTTCGTATCGGCACCGCGCAGGCGCAGTTTGCCCTTGAAGTAGGTGGTCGATTGGACCAGCTTGAGATCTGAGAGGCGCTGCGCCACCGCGTCGGGGCTCTCGTCCGGCGCGACCGTGAAGAGGACCGGGCTGGTATCGTTCGCCCGCGCACGGTCGAGATACGAGGTAAAGAGACGCTGGCCGAAGAACAACGTCAGCACGGCGACCATCACGATCGCCGCGACTTTCAGGGCTTGTAGGGTCAACCGCAGCACGCTCGAACGCTCCTCACCGGGGACATAGCTCCGCCAGTCAATCATTGAGGGGAGATTGTAACATGCCACAGCGGTCCAGCCGACCAGAAGGGGTAGCCCCGGATTGAAATCCGGGCTAGGGGCTGCGGCCACAAAACCCGCCTCTGCGGGTTGGGATTATTAAGAGACGGTGCCTCAACGATAAAAGCAATGCGCCCATAACGGACCAACCCGCGGAGGCGGGTTTCGTGGCGCGTACGCCCTTAGCCCGGATTTCAATCCGGGGCTGGCCCCCCCTCAAATAAACTGCGCCGTGATACTCCGCGCGCAGCCTCGCAGCGCGTGCGGTGGCCCCTCGAACAAGACTTCGCCCCCGGCCCGGCCCCCTTCCGGGCCGAGGTCGATCAGCCAGTCGGCCTGCCGGATCACGTCCAGGTGATGCTCGATCAGGATGACCGTGTTCCCGGACTCCACCAGCCGGTCGATGATCCCCATCAGCAGGCCGATGTCGGAGAGGTGCAGGCCGGTGGTCGGCTCGTCCATCACGTAGACGCTGCCCTTTTTGTGGAGTTCGGTGGCGAGTTTCAGGCGCTGCCCCTCGCCGCCCGACACGGTGCTGAGCGGCTGCCCCAGGCGCAAATACGTCAGCCCCACGTCGTTCATCGATTGCAGCACCTTGCCGATCTTCTTCTCGGTGAAGAAGTCCAGGGCCTCCTCGGCGGTCATATCCAGCACATCGCTGATCGTCTTGCCGCGCAGCTCGTACGCCAGCACCTCGGCCTTGAACCGCTTCCCCTCGCAGATCTCGCAGGTGGAGGCGATCCCCTCCATGAACGCCAGATCGGTGTAGACCACCCCCAGGCCGTTGCAGTTGGGACAACTCCCCGCCGAGTTGAAGCTGAAGAGGGAGGGGCTGACCTTATGGGCCTTGGCGAATGCCTGCCGGATATCGTCCATGATCCCGGTATAGGTCGCCGGGGCCGAGCGGCTGTTCGCCGTCACGCGGGATTGGTCGATCACGATCGCGTCTGGGTGCTGCGCCAGGAAGACATCGTTGATCAGGCTGCTCTTGCCGGAGCCCGCGACCCCCGTCACCACGGTCAAAACGCCGGTGGGGATCTTGACCGTAACATCTTTCAGGTTATGGATGGTGGCGTTCGCGATCGTCAGGTGGCCGGTCGGTTGCCGCACCTTCTCCTTGATCGGCAGATGCTGCTTCAGGTAACGCCCGGTGAGGGTGTCGGCCCCCTTGAGGTCGGCATAGCTCCCCTCGAAGACGACCTCACCACCGTGGGTCCCCGCGCGTGGGCCGATATCCACGACATGATCCGCGACGGCGATCACATCGGGGTCGTGCTCGACTACCAGGACGGTGTTACCTTTATCGCGCAGTTTCCGCAGCAGCCCGTTCAGGCGGGCGACATCGCGGGCGTGCAGCCCGACGCTCGGCTCATCGAGGATATAGAGCATGTCGGTCAGGCTATTACCGAGGTGACGGATCATCTTCATCCGCTGCGACTCGCCACCGGAGAGGGTGGTGGTCTCCCGGCCAAGGCTCAGATACCCCAACCCGATATCGACCAGATGCTGCAACCGCTCGGTAAGCCTGGCGGCGAGTTTCACGGCGACCGGATCGGTGAAGTGCCCCAGGAACTTGATCAGCTCCGTCGCCTCCAGATCGGAGAGTTCGGCGATATTCTGCCCCTCGATCCGACACGCCAGCGACGCCTGATTGAGCCGCTGGCCGTGACAGAGCGGACAGGTTTGCGTGGTGGTGAACTGCTCGAAGATCGCCCGGTTGCGATCGGACATCGCCGACGCATCCTTGGCGAACTGCCCGCTGATGTACATGCGGTCGAAGCGTTCGACCAAGCCCTCGTACTTCCCGCCATATGCGCCCTCGGAAACCTTCAGATCCGGGACGCCGTGGAGCAGGGCGTGCAGTTCCGCGTCGTTGTAGCCCTCGATCGGTTTGTCGTTGTCGAAGAGGCCGGACATGGCGTACAGCTTCCACATCCATTTGCCAACCCGTAATTCCGGGTGCAAGAGCGCCCCGTCATTCAGGGACTTGCTGCGGTCGAGGAACTTGTCCATGTCGAGTTGCACGGTCTTGCCGATCCCCTCGCACTCCGGGCACATCCCCTGGGGGGTGTTGAACGAGAAGGTGTAGGCCGGCCCCGCATACGGTTGTCCGACGCGCGAGAAGAGGAGCCGCAGCAAAACGGCGATATCGGTGTACGTCCCTGCCGTCGAACGTGCGCCGCCCCCGACCCGCTTCTGATCGATGATGATCGGCGCGTTCAGATTCTCGATCAGATCCACGTCCGGCTGACCGTAACTCGGCAGGAACCCTTGCACGAAGGCGGTGAACGTCTCGTTGAGCTGGCGCTGCGCCTCGGCCGCGATCGTATCGAAGACGAGCGACGACTTCCCGGAGCCGGAGATCCCGGTAAAGACCGTGATCTGCCCCTTGGGGATGTCCAGCGAGATATCCTTGAGATTGTTCTCGCGCGCACCGCGCACCTCGATGAATTGGCGATCAGTCACCCTTACCTCCAACACTCGGCCAGAATACCGCCCGATAGATCGCGCATCGTCGTCTGCACTTGATTGCACCAGCCAATGAGAACAAACGTTCGCAGCAATATAGGTGTTACGCGGGCGGCAGAAGATCGAGACGAGTCATGCCCCTGCGCCGCCTACCGACAGGCGCGGACAACCACAGCAGGGGAATGAGTAATCGAGAAATCAGCGCCGTTCGGTGCCCTATCCCACAGGTCGTTATGGCTGGTTGCCGATCGTCTTCATCGACATCACCAATTGCAACGGATCCGCAGGGAATGGCACGAACCCGAGCGATTGATACCAGAGCGACAGGTGTATGTCGAGCGCGTTGACGACCAGACCGAGCGTGCCAGAAGCGGCAGCCTGCGCACCTACTATTCGCGTGGCCTCGCTGACAAGCATCTTCCCAATCCCTCGGCCTTGATACGACTGCTGGACGCCCAGCCAACCGAGCAAATGCATCGGGATCGGCATCGCCTTCGGCAGCGCCTTGCCACCCAGATCGGGCAGATCGAGCGCACGCACGGTGTAATTACTCAGCGAAAAGAACCCGGCGATCAGCGCAGTTTCTCGCTCGATCAGAAGATGCACAACGGCGAGGCCGCGAGCCTGCTGTTGGCCCGCCATCGTGACGAACCAGCTATCGACCTTCGGATTGCCACACGAAAACGGCTTGCGATCGTGGCTCACAAGGCGCTCGATACGAAACTGGGCGGCGGCAGGCATACCGTTTAATGCCCGAGGAGTTCGCGGCGCAGGGCGGCGGCACGTTCCATATCCGGCGTCGGGGACGCAGCGGGCTGGCGTAAGTAGTCGATGAACCACGCGCTCTCTTCACGGTTGAGGGTGAGCGTATCGTGGGTATTGATTAACCGCTCGGCACACTGCGAGGTCGCCATCTTGATGAACGCCGACAGCGAGACACCGGATAGCTCGGCTGCGCGTTCCCACATCCGCTTCACATCGGCATCCAGGCGCACATCGACCCGCTCCCCTGTGGCAGTCATAGCAAACTCCTCAGCAACTTCCACCCGACGCAGCGCGATGTTCCCCTAGATCGACGCTTACCCCAATGAGTGTACGGCGATTTACCGTCACTGTCAACAGCAATTACATCTCAGTTCCTATCCACCGACACATTGAATTGCGGCCCGCCGCGCCAATAGCCCGTTTCGTCCAGCACCGCTAGCCAGTCGAAATCGGCGAGACATTGCGGCGTGAGGGGATAATGGCTGGGGTTCGTCACACTGCTGGAACGCCACGGCAGCGCCGCGATCTCCTCGGTCGGCAACCCTTGTCCCTGATGTGTGGGGATGAACCGCGCCGGCCCCGGTGCGGCGGTCAGTCGTGCCTCCAGGGTATCGGCTTCGGGCTGGCCGATCCCGTTGGCTTCGGAGACGACCACGGCGGAGCCGATGACGGCGTAACGAGCCCCCAGGGTCTGCGCGAGTTGCGCCCCGGCGGGCCACCACCGTTGGAGTTGGGGGCCGAGTTGCATCTCGGCGATGCTCCGTTGCAGGTGGGTGTTGTGCGCGAAGGCCAGCACCTTCCCCCGCTCGCGTTCCCGCGTCACGGCGTATGCCAGATTGTCCGCGATCACCACGTCGCGGATACCGAGCAGATCCTCTATCCGTTGGGGCGACTCCCGCGCCAGCCCGGCGTGATAAGTGAGCAGTTGCCGGGCGACCACCGCGTGCTGCAACGCCTCCAGGAACCGCGCCGCGCCACCGCTGGCGACCAGTGCCGGTCGGCGGATCTGCAAGGTGCCGATCAGGTCCTCCGTCTCGATGCGAAGCGCGGTCGCGCGGGGCGATCCGCCGATCCCCTTGCTCGGGTCCATCGTCACGGCGGGATCTTCCCACTCGGTATCCGCGCCGAACAGCGCCACGATCCGCTCGCGTCGCGCCAGGGCGTCGGTGGCAACGTCACCGGCGAGCGCGACGAGGTAATCGAGGGCAAAGATCAGGGTCTGGCGCGGGCTGTCGGCGTAGTAATTCTCGGTCGGGCTATCGGCACCGTAGAAGTGGAGTTCGACGCGCCGCGCCGGATCGGCGTTGTACTGCCGCATCCACTCGATCAGTTCACGGTTCGCGTCGATTCGCCCGAAGTTGTGACTGAAGCCGACCTCCTGCACGGCGTCGTAGGTCGCCGGGCCACGACCGGCGATGTACTCGTTGATCGCCAAGCCCCTGGGGAAACTGCTCTCAAAAGCGATGGCGCTGTAGCCATGCGCCTCCACCAGACGCTGGAAGAGCCGATTACGCAGGAGCAGGAGCGCCTCCCCACCGTGCAGCCCCTCCCCAAAACCGAGCAAGTCGACCGTGTCGCCGAGCGAGCCGATCAGCGTAGCGACTGCGGCGTCGAAGGCGCCAGGGTCATCGAGCGCGAACGGGATCGACTCGCTGGCGATCCACTGAGCGACCGTGGCGTACCTCTGTGTGGGATGAGTCATCTGCCCTACCTTCCTGAATCTTCCGACACCGGGAATCTGCGGCACCGGATATTGAACCTTGCGTACCATTGCGCCATACCTTATTCTAGAACACTAAAGCAAGCTAGGGAGGGTTGGCCGACAATTTTTCGCGGTATCGCTGAATTCTGACCGGCGCGAGGCGTAAAAAGTCTCTATAGAGAAATACAGGTTACGATGACAGCAGCAACCTATCTGCGGACCAGCGATCTGGCGAAGGCGGTCCAGATCAGCGTCCAACAGGTGCGAAACTATGAGGCGGGCGGGTTCATCCCACCGGTCGAGCGCAGCCCGAGCGGCTACCGGCGCTACACCCCGCAACACCTCGCGGCACTCAAAACGGCGAAGCAGCTGATCGGTGGGTATGGCTGGCCGAGGACGCGACAGATCATGCAGGCGCTCCACCAGGACCGGCGCGCCGAAGCCCTGGCCCTGATCGATGAGCGCCACGGCGAGCTGGCTGAGACACGCCGACAACTCGCACAGACCCTGGCCGCGCTCAGCCTCCTCACCACGCAATTGCCAACAGTGACGCACCCGCGCGCCGCGTCGCGCTTGCGGGTCGGCGCGGCGGCGCGGCTCGTCGGTGTGCGGGTCTCGGCGCTGCGCTTCTGGGAGCAGCAAGGTCTGCTGCGTCCCCTGCGCGACGACGAAAGCAAATACCGCCTCTACGACGAGCAGCAACTCCGTCGCCTGCGGATCGTGGCGCTGCTCCGTCAGGCGAACTACGACTTCCCCGCGATCCACACGACCCTGGATGAGCTCGAAGCGGGGCAACCTGAGCGTGCCGTTGCGGCGGTCGAGCGGCGGCGAGGCGAGCTTGCCGCCACCAGTTGGCGCTGCATCCAGGCGCTAGCAGCGTTGCATGGGTATAGCGATGAGTTTTTGGATGGGGAGGAGGTTGTGTAGTAAGCAAGAAGTGAGAAGGTTGTAGGGTAACGGGCAGATGATGGGGTTGGGTGAGTCAATGGGGTGAGGTGGGTGGCGGCGGGCGTGGGAGAACCGGGGATTTTAATCCCCGGCTAAGTCGGTGGTTTGTTACTAACGGACGAAGCAGTCGATCGGATGGCCGAGCCAGAGCCAGTCAAGCAGCGTTTGGAGTGGCGCGGGCGGGGGCAGCGACGACCAGGCGCG
>JAABUN010007925.1_pt1 | contig 11167 bp, 9 predicted proteins | sample 5559311 | NCBI WGS metagenome assembly JAABUN01 (sample SAMN10711877, study PRJNA513370) | rock metagenome | isolation source: Antarctica rocks | place: Antarctica: Victoria Land, Siegfried Peak sud | reverse complement strand
GGAAGTTTTATTTCACCGATGCCAATCTCTGCTTCAGCAGCAAGATTTGATTCAAGGACTAACTGGTTTTCATTGGTGGACTAAGATCGCAGCTTAACCATAACTTATTTGCCGGACATGATATGATGGCGTTGGGAGAAGATGTACCCCGAACTTTAGGAATGCCTTTGCAACGCGATCGCGCTATTAACGTGGCGATCGCTGTTGCCCTCGCCGCCTCTGCGGTTGCTACGGTAGGTACAATTAGCTTTGTTGGTCTGATTGCTCCTCATGCTTCGCGTTTATTAGTAGGTCATCGTCACCGTCAGCTAGTGCCAATTGCCGCAATTTTAGGAGCAATTCTAGTTACTTTGGCTGATATTATCGGTCGTGTCGCTCTTGCACCGAGAGAAATTCCTTCTGGATTAGTTACAGCTACAATTGGAACTCCATATTTTTTGTGGTTGTTAGCTTCGGCGCGGACTAAAACCAGGATGTAGACAGTTTAAACCGCTACAAGCAAGCTGTAAAAACCTAGTGTTAAACAAGTAATTCATTAGAACGTTCGTTCATATCAGTTTCCTTAGAGCTAATTTTCAAATAACTGTTGACAAACTTTTGCATTAAGCTTACTCTGTATCGTAAGTAAAAAAGAGCTTGTTGAAAATCTTTCTCAAGTTTTATCAATTTGTATTCTTATGGATGGAAACCCAGAGGTATTTAAAAGTGCAACCAACTAATAATGGTTCACATTCTGATGCTGGTGATTTGGTGTTACCCCTAGCGTCTCCTTCATCAAGCATCGCTGAGTCTGATTTTCAAAATTTTCATCCCTTACCCGGCACGCGAGAAGTTGCTTTACCAGGTCCTAGATCCAAGCACTATTTAGAACGCCAGCAAGAGCGAGAATCGAATGCTAGAAGCTATCCCCGTCGTATTCGCATGGCGATTAGCGAAGCTAAAGGTATTTATGTCAAAGATGCAGACGGCAATCTGTATTTTGACTGTCTGTGTGGTGCTGGCACATTAGCGTTGGGACACAATCACCCCGTTGTACTTGAGGCTATTCGGGCAGTTTTAGACGCAAATCTTCCCCTACATACCCTTGACTTAACTACCCCAGTTAAGGATGCTTTTGTGGAAGAACTGTTTGCTAGTTTGCCCTCTGCCTTTGCTCAAAAGGCACGGATTCAGTTCTGCGGTCCCTCCGGGGCAGATGCCGTTGAAGCGGCAATTAAACTTGTTAAAACCGCGACAGGGCGACGCAGTTTACTATCATTTCACGGTGGCTATCATGGGATGACTCACGGGGCTTTGAGTTTGACTGGTAATTTGAACCCCAAACAAGAAGTGGCAGGACTAATGCCTGATGTCCACTTCTTACCCTATCCCTATCAATATCGCTGTCCCTTTGGTATTGGTGGTGAAGCAGGACAGCTTGTGAGTAGCCGCTACATTCAATCAATTCTTGACGACCCCGAAAGCGGAATTGTTACCCCTGCTGGGATGATTCTAGAAATTGTCCAGGGCGAAGGCGGTGTAATTCCGGCTGCCGATGACTGGGTGAGGCAAATTCGCAATCTTACTCGCGATCGCCAAATTCCTCTGATCGTAGATGAAATTCAAACAGGTTTTGGTCGTACCGGAAAAATGTACGCCTTTGAACACTCTGGAATTATGCCCGATGTGCTGCTGTTATCTAAAGCTATTGGCGGTAGTTTGCCTTTGTCGGTAATGCTTTACAATCGTGATTTAGATAAGTGGTTGCCCGGCGCTCATGCTGGCACTTTTCGGGGTAATCAATTGGCGATGGCGGCAGGAATTGCTACGTTGCGCTACATCCTAGAGAACCGTTTGGCAGACCATGCTGCCGCTATGGGCGACTTCTTAATGTCTCATCTGCGTCAAATTCAAGCAGATACTCGCTGCATAGGTGATGTTCGCGGGCGTGGGTTGATGGTTGGCGTTGAGATTGTTAACTTAGAGTCACAACCCGATCGGTGCGGTAGTTACCCTGCCCACCCGTTATTGGCAAGTCGCATTCAAGCAGAGTGTCTGCGTCGAGGTTTAATGGTCGAAATTGGGGGAAGGTTTGGTAGCGTTGTCCGCTTTTTACCACCCTTGACCGTTACTATTGAGCAAATTGATAGCATTAGCGAAATTTTTCAAAAGTCAGTCAAAGCAGCCGAAAGACAGGTATTGGCGATGCTTTCTGAGGTAGGCTGATGCTGAAAACACCGACTAACTCTCTGCAAGCCGAATACTTTTTGACAAATTCAACGGCTAGTTTAGCAGCCTATCGAGAAGCGATCGCGACAGCCCAAGAAGTCTTAATTCAATACTTCGCTACGCAGACGCAACCTTATAGTGGCGCAACTCCAAAACAATTAGTAGCCGCGATTTCTGGCAGCCAAATTTGTTTGGAAGCTGGGCAAGAATTGAGAAATATTCTTAATAATGTAGGTAAAATCATTCTCAATAACTCTATAGTTATCTCTCATCCTAAATGCCTTGCTCATTTGCACTGTCCGCCACTGATACCAGCTTTAGCAGCCGAGGTTTTAATTAGTGCCAGCAATCAATCAATGGACTCTTGGGATCAAAGTCCCGCCGCAACCATACTAGAACAGCAGTTAGTCAATTGGCTATGCAACTTATTTGGTTACGATACGGCAGCAGATGGCATTTTTACCAGTGGCGGCACGCAATCTAACTTCATGGGACTTTTGTTGGCACGAGATACTTTTGTTTGCAAGCAACTCAATTGGCAAGTCAAACAACAAGGATTACCGCCCGAAGCTAATCGCTTTCGCATTCTCTGTTCAACAGTGTCTCATTTTACTATCCGCCAATCTGCTGCCTTGTTGGGGTTGGGCGAACAGGCAGTAGTAATGGTGGAAACTGATGCAAATTATCGCTTGTGTCCGGCAGCACTTGAAAGGCAACTAGCCCAGCTAAAACAGGAACAACTCATCCCCATTGCGATTGTAGCAACCGTCGGCACTACAGACTTTGGCAGCATCGATCCATTGCCGGAGTTGGCAGATTGTGCCAAAGAGTACGGACTATGGCTACACGTCGATGCAGCCTACGGAGGCGCTTTGATAATGAGCGATCGCCATCGTCATAAACTTATCGGGATTGAAGCCGCCGATTCTATTACTGTAGACTTCCACAAACTCTTTTATCAGCCGATTAGTTGCGGTGCTTTTTTGCTTAAAGATCGCTCTCACTTTGATGCGATCGCACTGCACGCCGACTATCTCAACCCAGAAACAAATGCAGAAGCAGGAGTTCCCGACTTAGTTACCAAGTCTGTGCAAACTACAAGGCGATTTGATGCCCTAAAACTTTTTATCTCCCTGCAAGCATTAGGAAGGAAACAGTTAGGAAATGCGATCGATACCACCATTGACTTAGCGCAAGCAACAGCAAGTTTAATTGCCACCGAACCAATGTTGGAATTGGCAACTTATCCCACAATCAACGCTGTGGTATTTCGTTACTGTCCGGCAAAAACACCTTCTGAAGACTGGGTAAACCAAATCAATAGTCAAATTCGAGAGATTTTGTTACAAACCGGGGAAGCTGTTTTAGCGCAAACCAAAATTGGCAAGCTTACCTATCTAAAATTCACCTTACTCAACCCCTGCACAAAACTCGCAGATATCACCACAATTTTGAGTGCTGTCAAACAGTTGGGTAAAAAATTGGAGACAACACAATGACAAAACAAACAATTGCCAAGCTGACACTACAAGCGGCGGTAAATTACACAGATAAGCAAATTGCCGAACAAGCAACAATCCAAAGCTTTCTCAATTGTTACCTGAGAGAGATGGGTACTGAAGGAATAAATAAAATAATCGAGCAACCCTTCTCTGCTACGAGTGAGTGTAAGCCAGCTATTACTGAGATATTCGCTCTTACTGGCACAACATCTTTAATTTGCTGTACATTGACTCATCAAAGCGTACAACTGTGGATTGGTTTGCGGTACTGGTCGCCCACCGGACGGCATTTGTTTTCATTCCCAGTTTATTATCAACTAGCAGGTAGCCGTGTCTTAGAACTAGATTACGTTACGTTAGTTGCGTTGATTACTAAAGAATTGGCTTTAGTTAGTGGTAGCAACAGCCATCAAGATGAATTGTTACTGCGGGTAATTCAAAGCTGTAGCAATATTGAACAGTTTGTCCGACAGCGACGGCAAGACGAACAACTTTATAGGTTTAATAGTTCCTTTATTGCCACCGAACAAGCTTTAGTATTCGGACATCATTTACACCCTACACCAAAAAGTCGCCAGGGGTTTTCCGAGCAAGAATTGTTGGCTTATTCACCAGAATTGCAGGGTAGTTTTCCGTTGCACTACTTTCGCGCCCATCACTCGATTGTGCAAGAGGGTTCAGCGCTACCGCAGACTGCTACAACACTAATTAAGCAAGAAGTATTGTCCGATCCAGCAATAGAAGCTGACTTTAAGACAACTTACTGCGGTGAAGATGAATATGCGCTGCTACCAGTACATCCTTGGCAAGCAAATTTTATGCGGTATCAGCCAGCAGTTCAACAGTTATTAAATCAGGGATTGCTGCAAGATTTGGGGCTACAAGGTCGATCTTATCTGCCTACATCTTCAATTCGCACCGTTTACCACCCGGAGGCAACGTTCATGTTGAAGTTGTCTTTGAACGTGAAGATTACAAACTCTATGCGAACCAATTTGTACAAAGAATTGGAACGGAGTGTAGAAGTTTATCAACTGCTTGCTGGTGAAATTGGTAAAGAGTTAGGTGATCGCTTTCCCAATTTCAGCATTATTCGCGACCCTGCCTTCATCACTCTAAAAATAGACGGCGAACCCGTAGAAGGTTTTGCGACAATTTTGCGAGAAAATCCGTTTCTAGCAAATCCGAATACTGATGCAACTTGTTTGATTGCCCTATGTCAAGATGCTATTTCTAGTGATGGTTCGCGCTTATCTCAAATTATCCACCAACTGGCACAACAAGAAGGACGTTCTACAGATGAAGTTAGCCTTGATTGGTTTCGCCGCTACCTCAAGATTTCCCTAGAACCGATTTTGTGGCTTTATTTTACCTCCGGTATTGCCATCGAAGCCCATCAGCAAAACAGTGTATTGCAGTTGCAAGATGGCTATCCCGATCGCTTCTTTTACCGCGACAACCAGGGATATTACTATCGACACTCTTTTTATCAACAATTAGATGCCATTCTGCCCGGAATTAGTCAGAAAAGCCAAACATTTTGCGATGATGTGGTGATTGACGAACGCATAGGTTACTACTTATTCATTAATAATTTGTTTGGATTAATTAATGCCTTTGGTGTAGCAGGATTGGTAGACGAACAATTACTTTTAGCCGAACTGCGAACAGCCTTAGCAACACAATCAGTTTTGAGGCAAGGTTGTTCTACTTTGTTGCAAAATCTCCTATGTCAATCACATTTACGTTGTAAAGCCAATCTTCTCACCCGCTTTCACGATATGGATGAATTAGTAGGATCGGTATCTACTCAGTCGGTGTATGTTGCAATTGACAATCCCCTGAGCGATGGAGGTGTCTATGTCCCTTAGTACATTGACATACTCTTATCAAACTTGGAACGCAAAGATTAATAAAGCGATCGCTTTTCGTCCAGTTGTTTTAGAAGATTTGCCACTGATTCACAACTGGATGAATCAACCCCATGTGATTCCCTTTTGGAACTTAGCCTACGATATGGAACGAATGGAGCAACACTTACAAACAGCACTCGCCGATCTCCATCAAACCCTTTATATCGGTTTGCTAGATAATATCCCGATGAGTTACTGGGAATCTTACTGGGTGGCGGATGATATTATTTCCCGCTATTATCCCGCTCATCTTACCGATCGAGGAATTCATTTATTAATTGGTTCTCCAGAGTTTCTTGGCAAAGGCTACGCCTTGCCACTATTACGCGCTATGACATTTTTTCAGTTTCAACACCCAGAAACAGCAAAGATTGTCACCGAACCAGATAGTCGTAATTCCAAGATGATTCACGTATTTAAACGCTGCGGCTTTGAATTGCAAAAAGAGATTGACTTACCCGAAAAAAGGGCAGCATTGATGTTTTGCGATCGCCAAAGTTTCCTAAAGAGGTAGAAATAATGTCAGATTGTGTTTATGACATCATCGGTGTTGGCATTGGACCATTTAATTTAGGTTTGGCTGCACTATTAGAACCAGTAGCAGAGATTAACGCTCTATTTTTAGAACAAAAAACCCAATTTCACTGGCATCCAGGCTTGCTAATGGAGGGGACGACAATTCAAGTTCCGTTTTTAGCAGATTTGGTAACAATGGCTGATCCCAGTAGCCGATTTAGTTTCCTTAGCTATTTGCAGGCAAAATCTCGCCTGTATCACTTTTATTTTTGGGAACAGTTTCACATTCCGCGCCGGGAGTATAACCATTATTGTCAGTGGGTAGCGCAACAACTGCCAAGCTGCCGTTTTGGTCAAAGAGTAGAAGCAATTTCCCAGCAAGAAAATTCTCATTGTTTTGAAGTACAAACACGAGATATGGCATCGGGAACTATATCTACTTATCGCTGTCGAAATTTAGTTTTAGGAGTTGGTAGCGTTCCGCGCGTACCTGGTTGCTTGCAAGATGTACTGTCAGAAAATGTATTTCACTCGGCAGAATTTTTGCACCGACGCGATCGCACTCGTCAATCTAAATCAATTACAGTTATTGGATCGGGTCAAAGTGCGGCAGAAGTTTTTTATCAATTGTTGCAAGAACAAGAAACCTATGGCTATCGCCTGGAATGGCACACTCGTTCCCAAGGCTTTTTCCCCATGGAGTATTCAAAGCTGGGATTAGAGCATTTTTCCCCCGATTACATCCACTATTTCCATCAACTTTCCCCAGAACGACGAGAGCGAGTATTATCAGAGCAAAACTTACTCTACAAGGGCATTAGTTTTGACACTATTGCAGATATCTATAACCTGCTTTACGAACGTTCTGTAGCCGATAGTTTTCCTAATGTGTGTTTGCTGTCTTCAGTAGAAGTAAAAGAAGTCGAGATAATAGGCGACTTCTATCGTTTAGAATATCGGCATTTGCAACAAGATCGGCGATTTGCCCATGAAACCGACTGCATTATTCTCGCCACTGGATATCATCATGAGATTCCTAATTGCCTTGCTGATATTCACTCTCTAATTCAGTGGCATCAAGGACGTTATGTTGTCAACCTTGACTATCGCTTAGAACTTACTCAGGAAATTCCCAACCAAATTTTTGTCCAAAACGGCGAATTGCACACTCACGGCGTTGGCGCACCAGATTTAGGATTAGGCGCTCATCGAAACTCCGTAATTATCAATGCGATCGCCGGAAAAACTATCTATCCAGTTAATAATCACAATGTCTTTCAACAGTTTGGTGTTGCGATATGAAACATCGGCTGCAATTAGTCTCCGGCGCACTATTTCTGTGCGTGTTCTTAGCTGTATTCAACGAGGTATTACTTTCACCTTTCTATCCCCAGTTTTTTCGCAAGGTATTTGGAGTTGAGGATCTTTCTTATACCGGATACTACATTTTTGTTTGTCGGTTGACTGTAGTTCTATGCGCTCCATTTTGGGGCATTTTAGCTCGTCAGTTTGAAGTCAAGCATCTGCTGTACATCGGACAAGTGGGAACAGCAGTTATGACAGCCTTAATGGCGACATCCACCACTGCTAATCAATTTTTGATCTACACCATTTTGTTACTGCTATGCAAAAGTAGCTATTTACTGGTGTATCCCTTAATTATTCAATTGGCGGGTGAAGAAAAAAGAGCTATAGTAGCCGGAACTTATCAAGCAGTATTTCACGGCGCAATTATCACAGCAACGATCGCTGGTGCTTGGATGGTGAATCTTGATGCCCCTTTATTCTTGTTTTACCCGATCGCCGCCGCCGATGTGTTGCAACTTGGCATCTGCCTTTATATCTTGCGGGGAGTTTCCACACAACGCTTAGATGTTGCTACAGAAAGTCAGCCTTCAACAAGAGGCAATCAGACAAATTTTATAGTGGCGATTGGGATGGTGATTCTCACCTTTCAGTTAGCAAATAATTTGGTGCGTCCTTATTTCACAGCTTATATCACGGCATCCGCACCTTTTAGAGTCAACCTCCTAGAAAGTAGTTTGCTATTTGTGATTCCTAGCATCATGGCGATCGCTGCTTTGCCCTATATTCGCAAATCCTGTCATCCACAACGATTAAAATTTGTCTATTTAGTTGGGTTGTGTGTCTTAGCCGGGAGTTTGTATTTCCAAGGTTGGACGCAACACCTATTGGTTCTAGTTTTAGCTAGGGGAGTTTACGGATTTTGTTTAGCCGTGACTCAAGCTGCTTTAGAACTGCAATTATTTGGCAGTAGCACTGCTAAAAGTCTCCATTTCAACTATAGTCTGGCAACTTCCTTTGCCAATATGGGACATTTGGGCGCACCGCTAATGGCTTCATGGCTAGTTAATACCTATAGTTTAGCTGCCCCATTTTTAGCCGCCGCAACGATTTGTTGTATCAACTTACTTTTTGCTCGATTCACAGTTTTCCGCAAGTTGTCTTTACGCCTTCAACCCTTACCCGTTTCTAAACAGGAGTCATAATCATGAATCAGTTACAAATTCTTACTCAAGCATTACAAATGCAAACTTGGCAGTCTGTGGGTAGCGATCTATTAGCTAAGATGTTCTCAGAGTTTATGTATGAGGAGATTATTCAACCAGAAATTGTTGAAACTAAGGGGAAGTCCAATCTTTACCGCCTCTCGCTTCCTGAAGGTATCATCTATAGTTTTGAAGCTAAGCAACGCCTGTTTGATAGTTATCGGGTAGTTCCAGAATCAATCCAACGCTGGGAAGGGACGCAATGGTTGCCAGCCTCTAACCCCTTGAAATTTGTTTTAGATGTACATATAGCAGTGGGAATGACCCCCGAAACTACCGCTCATCTGTTGAAAGAACTAAGTAATACTCTCCTTGCCGATGCTCATATTAGGGTAGCAAAAGAAAATCGGGATACAGATCTACTAGAGATGGACTATCCCCACCTAGAAGGGGAAATGGAAGGACATCCCTGGATTACTTTCAATAAAGGACGGATTGGTTTTGGCTATGATGACTATTTAGCTCATGCACCAGAACGCAAACAGGCGATCGCTCTATTTTGGATTGCTGCAAGACAAGATCGCGCTCAATTTAATGCTGTAACCGCTCTTGATTACTCAACACTAATGGCAGAGGAGTTGGGAGAAGAAACTCTAGCGGAATTTGAGACAATATTAAAATCGCAAAATTTAGAGCCTGTCAACTATTACTTTCTACCAGTCCATGAGTGGCAATGGAAAAACGTCATTATTCCCTTATTTGCGGAGGATTTAGCGATAAAAGCAATTGTTCCTCTTGGTTACAGCTCCGATCACTATTTGCCGCAACAATCAATTCGCACCTTCGCCAATATCAGCCACCAGCAGAAACGCTATGTTAAGTTACCTCTAAGTATCCTCAATACCCTTGTTTATCGTGGTTTGCCAAGTGATCGCATCGTAATTGCGCCAAAAGTTACAGAGTGGGTGAAGTCTATTTGTGATCGCGATACGTTTCTCCGGGATGAATGCCGCCTAATTCTGCCCGGAGAAGTAGCCAGCGTTAATTACAATCATTCTTACTACAATCAACTACCCGGCGCACCCTATCAATATAAGGAAATGCTTGGTTGTCTTTGGCGTGAGAGCGTTCTTACTTACACAGAATCCGATGAACGCCCAATAACTTTAGCCGCATTACTCCATATAGATAGTAACGGACAACCCTTTGTCTCGCAGCTAGTAGCGCGATCGGGACTTAGCCTAGATGCTTGGCTAGAACACTTATTCGATGCTATTTTGCCACCTCTGTTACACTACCTTTACCGCTATGGTGTGGTATTCTCGCCTCATGGTGAAAATACAATTTTGGTACTCAAGAATTTTGTTCCTCACCGTCTCGCAATGAAAGACTTTGTAGACGATGTTAATATCAGTCGCCATCCTCTACCAGAATTAGCATCTTTACCCCAAGAATTAAAAGCAGTGATGCTGACTGAACCCCCAGAAGGCTTATGCCAGTTCATTTTTGCGGGTTTATTTATTTGCCACCATCGTTACTTATCCGATTTATTGGAAACCTACCACAATTATCCAGAAGGCACTTTCTGGAAGCAAGTACGCGATCGCATTGTAAATTACCAACATCGCTTTCCGGAACTGCAAGCACGATTTGAGCTATTTAATCTACTAGCACCACAATTTACAAAACTCTGCCTCAATCGGAATCGCTTGCTAACTTATGGCTATGCTGATGATGGCGATCGCCCCCACGCTGCTGCCTTTGGTAAAGTAACTAATGCGTTGGCTGAAGTCGAGAGGAGTTGGACAGAGGTATCTGCAAAGTAACTAAAACTTACTCTAAATCGCAATCATGCTCTCGCGTAGGGCGTATGCAGCAGGTTCGCCGCCTTGCGTTTAGCCGCTTCCCCCCGCCTGTCGTAACGCGCGGTAGTCACGGGACTGGCGTGACCCGCCAATTTCTGCACAGTACTAATATCCGCCCCTCTATCCAGCAAATTACTAATGAACGTGCGGCAACGAGGCAAGGAGGCCCAAATTGCCTCCTTGCCTCGTTGCCGCAGGATATCCAACACAGCTTGGTCAGTCATCCTTTGCCCGACTTTGCCGGAGCGTATGCCCGACTATCTAATGGTGGGCTTCGAGACGCGGAAACTTTGCTCGACCAGTTGAGCTTGAGAGATGATGCTATAACTCCAGAAATGGTCAGAGAATTAGTGGGTTCTGTTAGAGAACAAGACTTTCTTTTACTGCTAAATGCAATCGCCCTAGATGACTCGAAGGAGTTGCTAGTTGTTACCCGCCAAATCCTCCAAAGTGGTAAGGATGCCTTAACAGTATTGCAGAACATAGCTGGAATCTTCCGTGACTTACTAATTGCTAAAAATAGTCCTACCCAGGGATAATTCGTTGCTTAGAGAAATACTAGAATAATTAAAACTAAAGAGTTGGAGAACAGACATGGGGGCGAACTTAATTCAAGCACTTCAAGAAATTAGAGATTTCCGCGCTGCTCAAGG
>JAABUN010007924.1_pt1 | contig 11168 bp, 7 predicted proteins | sample 5559311 | NCBI WGS metagenome assembly JAABUN01 (sample SAMN10711877, study PRJNA513370) | rock metagenome | isolation source: Antarctica rocks | place: Antarctica: Victoria Land, Siegfried Peak sud | reverse complement strand
CTTAACTTTTTTGCCGGCGCCTACGGACGGCAGCCTCTTCTGGCGTGGGCCCCGGCAGCGGCAGGTTCGGGCTTTGGCAGTTGGCAGTGCCACGTTAATCATTCTGGCTTACCTCCACCGATGCGCCCGTTTTGATTAATTGCCGCCCTGCTTGCTGGCCCCGCCCTTCACGTCGTCGTTCTGCACGGCTTTGCGCTGGCGGCCCTGCTGCGCCTGCCCGAAGCGGTAGCTGAAGCTCAGCCGGAAGGAGCGCTGGAAGGAGCGGTACTCGGTGTGCTCGTCGAAGTAGGCCGTGGTCGTGACGGAGCGGTAGGGCCAGTAGCGGTTGAACGGGCTGCCGAAGTTGAGCACCAAATCGGCTTTCTCCTTGAACAGGGTTTTCTTCGCGCCCAACTGATAGTAGAGGTTGGCCGGGCCCCGGCCCTGGATTTCGGGGGTGGGCAGCGAGGCGTAGGCAAACCCCTGCACCGTGAAGCCTTTGTTGAGCTTGTACGACGTGTTCACGTTCACGCCCGCCGTGAAGCCCTGGCGCTCGGTGTTCAGGGCCGGGCTGCGGCGCACGATGTACTGCACGTCGGGGCTGGCGCTGAGGTCCCACTTCGGCACGGGCTTGGCCGAGAGGTAGACGTTAAACTGATAAAACGTGTTGGCGGCCACGTTGGCGAAGGTCTGGGCCGTCACGCTGGGGTCGGCGGGCACGCCAGCGGGCAGGGGCGCGCTGGGGTTCACGGTCGAGAAGCGCACCTGCTCGATGGCGTTGCCGGTGTGCCGCACCGACAAGGAAGCGTTAATCGTCGTGGTTTTGACGGTGGTATTGTAGCTCAGCTCGTAAGAATCGGTCAGCTCGGGGGCGAGGCCGGGGTTGCCGAAGGAGATGTTTTTGGCGTCGGAGCGGTCCACAAAGGGGTTGAGGTAGTCGATGAACGGCCGGGTGATGCGCCGGCTGTAAGCCAGGCGCAGGCTGGTGGCGTCGCTGAAGGCGTAGCGCGCGCTGCCGTTGGGCAGCAGCGTGAGGTAGCTCCGGCCGAAAGGCCCCGTGCTGTTGACCCGGAAATCGGCGTTGAGCGCGGTGCGTTCCAGGCGGCTGCCGAGGCTGCTGGTCAGCTTCTGGCCCAGGCCGAAGGAATACGTGGCGTAGGCCGCCTGCACGTCCTGGGCGTAGCTGAAGTCGGTGGCACGGCGCGGATCGGGCGCGAAGCCGGGGCCCAGCGCCGGCCGCAGCGTATCGACCTCGGCCACCGAGCCGGTGCGGCGAAAAATAGCCTTCAGGCCCATTTCCAGAGTTTTCTTATCACCGAAGGGCTGGGTGAAATCCGTCTGGAACGTGTATTCGTGGCCGGGCGTGCGGCCCCGGCTGCGCTCGCGGTAGTCGGCCCGGCTTTGTTCCAGCGCCACGCCCGAGTTGTTGTACTGGTCGAAGTCGTAGCCAAAGGTGCCGTTGTTGAGGGCGTACTGGGCCAGCGCGCTCCACTCGCGGCGGGCCTGCGCGAAGGTGCGGGTGTAGGTGCCGGTGCCTTCCACGTTGAGGGCGCTGAAAACGTTCTTGGTGGCGCGGGTAAAGAGCGGGTTCGCAACGGCAAAGGGCGCCACGTCCTGGCTGAACAAATCCTGCCGGGTATTGCCCCCGTAGCCGTTCACCGAGCCGGCCAGCGACAACGTGTGGTGCTCGGCGGGGTCGTAGTCGAGGCCCACCGTGCCGTAGTACCAGGCGCCGTTGTTCTGCACGTCGCTCGCCTGGCGCAGCGTGTCGGTGCCCTGGGCCGAGTACCCGAGCCGGGTGCGGCTGGCCTGGCCGGGGTTATACCAGGCCCCCGCGCTGGCCGAGGACGTGAAGCCGACTTTGCCCTTCTTAAAGTTCAGGGCCGAGTTGAAGTTGCTGTTCCGGTTGCCGCTGGCGGCCCCCACGCGGCCGTTCAGGCCCTGGTCCACCCCTTTCTTGAGGATGATGTTGATGATGCCCGCCGTGCCCTCGCCGTCGTACTTGGCCGGCGGGGTCGTAATAATTTCGACGCTCTGAATCTGTTCGGCCGGAATGCTTTTGAGGGCTTCGGCCAGGTTGCGGGCCAGCGTGGGCGAGGGCTTGTTGTTCACCAGCACCTTGAAATTGCTGGAGCCCCGCATTTTCACGTTGCCGTCGCCGTCCACGGCCAGCAGGGGGGCCTTGCTCAGCACGTCAGCGGCGGTGCCGCCGGCGTTGCTCACGTCCTGGTCGGCGTTGTATATGAGGCGGTCGGGGCGCACGTCCACCACCGGCTTCGAGCCGATCACCACGGCCTCGCCGAGCCGCTGGGCCGCGGCCGGCAGGCGCACGGGGCCCACGTCGGTGGCCCCGGCCGTCACCGTCACGGGGCGGGTGCGGGTGGCGTAGCCCACGAAGCTCACCTGGAGCCGGAAAGTGCCGGTGGCCAGCTTGCTCAGCGCGAACCGGCCCTGGTCGTCGGCCGCCACGCCGGTGATGGGCTTGTCGGCCGGGGCGGCGGGCAGCACCACCACGGTGGCGTAGGCCACCGGCCGGCGGCTGGCCGAGTCGAGCACCGTGCCCGTGAGCGAGCCGGTGGGGCCCGCGGCCGCGGCGGAAGCCGGGGCCTGGCCCAGCGCGGCGGCCGGCCCCCCGGCCAACAGCCAGGAGACCAGCAGCAAAGTAAATTTTTTCATGCGCAAGAAAGAAAGTATGAGGCGTAGCAATGCAGGGATGCCCAGGCCAGCCGCCTGGTTGCTTGGCAGAGCGTGGCCCGCTGCGAAGACAGCCCCAACTATCGCGGCCAGGGCAGTTTCGTTACCAGGAAGGCAGATTATTTTTTAGTTACCAGCGGCCTCGTAGTTCATGCGGCCGGGCCGCCCCCGCTGGTGTCGAGGTCGAGTTCGGCGCGCCGGGCGCTGCCGCTGCGCACCAGGGCCGCCGAACCAGGCGCAAAGCGCAGGGTGGCTCGCTGGCCGGGGGCCAGGGCCCCGCGCTCGGCTACGGTGCCCGCCCGCCGGCGTTCGCGCACCGCCACGGGCACCGGGCCGGTGTTGTGGGCCACCAGGCGGAACCCGCCCTCCTGGTCGCCGCCCAGCACAAACTGCTTGCCCGGCTCGACAAACAAGTGCGAATGAATGCTGCGCCCAGCGGATAGGGCAGTGAGCAGGCTCAGGGCCAGCAAGCGGATGTGGATCACGAGGGAGGGAAGGAAACGGGTGAAGAAGGGCTCAAAGGTCCCCTACTCCCCTGGCCCTGGCGCTCCAAGCCATAATGTGGCCCGTCCCAACTTACGATTTGGGACGCATCACCTCGCTGGGGGCCTGGCCCAGCAGCTTCTTAAACACGCGGTTGAACGTTGATTTTGAGTTGAATCCGCTTTCCAGCGCCACGCCCACCAGCGAGTAGTGCGCAAAGCGCGGGTCGGCCAGCTTGCGGCGCGCTTCCTCTACGCGGTAGGTGTTCACGAAGTCGTTGAAGTTCTGCCCGCAGCCCGCGTTGATGACTTTGGAGAGCAGCGCCGGGTGGGTGCGCAAGCGGTGGGCCAGCTCGGTCAAGGTCAGCTCGGGCTCCAGCCAGGGCTGCTCGTCGGCCATCAGGTGCCGCAGTTTGTCGCGCCAGGGGTGCAGCTCGGGGGCGAGTTCGGCCGGCGGGGCCCCCGCAAGACCAGGGGCCGGGCGCGGCGCATTCGCTTCGTCCGCTTCGTTTAATAGGAGTGCCGCGGCGGGGGCCGGCGGCTCGTCCGGTTTCGCGCCGGCCCCGAAGCGGAGCGGACTCGTGGCGGCCGCGTAGTTGGCCTGGAGGCCCACCACGATAAGCCCGTAGATGAGCATTCCGCGCAGGGCAAAATAATTCCAGGCTTCCGCGTAGCCAAAGTTGAACGCCGAATCCAGGACTTCAAACAGCAGGCTCAGCCCCAAGCTCAGCGCTTGCAGCAACAGCAACTGCCGCAACCCGGCGAAGCGCAGGCGCTCGGGGTCCGAAAAGTTGTCGTCGAGGTAGCGGGCGTAGCGGCGGTAGTCGGCTAACACCCGCCAGCCATAGGCGGGCAGCAGAAAAAAAACCAGGTAGGCCACCGGCTGGCTTAGCGCGTCGAGCAGCTCCGCGGCGGGGCCCTTGGTGCCGAAGTGGTGGGGCAGCGGCTGCCCGCGCAGGCCATGAAACCAGAGCAGATCGTAGGCCGCTGCCGCCGCGAACAAACCCACTTTGAGGAGGCCTGGCAGAAAATGCCACCAGGCACGGGGCAGGAGCTGAAATTCCTGGTTGGTGAGGCTGCGGAAGTACAAGTAATAGGCCGGCCCGAGCAGCAGGTTGAGCTGCCAGGGCACGTAGAACATAAAGGTGGAGTAGCCGTCGTGGCTGTCGTACCAGCCGGCGTAGCCCAGCATCCACTGGGCGATGGTCAGCGTGGGCAGCCCGATGAGGAGCGCCAGCAGCGCATCGGCCGGGGCCCCGCGCCGCAGGGCCCGGCCCAGCAGCCAGAGCGCGGCCGCAGCCCCCGGCACCACAAAGGGCAGGAGCAACGCGCTGCGGGGGCCGAACTGGAACAACATGGCCGCGAAAATACGGCGCGCCTCCTGGAACGCTACTGGCAATTTCGCTTAGCTTTGGGGTAGTCCATTTTGTATCCCGGCTGCCATGAATGCCCTTCGCCACGTCGACCTCACCCGTGTTTTTGTTGTTGACATTGAAACCGTGCCCTGCGAAAAGCATCACGACGACCTGCACCCCGAGCGCCAGGCCCTGTGGCAGCGCTTCTGCGGCTCGCGCCACGCCCGCGACCTGGCCGAGGGCAAAACCCACCCCGAGCTGTTCGCCAACGCCGGCCTCTACGCCGAATTCGGCAAGGTGGTGTGCATCTCGGTGGGCTACTTCCGGCTGCTGGCCGACGAAACCCTGGAGTTTCGGGTGAAGTCGTTCGCGGACGATGACGAGTGCGAGGTGCTGCGCGGCTTTGCCGGCCTGCTGGGCGAACGGGCCCCGCACGGCAGCAAGCTGCCCGGCGCCACGATGCAGCGCGACAAGGGCCATTTCCTCTGTGCCCACAACGGCCGCGAATTCGACTACGCCTACCTGGGCCGGCGCATGGTGATTTGCGGCGTGCCGCTGCCGCCCATGCTCAACATCGCCACCTACAAGCCCTGGGACCTGCCGCACCTGCTCGACACGATGGACCTGTGGAAGTTTGGCGATGCTAAAGGCTACATTTCGCTGCCGCTGCTGGCGGACTTGTTCGGCATCCCCAGCCCGAAAGACGACATCAACGGCGCCGACGTGGGCCACGTGTATTGGCACGACCGCAACCTGGGCCGCATCGTTACCTATTGCCAGAAGGACGTCGAAACCACTGCCCGCGTGCTGCTGCACTTCAGCGGCCAGCAAGACCTCTGGCCCGAGGTGCGCGTCACGCACACGCCCTGGCCGGCCGCCGTGCCCGCCCCGCTGCTGCGCGTGGCGTAGCCCGTCCCTTCCTGAACTTACCCATAGGGCAGCCCATCGGCTGCCCTTTTTCGGGCCCCTGCCCCAGCGGCCACCATAAGCGCCAACCCACCGATCACTAAACTTAATACTATTTGCACATTTACTATGTTTAATTGAAACATAATTCCAGTTTTAATTTTCTTAATTCTTTTTCTTGATTTATTACAATAATATTTAAATATTTATCGTAAAAAACAGGAAATAAGAGTATGATTTAGATTTTAGTCCTATATTTGTACAGGTCAAAACAAAGGACCAGCGCGTTGCACACAAATTATAAGCTTTTGTTTTGTGTTAGAATAATTATAAATAATTTTGCCACCTATCTTTATAAGGCTTCCACCTACATCTAGCATTTGGCCCTACCTTCTACTACCTGTTACCTATGCATTCGCGCTTCTTTTCACTCCTGCTATGCCTTGCGGCAGGGCTGCCGTTCCGCGCCGCGCTGGCGCAGGCCACGGCACCTAGCCAGGGCGGCGAGGTCAACATCGTCCGCGCCACGGCCACCACGATGGAGCTGACTTTCGGCACCAGCGGCACAGGACAAGGTCGGTTGGTAGCCATAGCTGCCTCCGATGGGGGCATGCCGGTGCCGCTGGCCGCTACCAATGACACGTTCTACAACGCCGATGCAACCTATGGTCAAGGCGCCGCCGTCGGGGCGGGATACGTGGTGTACAACGGCACAGGCTACTCCGCAACAATTACGGGCCTAAAGCCCGGCACGTATTATTACATTGCAGATGCTGAATACAACACCGACGGCTCTAGCATTGCCTACAACACGTATGGAATCAGCATATCTACGGCCACCCGTAGTGCGCCGCCGGCGCCATTGCCCGTCGAGCTAACGACTTTCGCCGGCACGGTCGATGCTCGTGGTACGGCTCTGCTGCACTGGGCCACGGCCACCGAGCGCAACAGCGCCTACTTTGCCCTCGAGCGCTCGGCCGATGGCACTGCCTTCGCCGAAGCCGACCGGGTAGCGGCGGCCGGCACCAGCAGCCAGCCGAAGGCCTACCAATGGCCTGACCCCCAGCGCCTGGCCCAGCCCACCTACTACCGCCTGCGGCAGGCCGACCGCGACGGCGCGGTGCATTACAGTGCCGTAGTGGCCCTCGCACCCACGCCGCGCGTAGCCCGGCAGCTAGAGGTGTACCCCAATCCCAGCGCGGGCCGAGACGTGCAGTTGTTGCTTCGAGGCTTTGATGGCGAAATGCTTACGCTGCGCCTCACCGATGCGCTGGGCCGCCCGGTACTTGCCCAGCGCCTGGCCCCGGCCGAAGCGCAGTACCTCGCCCCACTGGCGCTGCCGCGGGGCCTGGCTCCAGGCACCTACCTGCTCAGCCTGTCCGGCAGCGGCAGCCCCATACAAAAGCGCATCATCGTATCTGATTGAATGAATTTGCTATAGCGGTTCGCCGCTCCTATCCACGTCCGCCTATTCTGTTGCTTTCTATTTACATTAAAGTGTTTTATTCTGAGCCGGCCGTTGCTATGTACTAACTAGACCGGGTATTCATTATTATTAGCCAAAGGCCCCTCCACCAGGAGGGGCCTTTTTTGTGCGTCTGGCCGCCTCACTGCGGTAGTAGTTCGGGGGCTTCAGCTCGAATTTCTACGCGCACATCCAGGACACGGGTTGCTCGGCCCGAACAGCTATTTATGGCACATTCACGGCATTAGATTGGGTATATGCAGGCAAACACGCGGATGGTATTGCATGAAAGGGAGACAAGCAATATTTTTTTGCACTAAACCGCCCAACGGGTTGGAATCCGCGTATATTTGCCTGTCAATTTCCTCATGTTATTTGTTAGCATCATGCAAAAACCTCTAAACGCCCATAGATTCGCGCCTTATTCTCTATTGCAGCGAATGTTCTTGAATAACAAGGCCGGGTTGCTGGCCGGCTTAATATCACTGCTAGTCGGGTTTGCTAACCCAGTTCAGGCTGGTGTTACTATCGGCAGCGATTACGTCATCATCGGTGGTACTAGCACTGCTACTAATGGTAAGTATTATACCACCAACAACACCACTAACGGAGCCAATTCAAAGGATTTTAAAACCACTACTACGCTAGGCTCTTTTGACCGTGGCACGGGCCAACTGCTGTTAAGCGGTGAATCAAATACGAGTAGCAATGGCAACGAAAATGTAACGACGGTCAAGCTGTTTTACCGGGTGTATACCGTAGGCACTACTGTTTCAAGTAGTTCTCCCGCTTTTACATCAGTAATTCTAAATCAGGATCCCACCGTTACTGGTTCTATCACGCGGTGGGACAACCCGACAACCGTACCGAATCTGATTGCCAACACAAATGGTCCCGGTAACTATGTATTGGAGTTGTTTTTTCAGGCTACCGGCGTTAAGAATTCAACTGCCACCTTTTATCTTGATAACAACACCAACAAGAATTACATTACTAACTTTACCGTAACCGGCAATGTGCCTGCGACATGGAACGGTAAAGTCAGCAATGATTGGTCCGTAGCTGCAAACTGGACTCCCAACGTCGTACCTGGTCCAACTACGGATGCTCTCATTCCCTTTGTTGCCGGTGCTGCGGCTGCGGCGTACCCAACCGTTTCTAGCGGTCTAGCGCAGGTCCGTACCTTAAGTATCCTAGGCAATAATGGTGGAATAGGTGCCCGTAATTTTCTTTCTGGTGGTGAATTACAAGTATTTGGTGATTTCCAAGACCCTAACGGCGGATTTGGCCAGAACGGCGGAATCTTCACCCTGGCTGGTACGACGCAAACATTCGACGGTGCAAATTTTTTTGATATTAGGATTCAGGGGGGCGGCACCAAGACGCTTACCAACCGAATGGATGTTTTCAGTAGTCTAGCATTTGTCAACGGTGGTGGCATTGTTGCAACCCGAACCGATAACGCTGTTGCCTACAGCATTGATCTAGCAACAACCGCTCGAATAATTGGCGAATCCGAAACCAGCTACGTGTTGGGAATCCTGCGTTCTCGTCAGGCAATTAATCAACCCCAAACCACCAGCTTTGGTAATATCGGGGTGGACTTGACAACTACCGGAGCACCGGGAGCTACGCTGGCGACCCGCCTCACTGGTATCGCTCAAGCTGGAGTTGGAACTAAGGGTGCAAGCATAAAGCGCAGCTTCTCCTTTGTGGCCGATAACCCCGATAACCAAAACTTCGGCCTCGCCTTTCACTACTTACTTGGCGAATCGAATGGCCTTGATGTGAATAAACTAGCCTTGTACCGTACCGTGCCTGGTGGTAACTCGTTTGAGTTTCTGGGCAGAAATAGCACAACATTTAAAACAGTGATCCGCAACGCCATCCCCGGCTCGCTGGCAGCTACGTTTACTCTGGGTGAAAGCAGTGCTTTGCCAGTGAACCTGACCGCTTTCACGGCCGTGGCGCAGGGGCCCGACGCCATTCTCAACTGGGCCACGGCCCAGGAAATCAACAGCCAAGGCTTCGAGGTGCAGGTGTCGGGCGACGGCACGACGTTCCACAAGCTCGGCTTCGTGGCCTCCACCACGCCGAACAGCAGCGAGGCCCGCACCTACCAGTACCGCGACGCGGAAGCCGGCAAGCAGGGCACCCGCTACTACCGCCTGCGCCAGCTCGACCTGGACGGCAAGGAGGGCTTCTTTGGCCCCGAGGCCGTCACATTCGGGGCGTCGGCGCTGGCCACTTCGTTGCAGGGCTACCCCAACCCGTTCGGCTCGGAGATTAACCTGGCGCTGCAATCCACTGCTGCCGGCCAGGCCACGGTGAGCGTACTAGACGGTGTGGGCCGCCAGGTGCGTACGTGGCAACCCGCGCTAGCCGCCGGGGCCTCCAGCCTGCTCCTGTCCGACCTGCAAACGCTGCCCCACGGCCTCTACGTGGTGCAGGTGCGCTACAGCGACGGCCAAACCCAGCGCCTGAAGCTGGTGAAAGAATAGTAGCTTCCTTTTTGCTTAAAAAGCCCCGTGCCGTGCATGGGGCTTTTTTTTGTGTACTACCTACAGCGGCCAGTCCGACGCGAAACGGCCAGCTTTCCGTAAAGCGTGCTTATTTTTCGCTTCCCATCCGGCTTTTTTGTCCTTCATGCCTTTTCGATTTGTGTGTTGCCGCGGCCTGCTTCTCGGGCTCGTGGTTTTGTTGCTGGTGGCCTGGCCTGCCGCGGCCCAGCCGCGCCCCATTGGCTCCCGGTTTGTGCGTGACAGCCTGGCCGCCTACGTGAAGCGCGGCCTGCGCCTCTGGGATATTCCCGGTTTGGCCGTGGTGGTGGTGAAGGACGGGCAAGTAGTGGCGGCCGAAGGCTTTGGGGTGCGGGCCGTGGGCCAGCCCGAGCCCGTCGATGCCAACACCTTGTTCATGATTGCCTCCAACTCGAAGCTATTCACCGGCACGGCCCTGGCCCAGCTCGAAGAGGAAAAACGCCTGAACCTGAACGATCCGGTGCGCAAGTACCTGCCCGATTACCGCCTCTACGACTCGACCAGCACCAAGCTGGTGAGCATCCGCGACGTATTGGGGCATCATCTAGGCACCAAGACGTTCCAGGGCGATTTCACGTTTTGGGACTCCAACCTGAGCCGGGCCGAGATTGTGGCGAAGATGCGCACGCTCAAGCCCGTTCACCCTTTCCGCCAAGACTATGGCTACTGCAACTCGGGCTTTCTGACGGCCGGTGAGATCATTCCGGTGGCGACGGGCAAGCCGTGGGAAGACTGGGTGCAGCAGCGCCTGCTCACGCCCCTGGGCATGGCCCACAGCTACCCGTTCACGGCCGGCTACGCCCAGCGGCCCAACATTGCCCGGCCCTATTCCAACGCTTTCGGGCCCCTGCTGCCCTTGCCTTTCGACCACATCGACAACCTGGCCCCGGCCGCCGGCCTCGTGTCGTGCGCCGGCGACCTGGGCCATTGGCTGCAATTTCAACTCGATAGTGGCCGCTACGGCGGCCAGCAGGTGCTGCCCTGGGCCACGCTGCGCCGCACCCGCGAGCCCAACACGGCCGTGTCGGCATCAAAATCACCGATTTTGCCCAACCATTTCTCCGTTTACGGCTTGGGCATTTTTGCAGGCGACTACAACGGCCGGCAAGTGTACTGGCACACCGGCGGCGCCAACGGCTTTGTGACCAACGTGTGTTTCGTGCCCGAGGAAGGGTTGGGCATCGCCGTACTCACCAACCAGGACAACCAAAGCTTTTTTGAGGCCCTGCGCTACCAGCTGCTCGATGCCTACCTCGGCGTGCCCTACGTGGACCGCAGCCGGCAGCTGTACGCCCTGGCCCGGCCCGGCCGCGAAGAAGCCCGCCGCAACGTGGCCGAGCTGGCTGCCCGCGTACAACGAAAAAACCGCCCCGCCCGCGACTTGCGCGCCTACGCCGGCACCTACCGCAACCCGGTGTACGGCACCGTCACGGTCGAGGCCCGCAAGCGGCAGCTGCTGGTGCGCTATTCCCACCACCCCGGCCTGGTGGCTACCCTCGACTACATGGACGGCGAGCAGTTCCGCACCACCTATTCCAACCCGGCCTACGGCATTTTCCCGGCCCTGTTTGGGGCAAACGGCGAGAAGGTAGAAACCATGGAGCTGCGGGTAAATCCCTTCCTGGAGCAAGATCCCTACGTGTTCAGCAAGCAGTAGATCCAGGTTTTGGCCCTTGAAGGGGCTACTTGCCTGACTTCCCGGCCAACGCACCAGCTAGAGCAGTTTCCAGGTCCGTGTACGTGCTGG
>JAABUN010007923.1_pt1 | contig 11169 bp, 9 predicted proteins | sample 5559311 | NCBI WGS metagenome assembly JAABUN01 (sample SAMN10711877, study PRJNA513370) | rock metagenome | isolation source: Antarctica rocks | place: Antarctica: Victoria Land, Siegfried Peak sud | reverse complement strand
AGTTTATCAATTTCTTAGGGGATAAAAACGGGCTCTTGCAATGGATAGACAACAGTTAATTGACCGACTACAGCCGTTCCTGGAATTGAGTGAGCGGGAGGGTAAACCAATGGAAATTGTGCGCTTGGATGACGCACTGCCTGGCTTGCCGGGCAACGGTTATATCCTGCGCATTGTAGCCCCGTGGTCGGCGGGTCTGTCCTTTGGTGAAACGATGGACGCAGTGCTCGATTTGCTTTGGCGCAGCACAGACGTAACCATGCGTGAGGGGATTTCTTCCCTGCACGTGCGCCCCCGCCGCGAAGATTTGGCCACCAGCTTCGCGGGGTGGGCATAGCGCCGGCGCTACGCAACCAACTGCTGCGGTACGAGTCTATCCAAACGCCAAGGCACTGTGCTTTGGCGTTTTGCTTGCAGCCCCATCCGCATGGTCCGCCTCCTTTTCCTCGGCTTTCTATTCCTGCAAACCCTGTCGGCCTGGGCCCTCAAGCCCTTGCCGAACTGGATAGCAACACCCGACACGCTGGGCCTGACGTACCAAACCCTGGCCCTGACCACGCCCGACCACGTGCCGCTGGCTTCGTGGCTGATCGAGCCCGCGGCCGGGGCCCCCGACCAACACACCACCATGGTTATTGCGGGCAGCGACTACGGCAACATGTCGTACCAACTGTTTCAGGCGCGGGCCCTGGCCACCGCCGGCTACCGCGTGCTGTTGTTCGATTACCGGGGCTACGGCCACAGCGGGGCCTTCGCCATCGACCAGCAGCGGCTGTACTACGAGGAGTTTGCTACCGACTTGCGCACGGCCCTGGCCGAGGCCCGGCGGCGCGGCCCGCGCCAGCGCGTGGGCATCTTCGGCTTCTCGATGGGCACCTTGCTGGGGGCCGAAGTGGCTGCCACCAACCGCTGCGATTTTTTAATTACAGACGGCTACGTCGGCAACTTACAGGCAATAGTAGCTTACCAGCTGGCTGCCTTCCACAAGCCGGTGACGCTGCCCGCTGAGGCCGCCGCGTACGATCCGCTGGGCCCCAAAGTCAATTGCCCCTGGTTATTCATTGCCGGAACGGAGGACCATAAAACCCCAATGGCCGATTCGGTGGCGGCGGTGCGGGCGGCCCGGCGCCGCCAGCGCCGGCAGCTGCTGGCCGTGAAGTGCGACCACTTGGGCGCCATGGAAGTGTTGACGGAAAAAGCGTACGGCGACGCTTATGTTAGGGCCCTGGGCCAGTTCTTGGCGGGGAAGCCGATAACAGCGAAGGGGTAATGGGGGCGGTCCAACAGCCAAACGAACAGCCTTTGGCCAGGAATTGCAACCATTTGCGAATCGAGCTTGTATATTCGTGCGTCGATACGCACAAAAAATAGGTGCCGGGCACTCGGCCCGACACCTCCCCAACTACTTGGTCAGTAGATGAGTGAGCAATGATAGGCCAATGGCCTTCGCTGCTCCCTTCAAAAACTCTAGCAAGACCGGTTTCCACCATTCTTGCAGTAGTTTCTTCACGCTTGCCTTTTTCATCTTGCCAGAAGTAAAGGGTTGCTCTAAAACCCCCACACTTCCGAAGCCCGACCTGTTAGCGCAGGCCGGGCTTCTTTTTGTTCAAGAAGACCCGCTTTCGCTGGGGGACATACTAAACGCGCTTGTGGCAAAGATAGCCCGCCCAATGCCTCCTTTTTGCGTTTGTGCAATGCAAGCGATGCAGGAAAACGATAACGGCAAAGGGCTAGTTGGCCCGGCCGCTGTCCACCGCTTTTTGCAGCTGGGCCTGGGCAGCGGGGGGCAGGGCGCTCAGCAAGTCGAGGCCCGAGGCGGCTTCGATTTTATCGACCGACGTTAAATACTGCTTCCAATCCGGGGTTATGGCGTTGTCGTTGGGCGTGTCGATGGCCACGATGCGGGCCTGGCCGGCAGCGATGCGCTGGAGGTCGTCGTCGCCTTCGGGCAGGAATACCACCACTTTCCAAATGCGGGCGGGCACCGTCACGCGGCCCTGGTCGAGGGTTTGGGCGAAGCCGTTTTTGCCGGTGCCGCCGCGGCCGTAGCTGCCCATGATGACGTAGGCTTCGAGGCCGCGCTGCACCTGGGCGCGGGTGTATTCTTCGAGGTGGGCCCAGGTTTGCTGGTTGTTCTGGGGGGCCTGGGGCACCATGTTGCTCATCAGAAACGTGGCCGAGTTGTCGTCGAGGGTGGCCGTGCGGTCGCCGCTGGGGCAGTTGTGGCCCTTGTCGAAGCCCGAGCCGGCGTAGCTCTGGGGCGCCACCGGGTAGAACTGCCGGGGCAGGGCGGGGTCGGGGCGGAAATCGTTCTGGCGGGGCGACTGGCCCAAATCGACGGCACCCACGTGCCAGCTCGTCCAGGTCGGAATGCCGCGCGGCGCGTTGTAGCCGCTCGTGAACTGCGGGCGCACCAGCAGGTAGTTGGCGGCGTTGGCCGGGTCGGAGGTGGCCCCGCTGGGGTTGCCCAGTAGCAGGTTGTCGGCCGGCCCGGCGCTGGCGGCGGGCCGCGGCGCGGGCGCGGCGGGGGCCCCGGACGCGGGCAGCGGGCGGCCGGTTCCGCTGCCGCCCGCTGCGCCGGCCGGGCCATCGGCGGTGGTCAGCACCACGTCGTCGAGGTTGAGGCGGGTTTTGGCCCCGCTCGTTTTGCGGATTTCCAGGCGCAGCGGCTCGCTGGCCGCCCCGGCGAAGGTGTGGGGCTGCAAGCGGGGCCCGCTGGTGGTGACGGGCTGCCCCGCCCGCTGCCAGCGGCGGCCGCCGTCGCGGCTCAGCCACAGCTCCCAGGTGCTGGGCCCGTCGGTGCCGTAGGCCGCCGCGCTGATGCTGATTTGGCGCACGCCGGGCGCGGCATCGAAGCGCATCGTGAGGCGGCCCAGGCCCCGTAGGCGGGCGGCGTGCTGGCCGTCTTTGTGGTCTTGCGCGGTGCTGCCGATGAGGCCGTCCTGGAAGTGCCAGGGCCCGGTGGTCAGCGCCTCGTCGGCCTCGGTGTAGGCCCCCTTGGTGCCGGCCTCAAACGTTTCGAGGAAGGGAGCCGCGGGAGATTGCCGAACCGCAGCGGCAGCGGCGGCGCGGCTGTCGGTTTGTTGGGAGCAGGCCAGCAGGGCCAGGGCCCCGAAGAGAAAGGAAAGACGCATGGGCGAAAGTAGCAGCCACCGCCGGAAGAAACGCAAAAGGGCCCGCAGCGTCGCTGCGAACCCTTTTTTACTATTCATTAAGACCCTACAGCCAGCCAACCGGGCCGTTCAACAAGGGTGTTTAATCGGGCTGTCTAACCGGGCCGTTCAACTAGGCCGTTCAACTAGGCCGTCATGCTGAGCGCAGCCGAAGCATCTCTACCGCAGCAGTAAACCATGATTAGTGAGCGGTAGAGATGCTTCGGCTGCGCTCAGCATGACGTTCTCAGGATTTTACTCACAGCTCCTGCGTGCGCAAGCCGGGGCCCTACGCCGCCGCGGGGCCGCCGCTGCCGGCCGAGCCGGGGCGGTCCACCACCTGGCGGGCGGCCACGATGCGGTGGTAAAAATCGGGGCTGCGGCGCTCGTACTTGCGCAGCTGGCGCAGGAGGCGGTCTTGCAGCAGCGTGCCCAGCTCGGCAAACTCGACGCGCAGGCTGGCGCGGGCGGTTTTGCCCTCGATGACGGCTTGGCGGGGGGCGGTTTTGAGGCCCTCGAAGGCGGCCAGGGCGTCTTGCAGCTCCTGGAGGCGCTCGTCGCTCAGGTCGTAGTTGGCTTGGAGATCCGGGCGGTGGTCGGGGCCGCTGGCGGCCCGGTAGAGGGCGGTGGCCGCGTCGGTGAGGCGCGAGCCGCGCAGGTTCTCGAAGTCGCCCTGGCTGTAATCGGCCACGGCTTGCAGGGGGGTGTTCTTTTGCTCGCCGGCGTAGGCAAACACGTCGCCGGCCACTTCGGCCGCTACCTGGGCCAAGTGGGCGCGGGCCTGCTCCTTGCCGCTGGGCTGGCCGGCTACTTTGGCGGCGGTGCTGCGCTGGGCCTGCTGGCGCAGGGGCTGCATATCGGCGATGATGACCGCCAGGCGGGCCACCACGGTTTGCAGGGCCTTATCGGTGGCGTAGGGGGCGGGGTCTTGCCGGAGAGCGGCGAGCAGGGTTTCGGCGGCGGTGAGGCGGTTGTCTTGTTGCGCGGTAAGCATTTTTTTGAGTTATGAGTTATGAGTTATGAGTTGGAACTTGAATTTTATCGGGTGAATCTTGAATTATGGTCGTTGGCGTGGGGCTTGGGAACACCCGCGCCGGGCTTAGGAGCGTTGGCGCGAGGCTTGGGGGCCCTGCACAAGGCTTGGGTAGGTTGGCGCCGGGCTTGGGAGGAATGACACAAGGCTTGGGAGCGTCGGCGCGGGGCTTGGCAAGGCTGACTTATGACTTGGGTACGTTGGCGCTGGGCTTGAGGAAAAGCGACGCTTCCACCGCAAGCGCCCGGCTCACTTTTGCTGGTCGTAGTGGAAGCGGGCCGACAAAAACTGGATTGTTTGCCCCACCACCCGGTACACGAGCCGATGCTCTTGCGAGATGCGCCGCGACATATAGCCGCTGCCCAGGTGTTTCAGCAACTCGGGCTTGCCGATGCCGCCGAGCGGGTCGCGGCTGGCCAGCTCTATCAATGTCAGCACTTTTAGCGCCGTAGCCCGGTCAGTAGCCACCCAGTGGGCCAGGTCCTGCAAGCAGCCGGGCAATAACACAATTTCCCGCGCCGCGGACGGGGGCTTACTCATCGGCGGCCAGGCCCAACTGCTGCCGCAGTTCCTCGACCGAGGCAAAGGACACGCCCTCGCCACGCTCGGCGGCGTCCATCGCATCGAGCAAGGCGCGGGCGTTGGTGCGGGAGCTGAACAGGTGCAGGGTTTCCCTCATGGCGCTCAGCTCGGCGGCCGGCAGCAGGGCCATCGTTTCGCGGCCGGGCCAGGCTATTTCGGCCGCCTCGCCGGTGCGGGCTACTTGCTCCCAAATGGTGCCTAGGTCGGGCTGCATGGGGGTGAAGGGGGTGGATTGCATGGGGTAAAAATAGAGGACGTTGCGTTAAGCCGGGGTCAATGCAGGAACAGGCCTCCAAAGGCTGCCTTTACCAATTTCAGCACTTCGGCGGCCTGGGTGGGGTTGAGGGCTAGCGCGGTGATGGAACTGATAAAGCCGCCGATAATCCAGTTTTGCCAGTCTTTCTTGGTGAGCCCTTCGGCTTTGACGGCGGCAGTCTGGGTTAGCTCAATCAGCTTTTGGCGGGCGGTTTCGGGCAACGCCGACGCCGCGAAACTCTGCTGCAAAAGCCGCAATTGGCCCTGTGCTTCGGCCAGCTCGACGCGGGTGAATTTGTCGTCGCTGGGCGTGGCGGTGGGAATGAAGAGTTGAGCGGTTTTGGTGGCCTCGGCCCAGAGGTCCACAGCTTCTATTTCCTCCTTTGCCCAAGGTAACCAGCGCTTAAAGAATTGTACAGTTTCTTCCCAATCCTTGAGAGAAACACCGCCATTTCTTTTAGGTGCATTAGGCGAAGAAAGGTCTGGGCTATACTTACAACTGATAGGATGGGTAAGTAAATTTTGGGCTTTAATTAAAAAATTAGAACTGGTATCTGGGTGGTCAATGGTGAAGCTTTCATTCACATTACTAAATGTAAATTCTGGCAGGTTGAGCCCAGCCTCCATCATTAGCTTTTGCAGTTGGTTTACTTGAAGACGTAGTAGAAACATACTCGCAGCTTTTATTAATTAGGTTAATTTCCCAAAATCATTTTCTCCACCCGCGCCAAACTCTCCGCTGCTACCGCCTCGGCTTGCTGGCGCAATTGGGTGGCGTGGGTAGTGCGGGCTTCATCAGCAGCAATGAGGGCCTGCTGAATTTCCAGAGGCGGCAACGGGATTGGGGCAGCGCGCACTTCTTTAGAATTGATAGTACCTAAGCCTGAAGAGGATTTTGCGGAGCGGAAAAAGTGCATCCGGCCCACTTGGGTATTAAACCAGCGCTCAGCAAATTTTGGCAATATCTTCTCGCGGTCAAAACGCACTTTAATTAAATGGTTTTGATGGACGCAATTTTCAATTTCGCCATTCCAAAGCGCAGCGCGGCCTAATTCGTTGCGGCTCCCATTGCCTTCGACAAATAGCAAGTCGCCAGGCAATACCTCAAACAGCGGAAACTGCGCATCGGGCACGTTGATAAATTTAATTTCTCGCAAGTCGAGGTGGCCAGCTTTTACGTTGGCTACCCGTAAGTAGGGGCGCGGATGCGTGCCGGGCCGGTTATCAGGGCTTTTTTGCATCCCATACGAGACGGCCCCGATTGTGCCGAGTCCTGGCATTGGGTAGATGTTCGATGCTACTTCCGTAATGCCATGAACTCCCTCGTGGGCTGCTTCAATAGACCAGCGCCCTAGCTGGCTCCATAGCGCCGTAAAATAACGCTGCCGCTTGGGGCGCTCAATAGTTAGTGGAACACCCAGCGAGGTTAGAAAAAGGTTGGTTGCTTCCTTTTCCACTTCGGCCGCCTCGGCCAGCAGCGCCGCCGCTTGCGCCCGGCCCGCCGCGTCGGCCTCCAAAATAGTTTGCTGGGTGGCGAGCGGGGGCAGGGGCACCGGCAGGGAGGTAAGGGTAGCGGCTTCGATGCGCTGCCGGCCGCTAGCCCCGACTACCAACGAGTTTAGCAAACGCTTGAATGGCGCGCTCCGCAGCAACAGCGTGAGGTAGCCCGGCAGCGCAACTTCGGGCCGGATGCGGTAAATCGGAAATTCACTGCTAACGGCGGCCGTAGTCCACTCGGCCGGAACGATGCCAATAGCGCCGTTGCGCACGTCGATTTTAGAAAAAACCAGGTAGCCAGCGGGGGCCGCGAACAACGCGCCCTTTACCGGCTTGCTGCCTGCCCGGCGCACCTCCATCGAGCCATCGAAGCGCAGCGTCAATTGGTGCCAGTCGGGGGTAGTGCAGTCGAGCGGCGCGCGGTGGCGCACGAGGGCATCGCCCAACGGGCGCTTGTGGGCCGCTGCCCACGGCAAGGTGGTAGCCGCTTTGGGGTCCCAGCGGCTTAGCTCGCTCCACTGCGCGATGCGCAGGCGCGGATGTTGGGGGAAAGGCAAAACGGACATTTTAAGCAGCGACAACGGCGGAAGAAACGGGGGCCCCCGCCGTAGCGGCCCGAAACGCCTGGTAGAGTTCGAGAGCGGTGGGGCCCTCGGTGGCGGTGTCCCAGGTGGGGTTGGGGTAGAGTTCGTTGCGGGTGCTGGTTTCGCCGGTGGCCGAAATGCCCACCTGCTCGGCCTCGTAGAGGAACACGGGGTAGTCGAGGCGCTGCTTGAGCAGGGCGCGGGCCTCGCGGGCCACGGCGGCTTCGAGGTCGCGCAGGTAGTTTTTGCGCTCGGCTTGCAGGCGCTTGCGGTCGTCGGCGCGCTTGTTGGCCACCGCGTCGGCGAGCCGGGTGTCCGACTCTGCCAGGTACGCGGCGCGGGCGGGGGCGTGGTGGGCGGCACGCTCCTTGGTGGCGTCGGCCAGGGCGGTTTGGTAGGCGGCGGCCTCGGCGGCGGTGTGGCGCCGCAGAAACAGCAGCGAGCACTTCACGGTGGCCCCGGTCGAAACGAAGGTATCGGCGGGCAGGCTCACCACGGCCAGCAGGCGGGCGCGGTCTTCGCAGTGCTGGCGCACGTAGTCGAGCGAGGGGTTGTTGAAAATGCCTTCGGGCAGCACCACGCCCAGCCGGCCGCCGGGGGCCAGCAGGGTCAGGTAGCGTTCCAGAAACAGCACCTCGGTATCGGCGCTCAGTACCTTGTCGTGGGCATTGCGGCCCAGCGCAAACAGGCCGCCGATGGGCTCGTCGATGGCGGCCACCAGCTTGTCGCGGGCCTGCACGTAGGGCGCGCCGTAGCGCTCCACGTACAGCTTGTAGGTTTCGTCTTCCAGGTGGATTTGTTCGCTGGTCACCTTGTCTTGCGGCTCCACGCTGGCCCCGAAGGGCGGGTTGGTGAGGATGATATCGAAGCGGTCCTCAAAAATTCCGTTCACGTTCAGCAGGCCGTTATGGTGATGCACCCCGCCGTGGCCGTCGCCGTGCATTATCATGTTCATCTTGGAGGTGCGGGCCATGCGCTCGTTGGCATCCACGCCGAAAAGGCAGCGGTTGGCCAGCTTCCAGAGGCGGCTATCTTCGGTGTGCTGGTCGAGGGTGGCCTGAATGGCATCGTAGCGGGCTAGCAGCAGCGGGCCCTGATCGGCTTCGGAGAGAGGGGGATTCGCACCCGCCAGCTCGGCTTTGTACGCCTGGTATTCCTGGTCGGCGCTTTCCAGAATTTGCTGGCGCACGATTTCAAAGGCCCGGATGAGGAAGCCGCCCGAGCCCGACGAGGGGTCGAGAATGACCTCATCCTCCTGCGGGGCCAGCAGCCGAATCATAAACTCCACCACCGGGCGCGGCGTGAAAAACTGTCCCAGGCCCTCGCCGCGAAAGGTGCGGCCCAGGAATTTTTCAAATGCGATGCCCTTCACGTCCTCGCTGGTGTCGGAGAGGTTGTAGGCTTCGAGCTTCTCCACGATTTCGACCACCGTTTCAAATTTGAGCTGCACGGCCTCGTCGCGGTCGAAGAGCCGGTCGTTGCGCAGCTCCTTCTTGGCATCGTTGAAGAGGTTGGCCACGGGGTCGGTGAGCTGCACGCGCTGGGTGCGCAGCCACTCGGCCCGAAAGAGGTTGTCGCGCTGCTTGGCTTTTTTGAGCTTGCGCTCCTGCACCACTTTTATGAAGAGGATTTTGGCAATCTCGTCAAACGCCTTCACCGGGTCGAGGTGCTGGCGGTTGCGGATGATGTTGTGGCAGTCGTGCAGCAGCTTGGCAAACTCCTCTTCCCGGAACACGCGCAGCTTTTTGAGCAGTTCCTTGATTTCTTTTTCCGAGTCGTCGGCGTGCGGAATGTTCTCGATTTCCTGGCGGTAGCCGGGCTGTTTGTCTTTGAGCACCTTCCAGTAGCGGGTTTCGCGGTGGTTGTGCGTCACGAAAAACGGGGCATCCAGCACGCGGGCGTAGTATTCGCCCTGCGTGTAGTCGCGCTCGCTGATGCGGATGTTGTCGGCCTTGCACTCCACCACGATGCGCGGCGGCTTTTTGTCCTTTTTGTCCTGGGCCGAGGCCCAGATGGCAAAGTCGGCGCGGGCCTGGGCCGCGCCCCGGCCGGTGAGGCTCAGCTCTTCGCCAATCTGGCCCAGCTCGTAGCCGTACTCGTTTACCAGCGTCAGCAGGTAGCCTTGGCGCACGGTTTCTTCGGGCGTCACCACCAGCCACTTTTTACGAACGTGAGAAAATATTTCGCCGGGCTTGGTGAGGAGCGCCAGCGGCGCGGTTATTTTGGCAGCAGGAGTAGGGGCCATTAGAATAGAAGGCTAATCAGGTTAGCCGTGCAAGTTACGCCTGGGCTTGGTCAGGCCGGCCGTCCCCCGCAACTTTCCCGCGCCTGGCTGTTTCTTTGGGCCCCCACCAGCCCGAACCGGATTATCCATGAAACACCGTTACCTGTTGCCGCTCGGCCTGGCCGCGGCCCTGCCCGCCTGCCACTCCGCCGACAAGCCCGCCAAAGCCCCGGCCTCGGCCGACGCGCGCTTCGAGCAATTCAAAACCCGCTTCATCGCCGATTTGTGGCGCGAAGACCCCGGCTTTGCCTCGGCCGCGGGCTACCACAAGTACGATTCGCTGCTGGTCATTCCCGACTCGATGCAGCGGCGGCGTGCGGCGGCGTTCGGCGAGAAAAACCTGCGGGCCCTGGCCGCGTTCCCGCTCGACAGCCTGGCCCCCGGCAACCAAATCGACCACCACTTGCTGGCCAACTACCTGCGCCGCGCCCGCTGGCAGGACGATACGCTGCGCGCCTGGCAGTGGAACCCGGCGGAATACAACCTGGGGGCCGGCATCGGCGACCTGCTCAACGGCCGCCACTACCGGCTCGACCGCCGCTTGCGCAACATCTCCGACCAACTCAACCACGCCACCGAGTACTACAACGCCGCCAAGAACAACCTGCGCCGGCCCACCCAGGAGCACACCCGGCTGGCCATCAAGCAAAACCAGGGCGGGCTGGCCGTGTTCGGCCCCGCGCTGGCCGACTCGGTGCGCCGCTCGGGCCTGAGCGAGCGCGAGAAAAAGCAGCTCACCGACCGCATCGCCACGGCGCGCCTGGCCATCGGCAGCTACGTCGCGTTCCTGCGAACCGACGTGCTGGGGGCCCACCGGTTCCGCTCGTTCCGCATCGGCAAGGGGCTGTTCGATAAGAAGTTTGCCTACGACATCCAGTCGCGCTTCGGGGCCGACGAGGTGTTTCGGCAGGCGCAAAAGCACAAGGCCGAGCTGCTGCGCGACATGGGCCGCCGCGCCGCCCGGCTCTTCCCCAAGTACCTGCCCGGCCAGCCCGCGCCCGCCGACACGCTCCAACTCATCCGGGCCGTCATCGACCAGCTCACGCGCAAGCACGCCCCGCGCGACGGCTTCGTGGACGCGGTGAAGCGCCAGATTCCGGTGCTGGTGGCCTTCGTCAACGACCACCAGCTCCTCGCCCAGGACCCCAGCAAGCCGCTGGTGGTGCGCGAAACGCCGCTCTATATGCGCGGCAGCGGGGCCGGGGCCAGCGTGTCGGCGCCGGGGCCCTACGACAAAGGGGCCCCCACGTATTACAACGTGGAGCCCCTGCCGGCGGCCTGGACGGCGGCCCAGGCCGAGAGCTACCTGCGGGAGTACAACGACTACACGTTGCAGATTCTCAACATCCACGAGGCCATTCCGGGCCACTACACCCAGCTCGTGTACGCCAATCGCTCGCCCTCGCTGGTGAAGAGCATCTTCGGCAACGGGGCCATGATTGAGGGCTGGGCCGTGTACGCCGAGCGCATGATGCTCGAGCAGGGCTACGGCCAGAACACCGACGAGATGTGGCTGCTCTGGGACAAGTGGAACCTGCGCGTGACGCTCAACACCGTCCTCGACCACGCCGTGCAGGTCGACAACATCGCCGAGCAGGACGCCGTGGCCCTGCTGGAGCGCGAAGGCTTCCAGGAAAAGGCCGAGGCCGAGGGCAAGTGGCTGCGTGCCACCCTGAGCCAGGTGCAGCTGAGCAGCTATTTTTCGGGCTACACCGAAATCTACGCCCTGCGCGACGAGCTGAAGCGCAAGGAGGGGAAGGATTTTAACCTCAAGCGTTTCCA
>JAABUN010007922.1_pt1 | contig 11169 bp, 10 predicted proteins | sample 5559311 | NCBI WGS metagenome assembly JAABUN01 (sample SAMN10711877, study PRJNA513370) | rock metagenome | isolation source: Antarctica rocks | place: Antarctica: Victoria Land, Siegfried Peak sud | reverse complement strand
CAGCGCCGAAACCTGCACCACCACCAACTGCCGCCAAACCTACCAGCGCGGCACCATCACCTGGACCCCCACCACCGGAGCCCGCATCACCTACAACTAACGCCAATGACGGAGGCCCTGCAGCAGTCGCAACCCGGTCCGCACGATCTGGAAGCGGTCAGACCTACAGTGCACCCCCGGCAGCCGACAAAGCGCCGGGGGTGCAATCCACTCTAAAACCTCCCACCGCCGGATATGGGTAGAAGTTGACAAGGCAACAAGGAGCGACCTCAGCGGCGCAACGCGGCCCTGCGCTCCTGTGAGAGCGTGCTGACTAGCGATCCCAGCGGTTCCTTACGCGGATTCCGGAACAATGCCTCGAAGACCCCCTTCGCCACCGATTTACCCCATAGTGACTTGTCGGCAGCGTGCGGAGCCTGATTGAGCGCATGAACTACATAGAAGGCAGAGTCGAAAATCTTCCGCGGCGGAGACAATTCAGGGTTGCTCTTGATCACCCAGATCTGATTTCTCAAGTGATAAAAAAGCCGTCCCTTCATATCCTTCGATCCGCCGGCATTCATGGGGTGTTTGATCGTGCTCCTACTTACCATCACCGCTGGAGCCAAGCGGGAGAGGCGAAGCGTGTACTCCATGTCGTCGATCCAAATGAAGTAATCGCGCTGAGGCAGATGAGTGGTTCGGGCGATGGCGATATTCACCAGCACTCCGACGAAGGTAGCGGCACGGACTGCGATCGTGCCGATCTCCTGGGCTTTCAGCTGATGCTGCATGTCACTGCTGAGGACGGGTAGATTGCCGGCGTTCGGTGAACCGTCCTCGTGGGTCGTCACCATGGAAGCCGCAAATGAGAGAGGGACGTCACTCGACTCGACCGCGGCCATCAGCTCTTCGAAGGAATCGAAGTCCGGTTCTCCGTCGTCGTCCATCAGCCACACGTAGTCGTGTCCGCGCTCCGCGGCAAGCTCCACGCCCCACGCGAATCCGCCTGCCCCACCGAGATTGACTCCGGTCTCGAAGAGGAACACCCGGGGATACAGACTCCGGACCATGTCTGGACCACCGTCCGTAGAGCCATTGTCGATGACAATAATTTCATCCAGGGGGCGAGTCTGCTGGCTCAGCGCGGACAAGCATCTCTCAAGTAGTTCTCTCCGGTTGAAGGAGACAACTACCGCTGCATTCGACATGATTTCCTTCGCTTGTTCCCTTGCATCGATGCTCCGATACTATCGGGCGACGACAGCTGGCAGCGCCAGGACTGCGGCACGGCCGACAGTAAACGAAGTCCTATAGCTCGAGGAGCCTCATCAGGTATCGGCCATAGCCGCTCTTGATCAGCGGCTTTGCTCGCTCCACGAGTTCATCGTCGGACAGATTCCCAAGGCGCCAGCTGATCTCTTCAGGACATCCGATCGAGAGTCCCTGGCGCTTCTGAACGGTCCTGATGAATTCGGAGGCCTCATTGAGGGAATCGAAGGTTCCGGTATCGAGCCATGCTGTGCCTCTGGGGAGGATCTCGACATGCAACGAGCCGCGTTCGAGGTAGGCGCGGTTGACGTCGGTGATCTCGAGCTCGCCACGAGCAGAAGGTTGGAGGTTCGCCGCGATTCCGATGACGTCGTTGTCGTAGAAATAGAGACCGGGCACGGCGTAGTGGCTCTTGGGGTGCTCGGGCTTCTCCTCAAGTGACACCGCCCGCCCATCGTCGTCGAATTCGACGACACCGTATGCGGTAGGGTCCGCCACCCAGTAACCGAAGACCGCCCCGCCCTCGATATCGGCGAACCGGCGCAGTTGTGTACCCATCCCCTGTCCGTAGAAGATGTTGTCGCCAAGCACGAGTGCAACGGGCCCCGAACCAATATGGTCCGCACCTAGAATGAACGCCTGAGCGAGTCCGTCCGGCGACGGCTGCTGCACGTACGTGAGGTTCACGCCGAACTTGCTGCCATCACCCAGCAAGCGCTCGAATTGGTCGGCATCATGGGGCGTCGTGATGATCAGGATGTCCTTGATACCCGCGAGGATCAGCGTGGAAAGCGGGTAGTAGATCATCGGCTTGTCGTACACGGGCACCAGCTGCTTGCTGACGCCGAGTGTGATGGGGTGAAGTCGGGACCCGGTTCCACCGGCAAGGATTATTCCGCGCATGGTCGCCATCATGTCGGTCTTCTGCTCCGAACAGCAAGTTCGGCGCGCAGGGATGGCGAAGCCCAGGGTCGTGCTGCATCCGCTACTACCAGGAAGCATTCACGTGGCGGTCCTTGGCTCGAACGGCGAGGGTTACCTCAGCGTTCGTCAGGCGGTCACGGCAAGGCGATATGGGATACTGAGGCAGTGAATCGCACCTGGGTCGTCATTCCGATGTACAACGAAGCAACCGTCGTCCGTTCGGTCATTGAGGGCCTTCGCCCCGTGTTTCCGCACGTCGTCTGCGTCGACGACGGCAGCTCCGACGGATCACAGAATATCGCCCGGGCGGCCGGGGCGGTGGTCGTACAGCACCCGATCAACCTAGGACAGGGAGCCGCCCTGCAGACCGGTTTCGAGTTCGCGCTGCAGGATGAGCACATGCGTAACGTCGTCACGTTCGACGCCGACGGCCAGCACCGCGTCGTCGACGCCGCAGCTATGGTTGCGCGGCTCGACGCCGGGGAAGCGGACATCGTGCTCGGCTCCCGGTTCCTGGACGACAGGACCCAGATCGGTCCCGTGAAGCGGCTGATCCTCAAGACGGCAGCAGTTCAATCCAGGATGGCGACGGGATTGAATTTGACTGATGCTCATAACGGGCTGAGGGCTCTGAATCGTGAGGTCGTCTCCCAGATCCACCTCACCCAGAACCGCATGGCGCATGCGTCGGAGCTGGTTCATCAAATCGCGGAGATCAAACCCCGATGGGCTGAGCACCCGGTCGAGATCATCTACACCGACTACTCGAAGTCCAAAGGGCAGTCACTGCTCAACTCCGTCAACATCCTCGCCGAACTCTTCTTTAGGTGATCCTGTGCTCCTGATAGTCCAAATCGTCCTGGTACTCGCCGTCATCCTGGTTTCGCTCGTCCTGATGCGGGGCGGGGCCAATGCGCGTCATCTGGCAATTCGTCGCATCATGCTCATGATCTTCGCCGTAGCTGCCGTCGCGTCGATCTTCTTTCCAGGCGTGCTCACCGAGGTCGCTTCCTTCCTGGGGGTGGGACGCGGCACGGACCTCGTCCTCTACGCCACGATCGTCAGCTTCTTCGTGTTCATGGCGACCACCTATCAACGCTTCCGCCATGCCGAGAACGCCTTGACAGCCCTGTCCCGCCGCATTGCGCTCGATGAGGCGCCGAAGCCATGGGGCGACGAGAGCAACCGCCTCGACTAGCCGTAAGCGTGCAGCTCCACCGGCCCGGGCCGACGCCCACCCTTGATCCCGTTACGACGGCTTGACACCGGCGTCTCCTACCTGATCACGTGCCGGGCGAGGCTTGAGACCGATGCCTTTCGTCCCTTAAGGAGCGACGTGCCGAGCAAGGCCACTGCGTTGAGCCGCGAGGTGATATGCAGCGATGCGGCGCGGGCTGCCTTCTGCCACCCGAGTGCTGTGAAGCGTCGCGCCTCGATCTCGAAAAAGCGGTGTTCCTCGTCGAAACGCCGGCCATCGAGAGCGCGCACCGATGAGTCGGACCCAGAATGGCGGCGGTAGAGGAAGGCGAGTTCGGGCTGAAGCACCATCGTGCCGCCATCGGCAGCGATGTCGAGCAGCAGTGCAAGATCCTGCACGACGTCGAACTCGGGACGGAATCCGATGCGCTTGATCGTCTCCGACCGCCACGCCAGCGACGGGAAGTAGTGCCAGCCCGCGTGCAGAAGGCTGGTAGCCAGACGCTCACCCTGCAGGACGGTCGGCGTCGCAGATCCCGGCATCACCATGCTCTTCACCCTGTCCACCAACGGTGCCACAGCAGCCCCGTTCTCGTTGATGACCTGTACTCCCGGCTGGACCACATCAGCCGTTGGGTGCGCCCCGAACGTCTCGACGACGGTCTGGAGGTAGTTCGGCAGCATCACATCGTCCGCGCCCATGAAGACGGCAATGGGCGCCTCCACCAGCTCGAGCGCCTTCCTGTAGTTGCCGTTCGCGCCGAGGTTCGATTCATTGCGCTGGTAGGACACCCGCGCGTCGTCGACCTCGCTGAACCAGCGACCTGGCTCGGGGTCGGGATACCCGTCGTCGACGACGACCAGGCGCCAGTCCTGGAACTGCTGTCCCATGACGCTGCGCGCCGCCTTCTTCATGAGATCGACATCCCCGTAGTAGGGAAAGAGAACGTCAACGGAGGCCATAGCGGTCTTTCTTCAATGAAACGGCGGGCTGGGACAGATGGGTCCCGGACAATGACTCAACTATAGAGAGGAGCCTTGTACGAAGTGAAAATGCCGGTTCGGTAGACTCGTCCGGGATCAATAACGGCTACGACGGGATAAGCATGGGAGCGGGCACACACTCGAGCGAGGAACGCAGTATTCGCGCGAGCGTCTGCATGGCGTCCTATAACGGTGCAGCGCACGTCGTGGAACAGCTCGAATCCATCCTGGCCCAGCTAGGGTCAGACGACGAAGTCGTCGTCGTGGACGATGCCTCGATCGATGCTTCCGTCCAGATGGTCACGGGGCTCGGCGACTCCCGGATCCGATTGATCCGCTCTCCCTCCAACGAGGGATATGTGCGGACGTTCGAGAAGGCCCTGACCGCGAGTAGGGGCGATTACGTCTTCCTGTCCGACCAGGACGACCGGTGGCTGCCTGGTCGGCTCGATCTCATGCTCGATGCGCTTTCCGCGCAGCCCGTCGTCGCGAGCAACTTTTCTTTCTTCGGGCAGAACCCGAGGGCAATCGAGTCGCTGAGGTTGAAGGCGGACGACAGCTCGAGGCGATGGATCAACCTGCTGCTGCTGTGGATAGGCGTGCGGCCGTATTACGGATGCGCAATGGCCTTCCGCCGCGATGTCGCTCCGTTGATACTGCCATTCCCCCGATTCCTGTACGAGACACACGACCAGTGGATCGCGATGGTCGGAAACCTGATCGGGGGGATGCGCCACCTCGAGCAGGACACGCTGTCGCGACGCCTGCACGAATCGAACACCACACCAAAGAAATCCCGGTCTGCCCTGCTGATCCTGCGGTCGAGGATCATGCTCGCGCGAGCCTTCGTGGTTGCTGCGCGTCGGATCGCGGTGCGGCGAAAGCAGGAGACGACACGTGCGTAGCCCTTCCCTCGGATTCGGCATCGTCGCGCTCGCCGCCTACCGACCTCCCGAGCAGCTTTTCGCACGCCAGCTGTTGTCGATCCAGGCTCAGACCCACGCGGACTTCCGCTGCCTCATTTCGGTGGATGCCGATTACCAGCGCGTTGTCGCGGCCGTGCAGAGCGTTTGCAGAGACGACGATCGGTTCGAGGTCATCGGTTTCGATGACCGCCTGGGGTTTTACGGGAACTTCGAGCGCGTCCTGGCGGCAGTTCCCGCGCATGCGCGGTGGATCGCGCTGAGCGACCAGGATGACTACTGGTACCCGGAGAAACTGGCCAGGCTTATTCCACACCTCGCGCAGTACTCCCTCGTATCCGGGCAGGCACGCGTGGTGAATGAGAGCGGGCAGGTACTCGTTGCACGGACGAGGCGCCGTCAGGCAGAGCTCGTCGACCTGTTCAGCGAGAACCAGGTGACAGGATCGCTCAGCGTACTCCGGGCCGACCTTCTCCCTCTCGCGCTCCCCTTCCCCAAACTCAACACGCCCGCCCAGTATCACGATCATTGGCTCGGTGTCTGTGCCGGGGCAGCCATGGGTTTCACCGTCGTGGACGAGGTAGTCCAGGACTACATCCAGCACGACAACAATGTCGTGGGCGAGAACCGCACCGGACTGAGGCACCTGATCAGCAGGGTGAAGCTGCTGGGGCGCACATATGAGCGCTCGGCGTCGCCTGCGGCGCTTGTCCGCTTTCTCTCGACCGCAGGAATCGGTTGGCGGTCGCTGATGGCGGACACTGTCGCGGCCAGGGGACCGGCGCCGTCGCCGCAACTCGACGAGGCCCTGCGGACCTATTCCTCGGGTGCGCCTAGGAGAGCTGCAGCCCGGGCGATAGTCCGTGGTCTCCGGCTCGGTGCGGTTCCGCCGCGTCGGGCTCTCGAGCTCATGGTGAGCTTGGGTGCGAGCGTCTTCACGGGCCGGAAAGTGGATAGTCAACCATGACGAGCCCATCTGTCGTCGCGGTCATCAGCAGCTACCGACCGGCAGCGTCGCTGATCGACAACTTCATCGCCCTGGTCGATCAGGTCTCCGCCGTCGTGGTCGCGGATGACGGCTCGGGTCCCGCAGCGTACGCCGTGCTCGCCCGTCTGGAGAAGCTGGGGGCGGATGTGGTCCGGCGCGGCACCAACGATGGGATCGCCGTCACCCTCAACGAGGGTATCGCGCGAGCGCGGGAGCATCATCAGGCCGAGTGGATTCTCACCCTGGATCAGGACACGACCCTTCACCCTGCGTACGTTCAACGGCTCCTGCAGACGGCCCTCGAAGCACTCGACGCAGGCCTGCCGGTCGGTGCGGTGTCCTACGCCGCGCAGAACGGACGTCGCGTAGCCCTTCTCGGCGTCGCGCACGGGTACGGGCTCGCTTACGATCCCATGCAGTCGGGTCTCCTCCTCCCCGTGAATACTCTCGACACCGTCGGCGGGCTCCGTGAGGATCTGTTCATCGACTGGGTTGACACCGAGTTCAATGAACGGATGCGTGCCGCAGGCCTGTTGGCCCTCGTCGCCGGCGGAACCAACCTCGATCACTCGCTCGGGGACATGCGGCCGCTGACGTTCCTCGGGCGGCCCGTCGTTCGAAACGGAAGGCAACTGTCAGTCGCTTACCATCCTCCGGTCCGGGCCTACTACATGGCCCGGAACGGACTGCTGGTCGCCCGCCGCTCGATGCTGCGGGCACCCCGCTGGACCGTCTCGAGGCTGACGCATGATCTTCTCGGGCACTTCGTAAGGATCGTCGTCGGGCCGCAACGGAGCAAGCACGTCCTGGCCCTCCTTCATGGTGTCGCGGACGCTCTTCGCGGACGTTCCGGGAGGATATCCTCCTCGACGCAGCAGCGCCTGACCTGAGCGACCGCTGAGCCCCAGGGGCCGATCGAAGCTCCGGGCAACCCGAAAGGTACCTTTTGAGAACGCTGATAGCGCGACTTGGCTCGTACACCGCCGCAGTCGCGGTCACGAGCATCGTCGGACTCCTGGCGATTCCGGTACTCGTGACGCAAGCGGGTGAGGTGGCGTGGGGCGTCATCGCCGTCGCGCAGACCCTGGCCGCGCTCCTGGGCGTCCTCGTATCGTTCGGCTGGGGCACCACAGGACCGGCGATGGTCGCGGGCATGGACCCCGCTGCCCGACCGCAGATGTTCCTGGACTCCCTGGTGACCCGCATGTACCTGGCGGTCGTCATCGTCCCGTTCGCCGTCCTGGTGCCGTTCCTGCTTACAACCTCGGAGTATCGCGGCGAGATGATCGCAGCTTGCCTCGTCTATCTCCTTCCATTCCTCGGCGGCGCGTGGTACTTCGTCGGCGAGGCACGACCGAAGCGATTGATCCTCTGCGACTCATTACCTGTAAGCCTCGGTTCCCTCGCGGGAGTGGTAGGTATCCTCCTGACACAGAACATCTACGTCTTCATCGCGTGCCAGGGTGCTTTCAATCTCATCGCAGTGCTGCTCACCGCACACGTCATCCGGCGGTCTGCGCCGCAGAGGCTCAGGACGGAACTCTCGGTTCCAGCAGCCTTCAGGCGTTTGCCACACCAACTGCACGGCGTCATCACGGCCGCGACGTCGTCACTGTACGTGGGGGCCCCCCTGCTCCTGGTGTCCGCGTTCCTTCCTGCCTTCCGAGAGGTTTACGCGATGGCGGACAGGTTCGTGAGGTACGGCCAGATCGCCCTCGGGCCCGTGGTACAGGTGCTGCAGGGAAGCATCGCTTCTCCCGACAAGGTGGCCGAGCGTCACAGAATCAGGCGGACCACGCTCATGGCACCGGTCCTGGGCCTGCTGGGTGGCGGCGGTGTGGCCTTGATCCTTCCTTGGGGAAGCGAGCTTCTGTCCGCTGGCAGGATCGTGGTCGGGTTCGACCTCAGCGTACCGATTGGGACGGTGTTCACCGGCATTGCGGTCTCGTCGATCGTAGGCTTGGCCTGCCTGATCCCTCTGGGCCAGGGCAGGGCCCTGGCTGTATCCACCGTCCTAGGCGCTTCCATCGGTGTGCCCCTGATCGTCCTCGCTTCGATTTTCGTGGGTCCCGTCGCGGTCGCGTGGGCGGTCGCCCTCTCCGAACTCCTCGTCGCGACCTATCAGGTTCTGGTGGTCCGCCGCACGCTGGGGCAGGCACAGCCGCAGACCTAGCGCTCTCCCGGATAGGCTCACAGAAGCGATGGTGGCTCCATTGACCAGGCAGGACCCGCGCTGACCTGGGACCTAAACAGCGGAGTTAGCCCAGGCCGCACGCCGTCACCCGATAAAGCCCTGCTCTCCCGACGGACTCGACCAGTTCGACGGCGTCACTCGCCGCCAGGTTGTCCAGTCCCGGATAGGGATGGTCACCGCCGTGCACTTCCCGGTCGCCGAAGTCGAGCACGAACCGCACGTTTTCCTCGACTATGGCATCGCACACCTCAGGATTTGTAGTGGCATCGCGCAGGTCGGCGTAGACCTCCTCGGTCTCGGGTGACAGGACGGCGAGTGTGTGCAGTTGCAGGGTCCTGCGGTCGGCGAGGACGTACGCCAGGGAGCTGCCGGTCCACGGGTTTCCTGCGATCACAGCACCTGCCGGAACGACGTCGTCGAGTTCCTCCATCAGCGTGTACTCATCTGATGAGACGAGAGGGGAATCCGGCCCAAGGTTGTACCCCTCGGCGGCGCTGAGAGCAGCAGCACGGATATTCTCGCCCTGTGTCAGCGCCGTGCTCGTACCGACGAGGATGATCGCGCCGACAACGGCCGCAGCGAGCCCAAACCCGCCACGGCCGCTTCTCCTCGCGACTGCATCGAGCGCGGGCACGAGCAGGGTATCGAGCAGGAGCCGAACGACAGCCGTCCCGCCCACAGCGGCGATCGGGATCGTGACGAGCGGCAGCAGAGAGGCAAGGCGGACAGTGTCCGTGTACCAGGCTCCCGTGATCAGGTCCCGGAATTCGCCGTCGGGCGCGCCCGTGGCGACGACGAAGAGACCAGCTCCCACCACGTAAACACCAACCATCCACAGGTGCCTCGCTCGCGCGACCATGACGGCGAGCCCGACCGCTGTCATGACGGCGACAGCCCAGATGGCCGGGGTCCCGAGGGGACCCGCTGTCAGGAACTCTCCCACGGCCTGCGGCTGTGTCTGCACTGGCAACCAGATCAGTGACTCTTCAGCTGGCCGTAGCAACTTCCAGACTGTGGCGAGCAGGTACCAATAGACCGCTAGGGATAAGACGGCGACGAGCACCGCGAAAATCGCCCTCCGGCGTGTCGATCGCCTGCGGAGAGACGACGTGACGGCGACGGCCAGCACCAGCGGGATGGAGAAGGCGATCAGTGCCGCGACAGCGCTCGGATGCGACAGCGCGAGCCCAGGCAGAGCGGCGAGGAACAGCACCCACAGGACGGCCGATGGGGTGGCGCTGCACCCGAGCCGAAGGGCGTTGACCAGCAGCGCCAGGACGGCGGGCAGGAGGCATACGCCGAGGAAATTCGGGTAGAGCACCCCGAAGTCGAGGAGGAGGAGCGGGAAGGACCCGAAAGCTGCGGAGAGCACGCCCGTCAGCAGGAGCGGTACCCAGCGTGCGCCGACGATCGAGTGCACCAGGTAGAGGCATCCAGCGGGCCAGACGACGGCGGCGACCACGAGATTCACCGCGTTGACGGAGACGGGCACGGCACCACCTGCGAGCAGGTGCACCAAAGAGACGACGCCATGCCAACCCGCAGGGTAGAAGCCGATACCTGTCATGCCGCCGAGCGTGAGGGAGGACGCCGATCCGGTGTCAGCGATGTACTGGATCGCGTTGAGGTGGAAGATGTTGTCGAAGGTCTGGGAGAACCGCTTTGGCTCTCCGAAGGCGAAGAGCAGCCGCCTCGCGAGAAGGAGCGCCGCGATCGCCAGACCGAGCAGCGGAATCAGCAGGTCATCACGAACGAACACCTCACGCCGCACCGACCGCATTCGCAGCACCAGGAGGATTCCCAGCCCGATGACGAGGGCGAGCAGCGCGAGGGCCGCGACCGGCAGCAGCGACCAGATGACGCCGGCGAGCCCAGCCACGATCGCACCCAGCGCGATGAATGACATCGAGAGCAGCGGTGCGACCGCGACGGCGTTGAAGCCCCGCAATCCGAAACCAGCGACGCCGACGACCAGTCCCGGGAGGAAGAGTATCCCGAATGCCAGGAGGATCTCGAGTACGGCGGCGGCCCACATGTCATTACCCATTCAGTAGTGCGTCCCAGACTGGCTCGTCGGCCCGGCGGCTCCGTACCCGTTCGCGGCGGGAGTCAGCCGTTTGCACGGAGCTTTGCGACGACGTCGTCAACCGGTCCGTCCATCGCGAGGCTCCCGTGCTCGAGCAGGACGCCGCGCCTGCAGACCTGTGCCACCAGGTCAAGGTCGTGACTGACCACGACGAGCGTCGTGCCATCGTCGGCGAGTTTCTTGATGCGGGCGATGCACTTCTTTTGGAAGGGCTCATCCCCCACCGAGAGGATCTCGTCGATGAGGAAGACTTCCGGGTTCGTATGAACTGCGACGGAGAATGCGAGCCGTAGGTACATGCCTGAGGAATAGAACTTCACCTCGGTGTCGATGAACTGGCCGATCTCGGAGAACTCGAGGATGTCGTCAAAGCGCTCCTCGATCTGCTTCTCACTCATCCCCAGGATCGCACCGTTCAGGTACACGTTGTCACGTCCCGACAAGTCAGGATGGAATCCGGCGCCGACCTCGATCAGGCCGGCGACTCTTCCCCGCGTCTGCACGGTTCCTGTGTCAGGCAGCATGACCCCGGAGATGTGCTTCAGGAGCGTCGACTTGCCCGATCCATTCAGCCCGAGCAGTGCGACTGTCTCACCCTGCTCGATGGTCAAGCTCACGTCAT
>JAABUN010007921.1_pt1 | contig 11171 bp, 9 predicted proteins | sample 5559311 | NCBI WGS metagenome assembly JAABUN01 (sample SAMN10711877, study PRJNA513370) | rock metagenome | isolation source: Antarctica rocks | place: Antarctica: Victoria Land, Siegfried Peak sud | reverse complement strand
GGTGGTGAACCTGTCGGTGATGAAGAACGACCGTGCCCGCGCTGTGCGGTTCTCCACCCTCACAGCAGTCTGCGACGTGCTGGTCTGCCAGCCGGGGGACCTGTTCAGCGTGGCCGCTCACTAGGCTGGGAGCATGACCCACGTCCTGTCTGCGGTGGCCTGGCCCTACGCCAACGGCCCCCGGCACATCGGCCACGTCGCCGGCTTCGGCGTCCCCTCCGACGTGTTCAGCCGCTACATGCGCATGGCCGGTCACGACGTGCTGATGGTCTCGGGCACCGACGAGCACGGGACGGCGACGCTGGTGGCCGCCGACGCCGCGGGCATCCCCCCGCGCGAGCTCGTGGACGCGAACAACCGGATCATCGTGGAGGACCTAGCCGCGCTCGGCCTCTCCTACGACCTGTTCACCCGCACCACCACCCGCAACCACTACGCCGTGGTCCAGGAGATGTTCCGCACGGTGCACGCGAACGGGTACATGGTCGAGCAGACGGCGATGGGGGCAGTCTCGCCCTCGACCGGGCGCACGCTGCCGGACCGCTACATCGAGGGAACGTGCCCGATCTGCGGCTACGACGGCGCCCGCGGTGACCAGTGCGACAGTTGCGGCAACCAGCTGGACCCGACCGACCTCAAGGACCCGCGGTCCAAGATCAACGGCGAGATCCCGCAGTTCGTCCAGACCCAGCACTTCTTCCTGGACCTGCCCGCGCTCGCCGACGCGCTCAAGGAGTGGCTCGACGACAAGGCCGCCGAGGGCCTGTGGCGGCCGAACGTGATCAGGTTCAGCCTCAACATCCTGGACGAGATCAGGCCGCGTGCGATGACGCGTGACATCGACTGGGGCATCCCCGTCCCGCTGGAGGGCTGGGTGGACCAGCCCACCAAGCGGCTGTACGTGTGGTTCGACGCGGTGATCGGCTACCTTTCCGCCTCCATCGAGTGGGCCCGGCGCACGGGCGAGCCCGACGCCTGGCGGCAGTGGTGGAACGACCCGCAGGCGCTGTCGTACTACTTCATGGGCAAGGACAACATCACGTTCCACTCCCAGATCTGGCCCGCAGAGCTGCTGGGCTACAACGGTGGCGGCGAGCGCGGCGGGAAGCCGGGGGAGTACGGCGGGCTGAACCTGCCCACCGAGGTCGTCTCCTCGGAGTTCCTCACCATGGAGGGCGGCAAGTTCTCCAGCTCGCGCGGAGTCGTCCTGTACGTGCGCGACGTGCTCGCGCGCTACCAGCCGGACGCGCTGCGCTACTTCATCTGCGCGGCCGGGCCGGAGAACCAGGACACCGACTTCACCTGGGCGGAGTTCGTCCGGCGCACCAACAACGAGCTGGTGGCCGGGTGGGGCAACCTGGTCAAGCGCACCGCCAGCCTGATCCACAAGAACCTCGGCGCGATCCCGGAGGCGGGCGAGCTGGCCGAGGAGGACGTGGCGCTGCTGGCCGCGACCGAGACCGGGTTCACCACCGTGGGCGCCCTGATCGAGCGGCACCGGCAGAAGCAGGCGATCGCCGAGGCCATGCGGGTGGTGGCAGAGGTCAACAAGTACCTGTCCGACACCGCTCCCTGGGCCCTGAAGAAGACCGATCCGGCCAGGATGGCCACGGTCTTACACGTTGCAGCGCAAGGGATCTCGGACTGCAACACGCTGCTGTCGCCGTTCCTGCCACACAGTGCCCAGCAGGTGCACGAGGCGTTCGGGCGCACCGACGTGCTCGCGCCGATGCCGCGCATCGAGGAGGTCGAGGACCTCGACGGCGGCCCCGGCTACCCGATCCTGACCGGGGACTACAGCCAGGCGCCGGCCTGGGAGCGCGTGCCGATCGTTCCCGGGACGGTGCTGCCCGCACCCGAGCCGGTCTTCGTCAAGCTCGACCCCTCGGTGCCGGAGGAGGAGCTGGCGCGGATGCGCGGCGAGGCGCCGGTCGAGGTGCCGGTCCAGGCGGCCCTCGACGGCGGCTGAGGGTGGCCGAGCGCCAGAGCCGGGCAGGCTCCCAGGTACGCCCACCGCTGCCCGACCCGCTGCCTCTGGTCGGCGGCGGCGTGGTGGACAACCACACCCACCTCGACCACGAGGCCGACGACGCGACCGTGCGGGCTCTGCTCCTGGCCGCGACCCGGGCGGGGGTCCCGCGATCGGTGCAGATCGGCTGCGGCCTGGAGGCCGCCCGCTGGACCGTCGGGGCGGTCGATCGGTTCGAGCAGCTGGTGGCGGGAGTGGCGATCCACCCCAACGAGGCGCCGCGGCTCGCCACGAGCGGCGGCCTGGACGACGCCCTGGCCGAGATCGAGGCTCTTGCGGCGCACCCGCGCGTGCGGGTCGTCGGCGAGACCGGCATGGACCGGTTCCGTACCGACCACGGTGACGGTGCTGCAGCAGCAGCCCAGGAGCACTCTTTCCGCGCCCACATCGAGATGGCGAAGCGGTTGGACCTGCCGCTGCAGATCCACGACCGCGACAGCCACCAGGACGTGCTGCGCATCCTGGCCGAGGCCGGGGCGCCGGACCGCACCGTGTTCCACTGCTTCTCGGGGGACGCCGAGATGGCCAGGTTCTGCGCGGCGCAGGGCTGGTACCTCTCCTTCGCGGGGGTCCTGACGTTCAAGAACGCAGCCCCGCTCCGGGCCGCACTGCGGGAGGTCCCGTTGCAGCAGGTGCTGGTCGAGACCGATGCCCCGTACCTGACACCTGTCCCCTACCGGGGGCGACCCAACGCCGGGTACCTGCTGCCGCACACCGCGCGCGCTGTCGCGGCGGTCCTCGACCATCCGCTGGACACGACCTGCGCGGCGCTGGCGAGCACGAGCGAGGGCCTGTACGGACCCTGGTGACAGGCCTTCGTTTCCCATCAGGTCTCGATCGGGTTACGGTGACCGTGATGGCCGGGGCTGGTTCTGCCCTGGACGGTGACAGCTGGTGCGGCTCCGCAGACCCGGGGAAGGGTCTGGAGGGAGCCGTATCCCACGTGCTGAGCGGGGCCGTTCCCGCGTGCGCGTCGTTGTCGCACGTCCGGAGCGCTGGTGCCCGGAAGGTTCTACGTCAGGAATCCCGTGCCCTTCTCGCTTCCGTCACGCCGCAATGTCCGCATCGCCGGGGGGGCCTCAGTCCTCGCGATACTGGTGGGTGGCAGCGCCGCCTACGCAGCGAACGACACCACCGTCCAGCTGACCGTCGACGGCAGCACCCGGGAGGTCCGTGCCTTCGGCACCTCGGTGGACGACGTCCTGGAGGCCGCCGGGGTCGAGGTCGGCGCGCGCGACCTGGTGGCACCTGCGGTGGACGCGCAGATCCGTGAGGGCAGCGAGGTCGTCGTCCAGCACGCCCGCGAGCTCGAGGTCACCGTCGACGGCGAGAAGAAGACGTACTGGACCACCGCCCTGACGGTCGACGACGCGCTGGTCGACCTGGGCCTGCGTGCCGACGGCGCATGGTTGTCCACCTCACGCTCGGCGCGCGTGGGCCGCAACGGCATGGCTGTGTCCATGCTGACGCCCAAGGACGTGCGGGTGCTGGTCGACGGCGAGACGGTGAACGCCACCACCACGGCGCTCGATGTGCAGGCTCTGCTCACCGAGCTCGACATCGTGCTCGGCGAGACCGACTACGTGACCCAGCCTGCGACGACGCCCGTGCGCGACGGCATGGTCGTCGACGTGAACCGCGTCGTCACGAAGGACGTCCCTGAGGTCCTGCCGGTCAAGGCTGCGGCGCAGGAGCGCACGACTGACGACCTGTTCAAGGGTGAGACCAAGGTCGCTGAGCCGGGCAAGGACGGCGCCCGGACCCTCGTCTGGCGGATCACGACCACGGATGGTGCTGAGACGGCCAAGACCCAGGTCTCGGACGAGGTCACGACGGTCGCCGTGCCGCGGGTCGTGCTGATCGGCACCAAGTCTCGACCGGCCCCCAAGCCGGCGCCCGTCATCGCTGCGCCGGCGCCGAAGAAGGCTGCCCCGGTCCAGGCTGCGCCGGCGCCGAAGAAGGCTGCCCCGGTCCAGGCTGCGCCGGCACCGAAGAAGGCTGCCCCGGTCCAGGCTGCGCCGGCACCGAAGAAGACTGCCCCGGTCCAGGCTGCGCCGGCACCGAGGAAGGCAGCGGTCGCGCCCGCACGGCCCGCGCCCGCAGCGCCCGCCCCGCACGTGCACCCGCCCGCACCGGCACCCGCACCCGCACCCGCACCTGCACCGGCACCGGCACCAGCACCAGCGCCGCCGGCACCAGCACCGGCACCGCCCGCGCCTCCCGTCGCCGACGGCAGCGTCTGGGACCGGCTGGCGCAGTGCGAGTCGGGTGGGAACTGGTCCATCAACACCGGCAACGGCTACTACGGCGGGCTGCAGTTCAACCTGGGCACGTGGCAGGCGTACGGGGGCACCGGCTACCCGCACCAGCACAGCCGCGCGGACCAGATCGTCGTGGCCGAGAGGCTTCGCGCCGACCGCGGTTTTGCCCCCTGGCCGGCGTGCTCGCGCAAGCTCGGCCTGCGTTGATCAAGACCCGGTGCTGATCGAGACCCTGCGTTGATCGAGATCTGCTGAGCGAGAGCACCATCCCTGACGGCCTGCTGGGCCCCGCCGACGTGCGGGCCCTGGCAGGCCGTCTCGGCGTACGCCCGACCAAGACGCTGGGCCAGAACTTCGTCGTGGACGCCAACACGGTGCGGCGTATCGTGCGCCGCGCCGGCGTCGGTTCCGACGACGTCGTGGTGGAGGTCGGTCCCGGGCTGGGGTCGCTCACGCTCGGCCTGCTGGACGTCTGCTCGTCCGTGGTCGCGGTCGAGATCGACCCGGTCCTGGCGTCCGAGCTGCCGCTGACCGTGGCCGCCCGCCGTCCCGACCGCGCCGCCGCCCTGACGGTGCTGGCCGCCGACGCCCTGGGGGTCACCAGCCTGCCCGGGCCGGAGCCGACGGCGTTGGTGGCGAACCTGCCCTACAACGTCGCGGTGCCGGTGCTGCTGACCTTCCTGGAGCGCTTCCCCTCCCTGCGCTGCGCGCTGGTCATGGTGCAGGCGGAGGTGGCCGACCGGCTGGCTGCCGGACCGGGCAGCCGGACCTACGGGGTGCCCTCGGTGAAGGCGGCCTGGTACGCGCAGGTCTCCAGGGCCGGCACCGTAGGGCGCTCGGTGTTCTGGCCCGTCCCGAACGTGGACTCCGCGCTGGTCTGGCTGGTACGCCGCGAGCCCCCATCGAGCCTGGTGCCGCGCGAGCAGGTCTTCGCGGTCGTGGACGCGGCGTTCGCCCAGCGCCGCAAGACCCTTCGCGCCGCCCTCGCGGGATGGGCCGGGTCACCGGCCGCGGCCGAGGCCGTACTGCGGGCCGCCGGGATCGATCCCCAGGCCCGCGGCGAGCGGCTCACCGTGGAGCAGTTCGCGGCCATCGCCGGAGCGCGCGCGAGCGTCGTCGTCCCTTAGGGTCGCAGAGGTGGAGCGCACACATGGGTAGCGGCGAGGAGGTCTTCGTCCGCGTCCCGGGCAAGATCAACCTCTGCCTGGCGGTAGGCCCCCCGGGGGCGGACGGTTTCCACCCTCTGGCCACCGTGTTCCATGCCGTCTCCCTGCACGACGACGTCTCGGCCGGCCACGCGGACGACTTCAGCATCGCCGTCTGCGGGGACGACACCGGGCTGGTCCCGGCAGACAGTTCGAACCTTGCCGTCCGGGCTGCTCGCCTGCTGGCGAAGCGGACCCAGGTCACCTCGGGCGTGCGGCTCACCCTCACCAAGCGGATCCCGGTCGCGGGCGGCATGGCGGGCGGTTCGGCGGACGCGGCCGCGTCGCTGCTGGCCTGTGACCAGCTCTGGGGCACAGGTCTGGGCAGGGAGGCGCTGCGCGAGCTCGCGGCCGAGGTCGGCTCCGACATCCCGTTTGCGCTGCTGGGGGGCACGGCCCTGGGACGCGGCCGTGGTGACCAGGTCACGCCGGCGCTGGCACGGGGGGAGCACCACTGGGTGCTGGCGCTCGCCGAAGGGGGCCTGTCCACCCCCGAGGTCTACGCCGAGTGCGACCGGCTCCGGAGCACGACCCGCGTCCCCGAACCCGAGGTGAGCCCGCAGATGATGCAGGCCCTTCGCAGCGGGGACTCCCGTGAGCTCGGCGCCGCCCTGCACAACGACCTGCAGCCGGCCGCGCTGAGCCTGATGCCGCAGCTGCAGCGCACCCTGGACATCGGGCTGGCCGAGGGCGCCCACGGAGGGATCGTGTCCGGATCCGGGCCCACCGTCGCGTTCCTCGTGCCCGACGGCGAGGCCGCGCTCGACCTGTCCGTGGTGCTGTCGGCGTCCGGTGCCTGCCGCGCGGTGGCGCGCGTGACGGGACCGGTCGCCGGTGCTCGGCTGGTCGAGCCCGTGATGCACCGCACCTGAGCGACGTGCTGGTGCCGGAACCGCCACGGGGCTGAGAGGATGAGGGCGACATGGCCCATCTTCTGAACGCCGAGAACGTCTCTCTGGACCTCGCCGCCCGCACGATCCTGGACGCGGTCTCGTTGGGGGCGGACGACGGCGACCGGGTGGGCGTGGTCGGTCGCAACGGCGACGGCAAGTCCACGCTGCTGCGCGTGCTGACCCGCCGGCTGGGGGTCGACAGCGGGCGTGTCACGCACACCCGGGGGTTGCGCATCGGCTTCCTCGACCAGGCCGACCTGCCGCCCGCCGGGACCGTGCGGGAGTCCGTGCTGGGGCCGCAGCGTCTGGAGGCCGGAGCGCACACCTGGGCCGGCGACCCCTTCGTACGGGGCGTGCTGACCGGGCTGCTCTCCGACATCGAGGCCGCCGTGCCTGGTGGTTTCGACGCGCAGGTGTCCGCGCTGTCCGGCGGGCAGCGCCGCCGCGTCGCGCTGGCCACGGTGCTGCTCGGCGAGCACGACGTGCTGGTCCTGGACGAGCCCACCAACCACCTGGACGTCGAGGGCGTCGCCTGGTTGGCCGAGCACCTGGCGACCCGCTGGCCGTCCGGGCGCGGGGCGCTGCTCGTCGTCACCCACGACCGGTGGTTCCTGGATGCGGTCTGCACCCAGACCTGGGAGGTCCATGACGGCGTCGTCGACTCCTACGAAGGCGGGTACGCCGCCTACGTGCTGGCGCGGGCGGAGCGCTCCAGGGTCGCCGGCGTGACGGCCGAGCGGCGGGACAACCTGATGCGCAAAGAGCTCGCCTGGCTGCGCCGCGGTGCACCGGCCCGCACGTCAAAGCCCAAGTTCCGCCTGGACGCCGCGGCCGAGCTCATCTCGGACGAGCCCGCGCCGCGCGACAGCGTCGAGCTGGCCCGGATGGCGTCGGCACGGCTCGGCAAGGACGTCCTCGACCTCGAGGAGGTCTCCTACTCCGTCGGTGAGGGTGCTGCGACCCGGACGTTGCTCGATGGCGTGACGTGGCGGCTGGCGCCAGGGGAACGGGTCGGGCTGGTCGGGGTGAACGGCTCCGGGAAGACGACGGTGCTGCGCCTGCTATCCGGCGAGATCGTCCCTGCGAGCGGGCGGGTTAGGCGCGGCAGCACCGTCCGGCTCGCCGTGCTGACCCAGCACCTGCGCGAGCTCGACGAGGTCGCCGATCTCCGAGTCGTCGAGGCCGTGCAGCGCGAGAAGGGTGCGGTGCAGATCGGAGGGAAAGAGGTCAGCGCGACGCAGCTCGTCGAACGTCTGGGCTTCACCGCCGAGCGCGCCTGGACCCCGGTCTCCGACCTTTCGGGCGGGGAGCGGCGCAGGCTGCAGCTCGTGCGGCTGTTGGTTCACGAACCGAACGTACTCTTGCTGGACGAACCGACCAACGACCTCGACACCGACACGCTGGCCGCCCTGGAGGACCTGCTGGACGGGTTCGCCGGCACGCTCGTGGTGGTATCGCACGACCGCTACCTGCTCGAGCGGGTCTGCGACCGTCAGATGGCGATGCTGGGGGACGCCGGCATCCGTGACCTGCCCGGCGGCGTCGAGGAGTACCTGAGGCTGCGCGGGTCCGCCGTCGGCGGGGGCGCGAGCTCCCTAACCGGTGCCTCAGCCGGTGCCACGGCCGGTGCGGCGAAGCAGCCCGCGGCCGGTTCGGGGGGTGTGCCCGGCGGGCCGACGGCCGCGCAGACGCGGGCCGCCCGCAAGGACATGGCCAAGCTCGAGCGGGCTCTGGAACGACTGGCGCGCAAGGAGGTCCAGCTGCACGAGCGGATGGCAGCCGCCGCCGCGGAGCACGCCGCGGTGCTGGCGTTGGACGCCGAGCTGCGCGCGGTGACGGCGGAGCGCGAGCAGGTCGAGGAGGACTGGCTAGCCGCAGCCGACCTCCTCGGCTGACCCCACGTTGTCGGTTAACGCGTCTTCGCTCGCAGGATGTGCCTCGGACGAGCGCCAGCCGCACGTGTCGCGAGCATCGTCGGCTGGTCAGGCGTCGAAGGGAGCGACCAGGCGCCTCAGCGTCCTGACCAGGTGGTCGCGGTCGGCGACGTCGATCTCGCCGAGCAGCTCGTGCTCGCGCCGCACCAGGTCTGCGACGGCGGCATCCACCCGCTCGCGGCCCGCGGCCGTGAGCCGCACCAGCACACCGCGGCGGTCGGCGGGGTCGGGGAACCGCTGCACCAGGTCCTGGAAGGCGAGCCGGTCGATCCGGTTGGTCATCGTCCCGCTGGTGACGAGCGTCTGGGTGACCAGCTGTCCGGGGCTGAGCTGGTACGGCGAACCGGCCCGCCGCAGCGCAGCCAGCACGTCAAAGGTCCACGGCTCCAGGCCGTGGGCCTGGAACGCATCCCTGCGGGCACGGTCCAGGTGGCGGGAGAGCCGGTCGACGCGCGAGAGCACCTCGAGAGGGGAGACGTCGAGGTCGGGACGCTCACGGCGCCAGGCCGCGACGATGCGGTCCACCTCGTCGCGCTGCATCGTCCCAGCATACTTCGGCCATCAAGATTCTTGATGACAAGACTGTTGCCACGCTCCAGCAGCACCCGCCTGGGCGCCATACTCTCCGCCATGGCATACGACCACGGGCTCGCGGACCGGGTCCGCATCGTCGTCCAGAACGAACCCGACCTGGCGGAGAAGCGGATGTTCGGTGGCCTGGCGTTCCTGGTCGGTGGCAGGCTGGCTGCCAGCGTCAGCAGCAAGGGGGGACTGCTGCTGCGTGTCGGTCCGGGTCAGGCCGGGTGTCTGCTCGACGAGCCGCACGTACGGCGCTTCACGATGCGCGGCCGGGATATGGACGGCTGGCTGCACGTCTACCCTGAAGCACTCGAGACCGACGAGGCGCTGAGGGCCTGGGTGGCTCGCGGCGTCACCACCGCCCGGTCGCTCCCGCCCCGTTAGCGTCCCGATCGGCGACGCGAGGCTGACGGTGCTCGCGAGACGATCGGCTCGCCCCTGTCAGGCGATCGATCCGCGAGCAAAGAAGCGTTGGACGACAACGTGCGGGTCAGGCAACGGTCCAGGTGTCTCGGCCGAGCAGCATCTGGTCGATGTCGTCGTCAGTGACCCGGGGCTCCTGCGGGCCGGCGTACCCGGCGCCGGTGACCTGCGAGCGCACCACGTCGTCGTAGGTCGGGCGCTCGACCTGGCGGAACACCCCGACCGGCACCGACGCCATCGTGGACGAGTCCAGCCGCGACAAGGCGAAGGCCTGCGTGGGGTCCGGCTCCGAGACGTGGTGCACCACGATCTCGCGGCCGCCCGCCTCGGCCGCGGGGACGACCTCTACGCCGCCACCGGGCGCCCGCACGACCGCCTGCCGGTTGTCGTACGTGCCGTACTCGATGGGCTCGCCGTCGATCAGGTGCACCAGCCGCGCCTGCGCCTGGTCGCTGTCCTTGAGCATCTGGAACGCACCGTCGTTGAAGATCGGGCAGTTCTGGTAGATCTCCACCAACGCCGAGCCGCGGTGTGCCACGGCGGCCCGGAGCACCTGCTGCAGGTGCTTGCGATCGGAGTCCATGGTGCGTGCCACGAAGGTGGCCTCCGCGCCCAGCGCCAGCGAGACGGGGTTGAACGGATGGTCCGCCGACCCCGACGGCGTCGACTTGGTGACCTTCCCGATCTCCGAGGTCGGGGAGTACTGGCCCTTCGTCAAGCCGTAGATCCGGTTGTTGAACAGCAGGATCGTCAGGTTGACGTTACGGCGCATCGCGTGGATGAGGTGGTTGCCGCCGATGGACAGGGCGTCGCCGTCCCCGGTCACCACCCAGACATTCAGGTCCGGACGCGAGACGGCCAGCCCGGTGGCGATCGCCGGCGCACGACCGTGGATCGAGTGCAGGCCGAAGGTGTCAAGGTAGTACGGGAAGCGGGAGGAGCAGCCGATGCCCGAGACGCAGACCACGTTCTCGCGCCGGATGCCCAGCTCGGGCATGAACGCCTGCACCGCCGCCAGCACGGCGTAGTCGCCGCACCCCGGGCACCAGCGCACCTCCGAGGAGGACGTGAAGTCCTTCTTGGACAGCGACTCTCCCTCGGCGAGAGCCGGTACGCCCTCCAGGCCGCCCCGCATGGACGGCAGTCCCAGACTGATCGTCATGACAGCTCCTCGACTTGCAACGTGATCTGCTCGACCAGCTCGGCGGACGAGAACGGCACCCCTCGCACGCGCGAGTAGCTGCGGACGTCCACCAGGTACTCGGCCCGCAGCAGCAGGGCCAGCTGGCCCAGGTTCATCTCCGGCACCAAGACCCGCTCGTAGCTGCGCAGCACGTCCGCCAGGTTGCCGGGAAAGGGGTTGAGGTGCCGCAGATGTGCCCGCGCGACCCGGGTCCCGGTTGCGCGCGCGATCCGGGTGGCCTCGGCCACGGGTCCGTACGTCGAGCCCCAGCCGAGCACGAGAACCCTGGCCGGTCCGACGCCGTTGTCGGCCCCGGGGTCGTCCACCACCAGGTCGGGCACCTCGATGCCGGCCACCTTGCCCGCCCGCAACCGGGTCATCAGCTCGTGGTTGTCCGGGTCGTAGGAGATGTCACCGGTCTGGTCCGCCTTCTCGATGCCTCCGATCCGGTGCTCCAGACCCGCTGTGCCAGGGATGGCCCACGGCCTGGCCAGCGTCTCCTCGTCGCGCTTGTACGGACGGAAGACCGGTGTGCCAGAGGCGTCCTGGGCGTTGGGGCTGGTGGCGAAGGTGACCGTCAGGTCCGGCAGCGAGGCCACGGACGGCACGTGCCAGGGCTCGGAGCCGTTGGCCAGGTAGCCGTCGGAGAGCAGCAGCACCGGGG
>JAABUN010007920.1_pt1 | contig 11172 bp, 11 predicted proteins | sample 5559311 | NCBI WGS metagenome assembly JAABUN01 (sample SAMN10711877, study PRJNA513370) | rock metagenome | isolation source: Antarctica rocks | place: Antarctica: Victoria Land, Siegfried Peak sud | reverse complement strand
CGGGCAAAGCGCCTGAGACTCAGTTCGGGTCGGCTCTGACGTAGCTTACTGGCTTCCGCCACGCTCAGATAGCAGGCCCACTAGGGCCGGGTCGGTGACCCCTATGCTGCCGTCGTACTTTTCGTGAAATGTCGAGCTCCAGTTCCTTCTCAGCGACAATCCGCTTGAGCCGGTCGTTCTCCCGTTCCAGGGTAGCGTGCCCGTTGTCCTGCCGTTCCCGGGCGAGGCGGGAGCGACCCCCTTCAAGAAGGTTGGTTTTCCAGGTATGGATGAGGCTTTCGTTCGCACCGTGTTGTCTGGCTGCTTCAGCAACACTCACTTCGCCGCGCAGCACCGCCAGCACAATAGCTTCTTTGACCTCTACGCTCCACGTCTTACGTTGCTTGCCCATGTAATTCCTCCAAGTTCTTCAACCCTCGCATAGTTTGGGTCTCGTTTGGAAGAGATTCTTGGAGCATTACCAAGAGCTACCCCAAGGCACAATGGCGAGCGAGGTAGAACCACCCTCTACCCTCGCCTGGTATCTGGGCCTGTTCGAGTTTTACGAACAGGCGAGGCTCGACATGGGCGTGTTGACCTTCGACGACCTCGTACCCGAGGCGTGGGCCAGGCTGGTGCTTTATCCGTCTCTGGCGAAGCGGTATCAGAGCCTGTACGACGCGGTGCTGGTAGACGAGTTTCAAGATACGAACCTCAGTCAAGTGGAGCTTTTAGACATTCTCGTTTCGGGTCATAAGAGCGTCATGGTGTGCGGAGATGATGACCAGGGTATCTTCGGCTTCCGCAAAGCCTCGAACAGCTTCATCCTGAACTTTGCCAAACGTTACGGCGCGGCGAGCTACCGCATCTCGGACAACTTCCGCTGCTACGCCGAGCACACCATCCTGGCAAACCACGTTATCCAGAGAAACCGGGTGCGCGCCCCCAAGCAGCTCTCCCCTGTTCGCGGCTTCGGTGGTGAGACGCTCATCGCCTCCCACGACTCCGCCGACGACATGGGAGTACAGATAGCCGAGAACGTCCGCAGTGCTATCAACCGGGGCTTAAGAGCCGACCAGATCGCCGTGCTGGTACGTCTGTACGCCGAGACAGGCGCAGTAGAAACGGCGCTGATCGCAGAGGGTATCCCCTACAAGATCGTCGGCAACGTCCCGTTCTACGACCGCCCTGAGAACACCCTGCTACTCAAGTACCTCCAGGTCGCGCTGATCGAGCGCCGCGCCGCCGAGGGACCCATCAGCGCCGCCGATAAAGCGCAACTCAGTGAAATCTGGTGGGACGTGGTGCGGACGCCGAAACGCTACGTGCGCCGGGACGCTGCCGACTCGCTGCTGAGAGACATCCTGATTCAAGGCACACCGCCCAGTGTGGCCCTGCTAACGGCCGGGGGCGTGAGCGGCTACGCCGGACCTAAACTCGTCGCCCTGGGTCAGACGCTGGCCTGGCTCGCCGAGGCGGTGGCGAAAGGTACGAGCGTCTACGCGCTTTTGCTCGAGCTCGAAAGCCGCCTCGAGTACAAAAAGTTCTTACTCGAGAACAGCGGCTTCATCGAAACCGGACAGGGCAAGGCGCAAAACGTCGAGGCGTTTACCGAGTACGCGCGCGGTAAAGGCGACGCGGCAAGCTTACTCATTCAGATCGAACGAGCAAGGGCTGCCCACAACGGGACGTGCGGGGCGCAGGTGGTGATCTCGAGTATCTTCCGGGCCAAGGGGCTCGAGTGGCCGCACGTCATCGTCCCGGCGGTGAACTACGGTCATATTCCGGCCGGGGGCAACGACAGCGACCTGAGCGAAGAGCGCAGGCTGTTTTACGTCGCGTTGACGAGAACTAAAAAGACGCTCGAGCTGCACGTAGTCAAGACCCGCCCCCCCAGCATCTTTATGGAGGGTCTGGGCAACCTCCGTAAGGCTGCCCAAGCGAGCAGAGAAGCGTTCGCCATACCGTTAGATCAGTGGGGCGCAGCGGAGGCTGTTGCGGTAGTCGAGGTGTACCGCTACCTCGACCGATATGTAGACGTGTGGAGCGGTATAGAAGTGCCTGAACAGCGACATCTCGTTTCGTGGGTACTGGCAGCCAATAAAGCCTGGAGCATGAAAAGCACGCCGCCTCTCCCCCATGACCTCGAGCGACGACTGTTGCAAGTGGCACCTCCCGACGAGGCCCAGGTCAAAGCCTGCGCGCAGAAGCTCGGGGTAGTGCATAAACTTGACAAGCAACCGTTTCCAAAAGCCACGGACAACCGGCGGCGGGTCTATAACCCCGAACGTGATGGGCAGCTACGTCCCGGAACACAGGTGTGGCACGATCTGCACGGCAGTGGCAAGGTGACGGATGCGGGTAGTGGGATAGTTGAGGTTGCCTTCGACAAAGGGCGAACGGCAACATTGGTTGTAGAACGTGCAACCCTGGAGATACTTGCCTGAACTGTTTGAACTCATGAGCCTTTGTGATGTTTTAGTTTTGAACACCCCCACAGACGTGGGGAAAAGGTTGTAGCGCGGGCTCAGCGGCTCGCCTCTGCGCCGGACACCCCCACTCGCATGGGGAAAAGTGTAAGGTCCTCGTTGCTCTTACCATCGTTTTCCGACCACCCCCACTTGCGTGGGGAAAAGGAACGCAAGGCTCCGACGCTCGAGCCAGAATAACCGACACCCCTACCTGTGTGGGGAAAAGACCCGACATTGACGAAAGAGCTGAGACTTTCAAGACTCGAGGTCTAACGCCATTCCCTGGTTGTCATAGTTCACGCGGTAGGTGGCCCCCTACCTCTACATCGTTCTTAGTCATCGAGCGGAGCCACGGAGAGCAGGCCCATCCCGAACGCCTTGGCCGGTCCTATACCCTGCACGAGGGTCTGCCTGAACAGCACGTCGTCCTTCACCACCAGCACGCCCTCGAAAGCAGCTACCGACAGCGTAACCTTTGCACCCTTCCGACGCGCTTTAATGACGCCCGTCTCCTGCACCCGGCCGCCCAGCAGCTTGAACCCACCTTCTTCAGCCTTTCTCGCCAGCCACGAGACTTTCGCGTCATCCGGCAGCCCGAAACGTTTGCCCTCCCTCGTTACGACCGGGTTGGCGAGTAAACGAAAGTAGTAGCCCCGACCGGCTTGGAAACGTGCCGCAAACGCCTTGACCTCCGCCTTACGCAAGTAGCGTGTTCCAAGCACTTCCCAGTCCGGCATCACCGGACTCTGCACCAGCACAAAGGGAGGACCGAAAGCGGGCGTCTCGAGCCGCCACAGCACACGGCCTTCGTGACCCTCGAGCACGCGGCTCAGGGTGCGGTGCAGTTCGTAAGGGTTGCCTACATCGTGCTTTACGTCACGGCTGCTGACATCTAAGACGAGCTTAGAGAGAAACATGTGGCACCTCCCCGGGCATACTGTAGCGGCTCACGACAAAGCGTGCGCCAAACCGCCTCTCGGCGTAGGGGCCGAGCGGTTGGTCTTGACGTAGTGAGCCACCAGCCGCCTCGAGCACGAACCGGTAGCCGTCAGGGGCCGACTCGGTAAGGGGCGAGTAGGTTCCCAACACCTCTTCTAGCGTGCCGTCTCTGAGACCGCTCGGCAGATAGATCGCCCGACTCGGCAGATAACTCTTGCGGCCCAGGCTCAGCGGCCACACCGGGTTTCGCAGGGCGCTGTGAACCTCCCTTAGCAAAACCGCGTCCCCCTCAAAGCCGACCAAAAAGCAGGCGTCAGCCAGATAGTGCTTGCGCGACACGACTGTGCTCTGGTGTCCGGTGCCGCTCGCTCGGGCGACGTTCTGACCGGTTTGAAAGTCGAGGTGCAGCGACCCCTCTCGGTCGACGCGTACCCCCATCCGCAGCGCAGCAAGGTCATCGACGGGTTCGGGACGCCTCCGACCGAGCGCGGCGCACAAAAGGCCGATCACGCCGCTTTTAGAGGGCTCGAGCCCGGTGTCCCGGTCACTGAAGCGGCTCGACGTACCCCACGACTGCATGGGGCCTTCCAGGGCTAAAAGTAAGGTGCTCACGCCCGCACGAGCTTCTCTTCAAGCGCTCCCATGACCTCGGTCATCAGCGTCTGGAGATCTTTGCTGGCTTTGAGGTAGCGCAGGTCATGGAGACTGACGCAGTAGGTCCGGTTACTCTCGCCGTAGAGGGTGTCGAGGCGTTCTTGATAGCTCTCCAGGGCTGCGACCGAGGCGGCCTCGAGCCCCTCACGGCTCCGTACGGGCTGCTCGAACGCGCCGATCAGTGAGCGGGGTGCGCCCGCTTCCCTCACGGTCACGCCGATAAAACCGGGCAGGGTGTGGGCGGCAAACGATTTCTGTTTGCCCCCGGGTAAGGCGTACACGCTGGCGAGCAAAAAGGCCTTGATCGTCCGAGCCACCAGCGCCGCGTCGCCCTGAAGGTTCTCGCTCAGCTGCCCGGTGTCGATAAGGGCGTAACGGTAGTAGGTGGCCGCGTTGAACTCTCCGGTCCCGAGCATCCTGGCTCCGCCCGGTTCGCCCCGGTGCAGGTCGTCCACGGCGGTAAAGAAGTCGAACTCCCGGGCGACAGCGTGAGTCGAAAGGGCGTGGGCAACGCTGCACGCGGCGTCTACATTGCGCCCTGGCAGGTCGGCCAGCATCCGCCCGAACAGGGCCAGGTCCGCGGCCTTGCCCCCGTCCATGACTGTGAGCAGTTCTTTGACGAACTCGCCCGGTAGTCCTTTTTTGGCTGCTTTCTTACGTTCTTTGGCGGTGGCTGCTTCACCTCCGTCTTTCTTCTCCCCACGCAGCGCCGCCAGCTCGTCCCAATGGGTGTCGATGACCTCGACCAGACCCTCCAGCTCGCGCTCGCCGAGAAAGAGCAGGTACTGCGCTTGCCCTTCGGCGAGCGCCAGTTCAAGACCGGCTAACGCTTGCGCCACGGTAGTCCGCGCTTCCCCGCCGCCCCGTCCTTTAGCCTCCAGACGCTCCCCGAGCTGCACGCCGATGTCGGTACTGCGGACCGCGAGCTCGTGACCCTCCAACAGGTTTTCGTCACGAAAGTAGTCTCGAGCGGCCCGCTTTAAGCACTGGCTACTTAGACGGGCTCTCCGAACGCCCCCGTAGACCCCTTCTTTGGGGCTGCCGGTGTCGTCGCGGTTGAGGTTGCTAGGGGGGACACTCTGGATCAGGTGCAGTTCAATCGCTTTCATCGGGTTTCCTTTCCTGGGCGCGGTCTGCGCCGACATCACCCCGGTAGGCGGGAGTGTAGAAGTCTTTAGCCCAGCGGCGCTGGACCGAACTGTTGGGCAGATTGAAAAACCGGAGGTCGTTTAACAGCCGCAGGTAGTCGACGCCGACGTCACTCGCTTTGGCGAGGCCGACGAACTGCCGCAGATAATGAGCCAGCGCTTCGTCGTCGTGTTCATCTTGTAGCGCCAGCAGTCGCTTCTCGGTACTCTCCTCGGCCCCGGCTTCCGCGAGCTGCCGCGCAACCTTGCCGAGCGAGCCGGAGCCCCGTTGCGGGTGCAGAGCGTAGAGACTGGCGACGAGGTAGTAGAGGAACTCGTCTCGAGGACTCAACCCCCGGGTCCACGGGGCCACCACCGGATAACACGCGCTGACGGTACCGGGTGCGGCGCTGAGGCCACGCCGGAGCGCCGCCAGCTCCTTACGCCTGCCCCGTTCCGACAGGCTGTAGAGGTAGTCGGTAAACGCCTCCTCACGGCGCGGTTGGCGTTTTGTTTGAACGTCTTGCGTCCCTGCGGGGTACTTCGTGCTCATGTGGCCTCCTCCTGGGGCTGGGTAGCGGTGCGAAGGGCGTAGCGCACGGTGCGCTCACCTGCTTGCAACGCGCGCAAAGCTCGAGGTGTCAGGCCCACGGCACGTACCGTCTCCTCCCACGCCTCTAAAGCGATAACTGTCAGCCGTTTGCGCCACCACACTTCGACCTCTGAGGTGTGGGTCAGTCGGTCCAGAAGCTCCCCGAAAGCCATCTCAGCCTGCGACCAGTAGCTGCGGGTGAGAGGCAGGCTGGCGGCGAGCCTGGTCACGACTTTGCGGTCGGCCCCGCCTTTGGGACTCTGTAGCCCTTCGGTGACGCGCCACTGGGTACTCCAGAGCTCACGCCCGAGTTCATCGGCGGTTTCCAACAGGTGGTCGAGCTGCTGCCTGAGCGCCTCATCGTCGAGCAATCTTTTGGGGAGCGAATAAACCTCGGCGCGCCAGCTGAAAACCTTCGCCTGGTCACTGACCAGCCCTAAGACCATCACGTTCTGAACGGGTTTGGGTCGACCCAGAGCAGCCGCGTGTTCGATCACCGCCGGGGGGGTAAAGGCGCTGCCTGGCGTCGGGACCAGAGCGCGGAAGTCGCGCCACACCGCCCGGTCTTGCCGCAAGGAAAAGGGTAGCGTCCCGACCTTCTCGACCTCCCGGTACGCCACCATCGGGTCGTCCGACCAGCTTGCCGTTAAGCCTGCTGCGTAAGCCAGGTGCGAGACCACCAGCCCGTCTCTCCCTGTACGCGGCACCAGGCGTAGGGCGCGGCTCGGCCAGGTGTAACGGTCGGTGAGGCCGTCTGGGGGTCTCCCCTCTTGAATGTCGGCCTTCGTCAGCGGAGGTCGCTCCCATGAGGGCGCGTCTCCTTCGGGTTCGTAGGGTACGAGGTTTAAGACAAGTGTCTCGAACAGGGTTTCACCCAGGGCAAGTGTCAGTGCTGCCCCGGCAACGGGGGCGTGGCTGGTGTAACCCAGTGCGCTCCGACCCCCGCCCAGGGCAAAGGTCTGATGGACGACGAGCAGCCGCGCTACCTCTGCGGTGTTGCGGGGCTTGACGTCGGTATCGACCGAATGGTCGGACAGCGTGGCGTTGTTCCCGGTTGCAGCCTCGGCGATAAGGCGTGTAATGGGGGCGAGTTTGGCAGAGGGTAGCTCGAAACCAGCCACCTGATAAAAGGGCCTCTGAACGTCGAAAAGATTGAACCGCGCCCGGTAGCGCTTGAGATAGGCGCTTATAACCCCCTCTGAAAAGCGTCCGGTGTCGAGCAGGTTTCTGGCCTCGGTCACGTCTTTGGGACCGGCCAGAGCGCGGTGCAGCACAGCCAGTAGCAGTCTGTGCAGCGCGCCCTGAACGAGGGGGCTGGGGTCTTCGAGGCGGGTAAACTCGTGAGCATGGAGCAGCACCTCTTGAAGCCCGACCTGAACAAGCTCGCTATCTCGGCTGACAGTTAGCCAGGGCTCGGTGATGAGGTTAAAGGATTCGTCTGGCAATTTTACCTCTCCCATCGCACCTCGGCCTATTTGTAAGTAATCAACCGCAGCACTGCATACGTCCGGTACTTACGATTGTATTTCACTCATACGTAAATACGCAATAGGTAAAAATACATAAAAGTGTAAAAGCAAAATTACAGAATTATAAAACGGCAGAAATGTGTTATTGTAGAAATATGAAATCTCTAGCTGTTCTCAGTCTAAAGGGTGGCGTCGGAAAGACGACGCTCGCGGTGCATTTCGCGTATTTTATTCACGAAGCATTACAGCAAACAGTTGTCTTACTGGATGGCGATCCGATCCGCTCGAGTCTGCGTTGGCATAAGCGCGGAAAGGGGTTCCCCTTTGCTGTAGTTCCTCTCGGAGAGGATTATGGCTCGTTTGACTGGCTCGTCGTGGATACTGAGGCGCACCCGAGCCATCAGGACATTGAGCGCATCGCCGAGCAAGTAGATATTGTCGTACTTCCCGTCACAAATATTGAGAGTCTAGAGACGGCAATTGAAATTCAGTCGTTGTTAGGGAAAGCCTCTAGTCTTTCCCTAATCAATATGGCTCCCCCATTTCCTCAACGGGACGGTCAAGAAATGCGTATAGCTCTTTTGGAACAGGGAGTGTCGGTAGCCTCGACGATGGTCCGTAGGTCGAAAGCCTACGAAACAGCTAAACTCGAGGGTACAAGTACATATTATTGCTCAAATCGGCTCGGAAAAGCTGTGTGGTTCGAGTTCGACGCTTTGGCGAGGGAGGTTATGACGCGTGTCTAAATATGCCAAGCTCCAAATCCAGAAAGATGCTCCGGATAGGCCGCGTGGCCCCGGTCGCCCACGCGGTGGCAAGTCGAGTGATCCCGATTATATTTCGACAACCATACTGCTTCGCAAAGATACGAAGAAGCGGCTGCAAATGCGCGCTTTGGAAGAAGGACAAGACCTTTCTGACGTGATGGGCGCACTTTTAGACGCATGGCTTGATGAAAGGATAAAAATATGAAAATACGTAAAAACACAACTTCATATTTATGAAAATATATAAAACTATAAAAGTGGATAGAATAGCAGATGATAAACGCATTTGCCTTAAATTGGTCAGAGCCAATGTTTGGCGACTTACTCCTGCTTCAACCGGTAGATCTAGATGATGAGAAGTTCTGTTTGGTTTAGCGTTTACAGTACGCCACCACCTATCTTCACTCTGCGCTCCAGCGGCTTCTACAAAGACCAGTTTACGCTTGGCGCGGGTAACTGCCACGAACCTCACACAATCTTCGGCGTCGCGTTCCTCCGGCGTCTCGGCGTGCGGTAGGGGCATCAAATGGGGGAGAAGGATGAAGACGTTCTCCGCCTCCTTGCCCTTGGCTTTATGAACCGTTGAGAGGGTGACCACGCCCTCGGCTTCTCCAAACAAGCCGTCGATGCGTGCGGTAAGTCCGCGAAGGGTTGCTACTCCACCACTCACTGCGTCTTTAGTCAAGGCGCGCAGACACGCCAGTTCATCCTCCCGGCGATAGATGACGCGTTCGATGACGTCTTGGGGCAAGTTGGAACGCGCTACCGAGGCGACTTCGCGTGACTCGAAACGGTTCAGCTTGGCTTTCCAGTCCTCGAGTCCCGACCTGAAGACCAGCTTGGCGTCGCTCAGGAGTTTCCCGGCGACGTCTCGCCCCAGCACCTGCGCGGGGATACGCCGCTGAATAAGTTGTAGGCAGGTCTCGACCAGGGGTGCGTTGATACGGCAGAGCACCAGGTCTCCGGGGGTTACATGCTTGAAAAGCGACCTTTCGGTGATGGCGGTGATCTGGCCTTCGGCTGCGCCCGGGGCAGCCTGAATGTCAGGAGCGAATCTCTGGGCGAACCGTACATGCTTCTTCGGACAGCGGTACGTGACCGAAAGGGGCAACACGGTAGCTTCGGTTTGCTCGATGATCCGGCTCATCGCCCGCGTATCGGCACCGGCAAAGCCGTAGATGGCCTGGTTTTTATCGCCGACAAAGAGCAGCCTGCCGGTAGGGGAGGGGAGACGCCGGATAAAAGCGAGCTGCATAGGGGAGAGGTCTTGCGCTTCGTCTACACACACCATATCGAAGTGCTGAGCAGGGGAGAGGCCCGCAATTACCGGGGCGTAGATCATATCGGCAAAGTCGTAAGCGCCTATAAGAGCGAGCGCCACACCGTCACGCAAGATGTCCCATAGTTGGGCGTGCAGATCGACGACGAGTTTGGGGTGATCGGGGGGTCGTAACCCATAGGTTCGAGCAAGCTTGTACAAAACGCCTGGGTCTTCCTCCTGAGCCAGGTTGACGCGGGCGTAGTGCGTCAGTTCGCGCAGGTAGTGAACGGCCTGGGCCGCCGTCTCCGACGAAACGCGGTAGTTTGACTCGGTGTTGTGTAATCGTGACCGAACGAGGTCATGATATTTGCGTGGTTGCACCGCTGCAAACTTGCGTCCCTTGGTCGCAGCGCTCAGCGTCTTGAGCGCGAGGGCGTGGACCGTATAGGCGTTGACGTGTTCCGGCAGACGGTCTTTGAGCTGTTTGGCTGCCGAGGCGTTGAACGCCAGAAAGCAAGCGCTAACGTCTGCGGGCAACCGGTGGGCGACCTCGACTAGGGTGGTGCTCTTGCCACTTCCGGCAGTCGCCATAATGACGCCGTGACCGCTGCCCGATTGTACAAAGCGGAAAATGGCTTCCTGATGGTTGCTCGGCGTCTTGGGTCGGGTCATCGGTGCCTCCTGGTCGGTATCGCTACCCTGCTGCGCCTGTGGGCGCGTCTTTACAGCTTGGAGCGCACCCCACACCTGAATGTTCCCGCAAGTGTAGCGATACTCGAGCTGGCTGTCGCGGTTAAGGTGATGACGGGTCGTTGCTGAAAAACTCGCGTCCTTTTTCTGATCGTGTGCGCCCCGTTGCTTGCCGCACCAACGCGCGCGCATCATCTTAAGCTAGGCTTAAGCGACCAGCTGCATACTCCAGACAGTTTTCTCTTCGACCTGTCCGCGTTTCAGGAGACCACCTGTAGGGTTACGCGGACAGGTTTTTTCCGGGCTGCGCTCGCCCACGCCACTTCAGCCAAGTGTGAGTTGTGAACCAGTTAAGGGTGTCTTTTGGCTTTGGTCAACCCTGGCTACCTACACGTACCCGCGCTGGACTGAACCGGTCGCTACCGAACGCTTGACCCGCACTCTCTCTGGGCCGAGACCGACGTCCTTTTTTAACCCCCCGGCTTTAACGACTTGCGGTTCTTACGCATTTTTCGTCTTGTGGCAAACGGAAGCATCACCAGCCCACAAGCCGCAAGGAGGGTCAAGCCGACCTGGGTAGACGATCCTGACGGGACGTAGAGGGCATAAGCGCCCATAACCAGGCTGAAATTGAGAAATCTAAAATCTAGTTTCCAACCGAAATGGCGTTCTAGCGCCATCGCGCTAAAGATCACCACAACGACACCCAGACCGATAAGTAGCGCGTTCGTATAGTCGTCCATACACGTTCCTTTGGGGGTGAGTTCGCCCCGGTTGCCGCCTGCACTGGCACGGCATACCTGATAGTGAAGTGCGCGAGATAAAGCAGGTTTCTGAAGCTTACCACTTTGCTTGCGGGCAGTTGTCCACGTCTCGGGGCGACGCCAGCAGGGCAAGGTAGAGACCCAACAAGATCGTGTGAACTCCCAGCTCGATCACAAGGGGCTTGACGGCGTTCACAACGTCTCTCGCTCTGGATTGGCCCTTCGTCTTTTGAGTTCCAGATTTAGAATGTCGAACTGTTTCCGGTAACGTCTTACTAACCTTTGGTGCTAGTTCATAAGGAGAACTCAGCGATGCTCAGCTGAAAAGGGTTAGCAGTTGGGTGAAGGGTACGAAAGAGTTCGAGTAAGACATTGAGCATGGCTGCGACAAAAGCAAGATGTGTTTTGAGGTAACTGTGAGTGCGGTGGTAGAGGCGTTTGAGTCCGCAAACAACTGTG
>JAABUN010007919.1_pt1 | contig 11173 bp, 10 predicted proteins | sample 5559311 | NCBI WGS metagenome assembly JAABUN01 (sample SAMN10711877, study PRJNA513370) | rock metagenome | isolation source: Antarctica rocks | place: Antarctica: Victoria Land, Siegfried Peak sud | reverse complement strand
GGAGCTCGCCATCCCTACGAGGGTCGTCGCGAGCACCTTCCCCTCGGGCCTGACCGATCCGGAACTCGCGCAGTCCGCCGTCGGGCAGTTCGACACGCGCGTCACCCCGCTGCAGATGGCGATGGTGGCTTCCGCGATCGCCAATGACGGGCAGCAGATGAAGCCGCAGCTCATCAAGTCCATCCGGGCAGCGGATCTCGAGCTGATCGAATCTCCGGAACCGGAGGTGCTGCGAGAATCGATCAGCCCGGAGACGGCGGACCAGCTGACCGAGTGGATGGTCAATGTAGTGGACAACGGCACGGCCACCGGTGCCCAGGTGCCCGGTGTCGAGGTTGCCGGCAAGACCGGGACCGCGGAAGTCAGCGAGACCGGTGACAACGCGTGGTTCACGGGCTTCGCGCCCGCCGACGACCCGCAGGTCGCGATATCGATCGTCATGGAGAACGTGGACATCCCCACTGGTCAGCAATTGACGTCACCCAGTGCCAAGCGACTGATAGAGGCGGTGTTGAGCAGATGAGGCCCACGTCGGGAATTACCCTGGGCGGCAGATTCGAGCTGACCGAACGCATCGCGATCGGCGGCATGGGCGAGGTCTGGAAGGCACGGGATCTGATCCTCGGCCGTGTGGTTGCGATCAAGATCCTCAAGGAGGAGTACTCGGGTGATCCGGCCTTTTTGAACCGCTTCCGCGCGGAGGCCCGCCACACCGCCCTGCTGAATCACGAAGGCATTGCCAACGTTTTCGACTACGGCGAGGAGGGCGGCTCCGCCTACCTCGTCATGGAGCTCGTACCCGGGCAGCCCCTGTCCGCCGTGATCGAGAAGGAGCAGGTGCTCTCGCCGGATCGCACGCTCTCGATCGTCGGGCAGACCGCCACCGCCCTCGCCGTCGCGCACCGCCAGGGCCTTGTTCACCGTGACGTGAAGCCGGGCAACATTCTCGTGCTGCCGGACGGCCGGGTCAAGATCACCGACTTCGGGATCGCGCGGCTCGCCGACCAGGTTCCGCTGACCGCCACGGGCCAGGTCATGGGAACCGCCCAGTACCTCGCACCCGAGCAGGCCACCGGTCAGGCCGCCACCGGATCCTCCGACATCTATGCACTCGGCGTCATCGGGTACGAACTGCTGGCCGGGCGCCGGCCGTTCTCCGGCGAATCCCAGATCGCCATCGCCCTCGCCCAGGTCAATGACGCACCACCACCCCTGCCCGAATCGATCCCCCACCCCGTGCGTGCCCTGATCGCCTCGATGCTCGCCAAGGATCCCGCGGACCGCCCGCGCGACGCCGAAAGCCTGTCCCGCGCCGTGGACAGCATCCGAGCCGGGAACATCGAAGCCGCCGAGTCGGCGGTGCCGGGGATGCTCGCCTTCGCCGCGGGCACCGATACCGCCACGGCTGCCGTGCCCCGGCAGGACACCCAGGCGACGACGGAAGTTCCGGCACCGACGACGTCGGCGCTTCCCACCGTCGCGGCGCCCGCCGCCGGAGCCGCCGCAGGGATCGCGGCGTCCCGGGACTGGTCGGAGGAAGACGTCGACGACGCCGAGCCGGAGCCGCCGTACCGCCGCGAGGAGGAGAATCGCAGGAGCCCCTGGCTCATCCCACTGATCGTCCTCCTCTTCATGGCACTGGCCGCCATCGCGGTCCTGATCCTTCAGCCGGTGCTTGCCGGGGACGAGACGGACAGTGCCCCGGTGGAATCCGGTAACTCGACCAGTGCGACCCCGCCCGCGACGCCGAGCCCCGCGCCGTCGACCACTTCTCCGTCACCGACGCCGGCCCCGACCACCGTCGAGGCCGCCGAGGAAGTGGTGATCTCGCCCGCTGAATATCTTGGCAGACCTGCCGAAGAGGTCAGGCGAAAACTGATCGCCCTGGGTTTCGGCGTCACCATTGTCGAGGAATCCTCCGAAGAATCGCCGGGGACGGTGATCGGGATCAATCCCAGCGGGTCGCAGATCCTTCGGACGCTGATCACTGTCACCGCCTCGAGCGGGCCTGAACCGGTTGAAGAGGCGACTGTCCCCGCGGGACTGCAGGGCCGTGATGTCGCGGAGGTCGAGGCCATCCTCGTGGACCTCGGTTTCGTGCCGGTCAACATCGGTGGTCAGGAGTCCGACGAACCTGCCGGAACGGTCCTGGCGGTGGATCCCGGCGCCGGGACGGTGCTGCCCATCGGCTCGACGGTCGGCTACACCGTGTCGACGGGTCCTCCTCCCGCAGAGGCACCACCGAATCCGGCACCCGCACCCGAACCGGCGCCCCCAACGACACCCGCACCTCCAACGACGCCGGCACCCGGACCTGCGCCGCCGACGACACCCGCGCCCGAACCCGAACCCGAACCCACGGCCACCTCCTCATCATGAACCGCCCCAGGACGCTGCGCCGGGAAAGCAGGAGGTGATGGCCACGGAACGGATCCTCAACGGGAGATACGAGGTCCGCGAGCTCATCGGGCGCGGCGGCATGGCGGACGTGCACCTCGGACACGACCTGCGGCTCGGCCGGTCGGTAGCCATCAAGGTCCTCCGCCAGGACCTCGCGCGGGATCCCCTGTTCCAGTCTCGGTTCAGGCGCGAGGCGCAGGCCGTCGCCGGACTGAACAATCCGAACATCGTCGCGGTCTACGACACGGGTGAGGAAGAGATTCCCGATCGTCCGCAGCACGAGGTGCGGGTGCCGTTCATCGTGATGGAGTTCGTCGCCGGCAGGACCCTTCGAGACTGCGTCAGGTCAGGGGGCCTGACGCAGTCGGATGGCGTGACGTACCTCGCCGGCGTCCTCGGCGCCCTCGACTACAGCCACAAGGCGGGCATCGTCCACCGGGACATCAAGCCCGCGAATGTCATGATCACACCCGAAGGTGCGGTCAAGGTGATGGACTTCGGTATCGCGCGGGCCATGGCCGATTCGCAGACCACCATGACCCAGACGCAGGCGGTGCTCGGCACCGCCCAGTATCTCTCGCCCGAGCAGGCCCGCGGAGAGACGGTCGACGCGCGCAGCGACCTGTACTCTGCCGGCTGCCTCCTGTTCGAGCTGCTCACCGGCCGCCCGCCCTTCATCGGCGACAGCCCGGTATCGGTGGCGTACCAGCATGTCCGTGAAGAACCCCCCATTGCCAGCAGCATCAATCCGACAGTTACACCGGCCCTGGACTCGATACTTGCAATGGCCCTGCGGAAGGACCGCGAAGACCGGTTCCAGGACGCCGCGTCCTTCCGCAGGGCACTGCTCGACGCCGGTAGGGGGGTCGTGTTCGCCGGGGGTGCCGGGGTCCCCACGGAAGCGATGAACCTGGCAGGGCCGCGCACTCGAGCTGCGACAGCGGGCTCGACAGCACTTGCCGCGTCCGGCGCCTCCGCTGACCCGCAGACGCGCTCCATGGACCGCGTCTCCGCGGAACGTTCCCTACCAGAGACCCCCGGGCACCCTGGGCGGGAGGATCACGACGGCGACCGCTTCGACTTCCTGCGGAGCCGCGACCAGGAGGATGAACTCGCGGAACGACGCCGGACGTCCTCCCGGGCCGCCTGGATCACCGTCTTCCTCATCGCAGTGCTCGTCGTCCTTGCCGGCGGGTACCTCGTCCTGAGCAACCTCGCGGACAACGGGCGCGCCCCGGAGATTGCAGCCGTCGTCGTGCCGGATCTCGAGGGAATGACCGAGGCCGATGCCACCGACACCATTGTCGATGTCGGCCTCACCCCATCAACGGACGAGGAGTACAACGCTTCGGTGGAGGCGGGCGGGGTCATCAGTTCCGATCCGGCCGCCGGGATCTCGGTAGAGCCCGGATCGCGGGTCAACATGACGGTGTCCCTCGGACCGGCGAACGTGGTGATTCCCGACACCCTGGCCGGGCTGACCGAATCATCCGCCCGCGATGAGCTCGAAGTACTCGGGCTGAGGGGCGGCGAGGTGACCGAGGACCCGAGTGCCACCATCCCAGCAGGCAGGGTCATCACGACGAATCCCCCGGCGGGGCAGGCGGTGCCCGTCGGTAACGCCGTCGGCCTAGTGCTATCCAACGGCAGGGTGACCGTGCCCCTGCTCACCGACCTGACACTCGAGCAGGCCGAGGATCTCCTCAACGACCCCGCGGTCCGGTTGCCATTCAGTGTCAGCGAGGAAGAGAACAGCGTCGTCGAACCGGGGATCGTGACAGCCCAGTCCGCAACGGCACTGACAGAAGTAGACCACGGGACGGTGATCGTCCTGACCGTGGCGAAGGCACCGGCTGACGAGCCCACGCAGGAACCATCCGAGGTACCCAGCGTCGAACCCACCGAGGTACCCAGCGTCGAACCCACCGAGACACCCAGCGTTCAACCCACCGAGACACCCAGCGTCGAACCCAGCGTCGAACCCACCGAGACACCCACCGTCGAACCCACCGAGACACCCACCGAGACACCCAGCGGCCAGCCGACGGAGGGGCCCGATGATCAGCCGGAGCCCACGCCGCCAGCGGGCGAGGACTAGCGGGCGAGGAGCGGGCTGAGTCCGGAGGCCCTGGCGGCCGCGCCCTCGAAGCCCAGCGATTCGAGCCAGTTGCCCAACATCTGGTAGCCGCCCTCGGTGAGCACCGATTCCGGGTGGAACTGTACCCCGCATAGTGGGGCCGTCCTGTGCACAAGACCCATGATGATCCCGCTCGCGGTGCGCGCCGTCACAGCGAGGTCGGCGGGCACGTCGTCGCTGACCGCGGCGAGGGAGTGGTAGCGCGTCGCCGTGAGGGGCGAGGACAGCCCGGCGAAGACGCCGGTCGCGTCATGTTCCACCAGCGAGGTCTTGCCGTGCATCAGCTCGGGCGCGTGCGTGACGGTGCCGCCGTAGGCCTCGGCCAACGCCTGATGGCCCAGGCAGACGCCCAGCATCGGCTTGTCGTTCCCGCCGCACCATCTGATCAGGTCGACGCACACACCTGCATCGGCCGGAGTGCCCGGGCCCGGGGAGATCAACACTCCGTCGCGGCTCGCCGCCATCTCCTGCGCCTCGGCGAGCGTGACGTCGTCGTTCCTGACCACGGTCGTCTCGGCGCCGAGTTCCTGCAGATACCCGACGAGGGTGTAGACGAAGCTGTCGTAATTGTCGACGACGAGGATTCTGGCGGTCTCGGTCATGAGCTAAGGGGTACCAATCGTTGAATCCGTGAGGGGACTGAACTGCGAGATCCAGGGGAAGACGAAGACCATCAGGGCCGCCGCAGCCGCGAGGACCAGGAGGGCGGAGATGACGACGCGCAGCCAGAGCGGACCGGGGAGTGTCCGGAAGATCCATCCATACATTGCGACTATCCCTGTCCTGCTGCGCGGGCTACCTGCTCCGCGATCGCGGGCGGCGGACCCGCATCCGACGGACGCCAGGACTCCATCACCGAGTAGGCAATGATACGCTCCTGCGCGCCGAAACGCGGATTGCAGCTCGTCAGTGTGAGGATGCGGTCCACGGGCTCGACGCCGGGTCGGGTGGGGACCGGGGCGATCACGTCCGCGCGGTCCGGCAGCACGATCTCCGTGTTCCGGTAAACGTAGGTATAGTAACCGTCGCGCGTCTGGACATAGATGCGGTCACCCGGAGCCAGGGCGTGAATCTGGTCGAGGACTTGTCCGTGGGTCTGGCGGTGACCGGCGAGCGCAAAGTTTCCCACCTCGCCCGGGGCTCCCGTACCCGGATAGTGACCGAGACCCAGGTTGTCCAGCACGTCCGCGCCGACGCCTCCGCTTACAGGGCGTGAATAGTTTTCACCGAAGCGGGGAATGTAAACGACACCGAAAGTGCCGGTCAGGCCTTCCGGCGCAAGGACGGCCGGCTCGCCGAAACCCGCCGCCGGCACAACCGGTTCGCCGGTCCCGGGGTTGGGCGCGTCGGCGACCGCGGGCGGGACATCCGCGAAGAACTCCTCGAGCGCCTGTTCCTGCTTGATTCCCGAGTCGATATTCGTCCACCACAGTTCCCACCCGATGAAGAGGAGGAGGATGATGCCGGCGGTGATCAGGAGTTCACCCAGGACCTGCGCCACCAGCTGAAACGGAGAACGACGGCGATGCCGACGGGAGGCCCCGGCCGTCGCAGAACCGGCTGGGGCGTCGAGGGTTGACCTGGCCACTGCCCTCCTGCTGCTCGTGATGCACCGGGTTCCGCTGGTTCTTGGCTAGAATCGTTCCGAGAACCGGTCCGCCGGATGTTCTTCTTCCCTCAGGATAGCCTGCGGGTCGTAACGCGTCCGAGCGGGCGGGAAACAGCATAGTGCGCCTCATCCGCAGGTGCACGCGTAGAGGAGAATCCGTGCCCGAGTCGAAGCCCCGCAGAAAAGCCAGCTCCACTGCCCCAGCCGCGAAGTCCTCGCAGCCCAAGCCGAACCCGGTGTGGTACAAGCCGGTGATGTTCGGGCTCATGATCATCGGCCTGCTGTGGATCATCACGTTCTACATCTCGGAGTCGACACTCCCGGTTGCGGCCTGGGGCTCGTGGAATATCCTCGCCGGCTTCGGGATTGCGATCGTCGGCTTCCTCATGACCACGCGCTGGCGGTAGTTCCCGACCAGCGGTGATCACTGGTCCGGGCGCCGCTTCATGCTCTATCGATTCTTCGGTCCTCTCCTTTCGGCGTGCGCCTCGTCCGCCTGTGCGCTCCACCGCTCGTACATCTGCACATCCCGGATCAGTCTGGCCGGGGGTTTGAGCTATACATCCTGGGCTCTCTGGGCGGTTCCAGCACCTGTTGCGTTCACCCGTTCCAGCCACGGAAGGCACCGTAGGTGGCGGTGTACGAGGTGGACGCGGTCAGCCGGCGACGGCGGCGCGCCGTCGTGTAACCGACTGTCAGCAGCTTCCGGATGGTCCGCATTTCCCGAGCCCCCGACCGATCGCGGAATCCGACGTTTCGTGCCCGGTTCATGGTCGGTTTCGCTGCGCACACGGTGTGCACGACGTTATCCACAGGTGTGCACAACATTGTTGATGATTCAGCCAAACCACCGCGATGTGTCGCCCTCCTTATCCACAGGTGTGGAATTACATGTGTGTAAGTTATCCCCGGTGTGGATAACAACTGTGGACAACAACGAAGGACCCCGCTCGATCTGCGCGGGGTCCTTCGTTCTACGTCGGCTGTCACACCCGGAGAATCGATCCTCTTACACCGGGAGAGTCGAGACACCGAGGAAGGTCAGCATCGCCAACAACACCACGATCACACCAAGCCCCAGCCACTGCATGCCGCTCTGCCTCGAGCCCTTCGGGGCATGGGCGATGACAGCGGCACAGGCAGCTCCGGCGAGCAGCCCCCCAAGATGTGCCTGCCAGGCGATATTCGGCACCACGAAGCCCAGCACCGCGTTGATGGCGATCAGCACGACGATTTGCCGGACGTCACCACCCCGCTTCCGCTGGACGATGAACAGTGCCCCGAACAGACCGAATACAGCCCCCGAAGCGCCCACGACGGATTGCAGCGGCTCGCTCAGCAGGAGGACCCCGACGGATCCGCCCACCGCCGAGATGAGGTAGAGCACCGAGAACCTCGCCCGGCCCATCGCCGGTTCGAGGACCTTCCCCAGGATGAAGAGCGCGTACATGTTGAAGGCGATGTGCACGAACGAGTTCGGAGAGTGGAGGAAGGCCGCCGTCATCATGCGCCATGGCTCCGCCGGAATGACGCCCTCGGCACCTGCGGTGAACACGGGCGCGTAGGAAAAGAGCTGCGTAATACCCGGCACGACAAGCTGGAGGAGGAACACCAACCCGTTCAGGCCCATCAACACATAGGTGACCAGCGGTGTGTGCCCGCGAGCAACGCCGCCGAAGGCGTTCCTGCGGACCGGGGAGTTCGCCGCCTGCTGACGAACGCAGTCGACGCACTGGAACCCGACGGCAGCCGGCAGCTGACACTCCGCACACGCCGGGCGTCCGCACCGCTGGCATCTGACATAGCTGATGCGGTCGGTGTGTCGGGGACAGGCGGGCGACTGCTGGCTTCCGGCGTCGGGCGCGGGGACACCGTAGGACATGCAGCTAGAGCTGTTCCACGGTGATGCTTTCGATGACGACGTCATCGAGCGGCTTGTCCCTCATGTCGGTGGCAATGGCATTCAGCTTGTCCACTACCTGCTGCGACTCTTCGTCGGTGACCTCGCCAAAGATCGTGTGCTTACCCTGCAGCCAGGTGGTGGGCACGGAGGTGATGAAGAACTGTGATCCGTTGGTGCCGCGTCCGCCCTGAGATCCGGAGTTGGCCATGGCGAGTTTGTAGGGCTCTTTGAACGTGAGGTCGGGGTTGATCTCATCGTCGAACCGGTAACCCGGGCCGCCGGTGCCCTGTCCCAGCGGGTCCCCGCCCTGGATCATGAAGTCCTTGATGATGCGGTGGAAGATGGTCCGGTCGTAGAGGGGGGCCTTGCTCTCCTCCCCGGTCTGGGGATGCGTCCACGCGATCTCGCCGGTAGCGAGGCCGATGAAGTTTTTGACCGTCTTGGGAGCGTGGTTTCCGAAGAGGTTCACCTCGATGGCGCCCTGGTTGGTACGGATGGTCGCTTTTGCGGTTGGGATAGCAGTCATTCCTTCATTCTTTCATGCAGTCCCTGACACTTTGCTGAACGGATCCCGTTCCGCCCACTCGCCTGCAGGTCAAAAATCGGCGGAGTTGCGGTATGAATAGCACGCCCTGCCGATGCGACGTAGGCTGATCAGAACGATTAACCAGTCTCTGGAGGTTTTTGTGAAGAAGAACAACCGCGTCACCCCCGGTCTCGAGGAAAGCGTCAATGCCGGAGTCGTCGCTGGCCTGGCAGCTGCTCAGATGTGGGCAACGCCACATATGGGCGCAGCGTACGGCTGGGCCAAGCCCCGTTGGGAGAGGGGCCTCGACAACGCTCGGCCCGCCCTGCAGGACACCGTCCGTAAGGCGGCCGAGGGAATCTCGGGCGGGATCGCCGTCGTCACACCGCGGATTCAGACCGGGCTTGAGAAGGTAGGGCCGCGCATCACCCACGTGATCGACGAGACCACACCGAAGATCCAGAACACTCTCGACAAGGCAGCTCCCGCGCTGAATTCAGCCAAGGTCAAGGTGGTGGAGGACTATCTTCCGGCCCTGTCCTCGAAGCTGGGCGAAGCGGCTGACTCGGCGTCCCGTTCGCTCGCCGGAGCCAGCATCCCGCCGATCGTCGAGAAAACCGTCACGAAGGTCACCGGTGACAAGAAAGCCGTGAAAAACGCTCAGAAGCGGCTTGTCGCTGCGACAAAAGAGGCGGCGAAGGAACTGAAGAAGAACCGGGCACGCAAGTCCCGCAAGGGCTGGCTGATCTTTGGCATCATAGCGGCCGCGGTCATCGCCGGTGTTGCTGCATGGCAGGCCTCCAAGCCCGTCGAAGACCCCTGGAAGACCCCAGCGCCAATCAAGGCGACGCCGCCCGCTCCGGTATCGGCCGAGAAGTCGCAGGAAGCAAAGGAAGTCGTGGCGGACGTCAAGGCGGCGGCGGACCGCGCAGCCGTCAAGTCCGCGGAGGACGTCGAGGATGTGAAAAAGAAGGCCGCCGAGGCTGCTGGGACTGTCGCCGCGAAGGCCAAGGATGCGACGGAAAGCGCGAAGCACTCCTCGAAGCCCGCGGACGATTCCAAGGCCTGACGCCTTCCTCATCCCACAGAGGAACAGCACATAGGAACAGCACATAGAAACAGCACGTAGGAAGGACCTCCGGCTTCATGCCGGGGGTCCTTCTGCATGGGCACGAGAGTCATTCTCCGCCGAGCACCGGCGGGGGAGCAGCGGCTTCCTCGAGCGGCCGACGGCGTCCCCGTCGACGCTGCTGACCAACGATCACGACGGCGAGGCCCACGAGGATCAGGACGAGCCCGCCGTAGGTCCCGAACGGGAGCTTCTCGCCGAGGAAGACCGCTGCGAGGATCGCGGCACCCGGGATTTCAAGCAGGATGATCATGGACACCATGAGTGGGCTCATGACTGCGAGCAGGTGGTTGAACACGGAGTGGCCCATGATCTGTGCCATCAGGGTCACCGCGAGGATCCCCGCCCAGGCGGCGGGGGTGAACCCGACGATCGGCTGGCGCGTGAGCAGGCACATCGCCAGCAGGATCACGGCGCAGGCTCCATAGCAGAGGGTGGTGTAGGTCCCCGTGGACAGCGTGCGGCGTGCCACTGCCCCGGCCATCTGGTAAATACCCGCGAGGGCGCCTCCGGCCAGCGCCAGGACATCACCGAGCAGAGCCTCGCGTGACAGCGAGAAATCGAATCCGGTAATGACGACGACGCCGATGAACGCCACTCCGAGCCCTGCCACCACAGCACCCTGCGGACGCGATCCCAGAATGGAGTCGAACAGGGCGATCCACGCGACCTGCAGGCAGACGAGCGCCGTCGCTGCGGCCACCGAGGTTAGCTTGAGGGCGGTGACGAAACAGGCGAAGTGCAGGGCGAGGGCGATGGCCGCGATGGCCAACCGTTGGCAATCGGCGCGAGTGAGCGCCACGAACTCCGCCCGCTTGGACACGGCCGCCGGTCCGCCCATCAGCACCGCGCCCAGGAAGTTCCGCCAGAAAGCAATTGCCAGCGCCGGAGCGGCCGTGGCCGCCATGATCGGTCCGGATGCGGAGACCCCGATCACGCCCAGGATCGAGAGGAAGATGGTCACCCGGATACCCTAGTGCACGGTCGACTCAGGCCAGCGAGCCCTTAACGCCGGAAGCCCCGGCCGATGACCGGGACTTCCTTTCGGTGGAGGCACGGGGACTCGAACCCCGAACCCCCTGCTTGCAAAGCAGGTGCGCTACCAATTGCGCCATGCCCCCGAAATACCCCTCGCCCAGTATATGCGCCGGACGATCCTCCTGATTAGGAGACGTTGTCCGTTGCCTTGCTCCAGACGCTTTTGCTCTTCTCTGAATCCTGCCATCGCCGGAACGCGAGGACACCCGCTGCAGTCGCCACCGCGAAGAGCAACTTCTTCACAACTTTCTCCTCACAGTTTCCTGCCGGGTGATGGATCCGTGGGCGTACCAGGACTTGAACCTGGGACCTCTTCGTTATCAGCGAAGCGCTCTAACCGCCTGAGCTATACGCCCCGAAACCTCTTCGGGCCGAGACCCGACATTACCGTAGTGCCGCAACATTGTTCAAATCGCCCGAAGGCCCCGAAA
>JAABUN010007917.1_pt1 | contig 11177 bp, 6 predicted proteins | sample 5559311 | NCBI WGS metagenome assembly JAABUN01 (sample SAMN10711877, study PRJNA513370) | rock metagenome | isolation source: Antarctica rocks | place: Antarctica: Victoria Land, Siegfried Peak sud | reverse complement strand
GATGTTCCCGGAAATCACCGACCCCCAGCAGCGGCGGGCGGTGGACGTGTGCGCGGCTTACCTGCGGCAGGCGGGGCGGCGGGCGGCGTAAGACGATTGCAGGAGCCGGATGTGTGAGCGTCCGGGTTCCTGTGCCCGGCAGGCGAAACCCGGATGCTCACGCATCCGGCTCTTGACGACGCACCCACCGCCGCACCGCCACCACCCCGACGCCGATCGCGGCCAACGCGACCGTCGCCGGCTCCGGCACGTCCGGCGGCGGATCGAGCGGCAGCGGCGGGTCGGCCGACGACGGGTCGAGGGGGTCTTCGGCCAGGATGGGACTCGGCTGCGAGCCGGGCCGTTCGATTCCGGGGGCCATCACCGTCGGCCGGAGCGGCATGCCGTCGCCCGGGTAGCCGGGGAAGTAGAAGGCCGTCGCCGGCGCGGCGGACAGGCCGACGATGGCTACCAAACCGAACACGCGCCATTTCGTTTTGAGCATCTCGTGCCCTCCCTCTTTACCAGGCACCCCGACTCTATCCCAAGTCTCCCGGACCGCGTCAAGCCGAACGGCGCGGCCGGGGTAAGCCTGGTAAGGACGACGGGTGATACCGGTCCGCCGGGTCACAAATTCTGTGCGGGTCGGCCGGTGCGAACGCCGAAGGAATACGGCGGCCGGCCGCGATCGGCTCCAGGAGGCGGGACATTGCATCTGCGTAGAACTCATCGCCGCTGGGCCGCCCTGGCCGTCGCCCTGACGGCCGCGACCTCGCCCGCCGCCGACCCGCCGGGCGAGCCGCCGGCCCTGCTGCCGTGGAAGCCGGCCCCGGCCGAGGCGTCGGCGTGGACGCCGGCCGTCCCGCCGCCGCCCGCCCCGGTCGTCCCGCCGAGCGTCCCGGCACCGCTGCCGGTCAAGGTGGCGGCCGTCCCGCCGGTGCCGCTCATCCGGCCGACCAAGCCCGTGCCGCCGGCGAAGACGGCCCCGCTGCCGCTGCCGCTGCCGCGGTCGGTCCCGGCCGCGCCCGCTAATCCGGCCCCCGCGCCGGTGACGCCCCCCGTGCCGGCGGCGGCCGTGTGGGGCGGCGGGCAGATGCCGGCGGGGGCGGCCGCCGGGTGCGACCCGGCCCCGGTCCCCGTCCCGGTCAAGCACGGCGTGTACGGGTCGCCGAACCTGACCATCTCCCGCGACTATCGCTTCCTCGACCTGTTCGGGGCCGGCCTGTGGGGGGACGACGCGGTCGTCGTCGGCCCGGCGGCCGACGACGGCCGGCCGTCGGCCGACCGCAGCTTCCTCGAAGTCGACTACCTGTTGGGGTGGGTCAACGCCGGCCGGGTGCCGGTCCTGGCCACGGCGGCGGGGCCGAACAGCTCGAGCATGGGGTTCCTCGGTCAGCCCGGCACGCGGGCGCTGCTCGGCCCGGGGGGGTTCGGCGGCAGTTCCCGGAGCGGGTTCCGCGCCCGGGCCGGGACGTGGCTCGACGGCGGCCCCGGCGTCGACGGCAGCGTGTTCTTCTACGGCACCCAGACGACCCGGGCGGCGTTCGACTCGGCCCGGTACCCGACCCTCGCCCGGCCGTTCTTCGCCCCGAACTCGGGTCAGGAGTTCGCCGAGGTCGTCGCCCGTCCGGGGCTGGCGGCCGGCCGCCTCGAAGTCGAGCAGACGAGCTTCCTGTGGGGGGCCGATGTCAACGCCCGGTGCTGTCTCGAGAATTGCTGCGACGCCCGCAGCGAGCTGTTCGCCGGCTACCGGCACGTCAACCTGACCGAACGCCTGACGCTCACCGAGTTCATCACCAGCGGCCCGGCCGCCGCGGAACCGGAGGGAACGCGGATCGTCGTCCGGGACTCGTTCAAGACGCAGAACCAGTTCCACGGCGGCCAGGTCGGGTACGCCTTCGGCCGGCGGTCCGGCCGGTTCGAGTGGGACGGCCGGGCGTCGCTGGCCCTGGGCGTCACCCACCAGGAAGTCGGCATCACCGGCACCCAGGCGGTCGCCCGGCCGGACGCGGAGCCGCAACTGTTCCGCGGCGGGCTGCTGGCCGCCGGGCCGAACCTCGGCACGTTCGACCGGACCCGGTTCAGCGTCGTCCCGGAACTCGCCCTCGGCGTCGGCTACCGGGTGACGCCGGGGGTCAAACTGTCGGTCGGGTACAACTTCCTGTACTGGTCGAACGTGCTCCGGCCCGGCGACCAGATCGACCGGGTGGTCGACCTGAGTTTCGTCCCGAACGGCCCGCCGGCGACGCGCACCACCAACCGGCCGCTGCCGACGTTCAAGTCGAGCGACCTGAGCGTCCATGCGATCCAATTCGGAGTGGAGGCGCGGTGGTAGGGGCCGACCTAAGTAAAGCCCACCGATGATCATCGGTCGGTTTTCCGCCCACGACTCGCCGTCGAACCTGCTACCATAGCAGCATCGCGCAAGTTCCCGGGCGAAGGTCGTTGACTGGGTACGCCGGGCGGACACTCCCGGCGACCCCCTGAGGCTCCACCTATGCGTTCTCGGCTCACATACTGGCTCCGGCGATCCGCCGGGACCTTAACACTCGGGGCACTCGGGGTGGCGCTGGCCGCCGCCCCGACCGTCTCCGCCCAGCCGCCGGGGGGGGGCATCCCCGCCCCGTTCGGCCCAGCCCCCGGCCAACCGTACAACCCGATGCCGCCGCAGGGCCAATTCCAGGGCCGACCCCAAGGTCTGCCGCCGGGCCAATTCCAGGGACAGCCCCAAGGTCAGCCCCAGGGCCAGCCGGACGGGGCCGAGGTGCTGGCCCGCGGGCCGGTCCACGAGGCGTTCGCGGCCACGGCCGAGTTCCCGACCGCCGGCCCGCTGGTGCAGAAGCAGCCGCCGGCCCCGGTCGAGGAACTGCCCCCGGACCAGAAGCCCGAAGGCGACAACGTCCAGTGGATCGGCGGGTACTGGCACTACGACGACGAGCGGGCGGACTTCGTCTGGATCAGCGGGTTCTGGCGGGTGCCGCCCCCCGGCCGGGTCTGGCTGCCCGGGTCGTGGCGGCAGGCGAACGGCGGCTCTCAGTGGGTCAATGGCTTCTGGCAGGCCCCGCAGCCCGAACACACGAACATCGTATACCTGCCGCCGCCGCCGACGCCGCTCGAGATCGGGCCGGCCGTGCCGCAGCCGACCCACACCAGCCTGTACGTGCCGGGGTCGTGGGTCTACCGCGAGCGGTACGTGTGGCGGCCGGGGTTCTGGATCGAACATCGGCCGAACTGGATTTGGATCCCGGACCACTTCCGGTGGACGCCGGGCGGGTACGTGTTCATCCCGGGGTACTGGGACTACCCGATCGCCGACCGCGGCATCCTGTTCGCCCCGGTCGCCCTGCCGCCGGCCGTCTACGCCCAGGCGAACTACGTCTACACGCCGGCGTATGCCGTGTCGCAGCAGTGCATGGTGAGCGCGCTGTTCGTCCGGCAGGGGCAGGGGTCGTACTACTTCGGCGACTACTTCGAGCCGCGGTACGCCCAGGCCGGGTACAGCGCCTGGTGCGGGACCCGGACGGAGACCAGCTTCGCCATCTCGATCGGGTTCGGCCGGCAGCGGCGCTACGACCCACTCTGGAGCCACTACCAGGTGGCGTACCAGGAGACGCCGACGTGGACGGCCCAGGTGAACGAGGTGTACGCCGGCCGGTACCGGGGCGACATCCCGCGGCCCGGGCGGACGCTCGTTCAGCAGGCGGAGGTCATTAACAACGTCACGCATGTGACGAACGTCGTCAACAACAACACGACGGTCATCAACCGGCCGGTGACGAACACCACTGTCATCAACAACACCAACGTTAACGTGAACAACACGCTGGCGATGGTCCAGCCGCTCGCGGCGATCAGCCAGACGAATCCGCAGGTGGCCCTCCGGGCGGTGGCCCGCGAGGAGCGGGTCAAGGAGCAGCAGCTCGTCCGGGAGACGCGGGCGGTCGGGGTCCAGCGGCAGAAGGTGGAAACGGCGATGGCCGAGCGGCAGACGCGGCCGATGGCCGCGGCCGACAAGCCGCAGCAGGTTCGCATCGACGTGCCGCGGCAACTCGTCGCCCGCGCCCAAGCCCCGCTCGCCGCGGCCCAGGCTCCCCCCCCGCCGGCCGCCCCGGCCCGGCCGGCGGCGAACCCGGCGACGATTGCCCCGAACCAGCCGGGCAGCCCGGCCGTGGCGGCCACGCCGAAGCCGGACAAGCCGGTCCCGGCCGCCGTCCCGGTCAAAGTGGCCCCGGCCCCGGTATTCATCAACCCGACGGCGGCCAAGCCGGCCCCGGCCCCGCTCAACGCGGCCGCCCCCCCGGCCCCGACGCCGCCGGCTAACCCGAAGCCGGACCGGCCGAACCGGCCGATGCCGCCGGCTACGACAACAGTCCCGGCGAACCCGGCCCCCGCCCCGACGAATCCGGCCCCGGCGAACCCCAAGAAGGACCGGCCCGTTCGTCCGGCCGAGACAGGCAGGCCGCCCGTTCCGACACCCCCGGCCCCGACGACCGTGCCGCCGGCGAACCCAGCCCCGATGCCGCCGGCGACGACAGTCCCGGCGAACCCGGCCCCCGCCCCGGCGAACCCGACGCCGGCGAACCCCAAGAAGGACCGGCCCGTTCGCCCAGCCGAGACGGTCACGCCCCCGCCCCCGGCCCCGACGACCGTGCCGCCGGCGATGCCGAAGGGGCCGGCCGTCCCGGCCCAGCCGCCGGTGCCGCCGCCGGCCCCGGCCGTCCCGCCCGCCACCCCGGCCCAGCCGCAAGTGCCCCCGTTCCCGATGACGACGTCGCCGCCGGTCCCGGCCCCGGTCCAGCCGCGGGTGCCGGGTCAGCCCCGCGTGCCGACGCAGCCGCCGCAAGCCGGCCCGGTCGTGCCGACCCCGGCTAACCCGGTCACCCCGGCTCCGGTTCCTCCGACGGGACCGGCGACTGGTCCGGTGGTCCGGCCGCCGGCCCCGCCCGTCCCGCAGCCGCAGCCGACGCCGGCCCCGGTGGCCCCGCCCGCCGTCCCGAAGGTTTCGCGGCCGCTGCCGACGCCCGTCGTGCAGCCGGGGGCACCGCCGGCCCCGCAGCCGATGCCGGCTCCCATGCCGCAGCCGCCGATGCCGGCTCCCATGCCGCCACCGCAGCCCCAGCCGCAGCAGCCCCAGCCGCCGAGGGTCGGGGTTCCGCCGGCCCCACCCGCTCGGCCCGTGACGCCGATGCCGCCGCCGGCCAATCCGGCCCCGCTCCCGGCTCAGCCCCGGCCGGCCGCCCCGATGCCCCCGCCGGCCCCGCCCGCGATTCCGCCGGCGGGACAGGTCGTCCCGGCCGCGGCCCCCGGCGGTAACCGGACCCCGCCGGCCCCGAAGCCGAAGGACAAGGATAAAGAGAAGGACAAGGAGAAGCTGCCGGGGAGGGCGTAAGCGCTTGAAGTAAAAGTGCCCCGAAGGCCCACCGATGTTCATCGGTGGGCTTTTCTGTTTAGCCCCCTCAGTCCGCCACCCGCCGCGTCACCCCGGCGTAGGCGTCGATCCGCCGGTCGCGGAAGAACGGCCAGTTCCGCCGGGTGTCTTCCATCAGCTTCCGGTCGCACGTCACCACCACTAATTCGTCCTTGTCTGATGCGGCCGTGTGCAGCATTCGGCCGAACGGGTCGGCCACGAACGACCGGCCCCAGAACTCCAGCCCGCCCTCGGGGTCGGCGTCCGGCGGCGGCTCGTACCCGACCCGGTTGGCCGCCCCGACGTACACCCCGTTGGCAATCGCGTGGCCGCGCATACTCGTTTCCCAGGCGGAGTGCTGGGCCTCGCCGTACTCGGCCTTCTCACGCGGGTGCCAGCCGATGGCCGTCGGGTAGAAGATGACCTCCGCGCCCATCAGCGCCGTCAGCCGGGCGGCCTCGGGGTACCACTGGTCCCAGCAGACCAGCGTCCCGACCTTGGCGTACTTGGTGGCGAACACCTTCCAACCGAGGTCGCCGGGGGTGAAGTAATACTTCTCGAAGTAGAGCGGGTCGTCCGGGATGTGCATCTTCCGGTACAGCCCGAGGAGGGTGCCGTCGGCGTCGTACACGGTAGCCGTGTTGTGGTAGACGCCCGGCATCCGCTTCTCGAAGATCGACCCGACGACGACGACCCCGCTCGCCTTGGCCGCGGCGGCGAGGCGGTCCGACGACGGGCCGGGAATCGGCTCGGCCAGGTCGAACGTCGCCGCGTCTTCCTTCTGGCAGAAGTACGGGCCGAGGAACAGTTCCGGCAGGCAGACGATCTGCGCCCCGCGTTTGGCCGCCTCCCGGATCGCCCGTTCGGCCGTGTCAAGGTTCGGGCCGGGGGTCTTGGCGCAGGCCATCTGCACCAGGGCGATGGCGAACGTGTCGGGCATACTTGTCGGCTCCGGCCGGGGCGGGTGGTTGCAAGTCGGCGGGCGGGCATCTACTCTGGCGGATACCTCCCCCGGCCGTCGTTGTAGCGACGGCCGTCCGCACCGGGTTCCCGCATGTCCACCCCGACCCCGAATATTACCAGTGTCCTCAAGGAAGCGCGGGTCTTCCCCCCGCCGGCGGCGTTCGCGGCCGCGGCCCACGTGCCGTCCGAGGCCGAGGCCGACCGGCTGCGGCAGTGGGCCGCGGCCGACCCGGACGCCTTCTGGGCCGAGATGGCCAAGTCGCTCGACTGGGCGTCGCCCTGGTCGCAGGTGTGCGACTGGTCCGGTGCCCCGCACGCCAAGTGGTTCGTCGGCGGCACGCTCAACGTGAGTGCGAACTGCATCGATCGGCACCTCGCCGGCGGCCGCGGGAACAAGCCGGCCATCCACTTCGAGGGCGAACCCGGCGACTCGCGGACGCTGACGTACCAGCAGCTCCACGACGAGGTCTGCCGGTTCGCCAACGGGCTGAAGTCGCTCGGCATCCGCAAAGGGGACCGGGTCACTATCTACCTGCCGAACGTGCCCGAGGCCGCGGTGGCCATGCTGGCCTGCGCCCGGATCGGGGCCATCCACTCGGTCGTCTTCGGCGGGTTCAGTGCCGATGCCGTGGCCGACCGAAACAACGACGCCAGGTCGAAGCTCGTCATCACCGCCGACGGCGGCTGGCGGCGCGGCAAGGTCGTTCCTCTCAAGGCCAACGTCGACGAGGCGTTGCTGAAGTCGCCGACGGTCGAGAAGTGTATCGTGCTGGACCGCTGCCACACCGGCTGCACGATGACGGCCGGCCGGGACATCTGGTGGCAGGATGTCGTCGCCGGCCAATCCGCCGACTGCCCGGCCGAGGCGTTCGATAGCGAGACGCCGCTGTTCGTCCTGTACACGTCGGGCAGCACCGGCAAGCCGAAGGGCGTCCTGCACACGAGCGCGGGCTTCCTGCTCGGGGTGTCGCTGACGCACAAGTGGGTGTTTGACATCCGCGACGATGATGTGTATTGGTGTACGGCCGACGTGGGGTGGGTCACCGGCCACAGTTACATTGTGTACGGCCCGCTCTGTAACGGCGCGACCATCGTGATGTACGAGGGGGCACCCAACCAGCCGCAGGAGGACCGGTTCTGGAAGGTCGTCGAGAAGTACCGCGTCAGCGTCTTCTACACGGCCCCGACGGCCGTCCGGGCGTTCATGAAGTGGGGTGACAGGTGGCCGGCCGGGTGCGACCTGTCGTCGCTGCGATTGTTAGGCAGCGTCGGCGAGCCGATCAACCCGGAGGCGTGGATGTGGTACCACGAACACGTTGGCCGGGGCCGCTGCCCGATCGTCGATACGTGGTGGCAGACCGAGACCGGGGCCATCATGATCGCCCCGTTCCCGGGGGCGACGCCGACCAAGCCGGGGAGTGCCACCAAGCCGTTGCCGGGGGTGGCGGCCGAGGTCGTCGACAAACTCGGGAACCCGGTCGGGGCCGGCGAAGGCGGCTTGCTGGTGATCCGGCGGCCGTGGCCGAGCATGATGCGGACCATCTACGGCGACGACGCCCGCTACCAGTCGACGTACTGGAGCCAGATTCCGGGGGCGTACTTCACGGCCGACGGTGCCCGCCGCGACGCCGACGGGTATTTCTGGGTCATGGGCCGGGTCGACGACGTGCTGAACGTGTCCGGCCACCGTCTCAGCACGATGGAAGTCGAGAGCGCGCTGGTGAACCACCCGCAGGTGGCCGAGGCGGCCGTCGTCGGCAAGCCGGACGATCTGCGCGGCGAGGCGATCGTCTGCTTCGTCACGTTGAAGCAAGGGGTCGAGCCGACCGACGAGTTGAAGATCAAGCTGAAGCAGCACGTCGTCAAGGAGATCGGGGCGCTGGCGCGGCCGGACGACATCAAGTTCGCCGACACGCTCCCCAAGACCCGGTCGGGCAAGATCATGCGGCGGCTGTTGCGGGACATCGCGGCCGGCAAGGTGAGCACCGGCGACACGACGACGCTCGAGGACTACGGCGTGCTGGCCAAGTTGCGGCAGGAGGAAGAGTAGCGGTGCCTGCCGACGACCGGCGGCGGGCCTTCAGGCCCGCCGCCGGCGGACCAGCCGGACCGCCCCGAGGAGGCCGGCCGCGGCCAGCAGCACGCCGGCCGGCTCCGGGACGGGAACCAGCTTGATGATGCCGCTGCCAGTAAAGTACTCATCGAAGGTGAACATCGCGCCACTGCCGGAGGCTCCGTACGTCCCCGCCATCGTCTGGGCCGTACCGCCGAGGACCAGGCCGCCGACGGTCTCGTTGATGCCGGCCTCGAGGATAGCGAAGTTTTGGTCGGCGACGCCTGCCGTCCCCCCACCGGCCAGTGTCAACGTGGCTGTGTCGGCGATGGCGTTGGTCGCCCCGGCCTGGATCGTCACCCGGGCCACCGATGCCGACGAGAGCGCGTTGTTGACCGTGACATTGCCAGTACCGAAGGCCGTGGTCGATGCCCCGCCGGCGACGAAATTGCCGCCGCTGACAAGGGTGCCGCCCGTGTAACTGTTCGTCCCGGTCAGGACGTATTGACCGATGTTGCTGTCGCTCCCGGGGGCCGTCAGCGTTAGCCGGCCGGGGCCGGAGACGGTGTTGGAGAACGTCAGCGACCCCGTCGTCGTCCCGTTCGTCGTCGCCGTCTGGACGTGGAGCAGGGTGTCCGACTGGAGGACAACCGTATTGGTGATCGTCACCACCCGACCACTGTCGTTGCGGATCGCCCCGGCGAACATCGCGAACGGGCCGGTGGTCGCGCCGGTGCCGTTCAGGTTCAGCGGGCCGCCACCGAACGTGAACGTCCCGTCCGTGATCAGGGTGAGCTGGCCGCCGTTGATGGTGAAACTCGAGGTGGCGGTCGGGGCCGCCGTCAGCGAAATCCGCATCCGACCGCCGGACAGGACCGTGGCCCCGGTGTACGTCTTGGCCGTCGAGCCGAAGGTCGCCAGGCCGGCCCCCGCCTTGGTGAACCCGCCGACACCGGTGATGGTGCCCGTCAGGTTGAGAGCCCCGGCCGCGGACGACGCCGTGATGTTGTCGACGGTCGCCAGGAGTGAATCATTCAGAGTGATCGGGGCCGAGATAGTGTTATTGCCCGTGGCCCCCGCGATGCTCGTCACGGTGATGGTCGCCGGCCCGACCCCGGTCTCGTCGAAGATCAGGGAGCCGCCGGTGCCGGCCGTGATCGTGTTGGTGAACGTATTCGCCGCGTCGTTGTTGAACGTGATCGACCCGACCGTCTTGGAACCGTCGAGGGTGACCGTCCGGTTCCCGGTCTGGGCCGGGTTCTGGGCGGTGGCGGCGCTGTTGAACGTGGCGCTCGCGCCCGTGGCGTTCGGCACGACGGCCGGGTTCCAGTTCGCGGCCACGTTCCAGGAGGCCGTCCCAGTCGCCGGCTGGAACGTCTGCGCCCCGGCCGGCCTAGCAGCCCACGCGAGGAGTAGGCCGACGCCGAGGGCAGAGGCGAGCAATGGCCGCATGGGGAGTGACTCGGGAGGACGTGCGAGAAACGCGATCCGGCACCACCCGGGAGAGATTGGTCCGGGCCTAACTTATTTCGGCGAGTTGGAGGAAGCAAGGAGTGTCGAGCCGTTACCTAGATTTCCCGGTCGGTATAAACGGACTGCGGACGGACTTTCCACCCCAGGCGTTGCTTTAGGCCTTCGCCGCCCCATGACCCCGCAACGCCTTGTTGGCCAGGTGAGCGGCCGCCGCCGCGGCCAGGCCGGCGCGAATGGGGGCGGTCGGCTCCCGCCGGCTTCGCACGCAGTCGATCCAGTTTTGGAGGTGCAGTCGTTCGCCGTCCGGCTTGTCGTAGAAGTCGAGGCCCGGCGGGCCGGTGCCGACGATGTCGCTGACCGCCGCCGCCTTCTTCCCCCGCTCGGGCGTGACTTCCAGGCGGCCGCGGTCGAGGTACAGCGAGGCGTCGGTGCCCAGGACGGCCAGGTGGGCACCCCGGCGGGCGTTCGAGAACGTCCCCTCGAAGTGCATCTGGATGCCGCCGGGGTAGGTCAACATCGTCTGCACCGTGTCCGGCGTCTCCCACACCCCGGCGGCCGACAGGTGGGTGCCGACGCTGACGGCCGTTTCGGGCTTGTCGACGCCGACGAGCCAGTGGGCCACGTCGACCCAGTGGACCATCAGGTCGGTAAAGAGCCCCCCGCCGAAGTCCCAGAACCATCGCCAGTTGCGGAACCGGTACTCGTCGAACACCTGCTTGGGCGCGGCCCCGAGGAACTTCGCCCAGTCGACCGACTTGGGATCGACCCCGAGGGGATACCGGCGGACGCGGTCGGAGTTCCGGTTCCAACTCATCTGCACCTTGACGACCTTGCCGAGCGCCCCGGCCTGGACTAATTCCCGCGCCTTGGCGATGTGCGGCATCGACCGCTGCTGCATCCCGACCTGGACGATGCGTTTGGCCGCCGCGTGGGCCGCGAGCAGGGCGTCGGCCTCGGCCGTGTCGTGGGTCAGCGGCTTCTCGACGTACACGTCCTTGCCAGCCTTCAGCGCCGCGATGGTGACCGGGACGTGCTGGTGGTCGGGGGTGCCGATCAGGACCGCGTCGATGTTTTTGTCGGCCAGGAGGTCGGCGTAGTCCTTGGCGGACTTGGCCCCCGCGGCGGCGAGCGGGGCGGCCTCCTTCAGCGCCGCGTCCCACACGTCGCAGAGGGCGGTGATGCGGACGCCGTCGATGCCGGCGAGCGACTTCATCAGGTGCCGCGCCCGGCCGCCGGTGCCGATGACGCCGACGCGGACGGCCTCGTTGGCGGCGAACGCGGTGGCGACGCTGCCGGGGATCG
>JAABUN010007916.1_pt1 | contig 11177 bp, 8 predicted proteins | sample 5559311 | NCBI WGS metagenome assembly JAABUN01 (sample SAMN10711877, study PRJNA513370) | rock metagenome | isolation source: Antarctica rocks | place: Antarctica: Victoria Land, Siegfried Peak sud | reverse complement strand
GCCGGTCGCACTCAGGTTGACGTCCGCCGGCCGCATCATGGCGGCCACCCGACTGCGCTCGAGGACCCGGTAGACAGTGGAGCGGCCGACGCCGAACAGGTCGGCGAGCTCTGCGCTGCTGTGCTCGCCGGCGCCGATGACGTGACCAGGTGAGCCTGCTGCCGCGGGTTGAGCTTCGGCTTGCGGCCGCGCAAGTCGCCCTTGGCCCTGGCCACCTTCATCCCTCCCGGGTCCGCAGCCGGATCAAGTCCGACTCGATTATGTGGACAACGCACGATCCGCAAGTACCCTTCGCCGCTGGGCCGCAAGCCTGCCCGACAGTCCGTCACTCATAGCCGATATGCACCGGTGTTGGGACGCCGGTGACATTCTGAGCAACATGGGCATGTTCTTCGGTCAAGTCCGCTGAGGTGGTGTACGAGGTCTGATCCTTCGACGTTGTCGTTCAGGCCGTGATGGCCTGCAGGGTCAGTTCGTCGTTCACCTCCTCAGCGGTGATGTCGACGGCCTGTGCCCGGGCGAGGACGTCGAGTCCGAGGTAGCGGCGCCCTTCGGCCCATTCGTCGTGCTGTTCGGCCAGGACTGCGCCGACGAGTCGGATGATCGAGCTGCGGTCGGGGAAGATGCCGACGACGTCGGTGCGACGGCGGATCTCGCGGTTGAGGCGTTCGTTGGGGTTGTTGGACCAGATCTGGCGCCAGATCTCCTTGGGGAACGCGGTGAACGCGAGGGTATCGGCGCGGGCTTCCTCGAGGTGCTCGGCGACGGCGGGGAGCTTCTCGGTCAGGGCGTCGACGACGCGGTCGAACTGGGCGTGCACGGCGTCAGCGTCGGGCTGGTCGTAGATCGAGTGCAGCAGCGCTTTGACCCATGGCCACGAGCTCTTCGGGGTCACCGACATGAGGTTGACTGCGTAGTGCGTCCTGCAGCGTTGCCACGCAGCTCCTGCCAGCGTCGCGGTGATGGCGGCGACGAGCCCGGCATGGGCATCAGAGGTGACGAGCTTGACGCCACCCAGGCCGCGGGCGACCAGGTCGCGGAAGAAGGCCAGCCAGCCGGCGCCGTCCTCGCTGGTGGTGATGTGAAGGCCGAGGATCTCGCGGTGGCCGTCGGCGTTGACGCCAGTGGCGACCAGGGCGTGGACGCCGACGACCCGGCCGCCCTCGCGGACCTTGAGCACCAGTGCGTCGGCCGCGACGAACGTGAACGGCCCGGCATCATCGAGCCGGCGGGTGCGGAACTCCTCCACGTGGGCGTCGAGCTCCTTGGCCATCTCGCTGACCTGGCTCTTGGAGAGCGTGGTGATGCCGAGAGACTGGACCAGCTTGTCCATCCGTCGGGTGCTCACGCCGAGCAGGTAGCAGGTCGCCACCACCGAGGTCAGCGCACGCTCGGCCCGCTTGCGGCGCTCCAGCAGCCACTCGGGGAAGTACGTCTCCTGCCGCAGCTTCGGGATAGCCAGCTCCAGTGTGCCGGCGCGGGTGTCGAACTCCCGGGGCCGATAGCCGTTGCGCCGGTTCGTCCGGTCTGGGCTCGTGGCGCCGTAGGCGGCGCCGCAGACCGCATCGGCCTCGGCCGACATCAGCGTGTTGATGAAGGTGATCAACAGCTCGCGCAGCAGATCAGGCGACGCCTGGGCCAGCTGTTCCTCGAGCAGACGGACGGGGTCGATACTGGGCTTGACGGTCATCGTGGTGTCCTTCTTCGAGTCGGTTGTGAGAGATCACTCGAAGGATCACCCGATGGCCGTCATCTACTTGCGCAGCGACACGCTCACCGGGATCCGTACACCACTCTGCCGGACGCAACTTGTTCTTCAGGAAGTTGCGGCTAATGGGACCGCACCGGCCGGATCTTGTGGTGAGGTCGGTGTCCGAGCCGCTGGTGGGTCGAGCACTGTTGTCGGCAGGCCCGAGAGTTGAGGTCTAGCTCTAGTGTCGTGTGAACGAGGTTCTTGGACCGGGCTTGCAGTGGTCGAGTAGTTGATCGGCGGCCTTGGTCCAGACGAACGGGTGGCAACGGTCGTTCCAGCCGTCGATGAAGGCTCCGATGGCGGCGATGAGGTCCTTGACGCTGGTGAAGGTGCCGCGGCGGATGGCCTGCCGAGTGATGATCCCGAAGAAGATCTCGACCATGTTCAGCCAGGATCCGCTGGTCGGCGTGAAGTGCAGCGTCACCCGGGGATTCTTGGCCAGCCAGGCCACCACGGCCGGATGCTTGTGGGTGGCGTAGTTGTCCACGACCAGGTGCAGGTCGCGGCGCGGGTAGGCCTTGGCGACCTGCTTGAGAAAGGCGAGGAACTCCTGGTGGCGATCCCGCGGGAAGCAGGCGTCGGTGACCTTGCCGGTCGCGATCTCGAGGGCGGCGAACAGCGTGGTGGTGCCGTGCCGGACGTAGTCGTGGGTGGCCTTCTCCGGCAGTCCCGGCCGCAGCGGCAGGATCGGCGCGGTCCGGTCCAGGGCCTGGACCTGGGACTTCTCGTCCACGCAGAGCACCACGGCCTTGTCCGGCGGGTTGAGGTAGAGCCCCACGACGTCGCGGACCTTGGCCTCGAGCTCTGGGTCGGTGGAGAACTTGAACGTCTGCTGACGCCACGGCTGCAGGCCGTACTCCCGCCAGACCTCGGCGACCTTGACGTTGGACAGGCCGAGCTCGGTGGCCAGCAGCCGAGATGACCAGTGGGTCACGCCGAGCCGCTCCGGCGGCCGCTCCAGGGTGCGCAGCACGATCTCGACGTCGTCGGTCCAGCGCGGCCGGCCCGATTTCGGCCGGTCCTCGAGCCCGCCAACCCCCTCGTCGCGGTAGCGGTGCTTCCAGGTGATCACGGTCTGCTTGCTCGTCCCGACCCGGTGCGCGATCTCTCCGGTGGTCACCCCATCGGCGGCGAGCAACATGATCCGCGCCCGCTGCGCGTGGCCGAATCGGATCGAGGGCGAGCGCAGCCATCCCTGCAGTACTTCACGGTCGCGCGGCGGAACCTCCACGGCCATAGTCAACGACATGACCAATGATCCCAGAATTCTGGACAACGTTCAAGGTAACTCGCTCACGCGACACTAGATCGTGCCGCCCGCCAGCAGCCGGGAAGGTCGGACGACTGGTGGGATGGCGTGCCGGCGAGCACTGATCCATTAGCGCGACGCGGTCTTCCCGGAGGCTCGACGGTGACCGGTCGAGGCGAAGGAGCGTGCTGCGGTGTTGTTCGTCGGCGACGACTGGGCGGAGGCCCATCACGACATCGAGATCCAAGATGAGGCGGGCCGCCGGCTGACGCGGCGCCGGCTGCCGGAGGGCATGGCCGGCATCGCGACGCTGCACCAGCTGATCGGAGAGCACACCGACGAGGACGACGACCCGGCTTCGGTGGTGATCGGGATCGAGACCGACCGCGGGCCCTGGGTGCAGGCGCTGCTCGCGGCGGGCTATGAGGTCTATGCGATCAACCCGCTGTCGGTCGCCCGCTACCGCGAGCGGCACACCACCTCGGGGGCCAAGAGCGACCCGGGCGACGCCAAGGTGCTCGCGGATCTGGTGCGCACCGATCGCCAGCACCACCGGCCGATCGCCGGCGACACCGAACTCGCCGAGGCGGTCAAGGTGCTCGCCCGGGCGCACCAGGCGCTGTGCTGGCTGCGCGGCCGCCAGGCCAACCTGCTCCGCTCCACGCTGCGCGAGTTCTACCCCGGAGCGCTGGAGGCGTTCGAGGAGCTCGCCCACCCCGACGCGCTCGCCGTGCTGGCGTTGGCGCCGACCCCGGCGGGCGGCCGGACGCTGTCCGGCTCGAAGATCGCCGCGGCGCTGCGCCGGGCCGGGCGGCAGCGCAACGTGGAGCTGCGGGCGGAGCAGATCCAGACCGCGCTGCGGGCCCCGCAGCTGCAGCAGCCGCCGCTGGTCGCGGACGCCTTCGGCGCCGCCGCCGCCTCCTACGTCGCGGTCCTGGCCGCCTCGGTGTCGCAGGCCCGAGCCCTCGAGGGGCAGCTGGAGGCGTCTTTTGGCCGGCACCCGGCCGCTGAGATCCTGTTGAGCCAGCCCGGCCTCGGCACGGTCCTCGGCGCCCGGGTCCTCGCCGAGTTCGGGGACGACCCGCATCGCTACGCCAGCCCGAAGGCGCGCAAGAACTACGCCGGCACCGCACCGATCACGAAGGCCTCCGGCACCCGCCGGGTCGTCCTCGCCCGGGTCGCGACGAACAAGCGGCTGCGCGACGCACTGCACCTGCAGGCCTTCGCCGCGATGTCGGTCTCACCCGGCGCCCGCGCCTACTACGACCAACGCCGCGCCGCCGGCGCGACGCACCATCAGGCGCTGCGCGCCGTTAGCTGTTAGCGTTAGCAACCGGCTCGTCGGCGTCCTGCACGGCTGCCTCTGTCACGGCACCAACTACGACGAGGCGACCGCCTGGCCCACTCGGCAACCCCAACACCGGCTCGTCGCTTGACAGCTTGGAGCCGTGGGATGTCTAGAGCCCGGCGAAGCTGTGCGCGCCGATCTGGCCGCCAATCTGTATCGCGGTGCGCGGTCGGTCGGTGGTCGCTTGGCCATAACCGACCGAGCGGTGATCTTCGAGCCGAACTGGCTCGACTTCGTCACCTTGGCTCGTGGTAGACGAGTCGGTCTCGCCGACATTGTGAGGGCGGAGGTCTTGCCAGCGGAACGCTCGGTCAGTCCTCACAAAGCGCGAACGAGGGTGAGGATCGAGGTCATGAACGGCGAGCCGATGCTCGTTGCAGTCGGCGATGCCGATGCGCTTGTCCAATCGCTGAGCTAGGCAAGGCCAGACACCCGCGCATGCCGGCGGACACCGCGTTATGGGCACCGTCTCCTTCACCGTTGGAAGGCTGGCGCCCTCGGGACGTTGGTCGGTTCAGGATGGCTGCTTATCGGATGGGCGAGAAGTCTCAGGTGAGGTGTCTCGGGGAGTGCCACGGGTCTTACCCAGGTCGGACAGGAGCTGTTCGAGACGGCGTTGAGTCCCGCGGTGGCGCTCGGCCTCGTGGTCCCAGCCGCGAGTCACCGCAGTGGCCGAGTTCGAGTTCGGTCTTGAGGAAGTTGGTCTGTAGCCAGGACACCGCTTCGGGGTCGAGGCGGTGTTCGCGCAGCGCGTCAGCGGCCGGGCCGGCGAGGATGACGTCGGGTCCCAGGTGTCGGTCGAGGGCGTCTTGGTACTGCTGTTTGACGGTGGGGTCGGACAGGCTGGCGTAGATGATCGACATGTTCGGGGTGCGATGCCCGAGCACGGCCATGATCGTCTGGATGCGGGCTCCGCCTTCGGCGAGTTGAGTGCCGATGGTGTGCCGGAACCGGTGCGCGGTGATCGTCGCCTTGCCGGCCGAGTCGACCAGGCCGGCGCCCGCGCAGGCTTCGGCGAGGGCCATGTCGAACAGCAGCGACTTGGACAGCAGCTTGCCACGCACCACGAAGACGTGATGCACCTCGCGGCCCGCGCTGGGGTCGTAGCGTGGGCGCCCGCGCTGCTGGCGGGCCAGGTCGATCAGCGGCTGCAGCGCGTCCGCGGCCTGTCGGTGCAGCGGGATGCTGCGTTCGGCGTATCCCTTGCCGACCGGGATCCGCAGCCGCGAGTGGCCATCAGGGTAGGTGTCGAGGCAATCGACGGCGAGGCGGCGGATCTCGTCGCGGCGGGCGCCGCTCCATCGCGCCACGATCAGCGCCGCCCGCTGGTAGGGGTTGGCCAGCTGATCCACCGCTGTCATGAGCGCGGCGAGCTCGTGGTCAGGAATGAACCGGGGCAGCGGTTTGGTGATCTTCGGGATGTCGGCTCGGGTGAACAGGACCCGCGCCGGGACGTCGTCCCAGCTCCAAGCGGCGGTCTCGGTCACGAAGCGGGTGATCAGCGTGACGACGGATCGCCAGAAGCTGACGCTCAACTGCGCGCCGGTCTGCTGGTTGGTCTGGGTGCCGAGCCAGCGCAGGAACTCTTCGGCGTGTTCGCGGTGCAGGTCGCCGAGGCTGGTCATCTCCGGATGGGCCTGAGCCATCCAGGTCACCAGCCGGCGCAGCGCGTCGCGGACGTGGCGCACGACGGTCTGCGGCCGGTCGAGGTTGGCGTCCAGGTGCAGCCGTAGGTAGCGCTCGATGGCTGCGCGGATCTTCGGAGGCGCCTCGAGCGGGGCGAGCTGGTCGACCCAGGTCCCGGCGCTGACGCGTCCGGTGGGTGGTCGGTCAAGCTGGCCAAGGTCGAACAGCAGCACGTGCACTGCATGCAAGCGAGCGATCGCTGAATGCAGGTAACCGTCGGCCGTCACCGCTGACGGCCGCTCGACTGGTGCTCGGGAGTAGAACTCTCGCACCGGATCGAGACGCAGGCGGGCGGTGAATGCGTCGATCGCCGTGCGGAGCTCGTCCAGGTCGTCCACGCCCAGCGAGCTCAGGTCCGGATCGCCGCGGTGCAGCAGCATCCGTCCGAGCGGCCAGACCAGCTGCGTGCGCGCCGTGGTGTAGCCGAGCTGGGTCAGCCGCGCCACGTGGCGGTCGAACAACTCAGCGTCAACCCCGAGGCCGCCGTGGCGGGCCTCGTGCTTGAACGGGCTGGTGAATGTCCGGGCGAGTAGCACGGCATGGTGTCCGGGTTGCCGATCGTCCCCGACAAGAATGGTCGGGCTAGCGAGCCGCTCCGGCGTCCGTCTGCTTGTCGCCTCGCCGCGCAACACTCCGACCTCCGATGCGGGCTCTAGTCTTGTCCGGTGACCCGGCAGGAGCTGCAGCGAGACCACGAGGTTTCGGTGGGGGAGGCCTGGCAGGCGACGAGCAGCACCTACGACCGCATCGCCGAGGTCTACGCGGAGCGCGCGACCGTGACGCCTGCCCTCCGCGCGCATCTCGGCCGCTTCATCGCCGCCGTGGCACCCCACGGAATCGTCCTCGACGCGGGTAGCGGCCCCGGGCAGTTGGCGGCCGTCCTCGCGCAGCAGGGTCTGAGGACGCTGGCCTTGGACTCCTCGCACGAGATGCTCCGTCTGGCCGGCGGTAGCGTCCCGGTCGTCCGAGGCGACCTCCGCCGCCCCCCGTTGCAGACGAGTCGCTGGACGGCATCTGGTCCTGCGCGAGCCTCCTGCACGTGCCGCGAAACGAGGTCCCGGCGACTCTGCGGTCATGGCGCGCGGCGCTGCGACCTGCAGGCGTGCTGGGGTTGTCCACCGCGGCGGGAGCTGACGATGAAGAGGGCTGGGAAGTGGTGCCGTACGCGGAGGAGGCTCAGCCCGACGAGACGCCAATGCGGCGCTGGTTCGTCTACCATTCCGCCGATCGACTGCAAGGCATGCTCGAAGAGGCCGGATTCGACGTCCTTGACCTTGACACGCGCGAGTCGCACCGCACGTGGCTGCAGGTCATCGCGTCGCTGTCGGCCGCCGCGTGGTCTGAAGAAGCGTCCGGTAGCCAGTCCGTTTGCGACGGCGGCCGGGACCCCGGCGGGAAGCCTCCCTGTGCGCCGTAGCGGGTTCCGTAAGGGAGACCGTCGGAGGCCTGCCGTCGGACGGTGCGGAAAGGCGTGCAGGCACGTTGAAGACAGTGCCCGGCGTCGTCTAGCAGGATGAGGTGATGTTCGATGGCTTTGGGCTCCAGACGGTCGAGGTCGCGGCAGACGTGCGGCTGCGCGTCCGGACGTGGGCGTGGGCCTGCGGTGGTGTTGCTGCATGGGCATCCGCGGACCCACACCACCTGGTACCGGGTCGCGCCGCAACTGGTCGACGCCGGCTTCACCGTCGTGTGCCCGGACCTGCGAGGCTACGGCGGGTCGACCGCGCCGGCACCCTGCCAGGACCACGCGCAGGCCAGCAAGCGGGCGATGGCCGAGGACGTGGTCGCGGTGCTGGCCCACCTCGGAGTGGAGCGGTTCGCGGTGGTCGGCCACGACCGGGGCAGTTACGTCGCCTTTCGCCTTGCTATGGAGCATCCCGAGATCGTGACCCGGCTGGCGGTGCTGGACTCTGTGCCGATCGGCGAGGCGCTGGCTCGTGCCGATGCCCGTTTCGCGCAGGAGTGGTGGCACTGGTTCTTCTTCGCTCAACCCGACTTACCCGAGCGGGCCATCCTCGCTGACCCGGACGCCTGGTACCGGACCGGCGGCGAGCGGGAGGCCGCGATGGGAGCGGCGAACTACGCCGACTTCCAGCTCGCGATCCACGACCCGGCCGTCGTGCGCGCGATGCTTGAGGACTACCGCGCCGGTCTCGGTATCGACCGCCTGCACGATGACGCCGACCGTGCCGCCGGCCGCCAGCTGCAGTGCCCGACGCTGGTCACCTGGTCGACCCGCGACGACATGGAACAGCTCTACGGCAACCCCCTCGACGTCTGGCGCCGTTGGGCGCCAGACCTGCGCGGACGACCGATCGACAGCGGACACCACGTCGCGGAAGAAAATTCTGACGACCTGGTCGCGGCGCTCATTGAGCATCTCGTTCCGTTGCGATAGCCGATCGGCCACTGGGACGGGTGCGGTATAGGACCTGGTGTACCAGGTCGGGCCGTGTTCGCGCTCACCGATTACTCGGGGCGGCTGCAACAGTAACTCGTCTCTCGGCGGTGCGATTGCGATAGGCGGTTGCCTTGACGCGGTTTTGGCAGCCGATCGAGCAAAAGCGGCGGCTGCCGTTGCGGGTGAGGTCGAAATAGACCCGTTCACAGACTGGCGCGTCGCAAGCGCCGAGGCGGTGTTGCTGGTTGGTGCCAACGACGACGGCGAGTCCGGTGGCCGTGCTGGCCCCCCAGGCGTCTGCCAGACCCGCGCTACTGGTGTGGAAATGCAGGTGCCAGGGCTGGCCGTTGTGTCGGTCAAGTCGAGGGTGCGCCCGGTAGTCCTGCAAGCGGGCGTTGATGAGCTCGGCGGCGGTGTCGACAGCGCCGGCGGCGAGGGCTTCGAAGATCGGTCGCAGTTGGGCGGCGACGTGGGCAAGTTCGCGGGCCTGCGCGTCGCTGACGCGGACGCTGAGCCCGCATGATTCCAGGGCCAGCCTGCCGGCGCTGCGCAGCTCTGGGTTCGTCTGCGGCGGTTTCGTGGGCCGGCCGTACTGGGCGCGGCAGGTCAATGCGTTCACCAGGGACACCGCTACCTCGACACCCACGAGCAGATGACTGTCTAGCCGCGCTTGACCGGTGACGGTACCGGGCTGCAGGATCATCACTGACACAAGGTTAGAGGCAGTGACGCCGTTTGAGAGAGAGGGTGGTGGGGGGTGACCGGCGACCCGTCGACGGCGGCGTCTGTGGTGCCGCCCGATGTGACAACGGGGCGCCTGCTGCGGCTGGCCGGTTCCGCGTTCGTCGTCCTCGCCGCCGGGCCGCTGTACCTGCTGGTCGACACGGCTGTTGTCGGGCACCTTGGAGCCGTCCAGTTGGGTGGGTTGGGGATCGCCGCGGCCGTGATGTCGCTGCTGTTGCCGGTCGGGGAGTTCGTCGAGTACGGCACGACCGGTCGCGCCGCCCGGTGGCACGGCCTGGGTCGCCGGGACGCCGCGGTTGGCGAGGGGGTGCAGGCGTCGTGGCTGGCCGTCGGCATCGGCGTGGTGCTGGTCGCGGTCGGGCAGGCGGCAGCCGGGCCGGCCACTCGGCTGCTCGGCGGCGGCGACGGCGGCGCACAGCAGGCGGCTGAGTCGTGGCTGCGGATCGGTCTGTTCGGCCTGCCGGGGATGCTGCTGGTGCTGGCCGGTAACGGCTGGATGCGCGGCGTGCAGCAGACGCGGACGCCGGTGCGGATCGTGCTGATCGCGAACGCGGCATCGGCGGTGGCCAGTCCGATACTGGTCTACCCGCTGGGCCTGGGCCTCCCCGGCTCCGCCATCGCGAACGTCGCGGCCCAGCTCGTCGGCGGTGCACTCTTCCTCGCTGCGCTGGGACGTGCCGCAGTGAAGTGGCAGCCGCGATGGCCGGTGATGTGGCGCCAGTTGCTGGTCGGGCGAGACCTGGTGCTTCGCTCACTGGGCTTTCAGGTGGCGTTCTTGAGCGCGGCCGGTGTGGCGGCCCGAATGGGTACCGCGCAGCTGGCCGCGCACCAGATCGGTCTGATGCTGTGGACGTTCATCGCGTTGCTGCTGGACTCGTTCGCGATCGCCGCGCAGTCACTCGTCGGCGCCGCGCTCGGCGGCAGCGAGGAGATCGTTGCCCGTCGCACCGCGTGGCAGGTCGCACGGTACGGCGTGTGGGCCGGCGTCGGAGTCGCTGCTGTCCTCGCCGCCGGTGCCACGGTGATCCCCGCCATGTTCACGTCCTCGTCCGCGGTCACCCACCAAGCTCACGTTCTCTGGCCTTGGCTCGTCGGCATGCTACCCGCGGCCGGACTGGTGTTCGCGCTGGACGGTGTGCTCATCGGCGCCGGCGACGTGGCCTTCCTGCGCACCGTGACCCTGCTCGGAGCTGTCGGCGTGTTCGCGCCGCTCAACCTCGCCGCGCTGCACTGGCACTGGGGACTGACCGGCGTCTGGGCCGGGCTGACCGCGTTCATCGCCGTCCGTCTCGCCGCCGCCGTGCAGCGCACCCGCGGGACCCGATGGATCCATCTCGGAGCGAGGGAAGCAACGGACGCCCCTACCCCGGCGTGAACGGACGGCCCCGATAAGCACGGCGACCCACGGTCAGGCGTAACCGACTCTCCGGAGCCAAGAACGTCCCATGTTCGGAATCGGCATTCGAGAGCCGATCGTTGGACGGTACGCACGGTGGGCGGCGGCTGCCTCTGCCCTGCGGCGCCGTTAGATAGTCCTGAGTGCCGCACTGTCAGCTGCGTCGTCTTCGGGCGTCCAAGCCTGAACAGGAGGATTGTCCAGGTGCCAGCGCACCGACTCCACCACCCGCTGCTGCGAGTCCGGTGGGGCCCAACCGAGTAGCTCCTCGGCGCGGGCCACCGAGGCCAGCAGGTGCTGGGACGGCGCCCGAGTGATCGCCAGATCCGGCGGCAGGGCCTGCTCCGGCACGCGGACGAACTCGACTTGTGCGTCGGCTGCCTGCGCGATCTGCTCGAACCAGGTCAGCACCGGAACGCTCTGGCGCTCGCCGAGGTTGATGGCCAGGCCGTCGGCCTCGCGAGTGCCCACCGCAGCCAGCACGCCATCGGCGATGTCCTCCACGTGCCCACGGGTCCACAGCAGGTTCCCCGCCCCGACCGGCACTTGGTTCCGGCCAGCGCGCAACCGGCGCAGCACGGCGTCCTCCCGGCGCTGCGG
>JAABUN010007915.1_pt1 | contig 11178 bp, 9 predicted proteins | sample 5559311 | NCBI WGS metagenome assembly JAABUN01 (sample SAMN10711877, study PRJNA513370) | rock metagenome | isolation source: Antarctica rocks | place: Antarctica: Victoria Land, Siegfried Peak sud | reverse complement strand
CCCCTCCCCGACGCGGGGAGGGGTGCCTCGTTAGGAGGCGGTGGTATTTGGGTATGGTGTGTAAGGCTCTTGCGCCAATAGGGGGTAGGCGATTGGCGGGGCTTCGGGAAACGGCATCAGCGCTGTTTTCGATTCGGCAGTAGCCGATTGCTCATCAACGAGGCACCCCTCCCCGCGTCGCGGGTGCCTCCTGGGCGGCGGGCCGGGGGAGAGGTGTTTCGTTGAATCCACGCACAGAAACTGACGCAGCGCCGATCGTCACCGTCTTTGGCAGCGCGCGACCCCAAGAGGGGGACCCGCTCTGGCAGGAGGCGTATCAGGTCGGGCGGCGGGTGGCCGAGGCTGGCTGGACTCTCTGCAACGGCGGCACATCGGGGACGATGCAGGCGGCGGCGCGCGGGGCACGCGAGGCGGGCGGGCGCACTCTCGGGATCACGATGGATATTTACATCGGGGATACGCCGAACGGCTGGCTCGATGAAGAGGTGCGCGTGGCCGATCTCTTCACGCGCCTGCAACGCCTGATCTTGCCTGCTTCCGGGTTCATCTGTCTGCGCGGCGGCTGCGGCACCCTGGCCGAATGGGCGCTCACCTGGACCCTGTTGGCCTCGCGCCTGATTCCGGCTGCCCCGCTCGTCCTGCTCGGCAAGGAGTGGCAAGACCTGCTCGATATAATCCGCACGGGAATGGTCAGCCGCGAGAGCGATTGGCCCGTTCTGCACGTCGCGGAGACGGTTGATGAGGCGATGGCGATCCTGCAAGCCCGAATCGGTACGTAAATTTCTCGCGACATATCCCCTTGGTTTGGGTGTCTTGAGGGTTGATATGCAGAGTTCCATGAAGGGCAGAGGGCCGGACAATTTTGTCCGGCCCCTCTTCTATTCAGCCGAGCTTTCGCTATCGTTACTTCTGGTCGTATCCCGTCAGTTCGACGTAGCCCTCACCGCCGAGCGGTGCGCCGTTGTGGGTGCCGGTGATCGTAACCTCGCCTTCCCAATAGATATTCGTGGTCGATTGGCGGGTGTCGAGTTCCTGATCCTGGATGATCGGTGTCCAGGTCAGGTCGAGGCCATACGTAGGCAAGTTGACCCGCCAGCCGGAAGGGTAGACGACGCCGGTACGCGGACTCGTCCACTGGCCCAGCGCGTCGATCTTGATCTCGTTCCGGGGGATACTCGTCACTTTGCCATCGGCCGCGACGTAGGTGCCGAACGAGCCGATTAACTGTTGCCCCTCGCCACGGATGAGGTAGACGGTAAAGTCGCTGCCATCGGCCAGGTGCGCGCTGAACCAGTCCCAGCCACCATCGGTGACGGTGAGGAAGTTCCCCCACTGGTGATCGAACCAGGCGGTGCCGGTCACATTCTTCCGCACGCCGTTATCGTCGATCGTCCCGGTGACGATCATCCGCGTGCGCGAGTAGTAGTAGGTGCTCCCAGCCGCGCCATAGTCGATATAGCCACCCTCGTGCAGGGCTGGGGGCTTGATGGCGGTCATGTCGAGGCTGAGCGCGTAGCCGGGGGCGGTCGAATCGACGTGGTCGCGCCCCTCGAACCCTTGCCAGCCCCAATCGCCCATCCGAAAGTCGAAGCCTTTGCTGGTGTCGCCGACCAACTGGTTCGCCTCGGTCTGCTGGATGCGCTGATCGTACTGGAACTGCCCGCGCTGGTGATCGGTGATCGCGGAATGGGCTGCGAAATAGGCCGGGATATTGTTGCGGATCGACTGGAAGATCACCGACTCGAAGCCGTATTTCGTGCCGTCCTCGGCCTGCAAGTGGCCGGTGTAATACCACCATTCGGTGAGCGATTTGTGCGCCGCCTCGTCCTGCGGGAAGGTCACCGGCGGTGGGTTCGGCGTGCCGGGTGTCGCGACGGTGAATGGTCCCGGCCAAGTCGCCTTATTGCCCCCGGCTGTTGACTGACCGCACGCGGCGAGCAGCAGCAGGATGACGAATGACGAATGGCGAACGGCGAGTTGAAACCTGGAACGTCGTGTCGGTTGCGACTTCATCGTCGTTTTTCTCCCGCAGTGGCGCTCGGCTCCTTGTCTGCCGCTGGTCCGCCTGCGCCGTTGTGATGGTTCATGGTCAGCGCGGCATCGCCGCCAGCGGTGCTGTGTACGGCATAGCGCGTACTTTCCAGATGTTCTTCGGCGTCGGGCAGCCAGCGGTCCAATGATGCGGGGAGCCACCAGTTCCAGTGGCCGAGGAGCCGCATCGTCGCCGGGACAAGCAGCGCGCGGACGATCGTAGCGTCGAGGAAGACCGCGAGGGCCACGCCAAGCCCGAATGCTTTGATCAGGACGATGTCGGCGGTGACGAACGAACCGGCGACGACGACGACGATCAGTGCGGCGCTGGTGATGATCCGCCCGCTCCGTTCGAGGCCGGTAGCGACCGCCAGCGTGTTATCGCCGGTTTCTAGCCACGCCTCGCGGATCCGCGACAGCAGGAAGACTTCGTAATCCATGCTGACCCCGAAGAGGGTACAGAACATGATGATCGGCAGCGTCGCCTCGACGAAACCCAGGCGCTCGAAGCCGAGCAGATTTGCCAGATGCCCCTCCTGGAAAACCCAGACCAGCGCGCCGTAAGAGGCGAGCAGGGAGAGGGCGTTCATCAGGATCGCCTTCAGCGGCAGCACCGCCGAGCGCAGCAGGATCATCAGGATGACGTAGGTGGCGAGGACGACCCCGATCAGGGCCAGCGGAAAATCTTTGTACATCTCCTCGACCACATCGATCACCCCGGCGGTGGTCCCGGTGACCTGATAGGTCAGGCCGCCGGGAGGCGTCGTCTGGCGCAGGTCGTAGACGAGCGATTTCGCCTCGTTGGAAACGGCGGATGATTTCAGGACGATGCTGACCAGCGTTGTATCGCCGTTGGCGAGTCGCGGCGCGACCAGCGCGGCGTAAGGGTCGAGGACCCGATCCGGGCGGGAGTAGATCAATTCGTATTGTGGCTTGCCGAGTTGCGGATCGAGGGTCGTCAGCGAATCGACACGGGCGACGCGCGGATCGCGCGCGATCGCGTGGGTCAGTTCGTAGAGGGCGTCGATATTCTGCGGGTCGAAGATCGAGGAGCCACCCTGCGTCTTGATCGCCAGCGCCACCGGCTCCAGCTCCGTCGCGCCGAACTTCTCGACCAGCAGATCGTAGCCCTGTCGCGACGGCACATCTTTCGGCAGGATCGAGGCGTCGGGCGAGGAGAGCCGGACGTGCAGGAACGGCGAGCCGAGCAGGAGCATCACCGCGAGGGTGGGGATGAAGAAGCGCCAGGGACGTGCCATCACCGCCAGCGCCAGCCGGTGCCAGAACCCTTCGTGCTGATCGACGGTGCTGACCCGGTATTTGATGAGCGTCAACCCATTGATCCGATTGCCGAGGACGCTGAGGATCGCGGGTAGTAGTGTCAGCGCGGCGAGGACCGAGAAGAAGACGACGATCACGCCCGCGAAACCGACCGAGCGCAGGAACATGAACGGGAAGATGATCAGCCCGGAGAGGCCGATCAGCACCGTCAGCCCGGAGAAGAAGATCGCGCGCCCCGCCGTCGCCACGGTGACCGCCACCGCATCCTCGACCGAGCGGGTCGCCAACTCTTCGCGGAAGCGTGAGGTGATGAAGAGGGCGTAATCGACGGCCAGACCGAGACCGAGCATCGTGGCGAGGTTGAGGACGAAGATCGAGAGATCGGTGATGTTGCCGAGCAGGAAGACGCTGGCGAGGATCGCGATCACGCTGAAACCGCCGATCACCATCGGGGTCACGGCGGCGACGAGCGAACCGAAGACGATCGCCAGGGCGACCAACGCGAGCGGGAAGGCGATAATCTCGCCGCGCTGCAAGTCGCGCGAACTGGTCTTCTCGATATCGGCGTAGAAGACCGGCCCGCCGGTGATGATCCGATCCATCTGCGGCGGCGTCGCGCGGATCGTCCCCTCGATCGTCGGCAGGAGGCGCTGCGACCCTTCCGGTGGGGTAGAGAGGTTGATCAGGACGTAGGCGGTGTGCCGATCGGCCGCTACCTGTCGCGGATTCGTCGTGTAGGGGATGATCTCCGCAACTTCCGGCACTTGTTGCACGTCACGCAACGATTCCTGCACCCCGGCTGCGAAGCGCGGGTCATCGACCGACCATTCCTGGGAACTGAAGATCACCGAGAGGGTGGTCGCCTTGAAGTTGAGATCGCGTTGCAGGGTGGCGAGCGCCTGGGCCGACTCGGCCTTATCGTTCGAGAAGCCGCCGACTTGCAACACCCCGGCCACGCGTGGCGCGAGCGGCAGGCTGAGCAAGACCAGCAGCACCCATAGGCCGATCACCAGCTTGCGGTGCTGATACATCGCTCGACCCAGACGCAGAAACGACATTGTCCCCTTGCTCTTTCTCGTGGATTTGGTCTATCCGCCGCTGCCGACGCTGGTCAGGCTATAACCGTGGAATTGCGCCGCTGAATGCACAGACAATGCCCATGATTACGCGAAAATTATACCACCGATTACGTTAGGTTCGTAGGTTTCGGAATCTCGCGAACTGGATGCGCGGGAACTCAGACAGCGACCGTAGCGGCGACGGTATAGGAGCCCTACGTCATCGTCAGCGCCGCGATCGCCGACCGCAACTCCTCGTGTCGTGATTCGGAGAGTTCGGGGAGTGGTCGGCGCGGCTCGCCGCCGGGTTGTCCCAGAATCGTCAGCGCGGCTTTGCAGGCAGCCACCGCCTCTTCCGGTTCATCGAGGAAACGGTTGAAGCTTTGCAGTTCGAGCCACGCCGCCCGCGCGGCACGATGATCGCCCGCCACGAAGGCCGCGTGCAGATCAACAACCGTGCGCGGTAAGACGCACGCTGATGCAGAGATGAGGCCATTGGCTCCGGCGCAGAGCGCGGGATAGGTCACGCTGTCACGCGCCGCGAGGATCGGCAGGCGATCGCCGATCAGGCGCACCGTCTCCGCCAGTTGCCCGAGATCGGGTTCGCCCTGCACGATGGCGATGATTCCATCTACCGTAGCGAGTTCGGCGAGTGAGGCGGGTGTCAGGCTGTTGCCGAGGGCGGTGGAGGCGTTATGGACGACGAGCGACAAACGCCCGCGTCTGGCAATCTCGCGGTAATGCGCGATCAACGCTTCTTGAGACAAGCGATAGTAAAACGGAGCCGCGATGAACGCCGCCGCGATCCCGGCCTTGGCCACGTCCCAGGTTAGCGCCAGGGTTTCTTCCGCGCCGACCGCCCCGGTCCCGGCGTAGAGCGGCACCCGCCCCGCCGCCGCCTCGATCGCCGCCTCGATCACGAAGATCCGCTCGCCACGACTGAGGTGCGGCGCTTCGCCGAGCGGACTGTTGACGAGAATCCCGTCAACGCCGCCGCCGATCGCCCGCTCGACAAGCTGCCCGACCCCATCGGTATCGATCCCACCATACCCGTTGTATGGCGTCACAAGCGCCGCGATAATCCCGCGCACAAACCCCCCGGCTGAAGTACCAACTACGAACTACGAACTACGAACTGGGAACGGGAGGAACACTGGCTGCCTTACCTCAGCGCCCCTACTTCGTCCTTCGTACTTTTCTCTCGCTTTGCAACACCGATCACTTCAGAATAATGATACGGCTCCGCTCGCGGTGTTCGATCGTCTGGAGGTTTGCCATCAGCACCATCAGCTTTGGCGAGGGCGAAAGGGGGATCAGATCGCGCAAGATCGTCCCAGCGAGCTGACTCGCCGCTTCGTCGGTGTACGACGCGACGAGTTGGCCGTCCGGGAGATGGCGCGCAATCGCTTCCTCGGTACCGGGCGGCGGTGCTTCATCCCAGACCACGCCGCCGCGTAGCGTCGCCAACGTCAATCGCATCGTCCTCTCCCCTTGTAGCGCCGATCTTATTCGCTGTCCGTGAGTTGGCGGTTGGCATTGGTCAACCTGCGTAGTGCGAGATGACAGGTTGCCGCAATCGAGAGATTGAACGCCGCCGAAACCAGCAACATCCAGGCGAGGGTAATCCCGCCGATCCCGCCGATCAGGTAGGCGATCAGGCCGGGGATGAGCAGGAAGAGCCCCACGACAAGGCTGCCCGCCCGTCGTCCGCGCCACCACTCATCCGGCTTTGCGCCGTGCGCGAGCATCCGCATATAGAACGGCCCAGAAATCAGGGCCATCGCGATGATCGCGATCAGGAAGATCGTCTCGGGGGTCATCTCCGTTGCTCCAATCGATACCGCGTCGTGGCGCAATCGCGCGGACCGCTTCGCTCATTATGGCGGTCGTCAGGCGGGCTGTCACGGAATCGCGCGGTATCAGCGGCATCAGCGGCTGATCGCCGCGATCTGCGCCTCAATCGTATTTGGCGATCAACTGTGCCAGTGGCAGGCGGTCGCGCCGTCGCGGGTCTTGCGCCGCCCACCCAACCTGAAGCAGGGCGTGGGGCACGAGCTCCGCCGCCAGCCCCAGCGTCTCGCGCACGACTTCCGGGCAGAAGAGTGGCGCACACATCCAGCCGGTATCGAGCCCGTGGGCCGTCGCCGCCAGCAGCAGATTTTGGATTGCCGCCCCGAGGCTCTGGATCGCCATCGTCTCTTCTGCTGCCTGCCGGTCGGGGTCGGGGTAGTGGTCCAGATCGGCGGTGTAGAGACAGGGGATAATCAGCGTCGGCGTCGTCAGGAGGCGTTGTCGGGAGCCCTCCAGCCGCGCCTCAACGATCGCCCTATCCTGCCCATCGAGCGCCAGTTGCGCCGTCCAGGTCGCGCCCATCGCGTCGGCGAGTGCCTCGCGCGCCGCCGGTCGGGTGATTACCGCGAAGCGCCACGGTTGCCGACCGTGTGGCGACGGTGCCCAGCCCGCCGCCGCGATCATCTCCTCCACGATCGCGCGTGGCACCGGATCGGGGCGGAAGCGGCGTACCGATCGCCGCGCCTGGACGAGGGTGCCGAAGGGGAGGGCGCGCGTCGGCGCCATTTCCGCCGCCTCCGCTATCGCGCCCCAAGAGCGTACGCCGGTCGGGGTGATACGGATGAGCGGGCGCTCTGCGAGGGCCATCGCGCGGTACTGCGGATATTTTGCGCGTAATGCCGCGATAGCCGGGGCGTGTTCGCTCGCGCCCGGTTCGATGATCTGCGCCTGACCATCGACGCGCAGGAATGCCAGACGGCCCCAATCGTCGTCATCGTAGCGGTCGATCAGGATCGAGACCGCCGGGTTGGCCGTGAGGTTCCGCACGCGCCGCAACCCGCCCGGCGCGACCCGCTTCGGCTTCTCATCGAGGGCGATATCGATCGTGGTCAGCGCACCGTCTGCGACACCGATCGCGTAGCAGATCGGCACGAGGTGCGGCGCGTGATCCTGCCCGACGGTGGCGAAACGTGCCACGCGCCCCGTTTGCAGGAAGGCCAACTCGTCGGCGCGCGGTACGACTGGCGCGAACTCCGTGCGATTCGTCTCCTCGGTTACCATCTGCCGCCCTTCGCTAGCTCACTCTTCCGCTGACAAGAACCCTGGCGGCGTATCGGGGAACACGATCACATCGAGGGCTTTGGGCAGGACCTGGATCGTGGCTGGGGTCTCGCCGATATCTTCGCCATCGGCCTGGATCCGCAGCGGCCTCGGTGTGTCGAGGACGATCCGTCGCACCTTACGATAATCGATGTGCCGGTCTTCGCGCTGGCGTCGCGCGATGACGGCCACGACGCGGCGCAGGAGATCGAGCGGGCCATTGCCGGTCAGGACACAGAGGTCGAGCATCCCATCGTCGGCTTTCGCCTGATACGTGATCTCCGCGATCCCGCCGTACAGCCGCGTGTTTCCAACAATGATCATCAATGCTCGGCGGCGGATCTGCTGGCCGTCGACATCGATGATCACCGTGCGCCCGCGAAAATCGCGCAGCGTGTGGATCGCCGCCAGCGCGTAGGCGAGCGGCCCGGTGCGGCGTTTTACCGCCTTGAGTTGCGGCGTCTCGGCGACGAGCGCACTCGCTTCGGCATCGAAGCCCGCGCTGACCATCATCATGAAATAGCGGTCGTTGACTTTCCCCAGATCGATCGTCCGCCGTCGCCCCTGCGTGATCCGCTGGGCAACATCGGTCTTGTCATCGCCGACGCCGAGTTCCGTCGCCCAGACATTCACCGTACCGCCCGGTAGGACGGCGAGCGCCGTCTCGCGTTGCTCGGCCAGTCCTTGCAACGCCTCGTTAACCGTCCCATCGCCCCCCGCGACGACGACGACATCGACCTTGTCGGCCACCGCCTCGCGTGCGAACTCGGTGGCATCGCCTTGCCCCTTCGTCTCGCGCAGGGTGACTTCCCACCCGGCCTCGCGCAATGTAGTCAGTGCCGCATCGACCTGCTCCTGCCAGTTTTCTTGGCCCGCAGCAGGATTCTGAATCAAGACCGCGCGTGTCGCCATGATCGTGCTGCTCTCTTTCATTATTCCGTGTCAACAACTACGTGGTATCCGTTGCCGTTCTGCGGTCCTCGGTTTGCGAGGTTGTTTCGCGCCTCTAGCCCATTGGTTGTACCAACGAACTCGCCTGTCGTTTTGTGCTGAGGTAACGGGCTGTCTCAGCGCTATCTCCCCGTTTAGACCAAGAGTCCCTTCGCAATTCATACACCACGCACGCAATCTGCACAGATATCGGTCATTTGTCAGGGTGAGTGCTGTCTGCTTTGTCTCTGCCGGTGGGATAGCGTGCGCTCATTATCATCCTATCGCCCCTTCACCCTACGCGCTCACCCTAAAGTACCGTATTCGCGGGCCGTGATCGGTGGCTATACTTTGGCGCAAGGCCACGCCTACAAGATTTTCGCGGTGACAGGCTGACCCTGTGCGCCGCCGATCATCAGGTTTCGCCACGAGAAGCGCCACTGCCCCGATTGAATAGCTGTTGGAGAACGATCAATGTACATCTCAGGCAACCGGCGTTCCGCAATCTTGGCGTTGCTGATCGTATTGCTGGTGTTCGGCTTGCCCACACCGGCTGGTATCGACGCCGCGCAAAGTTCGCGCTTCACGAGCGCCGCCGAACCGGAGACTATGCCCGGCGTAGAAATCCCGTTAATCGCGGTGCCGGGCGATGGGCAGCAATCGTATGTTGCGCCCCCGGCGGCGTTGGGCCAGCCGCGCGCACAGTCGGCCACGATTTCGGTGACGTACAGCGGCTTCACCCCCGAGGCACAGGCGGCGTTCCAACTCGCGGTTGACATCTGGGAGACGCAGATCACCTCATCTGTGCCGATCAAGGTCACCGCGCAATGGAGCGCGCTCGGCGATGGTATCCTCGGTAGCGCTGGCCCCACCAGCCTGATGCGCGATTTCACCAATGCGCCACAGTCAGGGACGTTCTATCCGATCGCGCTCGCCAATAAGCTCGCTGGTTCCGATCTCAAATCCAGCCAGGCTGATATTACGGCGAACTTCAGTAGCGTTAGAGACGATTGGTATTTCGGCGCTGGCGCGACGCCTGCGGGTAAATACAACTTTACTTCGGTAGTGCTGCACGAACTCGGTCACGGCCTGGGATGGGTGGGCTCTGAGGATTACTCGGGGGGGACCGGTTCGTGGGGGTATCAAAGTTCGTTCTCCTCCACGCTTTACCCTGCTATCTACGATAGCTTCGTGGTCAATGGCACGGGGCAGCGTATGCTGCCTTCCGAGACTTTTGTCAACCCTTCGACGGCCCTCGGCAGCTTTTACACGAGTAACGACCTTTTTGTTGACGGTACACAGGCGAAAGCCGCGAATGGCGGCATCTCCCCGAAGCTCTACGCCCCGACGACGTGGTCGGATGGATCGAGCGTTTCCCACCTCGATGAGACGACGTACCCCAAGGGGAACCCGAACTCGCTGATGACCTATGCGATCTCCAGTGGCGAATCGATCTACGATCCCGGCCCGATCGTGCGCGGTTTGTTCGCGGATATGGGTTGGGCGATCGATAATTCGACGCGCCAAGAACTGCTGGTCAGCCCCACCACGATCGCTTTTGGCAATACGACTGTCGGCACGACCAGCACCGCTCGAACGGTGACATTGCTCAATAATGGTACCGCGCCGATCACCCTCACCGCCGCTAGCTCGACCAATGCCGTCGAATTTCTCACGACCACCGATTGCGCGATACCCGGCACGCTGGCGGGTGGGGCCTCATGCAGCTACACCGTCTCGTTCCACCCGCAGGCGTTGAGCTTACGGGGCGGCCAACTCTCCATCAGTTCCAACAGCCCGAACGGTACGCAGATGGTGGCGTTGAGCGGCACCGGCGTTGCCTCGCTTCCTTCTCCCTCGCCGTCATCGTCGCCGTCCCCTGCGCCATCGACCTCCCCCAACCCGTCAGCGGCCCCCCTCGCGCTGACGGTGACGAGTTCGGTCGGCGGGACAGCCGCGCCCGCGTCGAACGCCTATCCCGCTGGCACGACGGTGACGCTGCACGCCACAGCACAGCCCGGCTATCGTTTCGTTGGCTGGACGATCAATGGGCAGGCGCGCGGCTGGGCGAACCCGCTCAGCCTGACGATGACGACTGCCTTCACGGTGCAGGCGTCGTTCGCCGCGATCCCTGCGTTCAGCGATCTCTCTAGCGATCGCCCCGACAGCACCGTGATTGCCGAGCTTGCCGCGCGTGGGATCATCAGGGGCTACGGTGACGGCACCTTCGGCCTGGATGACCGCTCGCTCCGCGCGCAGATGGCGGCGCTGATCGCCCGCGCGATGGAGTATGGCGACAATCCGACGAATCCGTTCACCGATCGGTGTGATCCGGCTGCGCCGTCATCGTGCGTGGACGGCGAACTCTGGCAGCGGGTGGCGCAGTTGGCCGCGCGTGGCATCGCCCGTGGGTATGCCTACGACCCCACCGTCGCGCCGAACGATCCGCGTAATCTGGCGGTCGCGGCGACTTGCGGCGGTGCGCCGAATGTCCCGTGCTACGCCCCGCGCGATCAGGTGCTCCACGCCCAGATCCTCAGCTTCATCACCCGCGCGATGATCTCGCAGGGGTACTGGTCGGCGCAGCCGAGCGATCCGACCCTCTTTGGCGGTGTCCTCAACGGCACCGGTCACGAGCAGGATGTCGCCACCTATATCTTACCCTGATTGCTAGTTGCCGTTCATGGGCCGTTCCGTGGACAATCGGGTTGCTTGACGACGCGATTGCACACGGGAGGGCGGCCCATGAGCGACGATTTCATTGTAA
>JAABUN010007914.1_pt1 | contig 11178 bp, 12 predicted proteins | sample 5559311 | NCBI WGS metagenome assembly JAABUN01 (sample SAMN10711877, study PRJNA513370) | rock metagenome | isolation source: Antarctica rocks | place: Antarctica: Victoria Land, Siegfried Peak sud | reverse complement strand
CCTCCGAGCACGCCTCCTGGCCTTCATCGCCTACTTCAACCAGACCGCTAAACCTTTCCGCTGGACGTACACCGGGCGAGCCCTGACCATCTCAACCCTCGGATGACTTCGGATGACCTGTACTAGTCTCTACCGGCCACGCGTCCTACCGAGCGTTGGAGATCGCAACCTGGCAATCATGTGATCATGTCGAGCGCCGCCACAAGCTGGGGTTGCCCCGATGTGACGGACACATGAGCATTGGGTTGAACCCAAGGCGGTGTCCCGATGCCCCGTGCCTATAGACCCTCTCCGCCGGGGTTCCGGGCCGAGGCGGTGCGCCCCGCCCGGGGCGGCGCGAGGTCGATCCCCGCGCTGGCCGCCGACCTGGGGGCGTTGTCCGAGGCGTTGCGCCACCGGCTCCGGCAGGCGGGCGCCGCTGCGGGGCGCGGGCAGCCGGGCGACCTGACGACCGACGAGCGGGGGGAGTTGCGCCGCCCGCGCCGGGAGCATCGGGCGCGTAAGCGGGGGCGCGAGCTCCTGAACAAATCCGCGGCCTGCTGCGCGCAGCAGGCCGCATGCGCCGCCATCGGTTCGTCCACAAGGAGGAGGCCGTGTCCCCCGTCGCCATGCCGTGCCGCGTGCCGCGGGTTGCCCGGTCCGGCGAGTACGCCCGGGCCGATGCGGCGCCGACCGCCCGGATCGCCGCCGTCCACGCGCGCCGCCGCCGTACGTCTGGTGCGCCGCGCGTCCACGCCGCACCGCGCGCGGGCGGGGTGCGGCGCGCGGCGCACCAGACGTACGGCGGCGGCGGGTGCGCACCACCGTCGCCGACCCGGCACACGCACCCGCGTCGAACGTCGTCGCGCGCGACTGCACCGCCCCGGCCCTGAACCGGTCATGGCCCGGGGCTAGCACCTCTGCGGCGACGCACGAGGGCTGGCCGGACCTGGCCGTGCTGCGCGACGCCCGCGCCCGCCGGGTGGTCGGCCGGGCGACGGCCGACCACCCGCGCACGGCGCCGGCCCGCGACGCGCTCGCGATGGCGCAGCAGGCGCGGCGGCCGCCACCCGGCCCCGTCCACCATGCGGACCGTGGCCGCCGGTACACCGCCGCCGCGTGCCGGGCGGGCGCGTGCCTCGCCAACGCGATGGCGGGGCGCTGCTGCGCCACGCGCACAGCCGAGGTCGCCTACGCACGGGTCCGGCCGAGCCGGGCTGCGGCCCGGACGGCCATCTTCGCGCGGATCGCGATCCGGTCCAACCGCCAGCGCCGCCACGCCGCGCTCAACTAGCCCGCGCCCGTCACCTTCGCGGAGGACGTGTTGTCGTTATCCTGTCCCGACGCCTAGCGGTCATGTGTCCGTGTCAACGGGCCAACCTCAGACCCGGGCGCGTCCCGATCCTGGGCATCACCTCTGCTCCGATCGGTATTGGGACTGGCGCGTCGGTTCGGTCGCCGAGCGCCGGACGACGGGGCCGGACCCCCCCGGGTGTGGGCCGCACGGCCCCCTCCTGGCGTGCCCCTCGGTCGCGCGCCCGGTCTTCTTTTCGCCGTCGACACCCCGTACGCCGTGGCACACCCCCTGCATTGTGGTCTGCAAATGCGCCGGGTCAACCGCAACTTGGCAAGGGCAAGGGCGGAGGCGCGCTCGGGCAGCACACACGGCTCGCCCCAGGGCTGATCGTCGACGTCGTCGGGGCGGGCTTCGTGTTATCCGTCTCGCGCGCCGCCACCGGGGGCGCGGCGCAGGGATCGCGCCCGCGCCATATGCGACGGTCGCGAGGCGGCGCAGGGTCCGCCCCTCGCGGCGATACCGGCGGGCTGTAACCGGGAGGGCGGGGGCGTATGGAAGCGGCGGACGCGGCGGACACGATCAGCGAGGCGGAGGCGCGGGAGCGCGGGGTCGCGGAGCGCGGCCGACGGCAAGCGGCGGTCGCGATCGCCGTGCTGGCGATGCTGCTGGCGCTCACCAGCCTCGGCGGGGCGAACGCCGGCAAGGAGACGACCAACAACAACATCCAGGCCTCGGACGCCTACGCGTTCTACCAGGCGAAGGCCATCCGGCAGACGCAGTACCAGCTCGCCGCCGACGACCTGCAGACGCGCCTGGACGCCCCGGGGCTGCCGACGGCGGAGCGGGCGGCGCTCCAGCGGCGCCTGGAGGCCTACAGCGCCACGATCGCGCGCTACGAGAGCGAGCCGGGGCGCGACGGGCAGCCGGGCCAGGGCAAGCGCGAGCTCCTCGCCCAGGCGCGCGACTTCGAGGCGCGGCGGGACCGCGCGCAGCGGCAGGACCCGAACTTCGACGACGCGCAGGCGCTCTTCCAGATCGCGATCGTCCTCGGCTCGGTGAGCATCGTGGCGACCTCGCGGCGGCTGCTGCTCCTGGCCCTGGCCCTTGGTGTCGTCGCCACCGTGCTGATGGTCAACGGCTACCTGCTCCTCTTCGCCCTGCCGCTCGGGTGAGGGCGGCACGCGGCGGCACGCTGGCGGGCACCCCGCTGGTGGGCGGGGCATGACGGGGGGGTGGACGGGATGGCTCACGGCCCCGCTGGAGGGCAGGTTCACGGTCTCCGCCACATGGAAGCTGACGACGTAGCGCGCCGGTCACGTCGCCCACCGCCTCTATCCCCTCGCTATTGATGCGGATGTTGAGGTGCCGACCGCCGTTGCTGCCCGTCGTCCGGCTGATGATGGCGTGCGCGTAACCGCCGGTCACGGTCGATGACTCGATCCCCGGACAATCGGTAAGGAGGGTTTTGCCGGTGGAGTCGTCGGTCTGGTTGAGGGCATTCGCGGCCAGTGTCGTCGCGCCGGAGCCAATGCTCATCGCGGCGACGAGCGGCAGGGCGCTGGCGAGTTTGCGCACGAACCCTCCCTTTTCCACCCTCGGAGGGCAGGGCGACCCGTTCGATAGCACCGAGCCTCGCAGCAGGAGGACGCTACGGCACGCCACGGCGGCCGCGATAGTCAAGAACGAAGTCCCGCCTGGCGTGCGGTTTGTCGGCCCAGGCTGTGTTCGAGGAAGGCGAGAAAGCCGCCTCCCTACCCAGCGGCGATGCGATTGCCTTGCCGAGTCGCGGGCCGTACTCCTCCGCCCCGACGCCATTGAATCATGTACCCCCCCGGCACTCCCGCTTATCCGTGAGCGCTGTCGGCCATGGGGGTGAGTCGTTGGCATAGGCAACCGGATCGGTCGGGTGATGCCGCGTGGGTCGGGGTCGGCGGGCAGGAGGAGGGTCGCGCTCGCGCTCGGCGAGGTCGCGGGCGACACGCTGTCCGTCGGCAACCTCCCCGAGGACCGGAGGCTCCCGGAGACCCAGCGTGTGCGGGCACCGCGCGACGCCTCGGTGGGTGGCCAGTCGCGCGCGATCAGGCGGCCCGCGTAGCCCGCGCGACGTGGCATGCCGAGGCCGACCCCGGGGTCCGTGGTGGCCGCCCGGCCGCACGCCTAGCAGGGGCCTGGGGGGTGGAGGACGAAGGCGGAGTGGTCGACGATCCCGGTGCGCACGCTGACGACGCCGACCGGGTTCCCGTCGGCGGTCCCGGGCTGGCCGTAGCCGTCGAGCGCCGCCGTGACCCGATAGTCGCCCGGGGCGAGCGCGGTGGAGAAGCGCCCCCCGGCGTTGGTCGCGACCCGGTTCGGCGGCCCTGGCGGGCTTTGGGGCGTGCCGACAGGCGCGAAGGTGAGCACGGCCCCGCCGAGGTGCGCGCCGGTGCAGGCGTCGCGCACGCCCCCGACCGCGACGACGAAGTCCGCCGCGGCGACGGGCGGCGCGAGCGTGGCCAGACCCAGGGCGAGGAGGACCAGGAGCGGGAGGATGCGGGCGGCGCGGCGCGGGGGTGTGGGCATCGCGGAGCTCCTTTCGGTGCGTCGCTGGGCGGGGCACGGGCGGCGTTGGCGACCTCCCCATACTCGTCCTTCCCCCCGCGCCACGGTCGACCGCGCGCGGCGGGGGGATAATGCACGCTGCGCTACGTCGCGTCCACGCTGCTGGGGCTGTCGATGATGAAGCGCCAGGTGCCGTCGGCCTGGCGCCGGATCACCTCGGAGGAGCGCCCCGCCAGCGCGACCGGGCCGCCGTCCGGCCCCGTGCCGTCCAGCGTCCAGGTCGCGTGCAGCAGCGCCAGGTCGCCGGCCGGGATGATCGCCGTGGTGGCCATGGCGATCGGGCCGTTCAGGGCGAGGAAGCCGCCCAGCGCCGCGCGGATCGCCGCGTGGCCGGTGACGACCACCCCCGGCGCGGGCGCGACGGCGGTCCCCTCCTCATAGAGCGCCAGCAGGGCGTCGAGATCGCGCGCGTTGAAGGCGGCGGTGAAGGCGGGGTGCAGCTCCTCGGGCGAACGCACGGACATAACCGGCCTCGGTGTGGTGATCATGTGCCCCTCCCTGCTGGTGTTTCGTGGGTCTCGCGGACGCACGCCCGCTGCCGCGCTTCCTCTCGGGGCAGGGAACACTCGTTGCTGGCCGTGTCGGGATGGTCTTCCCCGGGGGACACGCGCCCCCTCCACCAGCAGGAGCATGGTGCGCGGATGCCGACCTACGCAGGTCGTGCGATCACCGCCCACGAGCGGTGTCCCGGTCTTCCCCATGCCCTGGCCTTACGCAACATACGGCTCCTCGTCGGATTAAGCAATCCTCCTTTCGGGGGACAATCCCGCAATGGTCGCGGAGCATGCGGGGGTTGCTGCTTCGCGGATCAAGGGTGAGGGCAGAGCTGGAGAGCGGGGCGTGTGACCACCACTGTGGGCCGCACGCCCCCTGCCGCGCACGTACCCCGCCCGTCGGGGGGGTGCCCTCCGTCTTCCGCCGCACCGACGCGCGCGGGTTTTTGGGGCGTTCGGAGTCGATCGGGGCAGTCAAAACAGGGGCAACGCACGAGAACCGTCACCGGCGTGCGCCGAGGATGGCGGCCCGCACGGGGAACCGGCGCGCGGCGCGGGCGTGGCGACAGAACCGCGCCCCGTTCCGCGATCGCGGACAGGCCGACGGCGCGGGCCGGGGCGCGCGCGCGGTGTGACGGCGCGCACAGCGGCGGTGTGACGCCGCGCACTGCGCGCCGCAGCGGGCGGCCTTATACTGGAGCCAGCGCCGTCCACCGGGGGGTGCGATGGCAACCCGCAGCGAAAGGAGCCCGCCATGCCGCCTCTCCGTCGCCGCCTGACCCGCCTCGCCGGTGGCCTGGCCGTGGCCGCCTGTCTCGTCGGCACGGCCCTGGTCGCCGCACCCGCGGGCGGCCACACCGCCCTCAATCCGCAGCCGCTGCCGCCGCGCGATGCGCTCATCGCCCTCAATCCGCAGCCCTTGCCGCCGCGCGACTCCCGCCCGACGATCAAGACGATCACGCCGCGCGCGCTGCCGCCCATCGGGGGGTAGGCGCGGCGCGCGCGAAGGGCCGCCCGGCACCAGCGCGGGGCGGCCCTGGTGCCGGGCGAGGCTCGCCCGCCCCCGTTCCCGCATGACCGTGCGACGAAGAAGGAGGAGACGATGGCCACCCCCGCCCCGACCATCCGCCCCGGACCGCCCGCCCGCCGCGCGCGCCTGCCCCTCGCGGCGCTGCTGCTCCTGGCGCTGCTGGCCGCCGCCCTGCCCGCCGCGACCCCGGCCCGCGCGGCGGGCTGCGTCGTGACCAGGGCCGCCGACGGGGCCGCCCCCGGCCCGGCGGGGTCGCTGCGCGCCGCCCTCACCGATCCCGGGTGCGACGCGATCACCTTCGCCCTCCCGGGGGCGGGGCCGTGGACCATCGCCCTCGCGGGCCCGCTCCCCGACATCGGTCGCCCCCTGGCCGTCACCGGGCCGGGCTCCGCCGCCCTCACCATCCAGGGCAACAACACCTTCCCGCTGCTGCTCGTCGCCGATCGCGGCACCCCGGGCCTGGTCGTCGCCCTGCGCGGCCTGACCCTGACGCGGGGCCGCGCGGTGAGCCAGCACGGCGGCGACCTGCGGATCACCGGCGGCGCGGTGACGCTGACCGACGTGGCGCTGACCAACGCGACGGCGGCGGCGGGCTAGGGCGGGGCGGGGGCCTACATCGGCGGCGGCACGGTGACGCTGGCCAACGTCGCCCCCGGCCGCGACCTCTACGGCACCGGGGCGGGGCTGCTCGTCGACGAGTTCTACGCCCCGGCCGACGTCACGATCACGGGCGGCACCATCGCCGGCAACGACGCCACCAACTACTTCGGCGGCGGGCTGGCGGTCGTGCGCGACAGCGGCGTGGCCGGGCGTGCCCTGGTCGTGCGCCTCGACGGCACGACCGTCGCGGGGAACACCAACGAGCTCCCCGCGGGGGGCCTCCTCGCCGCCGGGGGCGGCATCTTCCTGCGCGAGGGGACGCTGACCCTGACGAACGCCACCATCGCCGGCAACACGGCCCCCCACGGCGGCGGCATCTACAACCAGGGCGGCAGCCTGACCATCGTCGGCGGCACGATCCGCGACAACACCGCGACCGGCGCCGGCGGCGGGCTCTCCATCCACGGCACGGCCACCCTCACCGACGTCACGATCCGCGACAACACCGCGCTGGGTGCCGGCGGGGGCGGCCTCTGGAGCACCTACGTCAACGTGACGCTGCGCGGCGTCACCCTCAGCGGTAACACGGCCTCGAACGGGGCCGGCGGCGCCATCTCCCATGTCGGCGGCACCACGTCGCTCGCCGACAGCACCGTCAGCGGCAACGCGGCCAGGAGCGGCGGCGGCATCGCCGTCGGCATCTACGGCACCGTGGCGGCGAGCTTCGCCACGATCGTGGGCAACCGCGCCACGGCGAGCGGCGGCGGCATCTACGCCGCCGGCGAGGACACCAAGCGCGCGGCGGCCCTGCTCGACCGCAGCGTCGTCGCCGGCAACCTGGTCGGGGCCGCCGCGCAGGACTGCGCCGTCAACGCCTACGGCGGCGTCGCGTCGGGGGGCTACAACCTCGTCGGGGGCGCGGGCGGCTGCCCGGCCAACGGCGCGGGCGACGTGTCGCTGATCACCCCCCTGGCCGGGGCGCTCGCCCCGGCGCTGGCCGACAACGGCGGCCCGACCCGGACCCACAACGTCGTCCCGGGCGGCCCCGCGCACAACCGCATCCCGGCGAGCACCTGCCCCCTGAGCGGCGACCAGCGCGGCGTGGTCCGCCCGTAGGAGGGCCTGTGCGACATCGGCGCGGTCGAGCACACCGCCGCCCCGCCGCCCGGTCCCACGCCCGCCCCCGCGCCCGCGCCGCTGCCGCCCGCGCCGCAGTTCGGCGACGTGCCCGCGAATGCCCCGGCCAACGTCGCCGTCGGCGAGCTGGCCCGGCGTGGCATCATCAACGGCTACGACGCCGCCGCCGTGCCGCCCCTCTTCTGCCCCGGCGACGCCACGCTCCGGCACCAGCTGGCCGCCCTGCTCGTGCGCGCCATGCCGGGGTGGGGCGCGGAGACCTGGCCGAACACCTTCACCGACCCGACCCCGGACGCCGAGCTGTGGCGGCGGGTCGCCACCTTGCAGCACCACGGCGTGGTGGGCGGCTACGCGGCGGCGAGCTGCACCGCCGAGGGCAAGGCCCCACCGTGCTACGGCCCGACGGAGCCGGTGCTGCGCCCCCAGGCCATCAGCTTCGTGACGCGCGCGATGGTGGCGCAGGGCTACTGGCAGCAGCAGCCGGTCAACCCGGCCCTCTACGGCGGGGCACTCGCGGGCACGGGCCACGAGCAGGACGCGAGCACCTACTGGTACTACACCAGGGCGCGGGGCGGGGTGCCGGACTACCCGGAGGCGGGCGGCTTCCCGGTCGGCGAGGCGGCCCCGCGCGCCTGGTTCGCGCGGCTGCTGTGGACGGCCCTCCAGGGCTCGCCCGCCGCCCCGTAGCGTCGGGGACGGACGCGGGGCCTGGTCGCCGGGCGGGGCGCTCCAGGGGACCCCGGCGCGGCGCGGCGGCGCTACGGGCGGGCCAGCCGTCCCGCCCCGCCTGCCGCTCGGCCGCCCCCCAGCCCGGTCGGCAGCTGCCACGCCCGGTCGAACAGCCGCCCGTGCAGCGGCACCAGCGCGCGCGCGTCCATCCTCGAGCACCGCCGCGCCATCGACGAGGCGATGGCGCGGGCAGTTGGCCTACAACCCGGCTGGCGGGTGCTCGACGCGGGCTGCGGCCCCGGCTCCTTCCTCCCGACCCTCGCGGCGCTGGTGGGGCCGGGCGGCGCGCTGACCGCGCTGGACCTCGACGGGTGCTATTGGGTGGTGCCGTGGTGCGCGACGCGAAGGGTCGCCCGGGGCGGCAAGCGCCTGGGAGTCGCCGCGAGCGTCAGCGTCCCGACAGGTCGGCCGTCGGGGCATCCCACGCTCGCAACACCGACGGCAACGGTGCGGCCGTGGCGACGCCGACCGGACACCCGCGATCGGAGAAGTGGCCGCGCACGTCGCGCAGGGACGCGTGCGCCCGGCGCCGCACCCCGGCCCCGGTGCGCGTCTTGACGCCGCGCATCCCGCGCACGCGCCCCTTCAGCTGCCGGTGGTCGCGCGCGATGCGTCGCTGGACCCGTTCCCCGGTCTCGTGCGCGGTGCCGGGCAGGGCCGCCGCCAGTGCCGGCGGAGAGGCGGTCGCGCGGTCGGTCGCCACTGCGGTCGGGGCGACGCCGGTGGCAGCGATCGCCCGGCGGAAGACGGTCGCCGCGTCCTCGGCGGCCCGCCGCGTGCTCACGCCGACGGAAGTGTCAGGAATCAGACGGAGCCTGGTGGGACTGGCCGCTTTCTGATAACGTGGCACCATTGACCGCCACATGAAGGAGCCTGTCCATGCCGTGCCCCCACTGCGCCGCGACCCCGGCCACCGAGCAGCCCCGGCGCACCGCGCTCGGCTACCGCACGTTCCGCTGCTGCGCCTGTCGGCGGGTCTTCAACGAGCGCAGCGGCACGCCGTTCAATCACCTCCAGTACCCCACCGATGTCGTGCTGCTCGTCGTCCTGTGGCGGCCGCGCTACAAGTTGCGCCTGCGGGACCTCGCGGAGATGTTCCTCGAGCGCGGCTTCGTCTTCAGCCACGAGGCCGTGCGCGACTGGGAGGCCCGCTTCGCCCCGCTCCTGACCGCGCGGCTGCGCGCAAAAAGGCGCGGGCAAACCGGCGTCCGGTGGCACGCGGACGAGACGTATATTCGGGTCGACGGGCGCTGGTGCTACCTGTACCGGGCGATCGATCGGGACGGCAATCTCGTCGAGGCGCTGCTGAGCGAGACGCGGGACATGGCCGCAGCGCGCCGCTTCTTCGCTCGGGCCCTCGAAACCGTCGGCCACGCCCCCGAACGGGTCACCACGGATGGCCACGACGCCTACCCGCGTGCAATCCGCGAGACACTTGGGACGGAGACGGTCCACCGATGCAGCCGCTATAAGAACAACCGCACCGAGCAAGATCACTGTGGCATCAAGCGACGCTACTATCCCATGCGTGGCTTCGGGAGCTTCGTGTCCGCAGCGCGCTTTTGTTCGGCCTTCGAGGAGCAGCGCCAGTACTTCCGCGCCCAGGACCGGTCGGGCGAGCCTCTCTCGCCGACAGCGCGACGGCAGCGGTTCCAGGACCGGTGGGCAGCAGTCATGGCCGAGTTGGCCGCCGCCTGACCAGCGGCGGGGCCGGTCTCATGCCGCCCGCGACACCCAGCGGCGACGCCCCTCGTCTCATTTCTGACGCAGCCCCCTCATCCTGCAGCGTCCAGGCGCGGTTGCGCGCCTGCTGAGCGGCCCAGGCCGCCGTGGGATGTGGCATGCATCCGGCCAGGCGGACGCGGCGGGTGCCCACCTCAAGGAAGAAGAGGACGTGGAGGGTCTTGAGGAAGAGAGTCTCGCCGGTGAAGAAGTCGCACTCGAGCACCTGGTCGCGGTGCTGGGTCAGGAACGCCCGCCAGGTGCCGCCGCCCTGGCGGCGCTGCGGTGTCGGCGGCATGCCGTGCCGCTTGAGGATCGCGCGGATCGTCGACTGCCCGACGGTGTGGCCGAGCTTGTGGAGCTCGCCGTGGATGCGGGCGTAGCCCCAGCGCGGGTTCTCGCGGGCGAGCCGCACGATCAGGGCCGTAATCGTGGCGTCGGTGCGCGGTCGTCCGGCGCCACGACACCCCCGGAAGGCCATTTCCGGCGTACCAGGGCGCGATGCCAGCGCAGCACCGTCTCCGGCGTGACCAGCAGCACACTGCGTGCCCAGTGCTGGCAGGCCACCGCGGGCAAGTGCCGCAGCTTCGCCACCAGCAGCGCCAGCGTGAGCTGCTCCCACTGGGACAGGCGCGGTCGAGGCTGCTGGCGCAGTGCGATGCGCAGTTGGTGCCGCAACACCGCGATCTCGAGATCTTCGCGCACGCCGGTCGCCGGCGCGCCGTGAACAGACCGAGCAGCAGGGTCGTCAGGTGCGCGAGGGCTGACCAGAAAATCGCTCCTCCTCGCCGGATACGCTTCGATGTGAGCAGCATAGCGACCAGCCTGATCGCAGCCAATGAACCCGGATGATATTTCCCCATAGTACACGCGTGAGCGAAGCAACGTTGGCTACCCTTGCAATGGCGTTGCGGGATCGTGCCGCCTGGGGGTACTGTCTCCGCAGCGGCCGACGTGAACCCATGTAGGAGGTGGAAAGCATGGTCGGAACGGACAATGCGCTGACACAGCTGGACGAGTTCCTCATCAGCACCATGAACGAGCAACTGCTGCCAGGGCTCGGCGTCGCGCTCATTCGCGGCGGCGAACTCATCGTTGCGAAAGGGTTCGGGCTGGCCGATGTGGAGCACGATCTCCCGGTAACCCGCGACACGGTGTTCCGAATCGGCTCGATCTCCAAGACCTTCACGGCGATCGGGCTGATGCAACTGTGGGAGCGGGGTCGGTTCGGCCTCGACGACCCGGTTGCCGACTACTTGAAGGCCTTTCAACTCGATGAGCCGCATCGCGAGGCAGCGCCGGTCACCTTTCGCCATCTCCTCACCCACACGTCGGGGATCGGCGCGGTCCGCACGATGACAGATCTGATCCGGCCGAGTGCCGGGCTGGCGGCGCAGCCTGATCAGCCGCCGCCCGAACTGCGACAATACTATGCCAATGGCCTCAGGGCCGAGGTCCCACCGGGGACTAAGGGCCTCGCGTGGAATTGGCTATCCCGTTGCGAGTGGCGGCGGGAGGATGGTGACGAACCACTTGCCGAGGGTGGGGTGCCGGGTGAGGCGGGCTTCCACGTCCGCCATCGCGTCCTTGGT
>JAABUN010007912.1_pt1 | contig 11179 bp, 9 predicted proteins | sample 5559311 | NCBI WGS metagenome assembly JAABUN01 (sample SAMN10711877, study PRJNA513370) | rock metagenome | isolation source: Antarctica rocks | place: Antarctica: Victoria Land, Siegfried Peak sud | reverse complement strand
CGGAAGTCCGCGGCGTTCGATGCGGCGCGCGACGCCGTGCCCGAGCTGGCCGGCGCGGTCGCCTGACTCGCCTCAGGCCCCCGCGAGCGTGAGCACGAGCGGGTGCACCGGGCCGGCACCGGCCATTCGGAGCTGCGCGCCGACGGTCGCGAGCGTCCACCCCGAGTAGCGGACGTCGTCGACCAGGAGCCCCGGCGCTTCGGGCATGCCGACCGTGACCTTGAACTGACCGCGGACGTTGGCGACCTGCTGCGCCGAGTTCTCCATCTCGCGCTGCGGGGGCGAGTCGCCGACCCGCTCGATCGCGCGGTCGAGGTAGGCCAGTCCGAGGCGCTCTGCGAGCGCACGGGCGAAGGCCGGCACCAGGTCGCCCGATCGGCGCGACGGGATCGCGGTCACCCACTCGGGCCGTGGCGCCGGCTCCCAGCGCTGCACGAGCTCAGCGATAGCCCGCACCAGATCCGGCTCGAAGCCGCCTTCGGTGCGGCAACGACGCACGAGCGGATCCCACCCGCCGTCGCCTGAGCGGGCCAGGGCGCGGCCCTCTTCGAGGAGGAGATCCGGCGGGATCTTCTTACCCGGCTGATCCGCCGTCTTGGGCGTCTGGCGGCGGACGCTCAGGACGAGCGGCTGAGAACGCAGCACGTCGTGCGCCTGGCGCACGAGATCCGGATCGAGCGCCTCGTGGAAGCGCGGGGCGGTGCAGATCGAGCAGCGCCCGCACGGCTCGGCCGCCGGGTCGTCGAGCTCTGACTGCAACGCCTGCATGAGACAGCGGCCGTCCGCTCCGAACGCCGCCATGGCCGCTTGCTCATGGCGGCGCAGGGCCGTGACCTCCTGGTAGCGGGCGGCATCGTAGGTCCACGGCTCGCCGGTCCGCGCCCACTGCGAGCCGTGGCGTGTGACGGCGCCTTCGACGTCGAGGACCTTGAGCATCGCCTCGAGCCGGCCGCGCCCGAGGTTGACGTCCGCCTGAAGGCCGGGAACGGTGCCCGGCAGGCAGTCGAGCACCTGTTCGACGAGCTCGCGCCGCGGGAACGCCGTCTCGATGAAGAAGTCCTGGATCCGCTTGTCTTCGGCGCCACGCAGCAGCACGACGTGCGCCTCGGCGACCCCGCGCCCGGCGCGACCGACCTGCTGGTAGTAGGCGATCGCCGACGACGGCGCCTGGAAGTGGACCACGAAGCCGAGGTCTGGTTTGTCGTAGCCCATCCCGAGCGCGCTGGTGGCCACCACCGCCTTGACCTCGTTGGCCAGCAGCGACCGCTCGGCCTCGATCCGCTGAGCATCGGCGACTTCACCCGAGTAGGCGACGGCGGAGATCCCCTGGCTCGCGAGCCACTTCGCCACCACCTCGGTGTCCCGCTTGGTCAGGCAGTACACGATTCCCGATCCCGGGAGCCGCGGCAGCCAGGTCGCGAGCCAAGCCAGGCGCGCGGAGGGATTCGGCAGCCCGACGACCTCGAGGCGCAGCGAGGCGCGCGCGAGCGGCCCCCGATAGACCGTGAGCTGCTCCGGGTCGGCGCCGACCGCGAGTTGCTCTGCGACGTCGGCGACCACGCGGTCGTTCGCCGTCGCAGTAGTGCACAGGACCGCGACGTCGTCGGCGAGGTTGGCCAGCACGTCGCGGATGCGCCGGTAGTCCGGCCGGAAGTCGTGCCCCCAGTCGGACACGCAGTGCGCCTCGTCGACGACGAGCAATCCGACGCGCTCGACGAAGAGGGGCAGCATCGTGTCACGGAACTGCGGGTTGTTGAGCCGCTCGGGGCTGATCAGCAACAGGTCGACGGAATCCTCCTCGAGTCGATCGCGAATCGCGGCCCATTCCTCGCGATTGGTCGAGTTGACGGTCACTGCGCGGATACCCAGGCGCTCCGCCGCGTCGATCTGGTTGCGCATCAGCGCGAGCAGCGGCGAGACCAGAACGGTCGGACCCGCGCCGCGGCGGCGCAACAACGCGGTGGCGAGGAAGTAGACGGCGCTCTTGCCCCAGCCCGTCCGCTGCACGCAGAGCACGCGGCGCCGGTTCTCCACCAGGTCCGACACCGCCTCGAGCTGGTGCTCACGGAACTCGGCGGAGGGTCCGGCCAGCTCACGGAGTAGCTCCAGCGGCTCGTCGACGAGGGGCGGCGTGGTCACTCGATCACCGTACGACGCGGGGGCCGGACCGGCTTCGCTGCCCGGCACACTATTAGCTGACGGACATACGTATTGTAAGCTATATCGTGTGTCGACCGGCTTGCTGATCCGCCGTGCCCGCGAGGCAGATGGTCTGACCCAGGCCCAGTTGGCCAGACGGCTTGGCATCACCCAGCCCTCCGTGGCCCGGATCGAGGCCGCCGGCGACGAGGTGAGCATCGCGACGCTCAAGCGGGCGCTCAATGCCACAGGGCGCGGGCTCGAGCTTCGAGCCGTCAAGCAGACGCCGGGCTACGACGAATCGCTGCTACGCGCGAACCTCGAGCTGACGCCGGCGCAGCGCGTGCGCGTCTTCGAGAACTTCTACGCCGACGCTCGCGTGCTGGCAGCGGCCGGAGCCCGTGCTCGAGCCGCTGCCTGAATTTCGGCCCTCGGCGCTGCTCAATCGACTCGTTGCCGCAGGTGTCGACTACGTCGTCATCGGCGGATTCGCGGGCCTCATGCACGGCATGACGTTGCCCACCCGTGATCTTGACATCTGCTACTCGGCCGAGACCGAGAACCTCGACCGTCTGGGACAGATGCTGGTCGAACTCGGTGCCCGCTTGCGCGGGGTCGCCGCCGACATCCCCTTCGTGCCCGATGGCCACACGCTCCGCCGTACGCAGATCCTGACGCTCGACACCCCGGACGGCCCGCTCGACCTGCTCGTCGACCCGTCCGGCTCTCCTGGCTATGCGGCGCTGCGAGAGCGCGCCCTCGTCGTGGAGGTGGCGGGCATCGAGGTACGGATCGCGTCACTTCCCGACCTCATCGCCATGAAGCGTGCCGCCGGACGGCCGAAGGACCTGCTCGCCGTCGAGGAGCTCGAGGCGATCCAGCGGCTTCTGCGCGAGCGCTAAGCGCTCTCGGCGCCGGCGGCCGGCTCGTCGATCTCGTCTGGCGCCACGGTGACCAGCGTCGGCTTCAAGCCCCGCTCGATGGTCTCCTTGGTCACCACGCATTTCTTCACGTCGCGCCGCGAGGGCAGCTCGAACTGCACCTCGAGAAGTACCTCCTCGATGATCGAGCGCAGGCCACGGGCGCCCGTCTCTCGCTCGAGCGCCTTCTGCGCTACCGCCTTCAGCGCATCCTCGGAGAAGACGAGCTCGATGCCGTCGAAGGAGAAGAAGCGATGGAACTGCTTGACGATCGCGTTGCGCGGCTCCGTGAGGATGGTGATCAGGTCGTCGCGCGAGAGCTGGTGCACCGCGCTGGTGACCGGTAGACGCCCGATGAACTCGGGGATGAGCCCGTACGTCATGAGATCCTCGGGAAGCGTCTTCTCGAACAGCTCGCCGAGATCACGGTCGGCTTTGGACTCGATCGACGCGCCGAAGCCGACGCCCTTGTTGCCGATCCGCCGCTCGATGACCTTGTCGAGGTTCGCGAAGGCGCCACCGCAGATGAACAGGACGTTCGTCGTGTCGATGGTCAGGAACTCCTGATGGGGATGTTTACGCCCACCCTGCGGCGGCACGCTGGCCGTGGTCCCCTCGAGGATCTTCAGCAGCGCCTGCTGAACGCCCTCGCCGGACACGTCACGCGTGATCGATGGGTTGTCGGCCTTGCGGGCGATCTTGTCGACCTCGTCGATGTAGATGATCCCGGTCTCTGCCTTCTTGACGTCGAAGTCCGCGGCCTGGATGAGCTTCAGAAGGATGTTCTCGACGTCCTCGCCCACGTACCCCGCTTCGGTGAGCGCCGTGGCGTCGGCGATCGCGAAGGGAACGTTCAAGATCCGCGCGAGGGTCTGCGCCAGCAGTGTCTTGCCGCAGCCCGTCGGCCCGAGCAGCAGGATGTTGGACTTCTGCAGCTCGATGTCCGCGTCGTCTGACTGCATCATCTGGACGCGTTTGTAGTGGTTGTAGACGGCGACGCTCAGCGTCCGCTTGGCGGCTTCCTGGCCCACGACGTACTCCTGCAGAACCCCGTAGATCTCCTTCGGCTTGGGGAGGTTCTCGATGTCGAAGGTCGGCGGGGCGGTGAGCTCCTCGTCGATGATCTCGTTGCAGAGATCGATGCACTCGTCACAGATGTAGACACCCGGCCCCGCGATCAGCTTCTTGACCTGACGCTGCGACTTGCCGCAGAACGAGCAGAGCAGTTGCTCGTTTGAGTCCGTCGGACGGGCCATGTTCCTCCCTCGAAGCGTTCGGCCGTGCGACCTCCAAGCTTAGTGCTCGGAGATCACCCGGTCGATGATGCCATAGCTTTGGGCCTCTTCCGAGCTCATGAAGTAGTCGCGCTCGGTGTCCTTCTTGACGTCTTCCACCGACTTGCCGGTGTGGGAGGCGATGATCTCGTCGAGCCGCCGGCGGAGATCGATGACCTCTCGCGCGTGGATCTCGATGTCCGTCGCCTGCCCCTGGAAGCCAGAGGAGACCTGATGGATGAGGATCTTCGCGTTCGGCAGGGCCATCCGCTTGCCGGCCGCGCCGCCTGCGAGCAGAAGCGCACCCATCGACATGGCGATGCCGACGCAGATGGTCGACACGTCCGGCTTGATGAAGTTCATCGTGTCGTAGATCGCCAGGCCCGCGTACACCGATCCGCCGGGCGAGTTGATGTAGATGGAGATGTCCTTGTCAGGATCCTCGGATTCGAGGTGCAGGAGCTGTGCCACCACGAGGTTGGCGATCTGATCGTCGATCGGGGTGCCGAGGAAGACGATCCGCTCGTTGAGCAGACGGGAGTAGATGTCGAACGCGCGCTCCCCGCGGGAGGACTGCTCGACGACCATCGGAACTAGTGGACTCACGGTTCTCGCTTCGTTTCGCTTGCTGCGCCCGAATCCTTCCCGAGCTTTTCAGGTCCGGCCGAGGCCGTCTGCGACGAGCCTAGCAATGGGGGGTTTCGCCCTTCCGTCGGCGCTCGTGCCGAGGACCCGGATCGGTGGACCGCCCTGCCATCATCGCCTCGCGGGATAGGGGTTTCGCCCTGCCATCATCGCTGCGCGGCGATGTCCGGGATAGGGGTTTCGCCCTGCCATCACCGCTGCGCGGCGATGTCCGGGATAGGGGTTTCGCCCTGCCATCACCGCTGCGCGGCGATGTCCGGTCGACGTTACTGTGGCGTCCAGAGCTTCTCGCGCGCCTGAGCCTGCTCGACCGTTATCGAGGTGGCGGACTCGGCGAGCAGCTCGACGGCACGGCGAGTGGCCAGATCGGTCTCGAGGTCGTAAAGGCGCCCGGACGACTTCAAGCGCTCGAGCAGCTTCTTGGGTGAGACCTTCTCCCGCTCGGCGCTGGAAGCGAGCGCCTCGAGCACCTCGTCCTCCGAGGGCGCGATGCTCTCGGCTTCCACCACGGCGGCCAGCACCGCCTCACGGCGCAGCGCGACCTCCGCCTCCGGCTTGCCCTCTTCGATGATCTGCTCCTCGTCCTTGCCCGAGATCTGCAGGTAGCTCTCCTTCGGGATGCCCTGGTGGCTGAGCGAGTGCGCCATCTGCTCCCACGTCTCGCGCGCACGGGCCTCCACCAGCGCCACCGGCACATCGACCGTGGCGCCGGCGACGACGGCGTCGAGAACGCTTTCGCGGAACTCCCCCTCGATGCGGGCGACCTCGGCCTCGGCCGCCCGTTCACGGATGTCCTCACGCAACTCGTCCAGGCTGTCGAAACCCTGGTCGGCGGCGAAGTCGTCATCGAGCTCGGGAAGGCGCTTCTCCTTGACCTCCTTCACCGTCACGGCGAACTCGGCCTGCCTGCCCGCGAGCTGCTCGGCGCCGTACTCGTCCGGGAAGGTGATCGAGACCGTTCGCTCTTCGCCGGCGCTCGCGCCTGTGAGCTGCTCCTCGAAGCCGGGCACCAGGCGATCGGAGCCGAGCTCGACCATCTGATCGCGCCCCTCGCCTCCCTCGAACGGAACGTCGTCGATCGAGCCCAGGAAGTCCATCACCACGAAGTCGCCCTTCTCAGCGAGGCGCTCGACCGTCTCGAGCGTGGCAGTACGCTCGCGCAGGCCATCGAGCTCTTCCCGCACCGCCTCTTCGGAGACCTCGGGCTCGCGCCGACCGACTTCCAGCCCCTTGTACTTGCCCAGAGCGGCGGTCGGGCGGACTCCGACTTCGATCGAGAAGTGAAGCGGCTGTCCCTCACCGGGCAGATCGCCGAGGTCCAGATCGGGCTCACCGATCGGCACGATGTGCGCATTGTCGATCGCCGCCGAGTACCACCGCGCGAGGGAGTCGCGGACGGCCTCGTCGAGAACGGCCTCGCGGCCGACCCGCTTGATGATCACGGGCGGCGGCACCTTGCCGTTGCGAAAGCCCGGTACGCGGAGGCTGCGGCCCAGCGCTCGTGCGGCCTGCGCGAGGCGGCGCTCGATCTCCTCAGGAGCCACCTCGGCCTGAACCCGCACACGTGATTCGGGCAACTCGGTGACGGTCGTGGTGACGGAAGAGGAGGCCATGGGCGGCCGGAACGATAGCGTCAGGACCGTGCCCGACTCGGCGCCCCCCGCCGCACTCCCGCCCGCCCGGCGGCTGGCGGCGTGGCTGATCTGCGGGCCGCTCGGGCATCTCGCGGCCGGCGTGGTGGACTGGCTGGCGCTGCTCGTCCGGTATGGCTGGGCGCGGGTTCGCGGCCGTGATCCGTGGGGGGCCTGAGCCTAGACGGAGCGCGCCGGTGCGTAGTGCACGACCTTCGTGGTGGTGAGCTCATCGAGCAGCTCGGGGCCGAAGCCGAAGCCCGAGCCGCTGGCCCGCCGGGGCTGAGCCGCACCGCCCGGAGCTCCCCCGAAGACGGCGTTGATCTTCACCGTGCCGACGGCGAGCTCCCGCCAGGCTCTCTGGGCGTGCTCCTGCGAGGAGGTGAGCACCGTTGCGGCAAGCCCGAAGGGGGTCGCGTTGGCGGCCGCGAGCGCTGCGTCGAACGATTCGACCACCTGCACGGGAGCGACCGGTCCGAAGGTCTCGTCGCGCATCACCGCCATCGAGTCGTCCACTGCCGTGAGCACCGTCGGCGGGTAGAACGCGCCGGCTCCGACGGGGATCTCGCCGCCTGCCAGCACCACCGCTCCGGCCTCCAGGGCTTCGGCGACGTGTTGGTGCACGAGCTCACGCTGACCCTCGTCGATGAGCGGTCCCATCTGCACACCCGGCTCGAGCCCTGGGCCGACGCGCCGTTCGCGAGCGAGCCCCACGAGCGCGTCCAGGAATGGCTCCGCGATCGCCTCGTGGACGTAGACGCGCTCGACCGAGGTGCAGATCTGCCCCGCGTTGGCGAATGCGCCTGTCGCGGCCTGCTCCGCGGCCCAGGCCGGATCGACACCGGCGTCGACGATCAACGCGTCCTTTCCGCCGAGCTCGAGCAGCGCCTTGCGGCCCGTCCCCGCGGTCACGGACGCCACCTCCCGGCCCGTGGCCACCGAGCCCGTGTGCATCACGCAATCCACCCCGGGGTGGGCGGCGAGGGGGCGCCCGGCGCGGGCGTCGCCCAGCAGGACGTTGAGGACCCCGGGCGGGAGCTCGAGCAGCTCGGCTATCCGCAGCGCTGTGAGCGGAGTCTTCTCCGAGGGCTTCAGCACGACGGTGTTGCCCGTCACGAGCGCGGCGGCGAGCTGGCCGCAGGCGATCGCCACCGGATCATTCCAGGGCACGAGCAGCGCGACGACACCCCGCGGTTCGAACACCATGAGGTCAGTCGCCTCCCACCCTCCGGCGAGAGCGCGGCCGCGGTGCACAGGCCCGAGCTCCGCGTACTGCTCGATGGCGCCGATGCCGGCCTGGACTCCCCCCGCGGAGTCGTCGAGCGGCTTGCCGTTCTCGCGGGTCTGGAGCTCTGCGAGCTCGCCTGTATGGTCGTGCAGCCGCCGCGCGCCCGCCTTGAGCAGCCCCCCACGCTCGGCGGCACCCAGGCGCGCCCACCCGAGCTGCGCCGCTCGCGCGGCGCGCACGGCGGCCTCGGCGTCCGCGTCCGAGCCGGCGGGTATCTGCGCGATGACCTCCCCCGTGGCGGGATCGGTCACGGCGATGAGCCCCTGCGATTCGCGATTCGGGGTGAGATCGCCGGCGATGTGGTGTGGGCGATCGGCGTCCGTCTGAAGCATGCGCAGCAAGTACCCGGAACCGCGCCGGCGTAGCTTTGCCGAGTACGCCGAGGAGCATGCCTCGTCCGGGCCCCAGGGTGGCGCCTCCACGCTCGGCGTGCCGGACTCGATGAGGCGGTCGCCGCGCTGACCATTCGCCGGAGGGCGCCCCGGGCGTCGATAGCGTTCCGAGACATGTCCGGACCCGTCGCACCGCTGATCCGCGCAATCGCCGAGGCAGTTCCCGAGCGTCCCTTCGACCTCGAGTTCTGGGAGGGCTCGCGGTTGCCGGGGACCTCGGCCGGCGGGCCCCGCTTCACCGTACGCTCACCCGCCGCGCTGGCGCACGTCCTGCGCGCTCCAGGGCAGCTCGGGCTCGGCAGGGCCTACGTGAGCGGCGAGCTCGAGATCTCCGACGTCGATGCGGTCGTAGCCCTGCTCGGCTCCTACCACCCTCCCGCCATCGGTGCGGCCGAGACGGCTCGCCTGGTCGCCGCCGCCGTCCGGGCGATGGGCGTCGTCCGCCCGCCGAAGCGGCCGGCCGCCGAGCTCGTGCCGCGTGGCCGGCGCCATTCGCGGGCCCGCGACGCCCGCGCGGTGCGCCACCACTACGACGTCTCCAACGAGTTCTTCGAGTTGATGCTCGGCCCGAGCCTGACCTATTCATGCGCCCTGTTCTCCCGCGGCGCGACGTCACTCGAAGGAGCCCAGGCCGCCAAGCACGAGCTCGTCTGCTCGAAGCTCGGGCTGCGGGCGGGCGAGGAGGTGCTCGACGTCGGCTGCGGCTGGGGTTCCTTCGCCCTGCACGCCGCGGAGCATCACGGCGCCCGGGTCCTGGGCATCACGCTCTCCGCCCCCCAGGCCGATCTGGCCCGGCGGCGCGCGGAAAGGGCCGGCCTCCAGGATCTGGTCCGCTTCGAGGTGGCCGACTACCGGGACCTCGGCCCTGAGCAATTCGATGCGATCTCCTCGATCGGCATGGTCGAACACGTCGGTGCCGTCCAGATCGACGATTACGCCGCCCACCTCGCCCGCATCCTCAGACCCGGCGGCAGGCTGCTCAACCACGGCATCGCCCGCCTGCGCCACACGGATGCGGAGAGCGGGAGCTTCTCCGAGCGCTTCGTGTTCCCCGACGCCGCTCCTCTGCACCTGTCACGCGTGCAAGCAGCGCTCGAGCGGGCGGGCCTCGAGACAGACCACACTGAGGGCCTGCGGTCGGATTACGTCGAGACGTTGAACCACTGGGCGGAGCGACTCGACGAGCGACTCGACGAGGCGATCCGGTTAACGGGGCCTGAGCGGGTGCGGGTCTGGCGCCTCTACCTTCGCGCGTCGCGCAACGGCTTCGCTTCCGGCTTCATGTCGATCTACCAGGTGCGGGCACGCGTTCCCGCGGGCCTCACGACGTCACGACTCGTGCAGCCGTCGCCGCACGGCCAGACACGCGTCGCGGCAGCGCCCATGTCCATCTAGGCGGCCGAAGCCAGGAGCCGTGTCAAGTCGCCGGAGGTACGCGGGCGACCGAGATGCCAGCCCTGGGCGTAGCGGCAACCGATGTCCTCGAGCGCCTGCTGCTGCGCGCCGGACTCAACCCCTTCGGCGACCACGTGCAGGCCGAGGGCGTGGGCCAGATCGACGATGGCGGTGACGATCGCCTTGTCGTCCGGGTTGTCGGCGAGCCCGGCGACGAAGGAGCCGTCCACCTTGACGAAGTCGAGCGGAAGCCTGCGGAGATAGGTGAGCGACGCGTAGCCCGTCCCGAAGTCGTCCAGCCCGACCTGCACGCCGCGGTCCCGCAGGCCGGCGAGCTCTGACAAGGTCGTGGCGGTGGCCTCGATGAGCATCGTCTCGGTGAGCTCGATCTCCAGGGCCTCTGCGTCGAGAACAGCTTCGAACAGCGCGCGGTCGATCGAGGCGGCCAGCTCGTTGTTCCCCAGCTGGCGAGCGGAGGCGTTGACCGTCACGAACATGTCCGGCCGGACGCTCCGCCGCCACCCGGCGAGATCCCGGCAGGCCCGGCTGAGCACCCAGTCGCCGATCGAGACGATGAGCTGGCTCTCCTCGGCTACGTCGAGGAAGTCGGCGGGATGCAGGAGCCCCCGGCTGGGATGTTCCCATCGCACCAGGGCCTCCACGCCCATGATCCGCCCGTCCTGGAGGTCAGCGATGGGCTGATAGTGGACCACGAGCTCATCACGCTCCAAGGCCAGCGACAGCTCGTCCGCGAGGTGGCTGCGGCTCGCGGCACGAGCCTGGAGGGCCTCGTCGAAGAGCTCGAAGCGGGCCCGCCCCTGCTGCTTGGCGCGGTACATCGCCTGATCGGCGTTGCGCAGGACCATGTCGGGTGAATGCTGGAGGCCCCTGACGAGTGCGATGCCGATGCTGGCGGTCGTCCTCTCGGCCGTACCCTCGAGCTCCACGGGCTCCGCGAGCGCCGCGGCGATCCGCTCGACGACCCGGATCGCGATGGCCTGCGCTTCCACGGCATCCGAACCCAGGTCTTCGCAGCACACCACGAACTCGTCGCCGCCGAGGCGCGCGGCCGTATCGGAGGGTCGGAGGACCGAGCGCAGGCGGCGCGCGGTCTCCATCAGGAGCGCGTCCCCCACCGCGTGACCCAGCGAGTCGTTGACCGCCTTGAAGCCGTCCAGGTCGAGGAAGAGCAGGCCGACGAAGGCGCCGTTGCGGTCGGCTCGCGCCTGGGCCAGCTGTAGCCGATCCATCGCAGGGTCCGGTTGGCCAGCCCGGTGAGCTCGTCGTGCAGGGCGAGCCGGATCATTCGTGCGTCCGTCTCCTGGCGCTCCGTGACGTCCTGCACGCTGGCGATCACCTGGGGATGCTCGTCCGCGGAGCCGCTCATCACCGAGGTGATGAAGCGAGCCCACCTGGTCTCTCCCGCCTTGGTGACGAACGACCGCTCGAGGTCGTACCCCGTTCCCTGACCATCCGAGAGCTCTTGAGCCAGCTT
>JAABUN010007911.1_pt1 | contig 11180 bp, 10 predicted proteins | sample 5559311 | NCBI WGS metagenome assembly JAABUN01 (sample SAMN10711877, study PRJNA513370) | rock metagenome | isolation source: Antarctica rocks | place: Antarctica: Victoria Land, Siegfried Peak sud | reverse complement strand
TCGGCTACTACGTGCACCACCACGGTCAGGGGCACCTGCGCCGGCTGGCCACGATCGCCGAGCACCTGCGGACGCCGGTCACCGGCCTGAGCTCGCTGCCCCCCCCACCCGGGTGGCCGGGTGGCTGGGTGCTGCTGGCGCGCGACGACGTCCCGCTCAGCGGGCCGGACGCCGACCCCACCGCCCACGGCGCACTGCACTGGGCGCCGGCGCACCACCTGGGCCTGCGCGCCCGGATGGCGGTGATCGCCGGCTGGGTGCAGGAGGCGCAGCCGTCGCTGCTGGTGTCGGACGTGTCGGTCGAGGTCACCGTGCTGGCCCGGCTGATGGGGGTGCCGGTGGCCGTCATGGCGATGATGGGCGAGCGCACCGACCCGGCCCACCGGCTCGGGTACGACGTCGCCGACCGGCTGATCGCGCCCTGGCCCGAGGCTGCCGCGTCCCCGACCTGGGCCCCTGCGTGGCAGGCGAAGACGTCGTACGCCGGGGCGTTCTCCCGCTTCGACGGCCGGTCCGTCGTCCCGGCGCCCGGACAGCGCCGCGTGCTGCTGCTGTGGGGCTCGGGCGGCGACGACGTGTCCGACGAGCAGCGCGCCGCCGCCCGCGCGGCGACCCCCGGGTGGCAGTGGACGTACCGGCGCGGCGGGGACGGTGAGGTCTGGGCCGACCTGGTCGCTGCCGACGTCGTGGTGGTGCACGGCGGGCACAACGCGGTCGCCGAGGTGGCCGCCGCCGGCCGGCCGGCCGTGGTCGTCGCCCAGACCCGGCCGTTCGACGAGCAGCTGCACCGGGCCCGTGCGCTGCAGTCCGCCGGGATCGCCAGCGGGCTCGACCGCTGGCCGGCCGCCGCCGACTGGCCGCGGCTGCTGGACGAGGCCGTTGCGCGCGGGGCCGCGGGGTGGTCGCGGTGGTCACCCGGTGACGGCGCCCGGCTGGCCGCCGCGGCCATCGACGCCCTCGCCGACCGGGGTGCGCCGTGAGCGGCCAGCGGGTGGGCGTGGTGACGCTGGCAGCGGGACGGCACGACCACCTGGCCGGGCAGCTGGCGGGGTTACGGCGCAGCCTGGTGCCGGCCGACGTCCAGGTGGTGGCGGCGATGGGCGACCCGGGCGTCGCGGACGTCGTCGCCGCGGTGGCGCCGCCGTGGCCCACCGAGGTGCTGGCCGTCCCGGTCACCGGTGAGCTGCCCCTGGCCCGGGCCCGCAACGCCGCCGCCGCCCGGGCCCTCGCGCTGGGCGCCGAGCTGCTGGTGTTCCTGGACGTCGACTGCATCCCCGCCCCGGCTCTGGTCACCCGCTACTGCGACGCCGCCGCCCGCGCGGGCGAGGACCTGGCCGTCTTCTGCGGGCCGGTGCACTACCTGCCACCACCTGGCCCGGGCGGCTACCCGGCGCAGGGCTTTTCCGCGCTCGCCGGCCCGCACCCGGCCCGGCCGGCGCCGGCCGACGGTGACGTCGTCCTCGCCGACGACCTGCGGCTGTTCTGGTCGCTGTCGTTCGCGATGCGCGCCGCCGACTGGCAACGCAGCGGCGGGTTCTGCGAGGACTACGTGGGGTACGGCGGCGAGGACACCGACTTCGCGATGAGCCTCGGCGCGAGAGGCGGCCGGATGCACTGGGTGGGTGGGGCGTCCGCGTTCCACCAGCACCACCGGGTCGAGTCGCCGCCCACCCGGCACGCCGAGGCGATCGTGCGCAACGCCAACCTGTTCTACCGGCGCTGGGGCTGGTTCGCCATGGAGGGGTGGCTGACCGCGTTCGCCGAGATGGGCCTGGCCCACCTGGACACCGGTTCGAGCCGCTGGGTGATCGGACCGGCCAGCTCGCGGTAGAGCGCGTCGTAGCGGTCGACCATGTTCTCGTGCGACAGGTGGCGGACGGCGAAGCGCCGTACCGCGCCCCGGTCGAGCTCGACAGTCGCCGGCAGCGCCGCGGCCATGCCGGCGGCGTCGCCGGGCGCGACCAGCCGCCCCAGGCTCGGGTGGCACAGCACCTCCGGGATGCCACCGCGGGCGAACGAGACGACCGGGGTACCGCACGCCAGCGCCTCCGCCACGACCAGACCGAACGGCTCGTCCCACATCGGGGTCACCAGCACCGCCGAGGCGGTACCGACCTCGCGCGCCAGGTCGGCCTGGTCGAGGTGGCCCAGGTAGGTGACGCCACGGCCGAGGTGGGGACGGATCACCGCGTCGACGTACGCCGGGTCGCTGGCCGGGCCGGCCAGCCGCAGTCGCATGCCGGCCGAGCGGGCGGCCTCGATCGCCAGGTGCGGTGCCTTCTCGGCCACCAGCCGCCCCGACCACAGCAGGTCGCCGCCCCCGGGCCCGCGCGGCCACCGCCGCAGGTCGACACCGTTGGGGACGACGTGCGGCCGGTGCGGCAGGACGTCGGTCCACAACCCGGCCGTGTGTGCGCTGACGCAGGCGAAGCTGGTGCCCAGTCCCTCACCGATGGTGATCGCCGACTCCAGCCACGGGGTCGGCGGCGTGTGCAGCGTGGTCAGCATCGGGACGTCCAGCAACGGGGCCATGGCGACCGGCAGGTGGTGCAGCGAGTGGTTGTGCACGACGTCGAAGCGCCGACCGAGCGGCCCCGACAGGGCCATCATCAGCTGCAGGTAGGCATGGTGGTCGCGCAGGAACCCGCGGGCCGGCATGGACGGGTCGGTGGCCGCCAGCCGGCTGGCGTCCCAGCCGCCGGCGGGGAACACGTGCCGTGGGTCGGCCCCCACCGACCCCTCGGCGGCGAACATCGACACCTCGTGCCCGCGGGCGCGCAGCGAGCCGGCCAGGTCCGAGACCATGGCCTCCAGGCCGCCCGCGAACGGCTCGCGGATCGGGTACCGCGAGCTGGCGACCAGGGCGACCCGAAGTCGCGGCGCCTCAGCCCCGGCCGACCCCGCGGGGATCAGCTCGGCACCGTGCTCGAGGTCGGCGTCGTGCCACTTCACCGACCCTCCCGATCGTTGTGTCCGGGCACGGGAGCCCCTGACGTGCACCCATGACAGCATGCCGGGGGGCCGGCAGCATCTCGACCCCGGTGGGGGGTGTTCGGGAGGTGCCCGCGGGAGGGCGCGATTAGGGTCCGCACATGACCTCGGACACGCTGCAGGAGCAGGCGGGACGCCGCCACCACTACGGAGAGTTCTACGGGCTGCGGCCGCTGCCGCCGGACGACGGCCGCCCGCTGCTCGTCGTCCACGGCAACTGTCAGGCGGAGTCGCTGCGGGTGCTGCTGGCGGGCACCGACATCGTGCGCAGCGTGCGCATCCCGGCGGTGCACGAGCTCGAGCCGGACGACCTGCCGCACCTGCAGCGCACCCTGTCGGCCACCCAGGTGCTCGTGACCCAGCCGGTCCGCGCCGACTACCGCGACCTGCCGGTGGGCACCGAGCAGGCAGTGGCCCTGCTGCCCCAGGGCGCACGCGTCATCCGGTTCCCCGTCGTGCGCTACGCCGGCCTGTTCCCGTTCCAGGCCATCGTGCGGGCACCGGGTGTGGGAGACCCCCCCGTGGTGCCGTACCACGACCTGCGCACGCTGGTCGAGGCCGCGACCGGCGTCCGCCCCGCCCCGGCGGCTGCGCCGGCGGCCTACCGCCAGATCGAGGCGGACTCGATCGCCGAGCTGGCTCGCCGCGAGGCCGAGCACGACACGCTGGTCGCCTCCGACCTGCTGCGCGCCGCGGGCGCCGAGGCGGCACACACGATCAACCACCCCGGCAACCGGGTGCTGCGGGGGATCGCCGAACGGGTGCTGGCCCGGCTCGGTCACCCGTCGGCGATCGCCGACCCCGGGCGCACCCTGCTGGACAGCGTCCACGCCCCGCTCGCGGCCGACGTCCTGGACGCCCTCGACCTGCCCGGCCCGGCTCGGGAGCACTGGGTCGTGGGCGGCGAGGACGTCGAGGACGCCCGGGTGCGCGAGGAGCAGCTGCGCTGGTACGCCGCGCACGAGCAGGTGGTCACCGCCGGTCTGGAACGCCACCGAGACGCCCTCGCGGTGCTAGGCCTGGCGTGACGCAGCCTGGCGTGACGCAGCCTGGCGTGACGCAGCCTGGCGTGACGCAGCCTGGCGTGACGCAGCCTGGCGTGACGCAGCCTGGCGTGACGCAGCCTGGCGTGACGCAGCCTGGCGTGACGCAGCTTGGCGTGACGCACCACCTGGTCGTGGGCCCGGGCGAGCACGGGGTCACCCGCTACGCCCTGCAGCACGCCGCGGCCGGGGCCGGGGCCGGCGACACCGTGACCCGCGTCGAGCGGGCGATCGGCCCCGGCGACGTCGGGCCACTGCTGAGCCGGCTGCCGGCGTCCGGCACCCACGTGCACGTCACCGACAAGCTGTTCGGCGCCAGTCCCGAGCAGGCCCGGGAGGTGCTGACCGGGCTGGCCGCCGCCGGGCTCAGCGTGACGCTGCACGACCTGCCGCAGGAGTCTGACGGGCCGGCCTCCCGCGCGCGGCGGACGGCCTGCTACGCCGCCGTGGCCCGCGCCGCCCGTCGCGTCGTCGTCTCGAGCGAGCACGAGCGGCTGCTGCTGCAGGAGTGCCTGCACCCGGGCGGGCCGCTGCCCGGTGGTACCGCGGTGATCCCCCTCGCGGTGGATGCCGCACCGTGGCGACCGCCGGCGGCCCATGCCGAGCCCCCCGACGTCGGGCTGCTGGGCTTCGTGTATCCCGGCAAGGGGCATGCCGAGGCACTGCGCGCGCTCGCCGGGCTGCCCGAGCAGGTCGGCCTGCTGGCCCTCGGGCGCGCCTCGGCCGGTCACGACGACCTGCTGGCCGAGCTCGCCGTCACCGCCGCGGCGCTCGGCCGCCGGCTGGTCGTCACCGGTTACCTGCCGGACGACCAGCTGGCGAGTCGGCTGCGGACGGTCGCGGTGCCGCTGACCGCCCACCGCCACCTGTCCGCGTCGGCGTCGATCGGCTCGTGGCTCACGGCGGGGCGCCGTCCGCTGGTGCAGCGCAGCCGGTACGCCGCCGAGCTCGCCGACCGGCTGCCCGGCGCCCTCACCCTGTACGACGACCTGCCGACGGCGCTGCGGGCGGCCCTGGCCGATCCCGGCTCGACCTGGCTCGACCCGCACACCGTCCTTGGGCCCAGCACGACCGAGGTGGCCCGGCGCTACCGCGAGGTGCTGGGGTGACCCTGGTCTCGGTGGTGATCCCCTACTACGACGCGCAGCAGCGGCTCGACCTGGTGCTCGAGGCCCTCGGGCTGCAGACCTGGCCGGCCGACCGGCTCGAGGTGGTGGTAGCTGACGACGGGTCGCCCGCACCCCCGCAGGTGGGCGTCCGGCGCTACCGCACGCTCGTCGTCCGGCAGCCGGACCACGGATTCCGCGCCGCCGCGGCCCGCAACCTGGGCGCCGCGGCGAGCAGCGGCGACGTGCTGTGCTTCGTGGACGGCGACACCGTGCCCGGGCCGGGCTACGTCGCAGCCGCGGTCCGAGCCGTCAGCGACCGTCAGGTGCTGGTGGTCGGCCGCCGACGGCACGTCGACCTGCAGGGGTGGACCCCCGCTCGGCTGCGCGACTGGCTGCTCGGGCTGCCCGGCCACCAGGCACCGCGCGAGCTGCCCGAGCCGCAGTGGCTGGTCGAGGCGTTCGCCCGCACGAACGACCTCGCCGACGCGGACGACGACGCCTACCGCTTCGTGATCGGTGCGGTGCTCACGCTGCCGCGCAGCCTCTTCGACGCCGTCGGCGGGTTCGAGCCCTCGTTCACCGCCTACGGCGGCGAGGACTGGGAGCTGGCCAACCGCTGCTGGCTGGCGGGTGCGGACTTCGCCCACGCCCCCGAGGCGGTGGCCTGGCACGACGGCCACGACTTCGCCGGACGCGACGAGAGCCACACCGAGGTCAAGAACGTCGAGGCGGTGGCGGTCGCCTCCTTCATCACCGACCCGGCCGCGCGCGGGCACGGCCTGGTCTGGACTCGCCCCGACGTCGTGGTGCGCGTCGCCGACCAGGGATGGTCGGACGCCGCGGTGCTGCTGACCGTCGCGTCGCTGGTGCGTGACACGGACGCCGGGGTGTGGCTGGCCAGCGGCCGGACCGGGTCAGCCCTGCACGACGATCCGCGGGTGCACCTCGGCCAGCCGGGCCCGGACGTCCTGGCGTGCTGCCGCTACCAGGTCGACGTGACCCACCCGCTCGTGCTGGTCGACGTCCGGCTGCGCGAGCTGTGCGCGGACGCGCCGCTGCGGTTGACGGCGGGGCTGACCGTGCGCCGTACCCGTGACCTCAACCGCGGTGACACCCAGGCACCCCCCCACGAGTCGTTCACTGCCGAGCCGCTGGCGGACGCCGGTCTCGACCTCGAGCGGGCCTGGGGCCGGTCCGCCCGGCGGCTGTAGCGTTCGGTGCGCGCCGAGAGTGCGACATCGGGGCACTCTGGACGCGTCGGTGGCCCGTTTCTGCGCTCTCGGAGGGGGACCATGACGCTCGAGCAGCCGGACGCCGCGCCCCCGCACCTGCAGCCGACCCTGATCGGTGTCGTCGCGGTCGGCGGTGCGCTCGGATCGCTGCTGCGCCAGCTCGTGGCCGACGCCCTGCCGCACTCCGGTGGTTCCTGGCCGACGGCCACCTTCGTGGTGAACCTGACCGGGGCGTTCCTCCTCGGTCTGCTGCTCGAGTCGCTCACCAGGGCGGGACCCGACGAGGGGTGGCGGCAGCGGGTGCGGCTGTTCGGCGGCACCGGGTTCTGCGGGGGCCTGACGACCTACAGCGCCTTGGCGGTCGAGATCGACCTGCTGACCCGGGGGCACCACGTCGGCCTGGCGGCGGCGTACGGGGTGGTCAGCGTCGTCGCGGGGCTGGTGGTCACCGCGGCCGGGGTGGCCGTCGCGGTCGGGGTGCGCCGATGACCTGGCTGCTCGTGGCCCTGGCTGGTGGTGTCGGTGCGGCGGCGCGGTTCGGCGTCGACGGGTTCGCCCGGTCCCGGTCGGCCGCACCGTTCCCGTGGGCCACCGTCGCGATCAACGTCAGCGGCTCGCTGCTGCTGGGCGTGGTCACGGGCTTGGTGCTGTTCGACGGGTCGCCGACCCTGGTGCGCACGGTCGTGGGCACCGGCTTCTGCGGGGGGTACACGACGTTCAGCACCGCCAGCGCCGAGACGGTCCGGCTGCTGCAGCTGCACCAGTACGCGGCTGCCGCAGCCAACGCCGTCGGCACGCTGGCCCTGACGGTGGCAGCAGGCGGCCTCGGCCTGTGGGTGACCACGTGGTGACAGCGGTGGTGACGACGGGCAGGGTGGCCGCCGCCCTGGTGCTGATGGCGCTCGCCGACTGTTCGGCCGCACCGCCGCCGGCTTCCACGGCCCCGCTCACGACGACCCGCGCCCTGGTGCCGACCCAGACCCTTGTGCCGACCCGGACCTCGACCCCGGCCGCGACCTCGGCCGCGACCAGCACCACGACTCTGCTCCCGCCATCGACCCCGCCATCGACCCCGCCGGACGCCGTCACCGCGACCCTGCACTCGATGACGCTGGAGCAGCGGGTGGGTCAGCTGCTCATGGTCGGCGGTCCCGCCACCAGCGTCGGGCCGGCGACGCGCGCCGCGATCACCAGGTACCACGTCGGCAACGTCATGCTCACCGGACGCAGCACGGCGGGAGTCACCGCGACCGCCCGGGTCAGCGCCGGCGTCCGCTCGTTGGCGACCCGCTCGGCCACGGCCGGGGTGCCCCTGCTGGTGGCCACCGACCAAGAGGGTGGAGCCGTGCAGGTGTTGCGGGGCAACGGGTTCACCCGCATCCCGAGTGCCCTCGAGCAGGGGGAGTGGTCATCGGCTCGGTTGCGGGCCCGGGCGACCGGCTGGGGGCGTGAGCTGCGCGCGGCCGGGATCGACCTGAACCTGGCACCGGTCGCCGACACCGTCCCGAGCGCCACGGCGGCCGGCAATGCACCGATCGGGGCCTTCGACCGGCAGTTCGGCTCCTCGCCCGAGGAGGTCGGCGACCATGTCGTCGCCTTCGCCGTGGGCATGCGGGCGGCCGGGGTGGCCACGGCCGTGAAGCACTTCCCCGGGCTCGGCCTGGTGCGGGGCAACCCCGACGTCAGCTCGGGCGTGACCGACCGGACGACGACCCGCACCGGCGCCGCGCTCGTCCCGTTCAAGGACGCCGTCGCCGCCGGCGCACCGTTCGTGATGATGTCGACCGCCTCATACTCCCGGATCGACCCCGACCGGCCCGCGGCGTTCTCCCCGGTCGTGGTCGGCGACCTGCTGCGCGGTGACCTCGGCTTCGACGGCGTGGTGGTCTCGGACGACCTGGGCTCGGCCCGCCAGGTCAGGCACCTGCCGGCGGGCGAGCGGGCGGTGCGGTTCGTCGCCGCCGGAGGCGACCTGGTGCTGACCGTCGACCCGGCGGTGCTGCCCACCATGTACCGGGCGCTGCTGGCCAGAGCCCGCACCGACCGACGATTTCGGGTGTTGGTCGACGCCTCGGCGCAGCGGGTGCTGCGCGCCAAGGCGTCCCTGGGGCGGCCGGGCGGCTGAGAGCGGCGCGCCGTCGGGGCGCGCCCGGTGTGTTTGCATGGACGCGTGCCCTCCTCCCGCCAGCAGGCCGATGCGCGGCTGCCCACCGTCGCCTGGCTGCTGCTCGTCGCGGCTGGCTGCACGGTGCTCGTGTTCGCCGTCGACGACGTGTTCGTGATGACCACCCGCGGCCAGCTGGTCGACTCGGCAGCCCTGCAGGGGGCACAGATCGGACGTCGGCACATCATCGAGCCGGTGCAGCAGGTGCTCGACATGGTCTCGGTGGGTGCGCTGGCCGCTGCGGGCCTGGTGGCGGGGGCGGTGGCCCTGCTGCGGCGGCGAGTGCTCCTGGCGGCCGTCGCGGTGACCATGGTGGTGGGCAGCAACGTCACCACCCAGCTGCTCAAGTACCAGCTGCTGCAGCGCCCCGACCTGGGGATCGCGACCGAGGGCATGCGCGGCAACACCCTGCCCAGCGGGCACACGACGGTGGCCATGTCGGTGGCGGCCGCAGCGCTGCTCGTGGCCCCCGCGCGACTGCGGGGACTGGTGGCGGTGCTCGCCGCGGCGTACGGGGCGGCGACCGGGGTCGCGACGTTGTCCGCCGGCTACCACCGCCCCAGCGACGCGGTGGCCGCGGCCCTGGTCGTGGGGGCCTGGGCGGCCGGGCTCGGGGCGCTCGTCGTCGTGGTCACCCCTGGGCGAGGCGAGGACCGGATGGCCCCGCCGGGCGCCCGACGCGGCCACCCGGTCGTCGCATCGCTGCTCGGCGCCGCGGCGGTGACCCTGCTGGCGGTGGGTGCCCTCGCGACGTACGCCACCGCGAGATCGCTGCCCGGCAGCCTGGACCGCGCGGGCCTGCTGCTCGCCTACGGCGGGGGGGCGGCCCTGATCGCCGGCACCGCCGTCAGCGTCATCGCCACGCTGGTCGTCGTGGTGCACCGCGTCGTCCCCCCGATCGCGGTGGTCCCCACTGAGTTGTCGTACGTCTGACCTGTCGTACGTCTGAGCTGTCGTACGTCTGAACCTGAGTCAGCGCGGCGGGGCGAACCCACGCACGTTCGAGCCGAGCCAGGACAGGCTGGCGGGCAGCAGTGCCTGCCAGAGGCTGACCCGGTGGCCGGCGTGCTGCAGGACGGTCGCATCGACGGCGAGCGGGGGCCGAACCGCCTTGATCAGGGCAGCACTCGAGCCGTACGAGACGGCGTCCGAGTGCGAGGTCTCCACCCACAGGGCCACCGGTGGCGGGGCCCGGCGGGCGAGGGCCACCAGGTCATAGCGACGGGCGAGCGCCGTACGCGGGGCGTACGGGCGGTAGAACGGACCGAACTCGGGCCGGAAGTAGCCACCCATGACGATGGCGGCCGCGTACTGCGCCGGGTTGAGCATGGTGGCCATCGCCGCGCACCACCCACCGGCCGAGAGGCCGATCGTGGCCCACGACGCGCGGTCCGCCGTCACCCGGAAGGTGTTGGCCACCCAGGCGGGCACGTCCTTGGTCACCCAGGTCTCGAGCTGTGGCGAGCCGGGCTGCCCGTTGACGCACTCGGTGTCGACGCCGCCGGGGATCTCCAGCTGGGGTGAGACGATCAGCACCGGCCGGATCCGGCGGGCAGCCACCGCCTGCGACACCGCACCACCGAGGTCCATCGTGTCGATCCACTGCCGCGGTGCACCCGGGTAGCCGTGGAAGGTCTCGAGCACCGGGTACCGCGTGCGGTAGCTGGTGGCGTCGCGGTATCCCGGCGGCAGCTGGACCACGACGGTGCCGGACAGCCCGCTGCGGGCTCCGGTCACCCGGAAGGTCAGGACGTCGGAGCCCCCTGGCAGCGCCGGCAAGGGCCCCGTCGCCACCTTCGCCGCTGCACCCGACGTGACGCGCCGCGCCGCCGCGGTAGCGGCGTTGCCGCGCTGCAGGGCCGTGGAGGAGGTGGTGCCACCGAGGGCATTGTGCAGGTCCGTCCAGTCCGCGAAGAACAGGAACTGGGCGTTGAGCTGGGTGGCCGCGGTCAGCAGCACCAGGGCGTTCACCCCGAGCAGCAGTGCGGTGCGGGCGGCGAGGGGCCCCGGCCGCGAGCCCGCCAGCGCCGGCCACCGGGCCAGCAGCGCGACGACGGCCGCCAGGGTGACGGCGGCGATCGTCCCCAGGAAGAACCCACCGGTCAGCGTCATCGCGTCCTCACCGCCGGACCATCGAGGGCAGGGCGTCCAGCAACGCGCGGGCGATGATCGCGTGCCCCGCGGCGTCGGGGTGGTCGCCGTCGTCCGCGAGCAGCCCGGTGGGGTCGTTGTCGCCGGTGCCCTTGAACGGCGCGTACAGGTCGACGTACGTCGCGCCGTGCGCCCGCGCCGTGCTGCGCAGCCGGGCGTTCAGGCAGCGGGTGAGTCCGTCGCTCCATCGCAGGTACGCCGGCCCGCGCCCCGCGGTGGCCACGTCACCGTCTTCGAACACGTTCCAGTATCCCGTGACGAGCACCCGCGTCGGGCGCCCCGAGCGCAGCGCGTCGACCTGGCCCAGGACGGCGCCGACGTCCGTACCGACCTGGTCGACCCGCGCCTGGTCGTCCCCGCCCCCGCAGCTCGGCTCCTGGGCGGTGCTGGCCGGTGACTGGTCCCATCGGTCCTGGGCAGGCAGCAGGTCGTTGGCGCCGACCGTGACGACCACGACGTCCGCGGCGGCTGCGGCCCGCCGGGTGGCCGG
>JAABUN010007910.1_pt1 | contig 11182 bp, 11 predicted proteins | sample 5559311 | NCBI WGS metagenome assembly JAABUN01 (sample SAMN10711877, study PRJNA513370) | rock metagenome | isolation source: Antarctica rocks | place: Antarctica: Victoria Land, Siegfried Peak sud | reverse complement strand
CCGCCCAGGGCCGAGCGCAGGTTGCGCCGCAGCGGCCAGCTCAGCACCAGCCACCAACCCAGGGCCAGCAGCCAGGCCAGCCCCGCGCCCGAGGGCTGCCAGTCCAATAAGAAGCGCTTGGAATCAGCTAGTTTTAGCATACCCCAAATCTCGCCGCCGAGTATTACGCCGGGGTTACGGCAGGCTTATATTTTTGTCAACTTATGCGCTGACACGGGTAATTTCACCGGTAATGACCGGCATGTGGCGCGGCTTGCCGTTCTTTGCAGCAGTTCTATACCTATTCTTTCTACCCTTATTCAACTTCTCTTCATAATGCAATTTTCTGCTACGCTACGCACCGGTTTGCTGGTCCTGCTGCTGGGTAGCGCCACGGCCGCGCACGCCCAAAGCCCCAATGGCCCGGCGCGCAAGCGCTATCTGTTTGCCCAGAAAAACCCGGAGTGCCCGGTGGTTGCCAACATCACCAGGAACACCGACGAAGACGCGGATATCACCGGTACCTACACCCACGTCTGCTACCGCTCGCCCGAAGAAATGCTGTTCGAAATCAGTGAGTTGCGCAAGATTCACAACTGGGCCGACTCTACTTTTCAGCGCCGCCTGAAGTCCCTACCCCCCAACGGCGCTTTGGTGCTCAACATTCGCCGCCAGGGACCCAAGAACGCCGACCCATCGCTGCTCACGCTCGCGGCCCACACCAAGGACGGCAAGGAGGTTTTTACGGCCACGCCCAAGCCCGGCACCGGCCGCTTCTACGGCCGCGATTTATATCAGACTCAGCAGCTTATCCCCTTCATTAAGCTCGACCCGGCCGTGGGCCCGCTCACGCTCGTGATTACGGATACGCGGCTACGCCAGCAGTTTGAGTATCAGTTGACGCCGCAGTAAGAGCTTGCCGCTCAGCTCACTTGTCATTGCGAGTAACGCGAAGCAATCGCCCCGGAACGACACCCGCACGTATCGTTTTGGGGCGATTGCTTCGCGTTGCTCGCAATGATAGTTTTACCGGTTCAACTGCGCCCATTGCACGGCCAGCAGGCTTTTGGCGTCTTGCAATTGCGCTTGCGCTAGCTGCTCGCGGGTGAGGCGCACCAGCTCAATTTGCTCGTGCTCGTCGGCCAGGCCGCCGCCGGGGCCGGTTTGGCGGCTCACTTCGGCGTAGTACACGGCAATGGTTTCGGCGCTGGTGCCGGGCGAGGGCCACATGGTTACGATAGGAATGAGCTGGTCGATTTCGTAACCCAGCTCCTCGTGAATCTCGCGGCGCACGGCGGCTTCGGGGCTTTCGCCTTTGTCAATCATCCCGGCCGCTATTTCGAGTAATTCGCGCTCGGCCCCCACCCGAAACTGCCGGGTGAGCACGTACTGCTGCGCCTGGGTATCGAAGACCAGCGCCGCCACGGCGTGGCCGGGGGCAAACTGCTCGCGGGGTAATTCTTCGCCCGCTTGCGTTTTAACAGTGAGCTTGTTGAGCTTAAAATGGCCGTCGTAGGCGCGCTCGCGGTGAACTATCTGCATGGATTGGGGATTTAAGCGGTACCTTTGCCGCCGAAGGCAGCCTGGCAATCGGACCAGCTGCTGGCCGTGTATATACGGCTACCGGCCCGCCGCGTCGTCATTCTGGCGCCAGGCAGGGGCTTTATCCCTCATATTTTCCTGTATTCGCGTGGGCAGCCGATGGCCTCCGCCCCAGCCACTCCCCACCGGGCGGGTGGCTCCTACCCCCATGACTTTCAACGAACTCAACCTGATTGAGCCCATCCTGCGCGCCCTGAGCGAGGAAGGCTACACGACCCCCACGCCCATTCAGCAGCAGGCTATTCCGCGGGTGCTCGAAGGGCACGACCTGCTGGGCGTGGCCCAGACGGGCACCGGCAAAACGGCCGCCTTCTCGGTGCCGATTCTCCAGATTCTGCACCAAACCGCCCTCACCCAAAAGGCCGGCCAGGGCCCCAAAGGCCGCGTCCGCTGCCTGGTGCTGACCCCGACCCGCGAGCTGGCCATCCAGATTGGCGAGAGCTTTAAGGCCTACGGCCGCCACCTGCCGCAGCTGCGCTCGACGGTGATTTTTGGGGGGGTAGGCCAAAATCCGCAGGTGCAGGCCTTGCAGCGCGGCGTCGAAATCCTGGTCGCTACCCCCGGCCGCCTGCTCGACCTCATGAACCAGGGCTACGTGCACTTGCAGCACCTTGAAGTATTCGTGCTCGATGAGGCCGACCGGATGCTTGACATGGGCTTCATCCACGACATCAAGCGCATCCTGCCCAAGCTGCCGGCCGGCCGCCAGAGCCTGTTCTTCTCGGCCACCATGCCGAACGTAATTAAGGAATTGTCGGCCACCATCCTGCGCCCCAACCCGGTGCAGGTGGCCGTGACGCCCGTATCGAGCACCGCCGACACGGTGACGCAATCGGTGTTTTTGGTGGATAAAAACGACAAGCCGGCCCTGCTCCGCCACGTGCTGAAGGACCCCGCTATCAAGCGCGTACTCGTTTTCACCCGCACCAAGCACGGGGCCAATAAAGTGACCGAGACGCTGGAAAAGGCTCAGATTGCGGCCGAGGCTATTCACGGCAACAAGAGCCAGAACCACCGCCAGCGCGCCCTTAGCAACTTCAAGGCGGGCACTACCCGCGTGCTGGTGGCCACCGACATTGCCGCCCGCGGCATCGACGTGGATGAGCTGACTCACGTCATCAACTACGAAGTACCCAACGAGCCCGAAACCTACGTGCACCGCATCGGCCGCACGGGCCGGGCCGGCGCGTTCGGCACCGCGTTTACATTTGTAGAGGAAGAAGAGCGCGCGTATCTGCAAGATATTCAGAAGCTTATTCGCAAGCAGCTCGATATCGACAAGGAGCATCCCTTTACGACGAACAGCGTAGCCCCCGTTTCGCTGACGGGTAATGAGCGTATTGTTCGGCCCAAAGGCCCGGCCGGCCGCCCACCCCGCGACGGGCGCGGTGGCAGTAGCCAGGGCCGCAGCGGCGCCCCGCGCGCCAGCGGCTCTACCTCGGGTGGTGGCCGCAGCGAGCCTCGCGGCGGGGGTAGGCCGCAGTCGTCGGGCGGCGGCGGCGAGCGCGCGGCTTCCGGTGGCGGCCAGCGTGGCAGCCGGCCTTTCCAGGCCGGGCGCGGGGGTAGCGAGGGCGGCAGCCGCCGCTCCAGCTAACCGCTGGCAATACTTCGCTGCCGAGCGAACGTCAACGTCGCGCGGCACACGCTGGCTTTTAGCAGCTACTTTATTTTCGCTTGCCCCGCGCCGCACGGCGTGGGGCAAGCGTTTTTTTAGCCCATAAGGAAACAAAATCCTCGCGGACTGGCTTTTCAGGGTAGCTCTCTGGTATTACTTTAACGCCGCCTTTGTGGCTCACTAGTATGACATCCCGCGTTTCCCTACCCCTCATTCAGGCCCTGCGCGACACCGCCCGCCGCCTGGCCGCCGAAGCGCCCTACCAGTGGGGCCACATGGGCAGTTGCAACTGCGGCCACCTGGCTCAGACGGTCACGCGCCTCACCAAAGCCGAGATTCATACCCAGGCCTTGCAGCGCTACGGCGACTGGGAGCGCCAGCTCGTGGACTACTGCCCCACCAGCGGCCTGCCCTTTGACCAAACGATTGACGAAATGCTGGCCCTGGGTTTCTCGCGTGAGGACCTCACGCACCTCGAAAAGCTCGGTGACCCGGCCGTGCGCCATACCATCCCATTTGAGCGCCGCAATGCTATGCGCCACAACCAGCGCGATGACGTGGTGCTGTACCTGCGCGCCTGGGCCAGCCTACTGGAGCAGCAGCTTGTGGCCGCCCTACCCCTGCCCACCGAGCTGGAGCCCGCATTTGCCCTGGCCGAAATCTAGGCTGGCATTCCCCTAACCGAAAAGCAACCAAAAGCCCCGGCTACGCAGAGTGCGTAGCCGGGGCTCTTTGTTGGTATGGGTTTAAGCTAGCGCGAGCACTCTTTAATAATTGACGTTGCTACGTTGCGCTTCGCGGTACATCTCAGCGCGGTGGTCGCGCTTGTAAGTAGCATCAGCTGTGGGGTCTTTCTCCGCGTCGGGGGCCGTGGAGCAGGCAGCGGTCAGAAACAGGGCCGCGCTGGCGGCCAGCAGCAGGGAGTAGGTGCGCAAGCTTTTCATACCGCGAAGGTAAGGCCCGGCAGCCTAAAGGTGAAAGCTGGCAGTGGCATATTTTATTGCGCTGGAGCTGCTTTTGCTAATCCCGCCCAGCTACTCAATACCTGGCCCTCCTTTCAATAGTACTATACCACCAACTGGCCAGCAAGCTTCGGCAATACGTCTGTTTACATTTGAGGCATCCCGTTTTTAGTCACCAAATAGCTGCCGCTAGTCCAGCATCAAGAAGCCACGTTACCCGCTTTTTCACCAAGCAACCGCACTGAAGTTTAGCTACGCTAATTTTTAGCAGCTTTGTCTAGTCAGACCTTCAAAACCAACCTACGGCACCTGTTCGCGTGCGCAGCAGATTAGCGCACCTATCTTGTCTTTTAAGCAGCTAGCAGCCTGGCAACCTTATTAGTACTCATAAATTTGCTACTGAGCAGCTAACCAATTCTAAGGTAATAGCACTTAAACCATAACTAACAAGGTAAATAAAACAAGAAAAACTCTTTTATCTTGACTTGATATGATATGCTATAAACATCTGAAAATTAATAAGTTAATTAACCAAAATTTATCTTTATCCGAGTGGCTATCCACGATAAATTTCTTTTTACTTAAACTTATTTTAATCGCAAGACGGCGTAGACGAAATAAGTACTTAAACAGCGCTTGTTTATTGATTCAACAGACAGCTGACAGGCGGCCTATAAATTGAACTTTACAGTTAACCCTATAGGCAAAACTTATTAGCTTGCCCTCATAGCCTCGAAGGTAAGTTACCACTGTTTAATCCTCAACGGCACTACTTGGATTAGTACGGATTTGAGGGGCTGCCCAGACCGTATTTGTTTATGATGGCAAGGACAGCCAAGGATTTGCCAGGGTACTAACAGCGATGCGAGCTATAACTCAGCTAAGCCTGCAAAAGCCAAAATCCCGACTCACCGCCTGGCAGCGGAGGTCGGGATTTTACAAGATGCGTAAGGGCTATGCCTCGGGCTGATAGTCGGCAAAAGAGCCATCCCGGTAAAAAATAACAATGCGCCGGATAGCCTTGCCTGGCTCCGGCAAGAAGGGGAGTCCTGCTGTCTCAGCCAGGTTACTGGCGGGGGGTAGGCTGGCAGCCGGCACCTCTGTGAGCGGGGAAGCAGCCGGGGCGGCTACAGCAGCCTTAACGGGAGGCGCCGACGGCAGAGGCTCACTTTGGGGCAGCGCTGGTAGCAAGGGGGCAGTTGCTGCTGCGGAAGTAGTAGCCGTAGCAACTGGCACGAAGCGGGCGGCCCGAAAAGGCCTGGCGGCGGGCACTGGTGCGCTGACAGAAGCCGATACGGTATCGGTGGCAAACCCTGCTACTGGCCTGATGGGCGCCACGGGCCTGGCAGCGGCCACGAGAGGCGCCTCAACCGGGCTGGCAGGTGGGTCAAGAGGTAGCGCGGCCACGGGTGGCGGGGTAGGAGCGGCTGGGGCAGGCGGGGAAGCCGGTATGGGCTCCGTAGTGGGAGTGGTAGCAGAGTCGTTTTCGCTAGCTACATCAGAGTTAAGAGCCGCCACGACAGCTTCGTCCAGCATATTGCCGGTGCCACTGAGCAGCCAGGGCAGGGAAATCTCGGGAAAGGCCCCAATGATGCGCTGCACTACGTCCAGGCTGGGCTTATTGCGCTCACTCAGGATGTGGCTTACTACCGGCCGGCCAACCCCGATAAGGTCGGCAAATTGGGTTGGTGAAAGCTCTTTACTGTCCAGCAGCTGCCGAATGCGCGTTATCATAGCAAATCTATTACTTCACAAATGTGCGAAACAAAATTGAATTGCCCACCTCCGGAACTTACAAGAGGCTAGTTTACAAAAGTATTTTGAAGATATTTTTTCAGAATTCACAATTGATTTAGAATAAATTTTACACTTTCGCTGCTGGTTGCCACTCCTTAGATATTATACATTTGTAACAAGCTCACACCAAATACATTTGTTATTTCGCTTAATTCCAGGCCTCACTCAACCGCCTAAAAGAGCCCCTGCCATCATAGATAGCAGGGGCTCTTTTAGGCGGTCGGCATCTGATTTTTTCAGGGTATGCCGCCCCGGCCCGGAGCTACTCGAAGTACTCCTTCGCGAGCGCTTTATCGTGGCCGTAGATGTCATCGCGGAAATGGGCGTGGCCATCGGCGTCGGCCCAGGCGGTGAGATATACCAGGTACACCGGCAGTTTTTCTTTGAGGGTAATGTACTTCTCGCGGTGCTGGGCAATGGTGTCCTGGATGCTGGTCAGGTCCCAGTTGGGGTTGTTGCGCAGCAGGTAGGTAGCCAGCTTTATGGGCTCTTCGACCCGCACGCAGCCGTGGCTGAAGCTGCGTTTCGTTTGCGAAAACAGCTCGTCGTGGGGCGTGTCGTGCAGGTAGATATCGTTCGAGTTGGGGAAGATAAACTTAACGTCACCAAGGTCATTTTTGGGGCCGGGGCGGCGGCGCACCGTGTACTTAAAGTTGTCCTGCGTCACGCCAGCCCAGTCGATAGTAGTGGGGTCAATGACCGTGGCCTTTTGGCCGTAGCCCTTCACCACTTCCATATCGAGGCGGTCGAGGTAGTTGGGGTCAGCTTCGAGCTTTGCGCGCAGCTCCTTGTCGATAATGCTGTAGGGCACGTTCCAGTAAGGGGCCAGTACGACGTATTCCATCTTATCGGAAAAGATGGGCGTCGCGGTGAGCGTCTTGCCCACGATGACGCGCATGGTGAGGGCTTCCTTACCCTGCTCGTACACCCGCAGGCGGTACTCCGGGATGTTTACGATAAGGTAGTCGGGCTCAAATTTCTTGGGTAGCCAGCGCCAGCGCTCCATGTTCAGGATAACCTGATTGATGCGCGATTGGATGGCCACGTTGAGCTGGCGCAGCGTTTCGCCATTTACCAGGCCGGTCGGCGGCAAGCCCAGGTCACGCTGAAAATTTTTGACGGCCGCTACCAGCGTGGGGTCATAAAGGGTGGTAGCGGGGGCAGTGATATTGTTGACGGGCTTGGCCGTGGCGGCTACCGCGGCGGGGGTTTGGCCAGTGGCCTCGCCGCCCAGCAGGCGCTGGCGCAGCAGGTCCACCACGGGCAGGTTATCGCCGGGCTTGAGGTGGGTAGTACCCGGTAGCGTGGGCCAGCCGCCCGCCGCCTGCCGGGCGCGCAGCAGGGCCAGCGCCTTTTTGAGGTGGTCGTATTCGGGGTGCAGCGGCGCGAAGTCGTAGTAGGGGTAGGTGCTCTCGCGCTCCCGCAGAATGGTCATCAGGGCATGGTCGAGCTTGATTTTGTTGCGCTTGACTTTCCAGGCGTCGTTCTTGGTATCGCGGGGGTTTGCTACCCCCCGGTAGTAGTCCGAAGCCCAGGCAAAATAGCTGCCCGACAAGGCTACGTCGAGCTTGCGCTCCAGCTGGTTACGGCGCGCGGTATCCTGGCCCACGCTTTTGAGCGAGGCTAGTATGTCGGTTATCGGCTTGGTATCATAGTGCTTAGGGTTCAGGCCATCATCCTTTGCTTTAGCTACTACGTTCAGAAAGGTATTAGCTTGCGGCACGAGCTTATGCTGCCGGAACCAGCCCAGCCGAAACTGCCGCTCGCGGTAAAACTTGCGGGCCCAGCGCTCCTGCGTCTTAAAGCGGGCGTTGGCTTGCATGGCCCGAATGACAAAAACGCTGTCGAGGCGCGGCTCGGGGCCGCTGGTGTTGTCGGTGACGACCGTATCGTTTTGGGGGCTGGTCTGCTCAGTCTGGCTGCCCTTGCTGCCGCACGAGGCCAGCAGCCCAGGCAGGCTGAGCAACCCCACGAATAGGGCGAATGACAGAAAGTGTAGTCGAATCTTAAAGAGCATTTAGGAGAGGGAAATGGCGGGTACGGGGTGAGCTGATGTTAACCGGCCAGTGCCCGGCACCGCGCGAAGCTGATGGTAGGAGATACTCGTTTTACTGAGCAGTTGCCGGGTGGGTTATTCCCGGCAACTAACATCAAGGCAAATTCCGCTCCTAAAAGTAACATAAAAGCCCGGACTAAAGCGGGGCAAGTCGCGTACTTTTCGAGCGGGCTTACTTGCCAGCACCAGGGCCGCCCACTCGTAGCCTGCTTGTGATTACCGATTCCAAACCGAGGTGCTTAGCCAATCTTAAAGACATTGAGCATTCTTTTCCTACTGATTTTCGATTCTACTTATGACCCCTGCCCCCTCTCCCGCCATCGACCCGCACAGCTTTGCGCAGGGGCCGGCGCTGCCCCACCTCACGCTCGCCCTGGCGGTAAACTTCGCGAGCCAGACCCTGGCCGGCTCGGCTACCTGGCAGCTGGCCACGCCACTGGCCGAGCCCACCGAGGTGGTGCTTGATACCCGCGACCTGGTTATTGAGCGGGTCTGGACCAACGCGGAGGGCACCGGTCCGGAAGCGGCGCACACGTTGGGCACTCCCGATGCGACGCTGCGCCAGGCGCTACGCATCGCGCTGCCCGCGGGCACGGCCGCCGTTCGCATCGCGTACCGCACGAGCCCGCACGCGGCCGCCCTCCGATGGCTGGCCCCGGCGCAGACGGCCGGCGAACACCCGTTTCTATTCACGCAGTCGCAGGCCATTCTGGCGCGCACCTGGCTGCCCTGCCCCGACTCACCGGGCCGTCGCTTCACCTACGAGGCCGAGGTGGAAATATTGGGAGAAGAGAAAGGGCAATTGCTGGCCCTGATGAGTGCCGAGAACCCGCAGGCCACTGCTCCCGACGGGCGCTACCACTTCCGGCAGCCGCGGCCTACCTGCTGGCGCTGGCCGCGGGCCGCCTCGACTTTGCCCCGCTCAGCGGGCGCACCGGAATCTACGCCGAGCCCGCGACCTTACCCCGCGCCACGCACGAGTTCGGGGAGCTGGACAGCATGGTGCAAGCCGCCTAACAATTGTATGGGATCTACCGCTGGCAGCGCTATGATTTACTTGTGTTACCAGTAAGTTTTCCATTCGGTGGCATGGAAAATCCTTTTTTAACATTTGTAACACCTATTATTCTGGCGGGCGACCGCAGCCTGACCAGCCTGGTAGCGCACGAGCTGGCCCACTCCTGGAGCGGCAACCTGGTTACAAATGCAACCTGAAATGATTTCTGGCTGAATGAAGGTTTCACGGTTTATTTTGAGCGCCGCATTATGGAGCAGCTCTATAGCCGGCCCTACGCCGATATGCTGCAAGTATTGGGCGAAGCTGACCTGCGCCACACCATGCAGGAGCTGGGGCCGGCTAGCGCGGCCACTCACCTGCGCCTGCGCCTGGCGGGCCGCGACCCCGACGACGGCCTCAACGACATTGCGTATGAGAAAGGCTGCCTGCTGCTGCTGGCGCTGGAGCACCTGGTGGGCCGCCCCCGCCTCGACGCCTTTATTACGGAGTACTTCGCCCGGTTCGCGTTTCAGCGCATGGACACCGACCGCTTCGCCACCTGCCTCACCCAAACGCTGCTCACGCCCGCCGAAGCCGCGCGCCTCGACCTGCCAGCCTGGCTCGATGGCCCCGGCCTGCCGCCCGGCGCGCCCACGGCCGAGCCAGCCCGCCTGGCCCGCGTGGGTGCGGCCCTGGCCCGGCTGGCCGCCGGCACGCCGCCCGCCGGGCTGCACTCTATAACTAAGGAGTGGAGCAGCCAGGAGTGGGAACACTTTCTGCGCGGCCTACCCCCTACCCTGCCGGTCGAAGCCGTAGCTCAACTCGACGCTGCCTTTCACTTTACCGCCTCGGGCAATGCCAAGCTGCTGACCACCTGGTTTCCGCTGGCGCTGCGAGCGGGCTACGCGCCGGCCGATGTGGCGCTCGAAAACTTTTTGCGGCACGTGGGGCGGCGTAAGTTTTTGGTGCCGCTGTACCGGGCGCTGCTGGGTACGCCCGGCGGCCCGGCCCGCGCGCGGCGCATCTACCAGCTGGCGCGGCCCAACTACCACTCGGTGGCCACGAGCACCCTCAATGCGCTGCTGGCAGGGGGGTAGGGCGGGCCGCCCTTTCATCCTGCCGTACTTTTGCCTTCCTACAACATCTATCGGTTACCGTTGAAAAATCTTATTCCACGCGGCAAGCTCATTGCCATTGGGGGCAACGAGGACAAAGGCACTTACCCCACCGTTCGCAGCAAGCGCCAGTACTACCTGAATTTTTTTGAGCTGGGAATTCTTAAGCGCGTTGTCTCGGAGTCGGGCAAAACCGACCCACGCATTGAAGTCGTCACCACGGCTTCCATGATTCCGCAGGAGGTGGGTCCGATTTACATCGGCTCGTTTGCCATGCTCAATTGCCACAACGTGGGCATCCTGGACATTCGCACGCCCGAAGATGCCCGAAAGCCCGAGTACGTCGAGCGCCTGCTGGCCGCCGACGTGGTGATGTTTTCGGGCGGCAACCAGTCGCGCCTGCGCGAGATGTTCGGCGAAACTGGTTTTCTTGACACCCTCACCCGCCGCTACTACGCCGAGGAGTACTTCGTGATTGCCGGCACCAGCGCCGGCGCGATGGCCATGTCGCAGCACATGATTCGGGGCGGCTCGGTGCCCGACGCCTTATTGAAGGGCGCCGTGAAGATGGGCACCGGCCTCAGCCTGTTGCCACCGGCCATTATCGACTCGCACTTCGTGAAGCGCGGGCGCTTTGGCCGGCTCATCGAGGCGGTGGCGCTCCACCCCAAGCTCATCGGCATCGGCCTGGGCGAGGATACCGGCGTGCTCATCACCGATGGCCACCTGGTCGAAACCATCGGCTCGAACCTGGTTATTATCCTCGATGGCTTCGACATCGTGCACAACAACGCCGCCGCCGTCAAAAAAGGCACTACCCTGTCCGTCGAAAATATCAAGATGCACGTGCTGGCCAAGGGCAACGTCTACTGCATGACCGAGCGCAAGTTCTACGTCAGCAAGGAAGCCGTGGCCCCGGCAGTGCGGGAGTAGGCATAAGAAACGTCCTTAGAGGGTGTAGGATAAATCAAGTTGAATTTCTCCATCTCACCTTCGTTGTCAATCTTCGCACCAGTAAGTTACACATAGACAGCTTTATCCAGGCCTCGCTGTTGCGGG
>JAABUN010007909.1_pt1 | contig 11182 bp, 11 predicted proteins | sample 5559311 | NCBI WGS metagenome assembly JAABUN01 (sample SAMN10711877, study PRJNA513370) | rock metagenome | isolation source: Antarctica rocks | place: Antarctica: Victoria Land, Siegfried Peak sud | reverse complement strand
GGGTCGTCGGCCTCGCCGGCGATCTCGTCCCGGAAGTAGCTCGCATACCACGCGGCGGCGGAACGGAGCGCCTCGATCTCCTCGGGGTCGAGCTCGGGCAGTGCGGTCGACGACATGGCGGGGACGGTACGTGGCCTTCCGGACACACCTCCACGCCGGAACGTGCCGACACGCTCCCACGAGCGCCATGAAGCTCACCCCCGACCAGCGGCGGCTGATCGACCGTCTCGCCGCCGTGCTCGAGGCCTACCGCGGACGCTACGCGGAGCTCGGTGGCACCCGGCGCTTCGACGCCTACCTCCCCCGTACGGCCCGGCGGGAGGCTCGCGTCCGTGCCGCGCGCTCCGCTCCGCCCGACGAGGGCTGTTGGCTGTCGGTCAGATCCCGTTCGGCGAGGAGACTGCGCATCCGCGGTGCCGCGTCGGGGCCGAAGATCCATGCCTCCACTTCGAAATCGGCGATCCGGAGGGTGGGAAGCCAGCCGTGCTCGCCGGGCAGGACGTCGCACAGCGCATCCCGGAAGGCGCGCTGGATGTGGCGCCCGCCGGCCTCGGGAAAGAGCGGCGGACACGCCCGGGCGAACCCGCCGCCCTCCAACCTGAGCTTGGCCTCGCACTCCGCGATCCAGTCGCGGGCCGGAAATGCCAGCGGAACCACGTGCTCGTAGACGCGCAGCGTGAGGGCGCGGTGCTGATTGAAGTGCTGCGTCTCGTCCACTTCGAGGATCCGTGGCGCGGCGTCGCCGGTCACGAGCACGCAGTCGACGCTGCGCCGCTCGCGCGGCGGCATGGTGTCCGGAAGCTCCGCGCCGCCGGTCAGCTCTTGGTAGAGCCGTTGCACGAGGGACCAACTGCTTCGGCACTCCGTCCTCCCCGGGCGCAGGAGCCAGGGGGGCGTCTTCCCCGTTCCCGCGCCCGTCACCTCGAGGACGCCCGCGACGACGGCCCGTTGGAGCTCGAGGGCCATCGGGTCTAACGCCGCTGGGCCAACGAGCCCGCCTCCGTCCGCGGGTCCGAAACCGCGTCCTTCACCGAGGTCCGCGGCGAGCGGAACCCCGCGGCCTGAACCCGCGGGACGGCGGCGTACTCACCCTCGCGCATGAGCCGATGCCCGCGCCGGCGCAGCTCGGCGAGCACCCGGGCGGGGATGCGCCCATCCTCGATCAGCAGCTTGCCGCCCCGGTCCTCCTGCTCGAGCTGGGCGTCAATCCGCGGACCGTCGACCGCGTGGGCGAGGTCCTGCCCGAGCTCCAGGCGGTCCAGCAGCGTCCAGAAGGTGCCCATGATGATCGTCGAGCCGCCGGCGCCGCCCGTGACCGCGATGGGCTTGCCCCCGCGCACAGCGATGATCGGGCTCATCGAGGAGCGCGGGCGCTTGAACGCGCGGCTCGTTGGCGGTCCCCGGATCGCCGAAGTCCGTCATCTCGTTGTTCATGAGGAAGCCGGCACCCGGGACGACCACGGCCGAGCCGAACTCCTGCTCGATCGTGCACGTGACCGACACCGCGTTGCCGTGACGGTCGATGACCGATACATGCGTGGTCGAGCCGCCGCGGCGCTCGACGGTGCCGGGGCGGTAGCGCCGGGCGCGCGCGAGCGAGATGTCGCCGCGCCGGCGGTCCGCGTAGGCCTTGGAGGTCAACGTCCGGGTGGGGACGCGCGCGAAGCCCGGGTCGCCGAGGTAGCGGCTGCGGTCGGCCCAGGCGATCTTCTGGGCCTCGGCCACGAGGTGCAGCGTGTCGGCCGAGCGGGGGCCGAAGCCCGCGAGGTCATAGGGCTCGAGGAGGTTGAGCATCTCGACGATCGCCAACCCGCCGGAGCTGGGCGGCGGCACCGCCACGAGGCTCGCGCCGTGGAAGGATCCACGCAGCGGGGCGCGCCACTTCGCGCGATAGCGCGCCAGGTCGCGCAGGGTCAGCACGCCCCGGTCGCCCTTCAGCCGGCGCGCCCGGCGCTCGTCCTGCACGATGTAGGCGGCGGTGAGGCCGCGGTAGAAGGCACGCGGGCCCTGCCGCCGGATGCGGTCGAGCGTGCGGGCGAGCGCGGGCTGCCGGAGCACCGCCCCGGCCCGGTAGGCGCGATGGCCGCCGACGAGGAACTGGGCGCTCGCGTAGGGGAAGAGCTTGAGGCGAGGAAGGCGAGGAGGGGGAGTCGAGCGCGGCGCATGCCGGAGGCCTACCAGCGTGGGCCGGATTTGTCGACCTCCAGCCGACAAAGTCGGCCCACGCACTCTCTCAGAGCAGGCGGCGCAGGCGGGCGAGCGCATCGTCCACCTGGGCGTCGTCGATCACGAGCGGCGGCACGAAGCGCAGCGTGTGCGGACCCGTCGCGTTGATGACGAGGCGCTCGGCCTCCAGGGCGCGGCGCACGACCCCGGGCGCGTCGCCGGCGGGCAGGTCGGCGGCGAGCATGAGTCCGCGGCCGCGGACCTCCCCCACCCCGGGCAGCCCGCGCAGGCCAGCGGCGAGCCGCTCGCCCCGGGCACGCACGGCCGCGAGGAACGCCTCGTCGTCGATGATGTCCAGCGTGGCCAGGGCGGCGGCGCTGACGATCGGGTTGCCGCCGAACGTCGTGCCGTGGTCGCCGGGGCCCAGGACCTCCGCGTGCTCGGGAGAGGTCACGAGCGCCCCGATCGGAGCGCCCCCGCCCAGGCCCTTGGCCAGCGTCATGAGGTCCGGCCGCACGCCCGACCCCTCCCACGCCCACAGCGTCCCCGTCCGGCCCATCCCCGTCTGCACCTCGTCGAACACGAGCAGCGCGCCGCAGGCGTCGCACCCGTCGCGTGCGACCCGGAGGACCTCCTCGTCGAGCGCGTGCACCCCCGACTCCCCCTGGATGACCTCGAGCACGACCGCGGCGGTGCGCGGGGTGATCGCGTGGCGCACGGCCTCGGGAGTCGGCGGGACGGCGCGGAAGGAGCCGACGAGCGGCGCGAAGGGCTGCTGCTTGGCCTCCTGCGGCGTGGCCGAGAGTGCCCCGTAGGTCCGGCCGTGGAACGCCCCGAGGACGGAGATGATCTCCCCGCCGCGGTTGGCCTTGCGCGCGAGCTTGATGGCCGCCTCGTTGGCCTCCGCGCCGGAGTTGCAGAAGAACACGCTGCCCCCGAGCGAGCGCGCCGAGAGCCGGTCGGCCAGCGCCGCCGCCGGCTCGGTTCCGAACAGGTTCGAGACGTGCATGAGCCGCCCGGCCTGCTCGCGGAGGGCCGCGACGACCCGCGGGTGGCAGTGGCCGACGTTGCACACCGCCACCCCGGCGAGGAGGTCGAGGTACTCGGCGCCCGCGTCGTCCCACAGCCGCGCGCCCTCGCCGCGGACGAACGTGACGGGCGCGCGCGTGTAGGTGGGCATGAGCGCCGCCATCAGCCCACGCCCTCCCAGATCTTCGTCCCCGAGCCGGCCTGCGTGAAGAGCTCGAGCAGCAGCGAGTGCGGCTCGCGCCCGTCGACGATGTGCGCGGCGCCCACCCCCGAGCGCACCGCGTCGAGGCACGCCTGGAGCTTCGGGCGCATCCCGCCCGTGACGGACGGCAGCGCCCCCTCGAGGGTCGCGCCGTCGGCCTCGGAGATGACCGACGCGGGATCGGCGGGATCGCGCAGCCAGCCGGCGACGTCGGTGAGGAAGACGACCTTGTGGGCCCGCAGGGCCCGGGCCACCGCGGCGGCGGCGTCGTCGGCGTTGACGTTGTAGGAATTGCCCTCGGCGTCGGCGCCCACGGAGGCGATCACCGGGACGTAGTCGCGCGCCACGCGCTGCAGGAGGTCGGCGTCGACGCGCTCGATCCGCCCGACCCAGCCGAGGTCCTCGCCCGCGGGGCCGGCCTGGCGCGCCACGCGGAAGAGATCGCCGTCGTCCCCCGAGATCCCGATCGCCGCGTGCCCCTGACGTGAGAGGCGCAGGACGATCTCCTTGTTGACCTTCCCGACCAGCACCATCTTCGCGATCTCCACGGTCTGCGCGTCGGACACGCGCAGGCCGCCCACGAACTCGACGGGCAGGCCGAGCCGTTCCATGTAGGCCGTGATCTCCGGGCCGCCCCCGTGGACCACGACGGGGTTCATCCCCACGTACTTCAGGAGCACGACGTCCCGGGCGAAGTCCTCGCGCAGCTCCGGATCGGCCATCGCCGCCCCGCCGTACTTGATGACCACCGTGCGCCCGCGGAACTCCCGGATGTAGGGGAGCGCCTCGAGAAGGGTGCCGATGTCCCTCACGTCGTGTACTCCGCGTTGACCGTGACGTAGCCGTGGCCGAGGTCGGAGAAGAAGAGCTCGGCCTCCGCGCCCTCGCCGGGCAGGCCGACCTCGTACTCGACCTCGGGCCGGGAGATCGCGGCGCCGAGCGCCGCGGGGTCGTGCGGGACGGCGGCGCCACCCGTGCAGACCGTCACGCCCTCGATGGCGATGTCCAGCGCGAGGGGCGCGGTACCGGGCAGGGCGGCGCCCGCGGCCTGGGCGATCCGGCCCCAGTTCGGGTCGGCGCCGTTCAGCGCGGTCTTGACGAGCGGCGAGTCGGCCACGGCGCGGGCCGTGCGCTCCACCGCCTCGAGGTTCCCCCCGCGGACCACGACCCGGCCGACGCGGGCCGCCCCCTCGCCGTCGGCGACCATCATGAGCGCGAGCTGGCGCAGCAGGGCGTCGAGCGCCTCGCCGAGGCGCAGCTCGTCCTCGGACTCGGGCTCGACCCGCACCCCGGAGGCGCCGGAGGCCATGAGCAGCGCGGTGTCGTTCGTGGAGAGCTGACCGTCGACCGAGATGCGGTCGAACGAGCGCTTGACGCACACGCCCAGGAGCAGATCACAGGTCTCCGGGGTGAGCACGGCGTCCGTCTGCACGAAGCAGAGCAGCGTGGCGAAGGCCGGGGAGATCATCCCCGCGCCCTTGGCCTGGGCGGTGAGACGCACCGTCCCCGAGGGGAGTTGGACCTCGAGCGAGGCCGCCTTGCGGGTGATGTCGGTGGTGCCGATCGCGGCGGTGAGGTCGCCCTCGCCGCCGGGGCGCAGCTCGTCCGCGGCGGCGCGCAGGCCCCGGGTCACGCACCCGGTGTCGAGGAGCACGCCGATCACGCCGGTGGAGGCCACGGCGCAGGCCCCGGCCGCGACCCCGGCGGCCCGCGCCGCCTCGCGCTGCATCGCCCACGCGGCCTGGAGGCCGGGGGGTCCCGTGGCCGCGTTCGCGTTGCCCGCGTTGGCGGCCACGGCCCGCAGCGCGGTGAGATCACAGGCCTGCGAGACCAGCACGGGCGCGGCGAGGACGCCCGAGCGGGTGAAGCGCGCCGCGCTGGCCGGCTCGGGGCCGTCGCAGACCAGCAGGCCGAGGTCACGGTCCCCGCTCGGCTTGAGCCCGCACGCGACGCCGGCGGCGCGAAAGCCCGCGGGCAGACCGCTCCGACGCTCGCCGACATGCGCCGGCCGATCGACCCAGCGGGAGGAGAAGAACCCGGTCACGCCGTCACGCCCAACCCCTCCGCCTCGGGGCGACCGAACATGAGGTTCAGGTTCTGCACGCCCTGCGACGCGGCGCCCTTCCACATGTTGTCGATGGCGGCGAAGACCATGACCCGTCCGCTGCGCTCCTCGCGGGTCACGTGGAGACGGCAGACGTTCGTCTCGCGGACGTCGCGGACGCCGGGGGGCGTCGGGGCGAGCTCGACGAAGGGCTCCTCGGCATAGGCCTCGGCGTAGAGCGCCTCCAGGTCACCCGGCTCGTCGGAGAGCCGCACGTAGCTCGAGACGAGCTCGCCCTGGTCGAGCGGGACGAGGTGGGGCACGAACGTCGCCCAGGTCCCGAGCTCCTGCTCGATCTCCGGCGCGTGACGGTGCCCCGCGGTCGCGTAGGCCGAGACGTTCTCGTCGACGGAGGAGAAGTGCGTCGTCCGCGTGGGGGCGCGGCCGGCGCCCGAGACGCCCGTCTTCGCGTCGATCACCACGTCGACGATCCGGCCCCGCAGCGGCGCCAGGGCGATGAGGGCCGCGGTGGGAAAGCAGCCCGGGTTGGCGACGAGGTCGGCTTCGCGGATCGCCTCGCGGTGCAGCTCGGGCAGCCCGTAGACCCCCGCGCCGAAGAGCTCGGGCGCGCCATGCTCGCCGTACCAGGCGGTGTACGTCTCGCGGTCGCGCAGGCGGAAGTCCGCGGAGAGGTCGACCACGCGCGTGCCCAGGGCCCGGAGCGCGGCGACGACCGGCGCCGCGGCCCCGTGGGGGTAGGCGACGACCGCGGCGTCGACGTCGGGCAGCTCGTCGAGCCCGGTGAGCGGGAGCGGGACCCGGTGGTGCGGATAGAGCTCGGCGAGCGGTCGCCCGACGTCCTCGCCCCGGGCGGTCACCGCCACGAGCTCGAAGTGCGGGTGGCGGTGCAGCAGCCGCGCCGCGATGGCGCCGGCGAACCCGGCGGCTCCGATGACGGCGGTACGGGTCATCGGGGCTCGGCTCCCAGCTCGGCGCGCAGCGCGGCGAGGATCCGCTCGCGCTCGCCGGTGGCCTCCCCCTCGGTGAGGGTCCGGTCGCGCGCGCGCAGCACCAGGTGCAGGGCGAGCGACATCCGGCCCTCGGGGACGGGGGCGCCGCGGTAGACGTCGAAGACGGTCGCGTCCTCGAGCAGGGGGCTGGCGCCGCGGGCGACCGCGAGGACCCGGCCGGCGGGTACGTCGTCTCCCACGATGACCGCGAGGTCCTGGCGGACGGCGGGCACCTCGGGCACGTCGGCGTAGGCCGCGACGGGCGGCACGGGGATCGCGTCGAGGTCGAGCTCCCACACGGCCACGGGCCCGTCGAGGTCCCACGCCTCGGCCACGAGGGGGTGCAGCTCGCCGCACCAGCCCTCATCGCCCACCCGCGCCGCACGGCCGGGGTGGAGAAAGGGCTCGCCGGCACGCTCCCAGGTGAGGGGACGGCGGAGGGTGGCGAGCAGCGCCTCGACGATGCCCTTCGCGGCGAAGAAGTCGGCGGGCGGGAGGCGGGGCTCGCGCCAGCTCTCCGGCCGCGGCGGCCCGAGCAGCAGCCCGCCGAGGTGGAGGCGCTCGCGGGGAAGGTCGTCCCCGACGTCCGCGTACACGGCGCCCATCTCGAAGAGCCGCAGCGGGCCGGTGTCTCTCGCGACGTTGCGCCGCGCGACGTCGAGCAGGGAGCCGAGGATCAGCGTCCGCAGGACCGACGCGTCCTCCGAGAGCGGGTTGCGCAGCTCGACCCGGCGCCGGCGGGGGTCATCGGCGGCGAGGCGCAGCGCGTCGGCGACGGCGGGCGCGGAGAAGCTCCAGCCCACGACCTCGTGGAGGCCGCGCGCGGCGAGCGCGTCGGCGGCGCGGCGGCCGAGCTCCTGGCGGGGTGTGAGCCGCCCCGAGCCCTTCCCGGGCGACACCGTGGCGGGCAGCAGCTCGAGCCCGTCGATCCGCGCGACCTCCTCGATGAGGTCAGCCTCGCGGGTGACATCGGAGCGGCGGAAGTCGGGGACCGACGCGTTCAGCCCGTCGGGGGCCGGGTCGACCGTGAACCCGAGCGCGGTGAGGATCTCCCCACAGCGCTCGCGCGGGATCCGGCGCCCCAGCAGGCGGGCCACGCGGGCCTCGCGGAGGTGGATCGAGACCGGCGCCGGCCCGGGGCCGCCGACGTCGACGGTCCCCCCCACCGGCCGCGCCCCGCAGAGCTCGACCATGAGCTGCCGGGCGACCGCCTGCGCCCACAGCGTCTGCTCGGGCTCGAGGCCCTTCTCGTAGCGCCCGGACGCCTCGGAGCGCAGGCCGAGCGCCTCCGAGGTCCGCTTGATGTTCGGGCCGTTCCAGGTCGCGACCTCCATGAGGACGCGCGTGGTGCCTTCCCCCACCTCCGAGCGCGCGCCGCCCATGACGCCGGCGATCGAGGTCGGGCCGTCGGCATCGTCGATGACGACCATCGCTCCGTCGAGCCGGCGGAGGAGGCCGTCGAGGGTCTCGACCTCCTCCCCGTCCCGGGCCGCGCGCACCGTCAGCCGACTTCCGGCGATCCGGTCGGGGTCGAAGGCGTGCAGGGGTTGCCCGGTCAGGAGCATGACGTAGTTCGTGATGTCCACGACGTTGGAGATGGGGCGCTGGCCCGCGGCCATGAGCCGCGCCTTGAGCCACGGCGGCGACGGGCCCATGCGCACGCCCTCATAGCCCCGGGCGGTGAAGCGCGGGCAGAGGTCGGGGACCTCGACGACGATCTCGATGCCGGGCGCCTCGCCGTCCCCGCCCGGATCCTCCGCCCAAGGCGGCGGAGCCAGCGGCGCGCCCGTCGCCGCGTGGACCTCGCGTGCCACCCCGTAGATCCCCAGGCAATCGGGGCGGTTGGGGGTGATCTCGAGCTCGAGGACCTCCGTGGCGACCCCCGGCAGGACGTCGAGGAGAGGCGTTCCCGGAGGGGCGGCTTCGAGGACCAGGATCCCCGCGTGGTCGGTGCCGATCGCGAGCTCGTCCTCGGCGAGGATCATCCCCTCCGAGCGCACGCCGCGGAGCTTCGCCGCCTCCAGGCGCGTGCCGTCGGGCATGACCGCGCCCGGCCGGGCGACCGCGACGGTCTGGCCCACGGCGACGTTCGGCGCCCCGCAGACGATGGTGGACGGCTCGCCGTCTCCCACCTCCACGCGACAGACGCGGAGGCGATCGGCGTCCGGGTGCTGCTCCGCGCTCAGCACCTTCCCGACCACGAAGTGCTCGAGGGCGCCCACCCCGTGATGCACGATCCGGTCGACCGCCGTCCCCGTCATCGCGAGGCGCTCGGCGAGCGCCGGCGCGGGCAGTCCCGGGTCGCAGTACTCGGTCAGCCACGCGACCGGGACCCTCATCCGAACTGCTCCAGCATCCGCACGTCGTTCTCGTAGAAGAGCCGCAGGTCGGGGATCGCGTGCTTGAGCATCGCGATGCGCTCCACTCCCATCCCGAACGCCCAGCCCTGGACGCGCTCGGGGTCGTAGCCGACGTGCGCGAACACGTTCGGGTCGATCATCCCCGCGCCGAGGATCTCGATCCACCCCGTCCCCTTGCACACCGAGCAGCGCTCGACGGTCCCGTGGTCGACGAAGCAGGACACATCGACCTCGACGCTGGGCTCGGTGAACGGGAAGAAGTGCGGGCGCAGGCGGACCTCGCGCTCGGGGCCGAAGATCGCCCGCGAGAAGGCGAGCAGGACGCCCTTGAGGTCGGCGAGGGTGATGTCCTCGTCGACCGCCAGCCCCTCGACCTGGTGGAACTGCGGGGTGTGGGTGGCGTCGGAGTCGCGCCGGTAGACGCGTCCGGGCACGACGATGTAGAGCGGCGGGGGCACGCTGAGCATCGCGCGGACCTGCATGGGCGACGTGTGGGTGCGCAGCACGGCGCCCGTGCGCGTGTAGAACGTGTCCGACAGCGCCCGGGCGGGATGGTTCGGGGCGTGGTTGAGCGCGTCGAAGTTGAGCTCCACGGTCTCCACCTCCGGGCCCTCGGCGACGTCGAAGCCCAGGCCGAGGAAGACCTCCTCGATCTCGCGGCGCGTCTGGGTCAGCAGGTGGAGGCGCCCGACGGGCTGCGCCGGGGAGCCGGGCAGGGTCACGTCGAGCCGGTCCTCGCGCAGGCGGGCGTCGAGCTCGGCGCCGGCGAGCTCCCGCGAGCGGCGCTCGATGAGCGCCTCGAGCCCCTTGCGCGCCTCGTTCGCGGCCCGCCCGGTGGGGCCGCGCTGCTCGGCCGGCAGCGCGGCGACCGAGCGCAGGAGGAGCGGCAGCTCGGCCTTGCGCCCGAGGAAGCGCACGCGCTGCTCCTCGAGCTGCGCGGTCGACGCCGCCGCGGCGATCGCTTCCTCCCCCGCCGAGCGGAGCTCCTCGACGCGCTCGATCATGGGCGCGCGATCCTAGTCAGCTCGTAGAGGGCCACGGTGGCGGCCATCGCGGCGTTCAGCGAGTCGCCCTGGATGGGGATGGAGCGCCGCTCGTCGTAGTCGGCGTCGGGGAGACCCGTCCGCTCGGCGCCGACGACGAGGGTCCCGTCGGCGGGTCCCCTCAGCGCCTCGTCCGCGCGCGCGTCGAGGCCGATCCGCGGCGCGGGCAGCTCGTCGACCCGCTCCACGCGCGCGACCGGCACGGCGAAGATCGCCCCCATGCTCGCCCGCACCGCCTTCGGTCCGAAGGGGTCCGCGCAGCCGGGACCGAGCGCGACGGATCCCGCCCCGAAGGCGAGCGCGGAGCGCAGCACCGCGCCCACGTTCCCCGGGTCACCCACGCCCCACAGGCAGACGCACAGCGGGCCGGTCGGCGCCTCCGCCCAGCGTTGCCGGTACACCCCGGCCACCCGTGATCCGCTGCCCAGCGCCGAGACCTTCGCCAGCACCGACTCGTCCACGTCCACCCCCGCGATCCAGCGGGCCTCGGGCACCCACCCCGCCGCCTCGGCCGCCGCCAGCAGATCCTCCCCCTCGGCGGCGAACAGCCCCGTCTCGCGCCGCGCGCGGGTGCGCTGGAGGCGGCGGAGGAGCTGGAGCTGGGGGTTGTGGTGGGAGGTGATCATGAAAAGAAGAAGGGCGCCGACCTCGAGGTGAGGAGCGGCGCCCGGATGAGGCGGGAGGCTGTCGGCGGGTCTCAGCCGGCCGGCAGCGCCTCACGGGCGCGCTCGGCGAAGCGTCGGAACGTCTCGGGGTCCCGGACGGCGATGTCCGCCAGGATCTTGCGGTCGAGCTCGACCTCGGCCAGGGAGAGGCCGTGCATGAACGTCGCGTAGGTCATGCCGTTCGCGCGCGCGCCCGCGTTGATGCGGGTGATCCACAGCCGCCGGAAGTCGCGCTTGCGGTTGCGCCGGTCCCGGTAGCGGTACTGGTCGGCCTTGAGGAGGGCCTCCTTCGCGCGCTTGTAGTTCGAGTTGGCCTCACCCCGGAAGCCCTTGGTGAGCTCGAGGGTCGCGCGGCGCTTCTTGCGCGCGTGGACGGAGCGCTTGACACGCGTCACTTCGTCTTGCCCCCCAGCAGGATCTTGATCCGGTGCGCGTCGGAGCCGCTGATGATCTGCGGCTGGGCCTGGCGACGCTTGCGCCTGGCCGACTTCTTCTCGAGGATGTGGCTCGTGAAGGCCGAGCGGCCGCGGACCTTCCCGCCGCCGGTCACCTTGAAGCGCTTCTTCGTACCGGAATGGGTCTTCTGCTTCGGCATGACGAAGCCGAAGACTCTAGCGACGGTTCTCAGCTCGCCGCGTCCCGCACGGCGCGGATCAGCAGCTC
>JAABUN010007908.1_pt1 | contig 11183 bp, 9 predicted proteins | sample 5559311 | NCBI WGS metagenome assembly JAABUN01 (sample SAMN10711877, study PRJNA513370) | rock metagenome | isolation source: Antarctica rocks | place: Antarctica: Victoria Land, Siegfried Peak sud | reverse complement strand
CTTCGTCCTGCTGGACACCGAGCACGGTCCCGCCGACGTCACCGAGCTGCGGCGGCACCTCGTGCTGGCGCAGACCCACGGCGTGCCCGTCCTGGTCCGGGTGGGCGGTCAGGAGCCCGGCCTGGTGCTCCGGGTGCTCGACGCCGGGGCCGAGGGTGTGGTGGCCCCCCACATCGACACGGTCGAGCAGGCGGTTGCGCTCGTGGCGTCGGCGCACTACCCGCCGACCGGCCGCCGCGGCTTCGCCACCTACGGGCGGGCTGGCCGCTTCGGCCTGATCGACGCCGAGCAGCACCGCCGGAACGCCGAGGAGCAGACGCTGGTCTTCGGCATGATCGAGTCGCCCGCTGGCGTGGCCGAGGCGTCGGCGATCGTGACGACCGCCGGACTGGACGGGATCATGGTCGGCACCGCGGACCTCCGGGCCTCCTCGAGCGCAGCCGACCCCGACCCGGCGACGTCGCTGGCCGCTGTCCACCGCACCCTCGCCGAAGCCGGCCTAGCCCGGATGGACATCGTCAACTCACCCGGGCAGGCTGCGGCGTCCTTCGCCGACGGCGCCCAGCTGGTGGTCTACAACCTCACCGCCACCCTGATGGCGCACCTGGCCGACCTGCGCGCCGCCCGCCCCTGACGTTGTAGGACTTCAACTGCGTAGTCGAAGTCAAACTCCTCACCAGCGCCAGCGGCGCAGGTGATCGCTGATCAGGCCAGGCTGCTCCAGGGGTGAGAGGTGGGCGCAGTCCTCGACCACCACCAGCTCAGCCCCCGGCACCAGACCGGCGATCTCCTCGTGCCGCTGCACGGAGCAGAGCCGGTCGTCCCGGGCGGCGACCACCAGCGTCGGGCAGCCGACCCGCGCCAGGCCCGGCCGCTCGTCGACTCGGGTGGCCTGCAGCCGCAGCTGGGCGTCGTAGGTCGATACCCCGAGGTCGTCGGCCATCCCCAGCGTGAGCTCGACGAGGTCGGGTCTGCGCGCGAGGACCACCGGGGACAGCAACGACGGCAGCAGCGCCGCCTGGAGCGCCCGAGTCGGGCCGGTGAGCTCGCGCCGCTGCACCGCCCACCCCGCGTGCTGCTGGGCCGTCGGGGCGCAGGGGTTGGTGGACAGCAAGGCCAGCCGGGTGACCCGCTCGGGCGCGCGGCGGACCAGGGCCATGGCGACGATCGCCCCCAACGACAGCCCGGCCAGGGCGAACCGTTCGGGCAGCAGGCCGAGTAGCCGGTCCACCTCGGCGTCGAGCGACGGCCGCTCCAGGACCGGCGTCACCGACTCCGCGCCGAGGTCGAGCAGCGACCACAGGGCGGCGGTGCAGCCCATCCCCGGCAGCAGGACCAGCGGTTCGGTGCTGGCCACCTCGGGCGGCTACTCGACGCCCAGACGGTCGAGGCGCAGCTGGGCGCTGTCCCGGTGACCGGGCATCCCCTCGAAGTCGGAGATGGTGACGACGGGCCCGGCCTGGGCCTGCGTCGACGCCCGGGTCGCCTTCTGGTAGGTCAGCTGCTTGAGGTAGCCGGTCACGGACAGCCCCGCTGTGTAGCGTGCGCCGCGGGCGGTGGGCAGCACGTGGTTGGTCCCGGACATGCCCTTGTCGGCGTACGCCACCGTCGACCACTCGCCCAGGAACAGCGACCCGTAGTTGCGCAGGTTGTCCAGGTAGAAGTCCGTGTCGGCGGCCAGGATCTCCAGGTGCTCCGGGGCCAGCAGGTCCATGATCTCGACGGCCGTCTTCGCCGAGTCGGCGACATAGATGGAGCCCCAGTCGCGCCAGGCCGCACCGGCGATGTCTCGCGTCGACAGACCTTCGAGCTGGCGGGCGACCTCGATCTCCACGGCGGCCGCCAGCTCCCCGGACGTGGTGACGAGGCAGGCCGGCGAGCTGGGACCGTGCTCGGCCTGGGCCAGCAGGTCGGCGGCCACCATGGTGGCGCTAGCGGTCTCGTCGGCGATCACCGCCACCTCCGACGGTCCAGCCAGCACGTCGATGCCCACCTGGCCGTACAGCTGACGCTTCGCCTCCGCCACGAAGGCGTTGCCGGCCCCGACGATCATGTCGGCTGCGACACCGTCCAGCAGCCCGAAGGCCATCGCGGCCAGCGCCTGCACGCCGCCGAGGGCGAAGATCCGCTCGGCCCCGGAGGCACAGGCGGCGTAGAGGACGGCCGGGTGCGCCGTGCCCTGGTGGGACGGCGGGGTGGCCGAGACGACGTTGGGCACCCCCGCGGCCCGAGCGACGCCGATGGTCATGAACGCGCTGGCCAGCAGGGGGAACCGACCGGCGGGCAGATAGGCGCCGACATTGCCGACCGGGACGTAGCGCTGCCCGCAGACGACGCCGGGGATCACCTCGGCCTCGAAGTCGCTGAGGTGCGCCCGCTGCATGCCGGCGAAGCGCCGGGTGCGCTCGGCGCCGACGTCCAGGGCGTCGCGCAGGTCCTGGGGCAGGCCTGCGGTGCGGGCGCCGACCTGGTCGGCGGGGATCTCGAAGTCCTCCCCGCCGGTCCAGCCGTCCAGCTGCTCGGCATAGCGCCGGACGGCGCCCAGACCGTGCTGCTCGATGTCGGACAGCATGCCCGAGACGGTGGCGATCACCGCCGGGTCGGACTGGGCGGCGACGTCAGGGCGGGCCGGCTCGCGGACCACGGAGAAGGAGCCGGTGATCCGGGTCCGGTCGGCGGGCGTCAGATGCATACGTATAACGTAGGGCTGCCTGGACGGGTTGGCAATAACCCCGTCGGTCGTGTGTCGACGGTGTCCGGGCTGCGCGCCGACTCCCGCCCGGCCGTCAGCGGCCGGCCAGGAAGCCCTCCAACGCCCCCGCCGGGGCCACCAGCTCGCCGAAGGCGGTGAGGGTGCTCATCGGCATCGTCCCGATCACCCGCACCAGCTCATCCTCCGGCAGCCGGCCGTCCCGCTGGGCCAGCAGGAACCGGCGCGCCTCGTCGTCGGCCAGCCACTCCTGGAGGGTCGAGTCCATGCTCAGCGGCACGGCGATCGATGGTGCTTCCAGGGTGAGCGCCTCGGTGGCCACCCGGTCACGCGACGACGTGCCGACCGCGACGGTGAACTCGCCCTGCTCCACCACGAAGCGACGGTGGTGGACCGACCAGAAGGCGAACGAGCGCTCATCGAGCGTCACGGTGACCCGCTCGCTCGCCCCCGGCTCCAGCCGGACCTTCGCGAAGGCCTTGAGCTCGCGCACCGGTCGGGCGACGCTGCAGGCGGTGTCCCCGACGTAGACCTGCACCACCTCAGCGCCCGTGACGGTCCCGGTGTTGGTGACACTCACCGAGACCCGTACGTCCAGGTCGCCGTCGGCCACCGAACCGGAGACGGCGACGTGCACGTCCTCGAGCGCGAACGAGGTGTAGGAGAGGCCGAAGCCGAACGGGAAGCTCACCTGCTGCTGGCTCCGGTCGAACCCTCGGTAGCCGATGAACAGGCCCTCGCCGTAGCGCACCAGCTGGCTGTCCCCCGGGAAGTTCAGGTAGGAGGAGGTGTCCTCCAGCCGCACGGGCACGGTCTCGGCGAGCTTGCCCGAGGGGTTGGCGCGTCCGAGCAGCAGGTCCGCGACCGCACCACCGGCCGCCTGTCCGCCCAGCCAGCACTCCAGGATCGCGGCGGCTCGGTGCTGCCAGGTGGACGTACGCACCACCGATCCGTTCGCGAGCACCACGACGAGCCGCTCGTGCACCGCCGCCAAGGCCTCCAGCAGCAGGACCTGGTTGCTGGGCAGGTCGATGTCGGTGCGGTCGAAGCCTTCGGACTCGGCCGCCGGCGGCAGGCCCAGGAAGACCACGACGTGGTCGGCGTCCCGGGCGGCCTGGACCGCCTCGTCCAACAGCGCGTCGTCGGTCTCGGTGCGTTCGATCGCGAACCCTGCGGCGAACCGCACCTCCACCCCGGCACCGAGGCCGGCGCGCAGCTCGTCCAGCGGGACGTCGAGGCGGGTGGGGTTGACCTGGGAGCTGCCGGCGCCCTGGTAGCGCGGGGTGCGGGCAAACTCTCCGATGACGGCGACCGTGGCGCCCTCAGCCGGCCGCAGCGGCAGCACCTCACGCTCGTTGCGGAGCAGCACCGCGGCCTCCTGCGCCGCCCGACGGGCCAGTACGTGGTGGGCGTCGAGGTCGACGGAGCCGCCCTCGGCCAGCGCCGGCATCGATGCACGGACCAGCCGCAGCACCCGACGGGCCGCCTCGTCCAGCACCGCCTCGTCCAGCGAGCCGTCCCGCACCGCAGCGACGACAGCGGGACCGCTGACCCGCAGGTTGGGCGGCATCTCCAGGTCCAGCCCGGCGGCCAGGGCCTTGACCCGGTCGTGCACGGCGCCCCAGTCCGAGACCACCAGGCCCTGGAAGCCCCACTCCGCACGCAGCACCTCGGTGAGCAGCCAGTGGTGCTCGGAGGCGTAGGTGCCGTTGACCTTGTTGTAGGCGCACATCACGGTCCAGGGCTGGGCACGCTTCACCACCTGCTCGAAAGCCGGCAGGTAGATCTCGCGCAGCGTCCGCTCGTCGACCTCGGCGCTGACCCGCAGCCGGTCGTCCTCCTGGTTGTTGGCCGCGTAGTGCTTCAGCGAGGTCCCGACGCCGACGCCCTGGATGCCCTCGACCATCGCGGTGGCCAGCACGCCGGCCAGCCACGGGTCCTCGGACAGGTACTCGAAGTTGCGGCCGCACAAGGGCGAGCGCTTCATGTTGACCCCTGGGCCGAGCACCACCGAGACGCCGAGGTTGCGGGCCTCGCGGCCAAGTGCCTCGCCGACCTCGGTGAACAGCGCGGGGTTCCAGGAGCTGCCCAGGCCGGCCGCGGTGGGGAAGCAGGTGGCCGGGGCGCTGCCGCCGAGGCCGACGTGGTCCGCCTCGTCCAGCTGCGCCCGCAGACCGTGCGGGCCGTCGGAGACCATGATCATCGGCACCTCCAGCCGCTCGAGCGGCGCGGTGTGCCAGAGGTCCGAGCCCAGCGTCAGCGAGGCCTTCTCCTGCACGGTCAGCTGAGCGAGCACGGCCTCGACGTCGAGGTCTGCGGACATGGCGGCTCCTGCCGGTCGGGCGGCCGCCGGCGGCCGCGCGGGAGCCTGTCTAGCATCCCCGGCGGGCTACGCCTGGGCGCGGGTCGGACCTCAGCCGTCCAGCGCGTCCTCGGCGAAGCCTGCGGAGGCCAGCCGGGTGAGCCGGGCGCCCCGCACGCGGTACAGCACCGACGCGAACAGCCACGCCGGGACGGTGAGCAGGCCGGCGCGGATCTCGACGACGTCGCTGAGCCGGGTCATGCCGTGCACCTCCGCGACGACCACGCGGTGGTCCCAGGTGCGGATCAGGTCGCTGTACCCGGCGTCGTGCCAGATCTCCGTCTCGCCCGCCCCGAGGGCGTCGTCCGGGCCCAGCACCCGACGGACGTCGAGGGTGTGCTGGCCGATCGGCAGCCCGCCCGCAACCCGCAGGGCGACGCGGTAGCGTCCGGGCACCCAGAGCTCGGGCCAGCGCGCGGGCTCCACCGGGGAGAACCTGAGCGCGGGGTCGTCGAGCCGGTTGAGCCAGCGGGTCCGGACCAGGGCCGCGACCACCGCCTCGGGGGGGCAGGGCAACAGGACGGTGAGACGCAGGCGCATGACCCCACCGTAGGACGGGGGCGGGCCCGATCCCCGGCGCACATTGCCGCACCGGCGCACTATGGAGGCATGCACCAGCGCGCCGCGACCGGCACCGGGACCGGCACCCGACCCCCCGTCCAGTGGGCCTGGCTCGCCGGGCTGGTTGCCGGCGTCACGGGCCTGGCCCTGGCCAACCTGGGCGCCTGGCTGGTGGGAGCGGGCGGCGCACCGGTCTCCGCAGTCGGCGAGCTGGTCATCGACCTGCTGCCCGCCCCGGTGGTGAACTTCGGCAAGGACACCCTGGGCGCGGCCGACAAGCCGATCCTGGTGGCCATCATCACGACCGCGGTGCTCGTGGTCTGCGCCCTCGCCGGCCAGGCCGAGCTCCGCCGTCGGCTGGGCGGTGCGGCGGTGCTCGCCGTCGTCGCCGTGCTGGGCCTGGTCGGGATCGGCGCCCGTGCCGGGGCTGACCTCACCGTCTACGTCCCCACCGTCGTCGGCCTGGCGCTGGGCTATGTCCTGCTGCGGAGCCTGATCGACAAGCTGGAAGCCTGGCGCGACCGCACCGCCACGGGGACAGCCGCCGACGCCGCCGCCTCCCCCGAGCGTCGCGGCTTCCTGCGCTGGACGTTGGTCGCGGGCGGGCTGGCCATGGTCGGCGCCGTCGCCGGACAGGCCCTGCTCAGCGCAGCCACCCGGGTGAACGAGGTGCGTGCGCGGCTGCGGCTGCCGGTCGCGGCCAAGCCGGCCCCGGCTGTCCCTGCGGGGGCCGACCTGGCCGTGGCCGACCTGTCGCCCTACGTCACCCCCAACGAGGACTTCTACCGGATCGACAAGGCCCTGCAGCTGCCCGTCATCGACCCCGCCGACTGGTCGCTCACCATCTCCGGGATGGTCGAGGAAGAGGTGCGGATCAGCTACGCAGAGCTGGCGGCCCTGCCCCTGGTGGAGCACATGACCACCCTCACCTGCGTGTCCAACGAGGTCGGTGGTGACCTGATCGGCAACGCGCTGTGGCTCGGCTACCCGATCCGGGACCTGCTGGCCCGGGCCCGACCCCGCGCCGGAGCCGACATGGTGCTCTCGACCAGCCAGGACGGATTCAGCGCCGGCACCCCGCTGGAAGCGCTCACCGACCCGGCGCGGGAGTCGCTGCTGGCCATCGGGATGAACGGCGAACCGCTGCCGCTGGCCCACGGCTTCCCGGTGCGGATGGTCGTGCCCGGCCTGTACGGCTACGTCTCGGCCACCAAGTGGGTGACCAAGCTGAAGGTCACCACCTTCGACGCCGACCAGGGCTACTGGACGCCGCTCGGCTGGTCCGCCCGCGGCCCGATCAAGCTGGCTTCACGGATCGACGTCCCCCGCAAGAGCGTCGACGCCGGGCAGGTCGCCGTCGCCGGCGTGGCCTGGGCGCAGCACACCGGCCTGTCCGCCGTCGAGGTGCAGGTCGACGACGGCGCCTGGGTCCAGGCCGAGCTGGCGGAGGTCACCGGTCCGGACACGTGGCGCCAGTGGCGCTACCTCTGGGACGCCGGCAGCGGTAGTCACACCCTGCGGGTGCGCGCCACCGACGCCGCCGGCTCGGTGCAGGACGCCGCCGAGGCACCGCCGGCCCCGAACGGCTCCTCCGGCTACCACCAGGTGTCGGTCACCGTCCGCTGAGCTCGGAGGGCACGTCTGCTCAGAAGAAGCGGTACGGATTGGTCCGGGTGGTCGCGAACACGTACCAGGACGTCGCCGCGACGTGCAGGTGCGGGTAGTAGCCGAAGCCGAACCCGGTGTCCATCGGCGAGGACGCCGCCACGATGCCGCCCTCGATCCCTTTCCTGCCGAACGTCTGCCCACGGCCCAGCTGGGCTTGGGCGTAGCGCAGCTGGGCCAGCAGGTCCTCGACCCGGTCGGCGTCGCCCGCCGCCTTGCGGTCCCCCAGGGCGATGGCGAGCTGACCGGTGCCTTCGAACCACACCGCGGCGTCGTCCGGCTTCGGGTTGTAGGCCTGGCCACCGATGTTCGCATCGGTGTCGGTGTTCAACGAGCCGCTGCTGAACACGACGCCACGCACGGTCTGGTTGCCCGTCAGCGCCGAGTTCGCCCGCAGAGGGGTGTCGGTGGTGGCGAGGTTCGTCCGGGCCCAGTCCAGCGCCTGCGCGTACCCCCTCTTCCGGGCCGCCAGCCACGACCAGGTCTGTACGTCGAGCGGCAGCTGCGCAGGGGCATTGTTGACGGTGGCTCCGTCGTCGGAGCCGGTCCAGAAGAAGCCGGCGTCGGCGTTCCAGACCCGTTCCACGAACGCCCAGGCGTGGTCGGCGCGCCGACGCCAGGTGGCGTCGCCGGTCAGCTCGGCCAGCAGCCGGAAGTAGGCGTACACGTCGATGTTGTGCTCCGAGGACTTGTGGTCCTCCAGCCCGGCGGTCTCTCCGAAGGTGTAGCCGCCCAGCCCGGTGGTGGAGTAGGTGTTCCGCTGGATCCAGCGGCCGATGGCCAGCGTCGCGTCGAGGTAGCTGCGGTCGCGGGTCCGGCGGGCCAGGTGAGCCAGGGCGATGCCCGACCAGGCCATGTCGCCGACGGCGGTGCCGACCAGGCCGAACTCGTAGCCGAAGTGCGCGAGGTCCCGCCTCCCGTCGCTGACCACGAAGGTGTCGGCGTGGTAGGCCTGCCGCAGCCGGCCGTCGATGAAGGTCTCGTCGTGGCTCTGGGCGTAGCGCAGGCCGTCGCCGATCGCCCGGGCGTGCCGGACGTCCCCACCGGCCAGCAGCGCGATGATCGTCAGCGCGTTGTCGTAGACGAAGCCGATGTCGCCCAGCCCCGAGGCGTCCTGGTAGCTCTGGACCAGCCGCGGGCCGCTCGTCCGGTAGGCGTCGGTCACCCCGCCCAGGAAGGCCACGGCCGACCGCACCGACGCAGCGTGCCGGCCGCGAGAGGCGCCCGCTCGTTCGTCTGCGGCAGCGCTGAGCGCTCCCGCTCCGGCCAGCGGGGCGGAGACGCCGAGGGCGGCACCCACTCCCAGCAACGTGCGACGACGGACACCGGTAGGGGGGTTCGGGCTCATGTCTCTCCTTCGAGAACGGCGGGGGTGGGAGCGCTCCCGCAACGTACGTACGGCACGCCCGGGTGTCAACGGTCCGGCCCGGGCGGGCATGCTCTGCTGATGGAGCCGGTGCAGCGACAAGCCGGCCGGGTGCTGGCGGTGCACGACGACACGGTGCTCCTGCTGCGCGGCAGCGACCCGGCGCGGCCGCAGGACGGCTCCTGGTGGTTCACCGTGGGCGGGGGCTGCGAGGACGGTGAGTCGACCAGGTCGGCGGCCCGCCGCGAGGCGTTCGAGGAGGCCGGGCTGGTGCTGCCGGCCGATCTCGGCCCGGTCGTCCTGCACCGGGTGGCCGAGTTCTGCCTCGAGGGGGTGGCTTACGCCCAGACAGAGGACTACTTCTTCTGCCGGGTGGGCTCGGACGCGGTGGTCACGACGGGCTGGACAGAGCTGGAGCGGCGGTTCATGACCGCCCACCGTTGGTGGAGCGTCGCCGAGCTGGCCGCTACCGACGACGTCGTCTTCCCCGAGCAGCTGGGCACCCTGCTGGCCGAGCTGCTGGCGTCGCACCCGGGCTGACTGGCCGCCGGGTCCGCAACGCCCGGACCCGGCAGGCTCATTCGTCCGACCCGGGCTGATCCAGTGCGGGGGCGATGTCAACCAGCCGGTGGACCGGCGGGAACGTCGACGGCGTGCGGTCGCCAAGCGGGGCGTACTCCAGGCAGGACAGCCGGCCGTCGTCGACGAACAACAGCACCAGGCCCTCGCCCTCCCCGGACCGACTGTGGGCCTTGGCCTCCACTGGGACGGAGGTTCCGACGACCGCCGGCGGGGCGTCGGCCGGCGGCTCGAGGTCCACCGTGGGGCAGCCGCAGGCACACCGTCCCGTCACCCGGGTGCCCAGCAGCTGGGCGCGGAGCGCGTCGACGCCCGGGAAGTCGACGGCGAGCAGCGCCTCGAGGGTCTCGCGCTCGCGTCGGCTGAGGGGTCGGGCCGGCTGCCTCATCCCGGCCAGTATGGCCGTCGGCAGCCGGCCAACCCGGCAGGCAGGATGGTGCGGTGCGCATCGCGACCTGGAACGTGAACTCCGTCGGGGCCCGGCTGCCCCGGCTGCTGGACTGGCTCGAGACCCGGCAGCCCGACGTCGCGGCCTTGCAGGAGACCAAGTGCTCCGACGCCGGCTTCCCCTTCGCCGAGGTGAAGGCGCTGGGGTATGAGGTGCTGCACGTCGGCGACGGGCGCTGGAACGGCGTGGCCATCGTGTCGAGGGTGGGTCTGGCGCCGGTGTCGTTGGGGCTGCCGGGGATGACGGAGGCTCGCTACGTCGCCGCGGACTGTGGCGGGCTGCGGGTCACCAGCGTCTACGTCCCGAACGGCCGCGCGGTCGAGGACCCGCAGTACCCCTACAAGCTCGAGTGGATGGCCGCCCTCGGATCGACGCTCGACGCGCAGGACCCGGCCGCGCCGCAGGTGATCATGGGCGACTTCAACGTGGCCCGCACCGACGCCGACCTCTGGGACCCGGCCGTGTTCGCCGGCTCGACCCACGTCACCCCGGCCGAGCGCGCAGCCATGGACGCCCTGGTCGACTGGGGCCTCACCGATGTCGTCGTCCGGCCCGGCAAGAACGACCGGCCCTACACCTACTGGGACTACCGCGCCGGCCGCTTCCACCAGGACCAGGGCATGCGGATCGACTACGTCCTGGCTGCTGGGGTCACGGTCGAGGACGCCTACGTCGACCGCGAGGCGCGTAAGGGCAAGCTGCCCTCCGACCATGCCCCCGTCGTCGTCGACCTCCGGCTGGCAGCGGCTGGCTGAGCCCGCCCGGTGGGGCAGACTGACCGGGTGATCGAGTACCGCACCCCCGCCGAGATCGAGCAGATGCGACCTGCGGGCCGCTTCGTGTCCCAGGTGCTGCAGGCGCTGCGTGAGGGCGCAGACGTGGGCGTCAACCTGCTGGAGCTCGACGAGCTCGCCCACCGGATGATCCGTGAGCGCGGTGCCGTCAGCTGCTACATCGACTACCACCCCTCCTTCGGCGCCAGCCCCTTCGGCAAAGTGCTGTGCACGTCGGTCAACGACGCGGTGCTGCACGGTCTGCCGCACGACTACGTGCTGGCAGACGGCGACGTGCTGAGCGTCGACTTCGCCTGCGCGGTCGACGGCTGGGTGTCCGACGCCGCGACGACGGTGATCGTCGGCACCCCGCGTGCCCAGGACCAGAAGCTGATCACCGCCACCGAAGAGGCACTCGCGGCCGGGATCGAGGCTGCGCAGCCCGGGAGCAAGATCGGCGACATCTCGTTCGCGATCGCTCGCATCGGCTCCCAGGCTGGCTACAAGATCAACACCGACTTCGGTGGCCACGGCGTCGGCCGCACCATGCACGGCGACCCCCACATCCCCAACGACGGCCGGCGCGGCCGCGGGCTGGCCCTCAAGCCGGGCCTGGTGATCGCGATCGAGCCGTGGTTCCTGGAGACCACAGACAAGATCTACACCGACGCCGACGGCTGGACGCTGCGCAGCCGCGACGGCTCGCGCGGCGCGCACTC
>JAABUN010007907.1_pt1 | contig 11183 bp, 9 predicted proteins | sample 5559311 | NCBI WGS metagenome assembly JAABUN01 (sample SAMN10711877, study PRJNA513370) | rock metagenome | isolation source: Antarctica rocks | place: Antarctica: Victoria Land, Siegfried Peak sud | reverse complement strand
ATGGATGTATTGAAAAACAAATCAGAACAAGCGGGATATAATTTTACGGTAGATAGCGCTAATTCATTTTCAATGGGTTCTTCTGCCGGAAGATTTTGTTATGTAGAAGACCCTGATGGTACTTTAATAGAGCTGGTCGAGACTCATAAAATTCCAATATTAAAAAAGCTTAACTGGCATTTGAACCTGAAGACACGTAAAAATGAAGGACCTCTTCCGGGCTGGATGATTGGAATGCTTGGGTTTAATAAAGTGAAATGATTATTGCAATAAAGCCTGTAATGCCTTCCGTTCGTTTTTTTTCATTTTCAAATAATTAATGGTGCTGACAAAGCAATCTTTCCAATACAGATATATCAATGCAAAAAATGGAACTGCAATAACCAGTAATAAACCAATCGGGTTTATAAGAATACTGCACAATACAGCAAGTAACAATACATAAAAAGGATATACAATTAATAAAGCTGCAAATAAAGTGGAGTCATAAAACACTGTTCCCTTCGTTTTGTTTTTGATGAAATTTTTTAAGGGCAGGTAAACAGGCAAGTGAATAAGTACACCTGTTAATGCAGGAATAAATAATAGTACAGACAGCAAAAGGTTATTGACAAAAGATATTGTATTTAAGCTGAGACTTTTTGTATTGGATAAATTATAAAGATCTTTTTTTAAAATATCAGAAGTTAGCTTCGCTTTTAAGTTTTTTAAATAAGATACCGGTTTTGATGAATCTTTTAGCAGAGCAGTATTACTCAATAAAAACTGAACAACAGAGGTGTTTTCATCCATGAGTATTCCTTGTTTAAGGCGTGAGTAAAGCAGCTTGTTGAAATGCCTTATTTGCTGTGCTTCATTAGCTGCAATGCATGCCTCACTGCTAACAATAGGTTCTCCAAATTCAATAATTATCTTTTTCCCAAATTTGGTAAACGAGTTATAATTAAGGCTAACAGGCAGAACCCTGAAAGCTTTTAATATCGCCTCCTGCTTCCACGCATTCATTGCTATTCTTGCAGAACCTTTTTTTAATGGACGTAGCTGCCATTGGTTAAGACAAAGTCCTTCTGAAAATATGAGCACTATTCCTCCATCCTGCAATATCTGGTTGCACTGTTCAAATGCTGTATCATTTAATGCTAAATATTCTTTTCCTTCGCTTAAGCGATAAATGGGGATGGCTTTTAGAGCTGTAAGAATTTTTTTTGCTATAGGATTTTTGAAGGCATCTCCCCGGGCTAAAAAGTGTACCGGATTTTTAAACAAAGCCCCTAATAATACTGCGTCAAAAAAAGAATTGGGATGATTGCAGGCTAATAGTAAAGGACCTTTTTCACTAAGTATCTTCCTGTTACTAATAACAGTTTTGCGACAAAAAAATAATAGCCCTGCCCTTACCCAACTTTTTATAAAATAATACAACTTATCAATTTAAACAGGAAGGTAGGGAAATCAACTCATCATATCTCTTCAAGTCCTCAACAGCATTTAATTGAGGCAGCGGGCGTACAAAGGGCTTGACAGTGGAAATTACAATTTCGCATTTCCGGCAAATTATAACAGGCTAACTTCAGTTAAGGAGATGATTAGAGTTAAAATGGGATAAAATAATATTTAAAGATGTTCTATTGAGTAGAAAATATTTTTGAGGCTAATTTCTTTTTTGAGAAGCTATGGGATAAAAAGCCCTTTAGGGGTCAGTCAATGCTTCTTAATTTAAGAAGTATATTTGTTACCCATATTTTTTTATTTTAAATCCCGCTGGCTTGGTAGTCAGGCGCTTTTTTACTGCGGCGAAAATAGGTGTTTTATATTGGGTAACGAGAGCAATTACTTAAAAAAACACTTGGCTGGCGTTGGTGTTCGCAGCGACATAGTCCTCCTATTATTTCAGATTTAAGTGTTTTTGCGCAGCACTTAAACCAGCAGTGGGATAATCTCTTTTAAGGGCTTTAATCAATAATTATTTACCTATTAAATATTGCTTTTATCAAAATCTTCTCAAAAACCTCCGTAACCCTGGAACCGGGGATTAATGAAATTATTTAATTTACTGCCAAACCTGAAGTTTATTCCAAAATATATACGATAGTTATAATCAGATGCCAGTTGCCGTTTTCTGGTAAGCACATCCTGTTCCGTTACATTGCCTTTTACCAGGTAAACCTGGTCGTGCACTATATTTCCTGATGTATTAATGTAGAAAGAAAGACCGCCCGTAACTCTGACATTTACATTCAAATTAACACCCATATTATTCAATTTCCAATTGTGAAAATAATTACGATAATAAATGCTGCTGTAAAAAGTTCCCCATTTTTGATTTAGAGTAAGCGTTGCAGAAGCTTTTTGACCGTACAATGTTTCTTCTAATCTATTGTAAAGCGTGGTATCGTAATAATTATTGTTTGTTACATCAATACCATAACGCAAAACAAAAAAACGGTTGTTTACATCTGAGTAAGGATAAATATTATATTCTATAGAAGGGTTTAAATAAATTTTTCTTTTATAATTAGAAAAAGTGTTGTTTGTATAATTTGCCTGGTAGCCATAACTCCAGCGCGGCCCTAACGCTTTTACCAAATGATGATAAAAACCATATTCACTGTTCTTTACCGTATTTTTTGAAATACCCGAAGAATCTTCATATTCATAAACAGAAACCCTTTTACTGCCATAAACCCTGAAACCTGCTTTCAAATTTTTTGTAGTACGGTCGGCAGAAAAGTCTGAACTGTAACGATTACTTTTATAAATTTTATCAGCATTAAATTCACCATCAATACCAACGTTAAAAATCCAATAATTCCACTTATCTCCTGTTACTTCAGCAGACAATAAATCGGTTGAATCATTTCCCTTCATATCAATAGCAATTGCAGATGCGTAAGCGGTTCGGGCTACCAAAGGAGCAATACCAATCATAATACCTTGTACCAATTGCTGCCTTATTTCATCTTTTGTAGCGGTTCGGGCAGTAGTGAAAAGCAATGTATCAATATAGTCTTTATAAATCTGCTGACCATAAAATATAAGCTGGTATTGACTGCCACCGCTGCCTGCGCGTTGTGCTGTTATTAAAACATGTACATCAGCCGCCTGGCGGTCTAATAAAAAATCTACAATTTTTATTTCAGACTTTATAAAAGTGCGGTCACAACCTATGCGGCTGCAATCTATAAAAACTTGTAGTTTTTTTAAGCTTTTATTTTGTGCCGCTGCCTGCAGGCTATACAATATTATAAACAGTAAACCTGCAATTTTTCTCATTTAATTCTTTTAGTTAACCCCTTGTTTAATTGGGAATAATAATATGTGCTGCAAAGAGATCGTGCTAAAACTTATGTTGTATTGTATTTGTTTGAAAAAGAGCTTAGAATTTTAAAATACCAATCTCAAAACAAATTTCAATAACATATTTCAAAGAGACAAAAGTTATTTGCCCAAATAAAAAAATTGTCAAAAAAATCTTTACAGCGTTTCTATTGTCAATTTCCCCGCTTGTGATTTATAAAGATGTAGCAATAGCTTTGAGGTCGGCAAGAGTAGTAATATGCAGTGGAGTGCAGCTGCCATAGCTGAATTATACAGAAGACGGTGGATCATCGAAACATTCTTCAAGCTTATTAAGCAAAACTTGCAGATAAAAACATTTTTAGGAACAACTCCCGATGCTTGCAAATCACAAATATTTATAGGATTGATTACTTATTTTTTATTGGAATTAATGCGCAGAACGATAAGTAAGGTAAAACATAGGTTTGGGCACTTTGTAACGTTGATCCGGATATGCCTTATTCAGTACCATGGGTAGAGCTATATTGTAAATGAAATAGCAGAAAACAGTAAAAAAGGCAAGGGAAACAGCACAAAAACAGCCAAATCCACTTCAAAAAAGCATGAAATTCGGATAAAATTCTAAGCGTTAAAAAGCATTTTTTTGAATAAAAAAAATTTCAGTAAATGGATTATCAGGCATTAAAAATGTAAAAATTTATACTTGAAAAAATGTTCGGACAGCTATGAAAGATGTTTGTCAGGTATTGATGATTGTTACGACTAATTGCAATAGAGCAATCAAATAACAGGATACGAACTGCTCATGCTTAAATTTTTTATATGAACTTAATGGATGCTGTAATGTTGTCTTGTGTAAAGGCAACAGAGCTCATGGACATGAAGGAGTTTGAAAGACTAAGTTTTATAAACAATCTGCAATTGAAGATACATACATCCATGTGTTCGGGTTGCAGGGATTATATGAAGCAGAGTAAACTGATTAACGAATTGCTAAATAAAAGCCGGAGCACATCCGTTGATGTTGAAAATACTGAAGAGCTGGAAGAGCTAAACACTAAAAAACTCACCCGGCTTTAATGTATCCGCATAAAATGAAAGTAGAATGCCTAAAAGTGACACAGCCATTGTAATGAAGTCCTGGGTTGAAGCATTTTCTGATAAAATGTTTTTGTGGACTTTATATAAAACGAACAGTAATGAAACCGCTGAAGATTTGGTGCAGGACACTTTTTTAGCTGCTTTTCAATCTATCGAAAAGTTTAAAGGCAGAAGTGAACCAAAAACCTGGTTATTCAGCATTCTTAATAACAAAATTGCTGAACATTTTAGAAAAGCTTATCGCAACCCGACCATCAATGAAAGTGATAGAAATGTTGATGCAGAAGTATCATTATTTCACACCTTCTTCGATAGCGATGGTAATTGGAAAAAAGAACAGCGGCCCAAAGAATGGCATCGTGACGAGGAAAACCTTCTTGATAATGACGAATTTATAAATGTGCTGCGGGGGTGTTTGGGCAAACTACCAAACAATTGGTTCGCAGCAGTGCAATTAAAATATATCGAAAAAAAAAGCGGGGAATTAATTTGTCAGGAATTAGAAATTTCTCCAACTAATTTCTGGCAGATACTGCACCGGGCAAAGTTGCAGCTTAGAAAATGTTTGGAGGTTCACTGGTTTAAAAATTAATAAGATGAAGAAAATAATGTACCTGATAATGCTTCCCTGTAAAAAAGCAACAGAATTGATAGAAAAGAGGTCGTTGGTAGAGCTTTCCTTTAAAGAGAAAATACAATTGCTTCTTCATAAAACAATGTGTGATGCATGTACGGCATACCAAAAACAAAGTAAAAAAATTGATGAATTGCTGGAGAGATATATTCATACTTCTGATACTAATAATTCAGGGTCATATCAAAACCAGGAATTGAAAGAAAAAATTATAAACAATCTTTCATAGGTTTATTGCAAAGCAAAAAGCTTCATTTCAATTCCTTCAAACTAAAGCGTATGAAAAAAGCCTTAGCCATCGTTATTCTAATGATAGGTTGCCATGCAGCTTCAGCCCAGGGCGACAGTTCCTATTATACGGTACGGCTATCATCTTTCGATGTAAGTGTTACTAATAATGTTACAAAGCTTCACTGGAAAACAATCTGCTTTTTGCAATATGCAAACTTCCAGATTCAAAAATCCGCTAACGGCACAGATTATAATACTATAAGTTCATTTACCGCAGACCGGCTTCGTTGCCAGCAACCTTTTGATTTTACTGATAGTTCAAGTGCTAATCAGGGTAATATTTTTTACAGGATTAATGTTGGCAATATAGATGGTACCTTTTATAATTCTGCGGTAAGACGTGTATATCTTAAAGAAAAGGGCTTTGACCTAATTGCTATCTATCCAACAATTGTTACTTCATCTGCGAATTTCACTTTATCGAGTGCAGATAATAAAACTTTTTATGCTACGATTATCAATCAAAGTGGGGTAAGTGTAAAAACGATAAAACTTCAGGTTCCTAAAGGGCTGTCTTATTATAGTTTGCAGACGAGTGGGTTACCTCCAGGTTATTATTGGTTGCAGGTTTTGAATGAGCAGGGAGAAGTCAAAACTGAAAAATTTATAAAACAATAAATTTTGATAGGTGGCTCACAGATTGCACGGATAATCACAGATAAAAATCATCTGCGTCTTTCTGTGTCATCTGTGAGAAAAACATTATCTCTCACAGATTGCACGGATAATCACAGATAAAACTCATCTGTGTCTTTCTGTGGTATCTGTGAGAAAAACATTATCTCTCACAGATTGCACGGATAATCACAGATAAAAATCATCTGTGTCTTTCTGTGTTATCTGAGAGAAAAACATTATCTCTCACAGATTGCACGGATAATCACGGATAAAGACCATCTGTGCCTTTCTGTGTTATCTGCGAGAAATAAATAAAATATGGACATAAACGAGTTATCTTATAAAATACGAGGTGCCATTTTTACTGTTCATAATGAACTTGGTCCCGGATTGTTAGAAAGTGTTTATGAAGCCGCTTTAGTTTATGAATTAACAGCAGGAGGCATATTTGTTTCTTCCCAGGTTGGAGTTCCTGTTCATTATAAAGAAGTGCAATTGGAATTGGGATTTAGAATGGATATTCTGGTGGAGAACTTGGTTATCATAGAAATAAAATCTATTGAATCATTGCATGATGTTCATAAAAAGCAGCTATTGACGTACTTAAAATTGGCAAATAAAAAGCTGGGCATTTTAGTCAATTTCAACGTCGTCAAACTGATTGATAAAGAAAGTTTAATAAGAATTATTAATTAAATAAGCTCACAGATTACAAATAAGCTCACAGATTACAAATAAGCTCACAGATTACAAATAAGCTCACAGATTACACTGATGTACACAGATAAAAGTCATCTGTGCCTTTTCCGTGCCATCTGTGAGAAAATCAAAATCAAATATGAAATCATTAAAAGCTCAACATAATATTCTTGCTGATTCTCATCAACAGATAGAAATTCTGGAACATGGAATTACCGATGATTTTGCATTAGTACCCTTTCAGCAAAAACTGGAAGAGAGTGGATTATACCCGCTTACGGCAACAGGGGTACAAATATTTCAGGTGAATGTGGGGAAGATGTGCAACCAGGTATGTAAGCACTGCCATGTAGATGCAGGTCCGGACCGTAAGGAGATTATGACCAAAGAAACCATGCAACAATGCCTGGACGCATTGAAAAATAACCCTCAGTTAAGAACAGTTGATTTAACGGGCGGTGCTCCTGAAATGAACCCTGAGTTTAGATGGTTTGTAGAAGAAATTAAAAAGCTGGACAGGCATATAATTGTGCGTTGTAATCTTACTATCATTTTAGCCAATAAAAAATATCACGATTTGCCGCAATTTTATAAGCAGCACAGTATTGAAGTTGTTTCATCTCTTCCGTTTTATACGCAAGACCGCACTGACAGACAACGTGGCGATGGAGTGTTTGAACACAGTATCAAAGCTTTACAAATGCTCAATGAAGTTGGCTACGGAAAAGAAGGAACCGGTTTGATTTTGAATTTGGTTTATAATCCTGCTGGTGCTTTTATGCCCCCACCGCAAGCTGGTTTAGAAAAAGAATATAAGCAGGCATTGATGGAGCATTATGGCATTGAATTCAACAGTTTATTTGCCATTACCAATCTTCCCATTAGCCGCTATTTAGATTATTTGCTGCAAAGCGGTAATTATGAAAAGTACATGGAGAAGTTAGTGAATGCATTTAACCCTGTTGCGGCAGCTAATGTGATGTGTCGCAATACCATCTCTATCGGCTGGGATGGTTATTTATACGATTGTGATTTTAACCAGATGCTGGATTTGAAAGTTGCTTGCTCTTCAAAACATATTGCAGACTTTAATAAAGAAGCACTTGACAAACGATCCGTAATTGTAGGGCAACATTGCTTTGGATGTACGGCAGGTTCAGGAAGCAGTTGTGGAGGAAGTGTGGCATAAAAAAATAATTAAACAATACATTATACACCAGTGCACAACCATACAAACACAAAAGGAATCAACTGCCATTCTTATTTTTTCCCGTCATGCGAAAGAAGAGGCTGGGCAGAAGAAATATGCAAACTTATCCAATAAAAAAAGTGGGATTAGGCTGGCATCTCAATTAATTCAGTATACACAACAGCAGGCGGAGGAATCCGCATTACCTGTTATTCATTTTTTTACAGACAAACAAAGAGGCCATACGTTTGGTGAGCGACTGGCAGATGCAATTGAAGAAGGTTTCGCCTTAGGTTTCAATAGGCTTATTGTTACGGGCACCGATTCACCCTGCGTAAATAGTAAACAATTTATAGAAGTAGCAAATAAGTTGAATACCACTCAACTTATTTTAGCTCCAACAGCAGATGGTGGTGTTTACCTGATTGGTATTCATAAAGATGCTTTCGATAAACAAAGCTTTATAGAAGTTCCATGGTTAACAAATACTGTTTTTAACAGCCTGAAGCATTATGCATCGCAACACCATTTTTCATCAATTGCAGAAATTACAGGCGATGACCTTGATAATGTCAGCGATGTTTTTCAGTGGAAGCAAAAACACAATTGTAGTTGGTTCAGTCTCTTCATTTCGCAACTGATTTTTTCTGTTAAGAGGATAAATTATCAGCAATATCAAGTTACTTTCTATTTTAACGATAATATTTACTCATCGCTTTTAAGAGGGCCACCTCAATATCATTACTGATATACAATACTAATTCTATTTTTTACCGAAATTATTTAAAAGCATGAAAGCTATTTTTACCGTAATAGTGATATGCCTGTTTGTGCATTCAGGCATAGCACAAAAACTAACAATTACCGGAATTATCCAGGATGTAAATACAGCAAATGTTTTGGCTAACGTAAGCATACAGGAAGAAGGCACGGGTACTGGTACATTCTCAAATGCAGACGGCACTTACGCTATTAAAGTAAGTAACAACAATGCCACACTCCTCTTTTCCCACATTGGCTACAATACACTGGAAGTGAAACTGAATAACAAAAACCATCTTAATATCTTTCTTATACCCAATGCCAATATGTTAACAGATGTTGTGGTTACCGCCCTGGGCATCCAACGTAATAAAAGAGAATTAGGTTATGCTGTACAAACCGTAAAATCGAAAGACCTTACCCAGGTAAGGCAAACAAACCTGGTAAATGCACTTGCCGGAAGAGTGGCTGGTGTGCAGGTAACCAATGGTTCATCGGGTGTTGGCTCTTCGTCAAGAATTGTAATACGTGGCGAGAATTCTTTAACCGGTACCAACCAACCACTTTTTGTGGTGGATGGTGTACCTATTACCAATAATGTGGTTACCAATAATACTGAAAACAACGAAAGCGGCTTTCAGGAAGTGGATTATGGTAATGGCGCTGCCGATATAAATCCTGATGACGTAGAATCAATTACGGTTTTAAAAGGTGCAGGCGCCTCTGCTTTATATGGAAGCAGGGCTGCCGGTGGAGTGATTGTGATTAAAACAAAAGACGGCAACCATAGCAGGAACCAGGGAATTGGGGTTAGTGTAAACAGTTCTGTTACTTTCGAAAATCCGTTGATCTTACCAAAATATCAAAACGTATATGGTGCAGGTGCAGGAGGCAAGTTTTTTTATGAAGATGGTTTCGGTGCAGGCTCTAACGATGGCGGCCTTACCAGCTTTGGCCCTAAGTTAGACGGACAAATGATCAAGCAATTTAATGGCCCGTCAACCGACGTAAATGGTAATCCGGTAAGAGGCGCCGATATCATTGCAAGAAATGGCAATCCCATTACACCCACTCCGTTTGTGGCTCATCCCAACAATATAAAAGAGTATTTTAAAACCGGGGCCACACTCATTAACAACATATCCTTCAGCGGAAGCAATGACCAGTCGAGCTTTAGAATATCTTATACCAATCTGGATAACAAAGGAATGATGCCTAATACTGATCTTAAAAGAAACAGTCTCGCATTTTCGGGAACCAGCAGGTTAAATGACAAATTATCGGCAAGAGTATATATAAATTATATTCAGTCATCCAGCATAAACCGCCCTGCGTTGGGTTATGGAAGCGAAAACCCGATGTACACTTTTAACTGGACAGGCAGGCAGGTAGATACCCGTGATCTGAAAGATTACTGGCAGGCAGGCAGAAAAGATTTCAACCAGTTCAATTCAAATTATCTCTGGCTCGACAATCCATATTTCTCTGCTTTTGAAAACACCAATGGTTTTGACAAAAAAAGAATTTTGGGGAATGCTTTCATCAACTATGATTTCAATCAAAACTTTAGTTTGAGGTTCCGGTCAGGAATAGATTACTACCATGATCTTCGGGCCTCTAAAAGGGCGTTTAGTACCAAGCGTTTTGCAAACGGCGCTTACCGCGAAGATGAAATTGACTACAACGAACTGAATACGGATGTTTTATTGATGTATGCTAAAGAAATAAGTAAGAGCTTCAGAATGACCTTGTCGGCCGGAGGAAACATTCTTACACAAAAAACAAATTATAAAAGTACCACAGCAGGGCAGCTTTCAGTACCCAATATTTACAACTTCGGCAATTCAAAAATTCCGTTAGTTTCTTACCAGGAAGTATCTGAAAAGCAGATCAACAGCCTGTATGCTTTTGGCAATTTTGCTTATAAAAATTATTTGTTTGCCGATGTTACCTTCCGAAATGACTGGTCGAGCACGCTGCCAAAAAACAACAATTCCTATCCTTATTATTCCGGATCACTGGCTTTGTTGTTATCAGAAGTAACCAGGCTTCCTCAATTTATTTCTTATGCTAAGTTAAGGTTGAGCACTGCTACAGTGGGTAGTGATACCGATCCTTACCAACTGAATAATACGTATGTTTTTAATCAGAATTATGGTTCATCGCCATTATTAACCAACAGTACCCGTTTATTAAATCCTTCTCTTACTCCCGAAAAATTAGATGCGCTCGAAGCAGGTGCCGAGGTATACTTTATTAAAGACAGGCTTGGTATAGATGCGAGCATTTACCAGAATACCAGTTCTAATCAAATTATCAATTTACCTTCTTCCACATCAAGTGGGTTTGTTAGCCGGTTGGTAAATGGGGGAAGCATCAGAAGCAAAGGAGTAGAAATTATGCTGAAAGGATCTCCGGTTGTTGGTAAAAACTTCAGGTGGAATACCTACATAAATTTCTCTCAAAACAAGAGCCGGGTAGTTACCTTGCCTGATGGAGTGGATCAGTATGTTACAGGTACTTCAAGTGTGTATACCAGCGCAACCAATTCGGTGTTTTTTATTGCCACACCGCAAAACGGAGGAAGAA
>JAABUN010007905.1_pt1 | contig 11184 bp, 9 predicted proteins | sample 5559311 | NCBI WGS metagenome assembly JAABUN01 (sample SAMN10711877, study PRJNA513370) | rock metagenome | isolation source: Antarctica rocks | place: Antarctica: Victoria Land, Siegfried Peak sud | reverse complement strand
CAACCGGGATAACCTGAAGAGGATGATCTACAGATGGATCTTCGTCTTGCTCGAAGAGGAACCGCACCGCCTCAGCTTGCAACGGCGCACGCACCGCCGCCGCTATCGCGTCGAGGATCGTTGCGATCCCCTCACCGGAGCCGAGGGCGAGCAAAATCTGACTCAGCGCGGCGTTATATTGCCGTAAGCGGTGCAGTTCCAGCATTTCGGGCACAAGCTCTACGTAATCCAAGACGCCCCCACAACCGCATCCATGCTGTTGCCAGTGCCGATTGCCAGACCATTTCGATGACCGCAAAACAGGCACGATAATCGCTACAACTATGGTACGCGGCAAACAGTCAGCATCCAATACCCCAAAAGAGTGATACAGGTACGGACACAGGTACTGACGGAGAGATTTGATCGCTCGCAAATAACCAGACCGCGCGGATCACTTGATTCGCGCGGTCTGGTTTGTGGATGATGAGTATCAGCACAAGAAAGTGGGCGCATTCAGGGGCTCATGTGATCAGAGGCGCCGAGCGGTCGGTTCGCTCTACGACGCAAGGGTATCGCCCACCGATCTCACCAAAAGGTGCCAGCGATACAGTGCGGGTAGGTCATCCTAAGCACAATTCATACCAACTTGGTTTAAACGAAGCGCAAGCCGAAATTTGGGAGAGGCGTTATGGTATGGAATAGTGCTTGGGTCAGGCGTACCAACGGACGAGCGCACCGCTCGATAGGACAGGATAGACGATCGAGGCGGCCCAACTCAACCACTGGCTAGGGACACCAACCAACGCCGATTCGACTGGCAGCGGTTCTTGTAGGCTGGCTTCGATCGTGGCGCGCACCGCCTCCCCCACCGGGCCATGATAAGTCGGCTCTTGCCCATACTCGCAAATCGCCGCGAGTTGCCCATCCCGATAGATCTGGAAGCGCATGTGTCACCTCCTCGCGGCAACATAACGATCATCATTCCTACGTCTAAAATAGCAGATTACCCGATCGATACAATAGCCAGAATGGGCTGTACGTGCAAAAATGGCAGAGGTAAGACCAATCGCCCGCAGATAAGCAACTGTTGGGCAAAAATAGTCTGTTCGCCGGACATAAAAACGGCACCCCCCAACCCTTGGGCGGTGCCGCTATAAGTATACCGTTAGCGGTAGAGACCGTGATTGGCACTGTCGGGTAAGAAGCCCCCCGCACTCGCCACCCGGTTGTTGAAGTTATAGATCGCGGCGGTGTTGATGATGTCATAGACATCCTCGACACTGAAGCCGTGCTCTTGCAGCGCCGCGATGTCGGACTCTTCGCATTCAACCGGCGTGCGCGTGATCTTGATCGCGTAGTCGAGCATCGCACGGGTGCGCGCACCGAGGCCAGCGCGGCGGTAATCGAGCGCGATCCGATCGGAGAGGACCGGGTCTTGCGTCAGGCGGCGTAGATCGGCGCTGTGGTTCGCCTGACAGAGCAGGCAACGATTCTCCGCCGAGACGACGACCGCGATCATCTCCCGATCGATCCGGCTCAAGCCGGAAGGGCCGCGCGTGATATGATCGTAGAGGTCGAGCCAGCGGAGCATCAGGTCAGGTCGCCAAGAGTGGACCCGCACCACATTATTCGGCGCCCCAAGCTTTTCGCGCTGCCGATTGATTAGCGCGATCACGCGCGGGTCGAGGTCTGCTTCGGCCAGGATCGGGAACCAACTGATCCGCTCGGTCGGGGTCCAGTCATCGGGGGCCGGTTGCGGCTTGGTGAGCGTGTTCTGGGTCGCGGCAGTCGGCTGATTGTCAGGCATCGATCCCTCCCTCACTGCGTACAAAAAACAAAGCGGGAAAACCGGCTGTTCGGGAAAGGATAGCGGTCCATGCCGCTGATCCCACCCGACAGCCCGGTTTCCCGCTTCGCCGCGCCTACCCTTCGAGCAAGAGCGATTCCGGGTCCTCGGCCAGTTCTTTGACGCGCACCAGGAAGCGCACGGCCTCGCTCCCATCCACGATCCGATGATCGTAGGAGAGGGCGACGTACATCATCGGTCTGATGACGACCTGCCCGTCGATGGCGACCGGACGCTGCTGGATCGAGTGCATCCCCAGGATACCGACCTGCGGCGTGTTGAGGATCGGCGTCGAGAGAAGCGAGCCAAAAATCCCACCATTCGTAATGGTGAATGTCCCGCCCTGCAACTCGGCCAGACTGAGGGTATTCTTCTTCGCTTTCTCGGCGAGACCGGCGATCTGGCGCTCGATCGCGGCGAACGAGAGGCGATCGGCGTCGCGCACCACCGGCACGACCAGACCCTCTTCGGCCCCGACCGCGATCCCAATATCGTAATAGCCTTTCAGAACCATCTCGTCGCCCTGGATCTCGGCGTTGAGACGCGGGAACGCTTTCAGGGCACCGACGACCGCCTTGGTGAAGAACGACATAAACCCGAGGCCGATCCCGTTCCGCTCCTTGAACGCATCGCGGCGGCGCTTGCGTACCTCCATGATCGCGGTCATATCGATCTCGTTGAAGGTAGTCAACATCGCAGCGGTCTGCTGCGCCTCGACCAGACGGCGGGCGATCGTCTGCCGACGCCGCGACATCCGCACGCGCTCTTCGGGACGACCAGCGGCGGTTGACGCCGCAGGCGCTGGTGGTCGGGCGGCAACGGCAGGCGCGGCGAGCGGCGTGGCCGGGGCAGCAGTGGGCGCGGGCGCAGGTGCCTTATTACCCTGGGCCAGATGCCCGTTGACATCGTCGCGCGTCACACGCCCGCCGGGACCGGTGCCACTGATCTGGTTGATGTCGAGGCCGTGTTCCGCCGCGATCCGGCGCGCGAGTGGCGTGGAACGGCCACCCTCCCCACCGGCAGCGTCTTCCTCTTCAGCTTCGGCGGCGGGCGCAGCGGGCGCGGGCGCTTGCGCGGTTGGCGTCGCGGCAGCCGCTGGCGCAGGACTGGCGGCGGCACCAGCGCCGCCGAGCAGAGCCAGGATCTCGCCGATCCCGACCGTCTCACCTTCGCGCTTGACGATCGATTGGAGGACGCCAGCGCCGGTCGCGGCGACCTCCATATTCACCTTATCGGTTTCGAGTTCGACGAGCGGCTCGCCAACCGCGACCGCCTCGCCCTCTTGCTTCATCCACTTACCGACGGTCGCCTCGACGATCGATTCGCCGAGTGTCGGTACCTTGATCTCAACGGACATATTCCTTCTCCCGTTCCTCGACGTGCGCCGCAAGCGCGTGCTCAAACGCCTCTTCGACAATTCGCGCTTGCTCTGCCGCATGGACATCCGCCGACCCTTCGGCGGTGCTGGCGTGCGACGGTCGCCCGCTGTAGCGGAGCGTCAGATCACGCTCTCGCAATAAGGCTTCGAGCCGTGGAGAGACGTAGCTCCACGCCCCCATGTTGCGCGGCTCTTCCTGGAGCCAGGTGACCTCACCGAGGTTCGGGTAGGCGGCGAGTGTCGCGGCGACCTCCTCTGCGGGGAAAGGGTAAAGCTGTTCCAAACGTGCCACGGCAACGGTATTGGCATCCTCACGCGCGGCGCTGGTGACGAGATCGACACTGACCTTCCCGGAGCAGAAGACGACGCGCGTGATCTCGTCGCGACGTGACGCCGCCTGTGGGTCATCGAGGACCGGTTGCCAGGTTCCAGCCGTCAGGTCGGCGAGACTGGAACCGGCCTTCGCATGGCGCAAGAGGCTCTTCGGCGTCATCACCACCAGCGGGCGGCGGGCGTCGGCCAGGGTCGCCGCCTGGAGGCGCAGGAGATGAAAATACTGTGCGGCGGTGGTGGGGTTGGCGACACGCAGGTTGTCTTCGGCGGCGAGTTGCAGATACCGCTCGATACGACCGCTGGAATGCTCCGGCCCCTGCCCTTCGTAGCCGTGCGGCAGCAGGAGGACTAGCGAAGGCTCCAGACGCCACTTCGCCCGCGCGGCGGCGATGAACTGATCGATCAAGACCTGACCGGCATTGGCGAAGTCGCCAAACTGCGCTTCCCAGAGGATCAGCGTCTCTGGCGCGTGGACGCTATAGCCGTACTCGAAGCCGAGTGGGGCTGCCTCAGAGAGCGGGCTGTTGTAGACCGCGAACGACGCCCGCGCCTCCGGCAAGTTGCCGAGCGGCGAGTATTTCTGCCCGCTGACCGTATCATTGAGGATCGAGTGACGCTGCACAAACGTGCCGCGCTCCGAGTCCTGCCCGGTCAGGCGAATCGGCGTGCCGTCGGCGAGGATCGCGGCGAAGGCCAGCGTCTCGGCATGGCCCCAGTCGATACCGCCCGGCTTGTCGAGCCCGTCGCGGCGGCGACTCAGGATCCGTTCGAGTTTCTGGTTCGGTGCATACCCTTCCGGGCGCTCCAAGAGCTTCGCATTGATCTCGCGCAGCAAATCTTCACCGACAGCGGTGCGATAGGTCGTCGTGCGCGGCGCATCGATCAGCGGTGCCCCCTCCGGCTTGCTATGGCCGTCCTCGGCCTCGCGCTGCGCCGACTGGAGTTGTTCGCGCACACCGGCACTCAGCGCCGCCGCATCATCAGCGGTCACCACACCAAGCCCCTGAAGCTGCTCGGCATAGTGGGCGCGCAGCGTCGGATGGGCGGTGATCCTGGCGTACATCAGCGGCTGCGTGTACGTCGGATCGTCGCCCTCGTTATGGCCCCAGCGCCGATAGCCGACGAGATCGATCAGGAAGTCTTTGTGAAAGCGCTGGCGATAGGCGTGTGCCAGCCGGATCGCCGCCAGACAGGCTTCGGCATCGTCACCATTGACGTGGATGATCGGGATCTCGAACCCCTTGGCGAGGTCGCTCGCATAGAGGGTCGAGCGTGCGTCGCGCGAGTTCGTGGTGAAGCCGATCTGGTTGTTGACGATGAGGTGGATCGTGCCGCCCACCTGATAGCCGGGCAAGCGCGAGAGGTTCAGCGTCTCGGCGACCACCCCTTCACCGGGGAAGGCCGCATCACCGTGGATCGTCACAGCCAGCGCGCAATCGACATCGAGCTTCGGCAAGCCGCGCTCGCGACGATCTTCCTGAGCGGCCCGCGCACTGCCGGTGACGACCGGATTGACGAATTCGAGGTGGCTGGGGTTATGGGCCAGCGTGAGCTGCACCTGTACCGCCTCGCCCTCGATGACGGTGCGCCGCGCGCCGAGATGATACTTGACGTCGCCGCTCCAGCCCTCGTTGATCCCGCGTGAGCCTTCGGAAGGGACCAACTCTTTGTTCGGGGCGTGATGGAACTCGGAGAAGATCGCGGCGTACGGCTTACCGAGCGTATGCGCCAGCACATTGAGGCGGCCACGGTGAGCCATGCCGATCAGCACCTCGCGCGTACCGGCATCGGCCGCCACCCGGATCAGTTCATCGAGCATCGGTACCAGGATATCGTTCCCCTCGATCGAGAAACGTTTCTGCCCCTGGAAAGTACTGTGCAAGAAGCGCTCGAACTCTTCGACTTCGACCAAGCGTTCCAATAAAGTGCGCTGCTCATCGGCGGTGAACACCGGGCTGAATGCGCCCTGCTCGACCTGCTCGACCAGCCACGCACGCTCCTGGTAGTCCTGAACGTGATCGAAGTCGTAGCCCGTCGTGCCGGAGTAGATCGCGCGCAGGCGGTTGATCGCGTCGAGGCAACTACCGACCTCGGGGCCAGCCATCCGCCAGACGATACTCGACGGTAAGGCGGCGAGATCGGTGTCATCGATCCCGTGCGTGCGCGCATCGAGCATCGGGTCGCCGGGTCCGGGTTGGCCGAGCGGATCGATCGTCGCCTGCAAATGCCCGTACTCGCGGATGCAGCGTGCCAGTCGTGCGGCACCGACAATGCGCGCCACGTCGGTTTCCGCGTTGAATGGTTGCCTACCCGGTTGCTGGACTACGCTCGGCGAGAGCGACCCCGTCACCGGTGCTGTTGCCGCGCCGTTCTGCGCCGCGCGCTCGGCAACAGCCTGTCGCCCATCCGTGCCCGCAGCGATACCTGGATCGCTCGCCGGTGCGCCATATTGCTCGAAAAAGCTCCGTGTCGCCGGATCGACCGAGGCGGGATCCTCTTCATAGCGCTCGTACAATTCGAGCGCGTACCCGGCATTAGGACCGTAGAAACTTTGCCATTCGCCGTTTGTCGCCATGACTCCCCTGACCTTCGCCCCACATCTTCCGCTGCCCATTCTCCGCACGCCGTGCGCCGCGAGAAAGGGCGGCAGGAAAGCAGATTTACTGTTTCAAGCTTACCCCATTGAACAGGCCGAGGGCAATACACCGCCGCTAGATTTTATGACAACCCACAAAAGGTGGTGTTCATGCTAGGCACTCTGCCCACAAAGTTAACGGCGTTGCATCATTCCCATCACCACTTGTGGTGAGAAAGCGCCCCACCCGCTCTACGCTGCGCCTATGCACAACCTAGCGTTACCGTCCGTTTGGAACGGTGTGGTTGGTAACGACAGCCTAGCGCAGCGACCCCCCACCGGGCAGGGCCGAACCGTTCTCGTCAGATGTAGGTGCTTGGCGACGACGTTCCCAGGCGAGATAGATCGTCAGGAGAATGTAGTAGGCCGGATAGTAGCAGAAGAGGACCGCCAGCCAGATCGGGTGCGCGGGCAAAAGCAGCGCGAGCGCCACGCCGATAAAGGCCCAGGGCACACCGAGCCCGATGGTCAGTGTCCGTAACGAGCGCATCCGAGTCGGGTACGGGTAACGGATCGGCACAAATACCATGATACTGAGGACGATGATGATCGGCGTGACAATCTGCTGCGGGGCGGCAAACTCGAAGAGGATGAAGGCAACAAGGCTCCAATAGGAAGGGAAGCCCAGGAAATAGTTATCGGGGGTCTTGGCGTCTTCCTGTGCGAAGCCGTAGCCGCTGGCGAGCAATGGCGCGGCGGCGCACCATGCGGGCAACATCTGCGTCTCGACGAGCAGGAGGACCGGGATAAAGACCCAGCAGAGGTAATCAACGATGTCATCGAGGCGACGACCGTCGAAGTTAGGGAGGACTTCCTTGACGGCAGCACGGCGGGCCAGCACACCATCGGTCGAGTCGATGAAGATCGTGGCGAAGATCAAGAGCCAGGCGAGGCGGAAATCGCCACCGAAGATCGCGAGGATCGCCCAGACGCTCAGTACCGCCCCGGAAGCGGTGTAGAGATGCACTAACCAGGCGAAAGCCTCACGCCGTCCCAACGATATGCCCTCCCCTACTACCCCGACCGAGGAGATCACCGAAATCGCATTGTAACATCTCGTACATTGCCGCCATTGTGACGCGGCGTAGAAGGGGACGGGGTTGAACCACAGAGTGCATAGAGACGAGGGAGGAGATAACGAGACGAGGGACGATTGAACGCAGAGACGCAGAGCAAGAAAGAGCGCCGTAGGGAGCACGGGAGGGACGAGGGTTGGACCACAGAGCGCACAGAGCTGAAAGAGAGGGAAACGGGAGAGGACGAGAGGGGACCAATCTTGTGTGTTGTCACGCTGTCGATACGGAGTGGCAGACAACAAAAGAGCAGCACCTGAGCGCATCTTCGTTTGTAGATCAGGGAGAGATGTTCAGGGCAGGATGAGAGCAGGGGTTTGAAGGGGCCGCAGTAATCGCGGTAGGGGCGGGGCACCGACTCGCCCGGCTGGTAGCGGCATTCACCTCGCCAGCGGCCACCAGAGGCCCGAGATACCCGGCACACGGGCACTGCGCCCGGTGAGCGGCGGCATCCACACCGTCATCAGGGATGACGCGGGGGCGACGATAACGTGGCAAGCGAGTGTAGCCAGTCGGGCAGGTTAGTGTTTCACCTTCGATCAGCAGCAGCGAGAACTACGTTGATTGGCATCGGTGAGTCACCTGTTATCGAGCAGATAACTGATCAAACATAGAGCAGAGTGCGGCACGAAAAGTTCATGCCGCACTCGTTTGGTTCTGGTTTGGTCTGCGTCGTGCCGAAGCTACCGCTTGGTGTACTGCGGTGCCTTACGCGCCCGCTTGAGTCCGACCTTCTTACGCTCCTTCTCGCGCGCATCGCGCGTGAGGAGTTTGGCGCGCTTGAGTACCGGTCGTAGCTCAGCATCGAACACAGTCAGCGCCCGCGCGATCCCGTGGCGCACCGCGCCCGCCTGACCGGAGACGCCGCCACCGACGACGCGCACGCTGATGTTGAAGCGCTCGGCGGTATTCGTCAGGCGCAACGGCTGGTTGATCATGATCTGGTAGAGATCGCGGCCGCCGAAGTAGTCACGCCCGGAGCGGCCATTGATGATGACCTCGCCGGTACCGGGGTACAAGCGCACCCGCGCAACCGCTTCTTTACGGCGACCGGTGCCATAGAAATACTCGGCCCGATTCGGCCGTGCTCCCTGCGCTTCCTGCATCTGCTCCATTCCTTCCGTATCAGTCGTCGGTCATCAACTAACGGTCTCGATCATCGGCGCATCGCGCTCTCGGTGCCGTACAACACTGACCGTTGACGACCGCCGGCTGCTACCCAGTTACTCTGCCGCCGTGGCGGTGGCGGTCGCGGCAACACCACCAACGACCTGACCGCGCTTGTGTCCCTGGCTGGCGACTTCCAGGCGAACCGGTTCCTGCGCCTCGTGCGGGTGCTCGGGGCCGGCATAGACCTTCATGTGGAGATAAATCTTGCTGCCGAGGACATTCTTCGGCAACATCCCCTTCACGGCACTTTCGAGGATACGCGCCGGATGCTTCGCGCGCATATCCTTCAACCGCGTCGACTTCAGGCCGCCGGGGAAGTTGGAGTGGCGATAGTAGATCTTATCGGTTTCCTTGGCCCCGGTGACGACAATCTTGTCGGCGTTGATCACGACCACGAAATCACCACCGTCCATGTGCGGAGTGAAGGTCGGCTTGCCCTTGCCACGGAGCAACTGTGCCACGGTGGTGGCGACGCGCCCGAGGATCTGCCCCTCGGCATCGATGATGTACCAACGCCGACCAGCTTTCGCCTCGGCCGCGTTCGCGGAATAGGTTTTTGTCCCGATCGCCTTCATGCTTGCTTGCTCCTCGGCTCTCAGCCGTCACTGTTCGGCGTGTCCGCCCGTTGCCCCGTTGGTATCACTATCCGCCAGGATCGTGCTGACCGCTGACGACTGAATCACGTAGCTCGTAACCGACGCGCCAGAGAGACAAGCCCTGGGGCGGTGCCGGGGCGGGGACTGCGGACCGATCACGTCCCCGCAAGATCAACGCGAACCACGCTGGCGTCTGCCGTCCTGTCCCTACCTCGATCGCAGCGGCAACGATCGTTCGCACCATTTGCGGCAAGAAACCGTTGGCACGAACCCAGAACTCCAGGATTCGCCCGGACGATTCCGGGATGGATGGCGACCGTTCGAGCCACCGCGCCTCGTAGACTTCGCGGACGGTGCTCCGCGTCTGCACCCGCCCCGGAACCCCGAGTCCTTGCCCCGCGAACGCGGCAAAGTCGTGTTCGCCGAGTAAGGCATCCGTTGCCGCCATCAGTGCGGCGACGTCAAGCGGTCGGATCAGGTGCCAGGTTTGTCGCGCCAGCGCCGGGTGTCGGAACGGCGCATTCCAGACCTGATACCGGTACTCACGCCAGTGCGCGTCGTAACGCGCGTGAAACGTCTCCCGCACCGTGTCCAATCCCAAGACGACCAGATCAGTCGGTAATATCGCGTTGAGCGACCGCTGCAATCGCTCGTCGGATAGCGATGAAAAGATGTCGCCGTGGGCGACCTGTCCGTCGGCATGGACCCCGCGATCGGTGCGCCCTGCGAAGGTGATCGGCACCGGTTGCCCGGTAATCTGATCGAGCGCGGCGGCCAACTCGCTCGCCACCGTCCGCTGCATGGTCTGTATCTGCGCCCCGAAGAACGCCGCCCCATCGTAAGCCAGGTGGAGCCGGATACGACGAGAAAGTTGCTGCGTCAAAGAGCCTGGGACGTGGTCGGCGTGCGGTATACGCTTGCTCGTCACCACCGCCTCATCCGCCACGCCTAGATCAGCTCGATCATCGCCATCTCGGCACCATCGCCACGACGGCTACCAAGCTTATAAATCCGCGTGTAGCCACCGTTCTGGCCCTCGTAGCGCGGACCGACCACATCGAAGAGCTTGTCACGCGCGATCTTGTGTACCAGCCGATCCATGATCAGTTGGCGGTGGGCCTGGCTGTCCTCACGCGCGATCGTGATCAACTTCTCGACGATCGGTCGAAGCGACTTCGCCTTCGCCTCGGTCGTCGTGATCCGCTCGTTCAGGATGAGTGAAATCGCCTGCTGGCGGAACAACGCTTTCCGTTCCTGCCAGTCTCGACCGAACTTACGCCCCGCTTTACGGTGCCGCATGGTTGAATCCTCCCTCGCGCGGAACTCGGTATCCGCATCGTATTACTCGACAATCAGGGTAGCATAGCACCGGACCCGAGCATAGGCGCGATCTTTAGCGGTATCAGCGTCCTACTACTCTGGGTTATCCTGATCATCGCCGATCGAGGCCTCCGCGCCCGCCTCGTCTTCATCGACCATCGACAGCGACTCGGCGTCGGCCGGCAAGAAGTCATGCTCCTTGAGCTTGTCCCACAACTCATTGAATGAGCGCGGGCCGAAGTTGCGGATCGCCAGTAGATCGTCGCGCTCCATCTGGAGCACTTGACCAACGCGCTCGATACCGCGACTGCGCAGCGCGTTGACCACACGCGGCGAGAGACCGAGATCGGAGAGCGGCTTCGCCTCCGCCTCGGGAGAGATGTAGGGGCCATTCACCCCCGGAATCGGGCTGACTTCGCGGTTGAAGCCGGCGATGACCTGGCCGTACTCGACGAGAATTTGCGCCGCCTGGGACAGCGCGTCGCTCGGATCGATCGTGCCGTTCGTCACGATCTCAAGGGTCAGCTTATCGTAGTCGGTCAGGTGGCCGACGCGCGTATGCTCGGTGATGTAGTTCACCTTGGTGATCGGCGTAAAGATCGCGTCGAGCGGGATCTCGCCGATCGTCAGGCTCTCTTGCGCTTCCGCCGGACGATACCCCCGACCACGCTCGATCACCAACTCCATCTCCAGCGTTGCGTCGGCATTATCGAGCGTCGCCAGGTGGAGATCCGGGTTGACGCACTCGACCTCAACGGGCCACTGGACATCGCCAGCGGTGACCTCGCGCTCACCATGCACGAACACCCGAGCGCGAATCTCGCCGCGCACCTCGGTGATCTCGCGCAGGT
>JAABUN010007904.1_pt1 | contig 11184 bp, 7 predicted proteins | sample 5559311 | NCBI WGS metagenome assembly JAABUN01 (sample SAMN10711877, study PRJNA513370) | rock metagenome | isolation source: Antarctica rocks | place: Antarctica: Victoria Land, Siegfried Peak sud | reverse complement strand
ACTCTCCCCAACGCCGACCAGAGTTTCCTGACGGGCGCAGCGCAAATGCGAAGGAGCGCGAAAATGGTTTGAGCTGATGCAGAAGGGCGTTGCCTCTCCAGGGCCGTCCACATAACTTTGCGTGGATACGATCGATGGGGTGGCGTCGCGAGTCTAGTGGAGGTGGCCTGACTGGCGCGTCTTCGGCGTGACGATGGTTGCCTGGGTCAAGCGGCGAGCTCTTGCCCTACGGTGGACCGGCAAAGGCATCTCAAAAACATGAGAGGTGCAAACCGTTCCATCTCTCGTGATTAGGTTTGCCCCTGGTTAAGGAGGTTGGATTGTGACACGCCGAACCCCGCCTGCGCGTCACTTTAGACACTGGCTGCTTGCCGCCCCGTTCCTGCTCACTGTTGGCTTGGCCACACCACAGCGGGTAGAGGCCAACTGGCTCGTCAAGCTCGCCCGGATGGGCGAGCATGTGGCACAGGATGGGGCTGGCACAGCCGCTCGCACCGGTGCCCGCGGGCTGATGCGGGCCGAGGCCATTGCGCTGACCGGCACCCTCTCCGGCGATGCAGTCTATGCCGACATGATGGGCGGTCGGCTCATCTTGCACGCGGTCAAGGACGGCGTGGAGGCCACCATTGACCTCAGTGGCGACTTTGTCAGCGATCTGCACACCGCGCTCCGGCGGGTGGTCGGCGTGGGCGCCCAGAAGTTTGTCGCGCTCTCGGACGACACTGCGCGCGCCCTCGGCCACCGTCTCGACGAAGTTACCACGCAGATCGAGGTCAGGATTCTCCGGCAGGGTCTGCCGCCGATGCCGCTGCTGCGGCTGGCGCAGCCTGGCCTTGGCTTAAGATTTTTTGTCCAGGTCAGCCCAGGCCTCGTCTTCCCGCTGGAGACGAGGCTTACCGATGCCATGGTCGCCGTGCTAGCCGCCAAGGTGCGCCGCGATGCAATCGTCGTCGCGCCGCTCTTCAGCCGCACGGATGTAGGTCCCTTCACCGTGCTCGCCGAAGCCACAGGCGACCGGATTATGGATATCACCAATCTGCTCGATGATCCGGCGCGCTGGGCCGGGTCGTTGAGGGACCGGCTGGTGGTCGTCGTCGGGCATGTCGAAGGTGATGCCTTCGTAATCCGTAGTGTTGGCGGCACTATCGAGCGCCGCGTGCCGATAGCCGGGATCGACCGCCTGGCGCAGGCAGGCGAGGCCAACCTGGTGCTAACCGTCGGCTGCAACAGCTTCGGCGCCGGCGGCAGCTCGGGCTTCCTCCAACCGGTAACGGATTTGGAGGTGGCGCGGTCCTTGCGCGCGGCGCTGGAAGCTAGGACGAATGCGGAATTTTTGAGCCGGCTCGGAACGCCTGACAACCCCTTAGTCGTCACCGAGCAGACACTCGGCCAGCTCGCAGGCGACGAGGCGCTGCGGCTCGAGCGGCTATTGCGTCATGAGAGCAAGGCCCAGGGCGCGGTGGTGAGCGTGCGCTTGGTGGGCCGGCTTGCTGCGACGGGCAGGGTCGCCACGGCACTAGAGGCGATGCTCGGGTTCATTGGGGTTGGCGCCGCCAGCCTCGCTCTTATGTTCCGCCGCAACCGGGCCGCCTTCCTTGAACATTTTCCCACGCTGCCGAACCGAATGCTGCATTCCGGCCGCTACTGGAGGCTGCTGGCCCTTCGAGAGGCCGTATTCTGGAGCCTTGGCTGCATTGTCGCCGTCACTGTCGTAGGGGTGATTCTACTCGGCAGATGGCGGCTTCGGGAAGCTGCGTTCCGCGACATTTGGGGCGCCGTCTTAGCGCCGCTGCGGACTCTGGTGAACTTGGGCCTCACCGTGATCAGCTTGGCGGCATCCTACTTACCTAGCTTCCTCATCGTTGAGCTGACGCTGATCCTGTTTGGCGCCGTCCAAATGCTCCCCGCTTCGGGTATGGTCGCGGCCAGACTGATTATCCTGCTGGCGGGCGGCTACGGGACGCTGTGGACCTGGCGGAGAATGCCCGCCCTCATCAAGGCGCAGATGATAAATCTGGCCGAGCGGTACCCGCGTATCGTGCAGGCCTGCGGCACCACCATGTCGGTGGTGGTCATAGCAAGTATCCTGGTGATCATGACAAACTGGTAGGCCCACTCGGTCGAAGGAGGAATGGGTGAGCGGTGCCACGGCGGAAACCTCCAAGGGAACCTTATCCGCACTCGGCGTGCTGCTACGCGGCGAGGACCCGGCCGGTGCCGCAGCTCTATCACGCGATTTTCCAGAGCTCGCCCCAACATTGGCCGAAGTGAAAGTGCTGGGCGAGGCGCGCGAGACGGAGGGCCACCGGCGCGGGGGAGCGAAACTCGCCCGTGGCTACGTCGAGTTGGCGCGGCTCGGTCTCGCTGCTGCCACCGGCCGGGCGGAGCGGCTGATGGCGGCCCTGCCACGGCGCATGCGGGTAGCGAAGCGGCTGAAGCTCTATGGTGGTGTGCTATCGGCCTTCTCCAGCGCGGGCGTGCTCTCGGCACTCGCACTCTCACAAGGTGTGGCAGCGCTGGCGACCGCCTCTCTCGGCTTCTCTACTTCAATTGTCGCGCTAGTCGGCGAGCATATGGACCAGCCGTTGTTCGGCGCGCGGAAAAGCCTCGGCGAGCTCATCACCGAGCTGCTCGACATCGAGCGCGAAATCCGAGAGCAGAAGCTGGAACTGTTCGGCATGACCGGCCCGGTAGACGCGGTGGCGGCCCTCACTGCCGCGCGCAAGGCGAACGAGCTGGCTGCGCGGCTGCGGGTTCTGGAGGTGATCGAGGGATTGAAGCCGGACGAACCGCGCGGCAGCGCCGACGCGCTGTTGGTGGCCGGTAAGCAGGTGAACGACCAGAGCGGGCCGAGCTGAGGCTATCGAGTGAGGCCAAGCGGCAGAGATACCGGAGCAGATCGACGCTCGCCTCGCGCATAGGGTTTACGCAAGCCGTTAATCCGACGAGAGACAGGATGGGCGAGCGACCTCGGCTTGGGAGCATTCCTGGATGAGGCAATACGAGCCCCATACCGCTTCCGCTTGCCCATCATCGGGTCCGTCCTTCTCGTCAGGCGAACCAAGCTTAACCACCTGTCCGAGATCAGGTGACCATTTCACTCCTCACGTGCGTTGCGCGTTCGCCGCCGGGTGGTAGATTTGTTGGCTCCGTGACGCCCCAATGCTTTCGTCCCGGAAGGCCGTCAGCGCTTGGACCCGGTTGCCGAAGCTGGAACCTGCCGCCACTTCCCGGGCCAGCAGCTCCAATGCCGCAAGCGACGCGAAAGACCAGACCGTGCGGTAGGAGCCGAGCGTGCGTTCCGATTGAGCGAACACGCCGTATGTGCCGCGATACTGAACCCCAGCCGGGCACTCAGAGGCGAGACTCGTCTCGTTCTCAGAAAGCCAGTTGTGGAACGACACGGCTTTGTCGCGCGGCACTTCGAAGCCCCATTCGACCACAACTGGGCCGATGAACAGCTCCGGTAGGTTGCCGCTGGTTGCGATGAGGAAGTTCTCGCCGCTGCGTATGTCGCTTCGCAGGGGGGAAACTTTCGGCGTGGTTGCCCACCGTTGGCTTCTCATTACCTGCGTTGCCAGGTCAATTTGCCCGTGTTCCTCTGTCATGCTGCCGTCTCTCCGTCTTCCGACCACTGGATGATCCCATTATCCTGCAACTGCTGGATGCCCTCGGCCAGCTGCGCCGTCGCGTCGGCGATCGAAAGCGGTGGGACACTGCGGCTCAGAAACTCGTCTTGCAGCGTGGCTGCCCCCGGCCATGCACACAGCTCCGCAATGAGCCATGCCGCGGGATTGAGGGTATGCAGTTTCGGCGGCGTGGGCGTGAAGGCGAGGCAGGTCCCGAGCTCCGGGACCCCGCGCAGCCGCACCCCGGGCGCCTGCCTAAAGGGCACGCAGCCGGTCCGGCAATTTCCGCAGGTCCACGCCGTCGTTCAGCGGGGAGTCGAATGGATCCGGTGCATCCCATCGGCCATGGAACGCGTAGGCGGTGGAGCGACAGCCCCCATGCGAACCCTGCGTCGTCGCACACGCTCCGCAGGAGCGCTCGACGTCGCCAGCCCGCAGCGAGGCGTACAGCGGGTCGTCCCACGTTTCCAGCAACGTCAGGGACCGCAGGTTGCCGTAGTTCACGTACTCCCGCAGATAGGTACAGCCGATGGAGTCGCCGTAAGCGTTGACCGCGGCCATCTGCCAGCAGCAATTCGCGTCATTGGGATGCCAGGACTGCATCAGCCTGATCCCCTCGGGCACCCGCAGGCCAGTAATCGCGGCCATCATCTCATTCAGCGAGAGCGAGAGCTCGTCCCAATTCTCCCGCATCCGTCCGAGCGGGTAAGGCCGAAGCACGCCAACGGCCTCCGCCCCCAGGGACCGGCCGAGATCCAGGATACCCTGCAGTTCCCCTGCATTGCGCCGGTTCATGATAGTGAGAAGGGTGAACGGAATGCCGACCGATTTCAGCTCCTGCACGCCTGCAAGGAGGCGCTGGTGGCTTCCAGGCATCCCTGTAAGGTGATCGTGCGTCCCCGCCGTAGCCCCGAGCATGTCCACAAGGGCGTCCCCAAGGTTCGCGGCCCTGAGAGCGTTGGCCATGGCGCGGTCGATGAGGGTCGCGTTCGTGCGCAGCCGGGTCATGGCGCGGCTGCCGCAATGGCGGATCACGTCGATGACGTCTGGACGGTTCAGCGGCTCGCCGCCCTCGAACATGAAGGAGATGACGCCGCTTCCGATCGCGTCATCAACGATCCGCATCCACTCTGCCACCGGGACCTCGCGCTCGGACGGCTCACGGCTGCAGCCTGCGTAGCACACCCGGCATTGTAGGTTGCAACTGTGGGTGTAGGAGATGGTTAGCTTGATAGGCCGCTGGAGCGGCGGGGAGTGGAACGAGTTCATTGCGCCAGTTTGGCCAGTGCAGCCGCTGCGTCAAGGCGTCCGCAGCCGAGTTGCGCGTGCCAGCCGTGGTCGGCCTCCCCAGGGCCGAGTGCCGCGGTCTCCCGCAGCAGCCGGGAGCCATGAACCGCATCCAGCCCGGGCGAGAACTGCAGCATCAGCGCCTGGATGCCTGCCGCGTGCGGAGCGGCTACGCTCGACCCGCTCATCCTGACCGTCAGCGGGCTACGCCAGACCTGGCCCGGCTGGATGCGGCCACCATAGGCTGCCGCCGATAGCACATCGACACCCGGGGCGGACACGTCGGGCTTCGCCCGACCGTCCCGCGTTGTGCCCTCGGCGGAGAAGGGCGCAGCCGGCAGGTCCTTTGCCCGGTGCATGAATGCGCCCACGCATAGCGTGCGGTGGCCACACGCCGTGGAGGCTAGCGTGGAGGCCGTATTCGGATATTCGACATCGAAGTGGGACTGCGACGCCTGCGCGCGGTCGTCACGGTCAATCCAAGCATCGAAACGGATCGTCTGCGCTGACCGGTTCAACAACACGACGTCGAGTACCTCGCTGGTCCCGGACGGGCGCACCCGGATCTCGATCTGCTGCATCGATGCTGGAGCCGGCGTGGTCGCCAGGCCGGAGTAGATCATGCCCTCCACCTCGTCGCTGCCGCTAAAGCGGCATGCGTTCGAGTCCGCGTCCAAGGCGGTGGTCAGCTCCACGCCGCCGAGCCATACGGAGCAATCGAGCATCCCCACCGCGCCCGGCGCCTCGCCGAAGATGCGCAAGCTATTCTCAGTGCGGTCACCGGCCTCGAAGCGCCAGAACAGGCGAACCTCGCTCCCTGGCTCGACCGTGCCGTCGACGTTGAGCCGGGCCTGGCGCTCGTTGCCGGCGGCAACGGCGATTGCACGTCCCGGCCGGGCCAGCACAGCCTCGAGCGCATGATCGTACAGGGTGTTGCCGTCGTGCGAGCCGGAGTTTGCGCCAAGGCTAAGGTTCACGACTGCGGGCATACCAAGTTGGTCGGCTCGTTCGAAAATGGCGCACACCCCGTCGAAGACGTCAGCAGGGTCCCCGGTGGAGACCATCGCGCCCGGCCGCAGGTGTACGAAGGCAAGGTCTGCAGCAGGGGCCACGCCGGCCGGGCACCCCGGAACACCCCGGCCCGCCCCGACGCCGAGCACATGAGTGCCATGGATGACATAGGCACCACGGGCTGCGAACGGCACGTAGCAATTCTTGTCCGGCCAGTAGCCGAGCTCCTGATATGGGTCCGCGTGGCCCAGCGCCGCATTGATCTCGTGGGCCTCGCGGAACACGCCAGGAATGGGAAGAGCCCCGGGTGCGCTCTGGTCCCAGAGGAATCGGAGCCGCGTGCCCCCGCGCTCGTCGAGGAACGCGGGATGCGCGAAGTCGCAGCCGAAGTCCACGACGCCGAGCAGCACGCCGCGCCCATCCAACTCCGGGACCAGCCCAGACGGGTTCGTGAAGGGTTGCCCGCTGCCGCTCCAGATGCCACTTAAGTCCTCGGGACGCGCCCGGATCGTTGCCAGGGACCGGTCCAGCGCCGGGCGCATAGTGGGCAGTGGCCGGAACCGCCACCCGTTGGCGGACAGGGCGGCAAGCACGTCCAGCACCGCCGATGTCCCGGCGGAGCAGCCCGGCAGTGTAATCCGCACGGATGCATACAGCCGCCGGCCGACCGGCAGCAATGCACCAGGAGCAAGGATGTCGCCACTGGCCGCGTCCACTGCATATCCGATCGTTGCGTAGGCGGGCAAACGCGCCAGGTAGTCGGCATTGGTCTCCGCAATTAGGGCCAGTTCCCCACTGGACACGCCGAGACAGGCCGCTAGGGCAGCCGTGGCGAGCGCCGGATTCCCCGATTGCATTTTCATAACGGCAGGCGTGCTGGGAGTGTCGTCCGTCACTATGCTCAAGGATTGTTCTGATAACCAATATACGAGAGTGCAGGGGCAGCGCTACCCTTCGATACGCGCCCTTGCCCGGCGTGCGTGCAGCGCAGTACGCAGCGCAGTATGTGGGGACCGGCCAGAAAAGGATATGCACATGACGGCCTCCTCGCGTCTGGTCTGCCCCAGTTGCCAGTTTGTCAGTCCGCACCGCATGCGGTTCTGCGGCCTCTGCGGCTCCCCACTGGACGCCCCGACGCAGGACTCCGGGGGACCGGTGCTTAAAGCAGCGCTGGGAGAGAGACGGTTGCTGACGGTCGTGTTCTGCGACCTTGTGGGATCGACCCGGTTGGCGGAAATGTTGGATCCCGAGGACCTGCGAAAGGTTGTCCTGGCCTACCGGGAATGCTGCGTGACCGCCATCCAGGATGCGGGCGGCACGGTCGGGCAGTATTTCGGAGACGGCATCCTGGCGTATTTCGGGCATCCGCGCGCCCATGAAGACGACGCCCGGCGTGCGTTGCACGCTGCCCTGCGCGCCCGCTCAGGTGTGTGTAACGTTTCGGATCGCGTGCGGCGCGAGGGGATCCCGCTCCCAACTCCGCTCTCCATCCGAATCGGTGTCCATAGCGGCCTGATCGTGGTGGCCGACTTGGGAAAGGGCCGGAACGCAGAGGCAAACTCCGTGATCGGGGCGCCGACAAACATCGCGGCCCGGTTACAGGCCGCGGCGGCGAGCGGCACAATTCTCGCCAGCGAGAGCACCATCAGGCTCGCCAAAAATCGGTTCGAGGTGTCCGATGCTGGCGTGCAGCGCCTCGCAGGCGTGGATGAGCCGCTACAGGCGTTCGAGGTGATCCGGGAAGTTCGGGATGGCACGGCGCCGGCACCCGGCCATTCCACCCCGCTGGTAGGCAGGCAGGACGAACTCGCAGCGTTGCAGCGGCTTTGGACGAAGGTGGCGACCACCGGAGGCGCCAGCCTGGTGATCGAGGCCGAACCAGGGATCGGCAAGACGCGGCTGGTAAACGACTTTCAAGCCAGCCTCGGCGCGGCAGCCCGCCGCGCCGTCATGCTTGCCTGCTTTCAAGAGGACCGCTCGAGCCCGTACCAGCCCGTGCTCTCGCTGATCCGCAGTGTGCTGGCGGTCACAGACGGCACAGATCCCGGGACCATCCGGAGTGCACTACGGCGTGCATTGGGTTCATTGGAGCATACCCCGCACGAGGTGGTGATCGCAGGCCTGCTGGACTGTGCCACCGATGACGAACAGCAGCAGTTGGCGCAGGCACCGCGCCGTCGCCGCAAAGAGACGCTCGACGCGCTTATCGCCTTCATCTCCGTGCGGCTGGGCGCGTCGGGGCCGTACCTGGTCGTGGTCGAAGACACGCAATGGGCCGACCCCAGCACGATGGCCTTGCTCAAGGCGTTGGTCGAGCGCTGTGCCGCGGGGTGGAACGCCCTGATATTGACTACCACGCGCCCGTCCACGGTGGATCAATACGAGCATCTGTCCCCCGTGCTACGCCTCCAGCGGCTTGGGGAGGCCGATGCGAGGCAATTGGTCAGGGCGCTGGTTCCGCGCGAAATGCCAGAGGATGTCGTCGATCAGATCGTCCAGCGCACGGACGGTGTCCCGCTGTTCGCCGAGGAGGTCGCCCGGCTCGCCGAGACCTCAGGCGTCAGCGACGCGGCTGATCGCTGGGCGGGGTCCAGCGACATCCCGCTCACGCTTCGCAGCGCTTTGATGGCCCAGTTAGACGGGCTTCGCGAGGCCAAGGCTGTGGCGCAACTGGGTGCCGTCCTCGGGCGGTCATTCCAGTCGGACGTGCTTGAGGCCGTGCTCAACGAGGCTGAACGCCCCGGCGCGACGTTGGCGCTGACTAGGCTTGTAGATAGAAAATTCCTGGAGCGGTTGCTCCCTGAGTGGGGTAGCGTGAGCCACACGTTCCGCCATGCCCTTATCCGAGACACCGCATACGACTCGATTCTGCGGGACCGCCGCCGCGCGCTGCATGGCAGGATCGCGCGGGTGCTTCGTAAATCCTTTCCAGGCATGGCGCATGCCCGGCCTGAAATCCTTGCGCAGCACTTCTCGCTGGCCGGCATGGCATTGGACGCTGCGGGGCAGTTCGAGGCCGCGGCACGGCGCGCAGCAACAAGTTCCAGCCACTCCGAGGCAGCCGAGCACTGCCGGGCGGGGCTTGCGGAGCTTGCAAAAACGCTACCCGGCCCGCAACGAGGGGAGTTGGAGGTGCGGCTGCAGATCTTGTCGGCCGCCCAAATCATTGCAATCCGTGGAAACGCCGACCCCGCGGTGCGCGAAGCCTTCGAACGGGCGGGCCAGGTGGCCGAGGAATTGGGCCACCTCGCCGCGCTACGGCGCGCGCTGCGGGGGTTGCACACCTACCATCTCGTGCGGGGCGACATCGCCGCCGGCTACCGTGTCAGCCAGCGGGTGATCGCACTCGCAGGTGATACGGCGGACCTGGGCCAGCGCATCCAGTTGCACCGGCCGCACGGCCTAACGCTCCTCTACTTCGGTCGGTTTGAGGAGGCCCGGCGCGAGCTGGCGGCCGCGGTCTCGCTCTACAATGCCGCGCTGCATTCAGACCACCGGTTCGAGTATGGCTCCGATCCGCTGGTGCTCGCGCGCTGCCACCTTGGCTGGGTTGAGTGGTTCCTGGGCGACGAGAACCTCGCCCGCAAGGAAAGCGAGGCCGCCGTGTCGGCCGCGCGGTCGCTTAACCATCCGCATTCCTTGGCATTTGCGCTTGCCTTCGACGCATGCCTGCGGGAGTTCATGGGCGACGTGGCAGCCGCGCGCGATCGCGCAGACGAGCTGGTGCAAGTCGCCGAGCACCACGACTACACCTACTGGTCCGCCTGGGGCCGGATCGTTGGCGGATGGGCCCGAGCGGTATCCCATGACGGCGACGGGGGCGAAGCAATGCTCCGGCGTGGGTTGTCGGAATACGAGGCGACAGGTGCCGGGCTGCTGGTGCCGTACGCGAACCACTTGCTGGCCGGCATCATCGTGTCGCCGGACGGGCAGGAGAGGGAGCGCATAGGCGCGTTCGCTCGCAAAGCGGCGGCGGATGGCGCGATGGGCCTATGGGAAACCTGGCTTGGACGGCGCCGTTCGGCGGAACGGTAACGGTCCGGCTGCGGGCGTCTGCCCGCGGGAGAAGCTGCTGACCACTCACGGCACGCTGGTCAAAGGTGATGCTACCCTGATCGTGAGCGTGAGCCGATGCCTATGGTTGGCGGCGCTGGTATGGCGGGTTCAGGCCGCCTTGGCTGTGAGAGCGTCCTTGCAGTTCCAGGGTAGGAGTTCGCTGAGCCTGGTGGCAAGGTTGATGTTCTACGACTTCCCGGCCGAGCACTGGGACCGCCTACGCACGTCCAACCCGATCGAGAGCTTGTTCGCCACGGTGCGGCCCCGACGGCTACCTCAGCAAAGCTGGCCGCGTCAGCACCCCCAACTTCGCCAAAGGCCAAGCGGAGCTGGCCCTCCTCGGCCTGGACGCCAACGAGGGCTGACCTCCGCACTAGAACCCGGGACTGAACCCGGGTCTGCTAGCCTGCGCCGCCTTGGCCAGTTCCGCCTCGCGCCGCTCGTTCGCAGCAACGACTGCAGCCCTGACCTTCGCGCGCACGATATCGGGAAAGGCGTTAACCGCTTCGGCCAGCTCACAGGTGGCTGCCTCCCGCCGCTCCACGGCCGCGACCAGCGGCACGATGTGCCTGGCCAGCACCGCCCGCACCTCCGCATGGCGCCGGCGCTTCCGCAGCTCGCCGGCGTGGTCCCGCCCTGCCACGCGCTGGGCGAACACCCGGTGCTCGGTGCGGATGAAGCGGTCCACCTCCTCCGTCTGGCCGCGCTTGATGGCGTCGATGAGGTCGGTGGCAAGCGACTTGTAAGGCTTGTCGCTCATGTCCTTGGCGACCCGCTCCCACAGGTGCGCGGTGGTGATCGGCTCGCGGTCGCCCAAGGCCCGCTCCCGCTTGACCGCCTCGAAGGTGGCAGCCTCGGAGATGATGGTGTGGACCTGGGTGACGTGGCGGCTCTCGGTCACGTAGCTCTTGAAGGCCGTGATCCCGGCCGTGCCCCGCGACAGGGCGTTGATGTGCTCGCCCGAGGTGATGCCCTGGGCGCTGTCGATGATCAGGGCGTGGCCGAACCCGAGCAGCAGCCGGTCGGACCGGCTGTCCTTCAGGGTGCGCCACCCCACGTCGCCCACCCGGCCGTCCGCGTCACGCAGCCGCAGGCCGGCGGCCGACTGGCCGACCACGTCCATGATGTCGCCGTTGCTGCCGATGTAGCCGAAGCCCTCGCCGTCTATGTGCGCCCAGGTCTTGCGGAACAGGCGCACCTT
>JAABUN010007901.1_pt1 | contig 11189 bp, 7 predicted proteins | sample 5559311 | NCBI WGS metagenome assembly JAABUN01 (sample SAMN10711877, study PRJNA513370) | rock metagenome | isolation source: Antarctica rocks | place: Antarctica: Victoria Land, Siegfried Peak sud | reverse complement strand
TCGTCGATCTTCGGCTTGGCCATGTGAATCTGTTCGACCAGCTTCACGACGATCTGCGCCGTGGCCTTATCGATGTCCGTGGGCGTGGGCGCCTGTGCACCTATCACCACGGCCACCAGGGCCAGTATCCCCGCCAGCGCCAGGGGACGGAGTGCGAATCGTGGCATGGGATTCGGTTCCTGGGTTCCGGGTCCGGGCTTCTTCAGACTCTGACACGAGCCTATCCGATTTCTTTTACGGTAACCTTCCCCGTCGACGGCGACAAGGCGTCCCGGAGTCGGGGCTCAGGCTCGCTCCGCTCGATGGGCGGACGACTCGGGCGGGTGGATTCCGTCGGGGAGCGTACTCTGAAGTCAATGATATGCCAATGGCAACAGGGGCGACGTCGTTTTCCGCGGCAAGTCCGCGACGAGGCGCCGTCCCTGAACGCAATTCGCTCCCGGAGCACGAAGAGCTCGAAGCAAGGGGGTCAACGCGTCCCCGTCCATTCGACCTTAAGGGGGGCGAGCATCGACTGCGGGCTCGTGACGGCCCCGACCTGGACGGGCATCGTGACGAAATGGAGCCAGAAGATCAGGGTCTTGGGACCTCTGGGGGGGGACGCGCCGTCGCCGGCGAAGTCCCGCCAGAGCTGGATCCGGCCGTCCGCGTCGACCACGATGCGGTCGCGGGAGGCCCGTCCGAACTCGCCGATCGCCACGGCCGTACACCGGGTCGCATCCATGATGTGGGCCCAACCTTCCGCCCGCGAGGCGTCCGGGCCGGGCGCCTCCACGAACGGGGTCAGCCGGTCCGGCTCTCCCCTGCGGACCACCCAGGGAAGGCCGCCGTCCGACAGGCCCGGGGCCGTGCCCGCGGCCATCTCCATCCGCTCGCGGCCTCGGAGAGTGCTATATACTTGCGAGCCCGCGCCCAGGTCCACGAGCGTCGGACGAGGGTCAAGTTCGAGCCGGAGGTCCACCCCGAGGCCGGCGACGTACCCTTCGGGATCCTCGACCCGCCAGGACGTCTCGACCCAGCTCTTGGAGCTGGGGAAGGTCATGTCCACGCCCGAACGGACCGACCGCTCTCCCCGGAGCGATTCGAGGCCGTCGAACCGGAGCGCCACGGCGATGGGCCCATCCCGGAGCACACGCATCCGGGTCGGGACGCCCTCGGGCCCCTTCCCCCCCACGCGATAATGGATGTCGTCCCGATAGCGGATGAAAAGTCCTTCCGAGTCCTTCCGGAGGAACTCGCGACGTGAGTTGGCGACCCCCTTCAGGAAGCCCAGCAGGTCGTCCGGAACGTCATAGCTCAGCGCCGTTCCGTTGGAGACACGGGCGATCGGCGGAATGTGCTCGGCACGGATCCCGTTGCGGGGACCGGCCTCCTCGCCGTCCCCTTTGACAGAGCGGACGAAATACCGCTCGGTCTCGTGCGGGCCGGGGCTCGCGTTGAAGTCGAGTGCCACGACGCCCTTGCCACCGTCCCCTTCGATCGTCCGAAACTGCGCGGGGATGTCTCGACCGTCCCTCGACAGCCGAAACGAGGGCCCCGCCGCCAATCCCGGGAGGACCGTATGGACGGGATAACCGAACCGACGGATTCCCGCGTCCTCCTTCAGGACGAAGCCGGGGAGGTCGCCGCCCGCCTGGGCACGGATAACGCTCGGCACGATCAGGGACGCCAGACCTGCCTGGAGGGCCCGTCGGCGCGTGAACGGATCATCGGGGAGCATGCGGCATCTCCAGCACGATGATGGCATCCGTCGCGTCGGTCGGGACGTCCGCGAGTTCCAGGGAGACCCCCGCCGGGACCGTCTTGAGGCCGACCGGCTTCCCTTCCCAGGTTCGGGCAGACCTGGGGGGCGTGCTCAGGCCCTTGAGGACCAGCTCTGGGCCGGCGGCCGAGCGATCCAGCAGGTGGACGAAGACCAGGCCGTCACCCTGGCGGAGGGTCGTCACGCCCCAGGGTTGAGGCGCGATCGGCCCGCCCGTCGTGCCGTAGATCGACCGGCCGTGGCCGCGGAGCCAGGCGCCGACGGCCTCCAGGCGCTCGACGCACTCGGGCTGGATCGTGCCGTCGGGCCGTGGGCCGACGTTGAGCAAGAGATTCGCGTCGGCCCCCGCCGCGCGGACGAGGGTCTGGATCAGTTCGGTCGGGGTCTTGAAGGTCCGGTCCGAGGTGTTGTAGCCCCACGCCCGGTTGATCGTCTCGCAGCTCTCCAGCGGGAGCCGGCCGACGGCGTTCTCGGCGTTCAGGCCCGACGCATTCTGGCCGGGCAGGTCCTTCTCGAACATCTGGATGTCTTCGCCCGGGAAGGGCCGGCGGTGGTGGTTGTTGCCGATCAGGGCGGAGGGCTGGAGGCGGTGGATCAGGCTGTAGGTCCGCGCCAACCTCCAGTCGGCGGCGGGCTTGTCCCACCAGCCGTCGAACCAGATGCCCGCCACGGGACCGTACCCGGTCAGCAATTCGGTCAACTGGGCATCGACGTAATCGAGGTAGCGATTCCAGTCGCCCGCCTCGGCGCGGCCCGTGTTCCGGCCGGTGCGGCCGAGGGGGAAGTAGTCGGGGTGATGCCAGTCCAGTTGCGAGTAATAGAAGAACAGGGGTAGGCCCCGGGCGCGGCACGCATCGGCCAGCTCTCTGATGACGTCACGCTTGAATGGAGGCCGCCCCGCGATGTCCCAATCCGTCTCCTTCGAGTCGAACATGCCGAAGCCGTCATGGTGCTTGGCCGTGACGGTGATGTACCGCATCCCGGCCTCTTGGGCCAGCTCGACCCAATCCTCCGCGCGGAACCGATCGGGGCGGAATGTCCCCGCGAGCTTTTCATATTCCGGCAAGGCGATCTTGTGGTTGTTGAGGACCCATTCGCCGTCGCCGAGCTGGCTGTAGAGCCCCCAGTGGATGAACATCCCGAACCCGAGCCCTCGAAACTTCGCACGGGCCTCGCTTTGCGCCGGCGAGGGGGGATCGTGCGCGGGACCCGGCCCCGCCGCTCGCGACGCGCCCAAGGGTGCCAGGGCCAGGAGGGAAACGATGATCCCAGTCGTGGACACTTTCATTCTCATACCTTCCCCGGGGCCATGTCACGGAGTGCCGGACGCGGTCGGGCCATTTCCCTTGTCGGCCGGCCGAGCGTCTGCAGAACTACCCAGCTTTCCCCGAATCCGTACCCCAACATCATATCGAGTCGGAAGCGTGAAGAAATGGAGTCGGTCCTTTTTCGCCCAGCGTACGGCGTCGTTTTTGCAGCAAATCCGTTACCGTGAAGCGAGGCCGATAAATCAACTTCGATCGGTGTACGGCGCCGGGTTCGAGCGGTCGGATACCTCTCCCGCAAACGATGAATGTTGAAAGGTCGGGATGTCGATGCCCGTGATCTCTGGCCGGCGAGCAAAAAGGAGTTTAATAAAGAGAAAGTTGTGGACAAGGACCATAAGGCCTTGATACCCTCAGGGCCGCGAAGGGACGATCATCGGCATCTTCCTTTGCAGTTCTCCTCTTCTGCCGATGCACGACCGTTGGGGAGAGGACGGCGTCCTCTGACCGTCCACCGCCGGACAGCGTCGCGATTTGTCCGCGTGACCCGGCCATTTTGGTCGGGTCGGTATCAATGGGTCTGGGGATCGGCCCGACAGCCTCGGTGCCCTCCCCACGGAGGAGTCGACGATGAAAGCCAGCATGAGAATCTCGCTCTTCGGGACCGGATTGCTCGTCCTGTCCGCAGGCGCGCTGATGGCCCAAGAAGCCGGCACCCGCGACACGGGACGAGACCAGGGTAAAGGCAGCAATTCCCAGCGGAACGCTGCTCAGGGGAACAAAGCCCAAGGCGACAACGCCCAGGGGAACAAAGCCCAAGGCGACAATGCCCAGGGGAACGCAGCCCGGGGTGCTCAGGGGGCGAGTGCCGGGCACGAGACCCAGATGTTGATCGGGCATGCCGTGTCGATGGCCATCAGCGGCGCGACCCTGAAGGGGCAGGCGGAACAGGCCGGCAGGATGGAGACCCCCGGACAAGCCGGTTCGCAGGGTGGCCAGGGCCAGGCGGGCTCACAGGGCGGCCAGGCCCAGGCGGGGGCGGGTGTCGATCCTTCGCAGCAGCTCATGATGCACGCTCGCAAGGAGATCGTGGAAAGCCAACGGCTGCTCCGGTTCGCCGGGAACGACCAAGCTTCGGCGCAGCAGCTCTACACGGCGGCAGACGGCTATATCAATACGCTCTTCGCGCTCTGCGGTGAATCATCGACGACGCAAGGTGCAGGGGCGGCGAGGGCGGGCAACGCGGCGAGCGAGACGGGACGTGCCCAGACCGGCCGCTCGAGCCGCGACGAAGACCTCGGGGCCGGCCAGGCCGGTCGCCAAGGCAAGACCCTCGGCGCCCGCGACAAGGCCGCGGTGGCCCTGATCAACCACTCGGTCTGCGAGGTCATCGAAGGGACTCACATGACGCACATGCTGCAATCAGAGGGGGCCGGCAACTCCGCCGCCATCGAGTTGTTGCAGCGCCATGCTCGCGAGATGACCACCGAAGGCCGGGAAACACTGCAGCGCTTCCTGGGCAGCTCGCGGACCGGAAGCGGCGGGACCGGCAACTCCGCCGGCGGTAACGCCGGACGTACCGGTGCCGATAACGATCAGGCGAAGGCCGGCGGCGACGCCGCCCAGGCGGCGGGTGGCCAGGCGGGGGACGCCTCGGTGATGACCCTGGCTCGTCGTGGCCAGGAACTCATCGAAGCCTACCAGGCCGGGGCGCAAGGCGGTTCCGGAGGTTCCGGCGGCTCGCGTCTCGATCGTGAAGGCAAGTCCTCGGGTGCGGACCGATCCCCGGGCGCCGGCCGGTCCTCGGACGCCGAGAGCAAGACCAGCCCGCGCTGATCTTCGCGGATAAACCCAGGCGAGAACGATGAGGCGGGAATGACCGAGAGGTCATTCCCGCTTTCGCGCGCCACGCGAACTCCCGTGCCCTGGTAAATGGTGGTGACGCACATCGATGGCCTCGATCCCACTTCTCCGTGTCGAGCCATTTTGGTTGAAGAGTCCGCGTCAAGCTGCCGACATGAGAGATACAGCATCCTGGTTCGCACCCAAGATCGATGTCGGGGATTCCGGAACCATGAATCGCAACGTGACGGCAAGCTTCAGCCTGAGTGTTTCCCTTGTCGTGCTCTTCGCGATCCTCCTGTACCAGCCCGATGGCCCGGTGCCTCCTTCCCTGCAAGCCTCCCCGCTCGCGCGGGCTGAGACTCTTCCGTCCACCCCCGATCTGGACAGGAGTCGTCCCGAGCCGACACCCGGCATTCCGCTGACCGAGACCTTGGCGGTGGATGCGATGAGCCACGAGCCATCACCCTCCCCGGCCCTCCCAGCGGAGGCCGTCGTGATCGAGGCGGTCGGGGATCACTCACGACCCTCCCGAGAAGGGAGAGCCCAAGGGACAAGGCCCGACGCGGTCCCTGCCCTGCCCTCCCCGGCGTTTACCTACGCAAAGCCCGGGGAATCGCTGGCGGACATCGCGGTCCGCGTCTATGGAACGCCAAACTCGGCGCGGAAGGTCTGGATGGCGAACCGCGACCTCATCGACTCGCTGGACGCGATCCCGCCCGGTGGGGCACTGCTCCGGACACCTTGAGAGGGGCGGCAAGGGGTGTCTTCTGGGTCAGAGTCCGCTGCGGAAATAGATGATATCGCCGTCCTGGACGCGGTACTCTTTCCCTTCCAGGCGTTGCAAGTTGTTCGCCTTGACCTCCTTGACGGTGCCGACGCGGGCCATGTCGGCGAACGAGGTGACCTCGGCGCGGATGAACCCCTTGGCCAGGTCGGTGTGAATCTTGCCGGCCGCTTCCACGGAGGTGGACCCTCGTTCCAGGTTCCAGCCCCGGACCTCGGGCTCGCCCGCGGTGAAGAAGGTGATGATGCCGACCGCGTCGTAGGCGGCCCGGATGATCCGGTCTCGGCCGAGTTCGGTGATTTCCATGTCGGCCATGAAGGAGGCCCGCTCGTCGGGAGCCATCTGGGCCAGCTCGAGCTCGAGCTTCGCGTCGATCGAAAGTGCGTCGGGGGCGAGGGCGGCGAGCGTCGGGGGGAGTTCCTGGCCCTGAGGCGCATTGGACAGGACGACCTGGGGTTTGTCGGTGAGCAGGCCCATCGATCGGAGGGGTTTTTTCTCCTCGGCGGAGAGCCCCAACGTCGCGACGGGCTGGGCCGCCTCCAGGGCTTCCAGGACGCGCTTGAGGACCGTCAGCTCCTTCAGTTGAGCCTCGCGGTCGGGCCGAGGCTTCTTCAGGCTGGCCTCCAGGCGCTCGACGCGGTTGGTCACGACGCTCAGGTCGGCGAAGAGCAACTCTTCGCGGAAGGCGGTCAGCTCGACCGCGGGATCGGCGCCGGTGAACGCCCCCAGGACGATCAGCAGGGCGTCGCCTTCCCGGATCAAGGCGAGCCGTTGCGGGTTATCGCCGTGCGTCCCCGGCATCAGGCCGGGCGTGTCGAGCATCTCGACCGTGGCGGGGGTCACCTTCTTCGGCTTGTGGAGCGCGGCGAGGAAATCGAGCCGAGGGTCGGCGAGCGTCGCGATCCCCACCTGACCGGCATGCACCTTGCCGGGGTCGGGCGTGGCGCCGGTCAATAGTTCGAACAGCGTGCTCTTGCCGCTCCCCGCGAATCCGACCAGTCCAACCCGCATGGTGCTCTCGTCCTCTCCCACGAAGAAGCGGTCCTCGATCGGCCCCTCGTCCGGAGCCGGCCTTATCCTCGGGATGGCAGGGACCTCGAGGTCCGCGAACGGCCACTGCTCCCCATCGGCCGGCCCGGGCCCCGGGCGGCATCTCTCAGGCGTCCTGGGCGCGAAGGCTGGCTTCGAGCGCGTCGAGGTTCGTCTCCAGCAGGTGGAGTGCGGTCGGCGTGATCTCGCGATGGCCGAACCGGACGCGATAGAAGGCATCCACGACGGAGGAAGGGACGTCGGCCACGGGCTCGGTGCTCGAACCACGTCCGGCCAGGAAGACGGTCGCCCGCTCGGCGAACTCGCGATGGGTCTCCCCCGGGGGACGCTCCAGGCCGAATTCCGCGAGCAAGAGCGTCAGCCTTCGATAGAAGACCACCCCCGCCGTCAGGCTCGAATCGCCCTGGCTCGCCCCTCGCATCGACCGCATCAGGCGGCGAGCGAGCCAGGCCAGGCCCCGATACAGGCCTGCCGCCAGGGACAGGGCGATGAAGGTCACGAGGAAGCCGCGGATGCTGATCAGTGAGGCGAAATTCGGGAAATCGAGGATCCGCCTGGTGGCCGAGCTCAATGCTTGGCCCATCTCGGTGAACCCCCGTTGAGCTTCCCGCACGAGGGTGAGGAGCGGGTCGTAGATCAGCTTTTTCTGCCGATCGGCGTTGAATCCGACCACGTAGAACGTCCAGATGTAGCGGATGAAGTCGCTCCCCAGGCGGAATCGGGCGGCGAGCCCGCCGGCCCTCGCGATCGACTCGGCCCGCCCCTGCGCCGGGGTCGGGTCGAGCGTGATCCACTCCGGGCCCCGCCGCGGGTCGCCGCCGACCAGGACTTCGACCCAGCTATGCGCATGCAATTCGCGGACGCTCATGACCCTGGCCAGCGGGTTCCAGTCGCCCCCCTTGAACCCGTTGACCATCCGTGCGGGGATTCCGATCGACCGGAGCAACAAGGTCAGGGCGCTGCCGAAGTATTCGCAGTGGCCTTCCTTGCGATTGACGAGGAAGTCCTCGACCGGGTCGATGCTGGAATCGACGACGTCCATCTGGAGCGTGTAGTGGAACTGGCCCGAGTTGCGGAGGAAACCCTCCAGGGCGCGGGCACGCGCGGTCCAGTCTTCGGCGGGTATCCCCTCGACGATCGGCCCGGCGATGCGCTCGAGCCGGGATTTCAGGGGCTCGGCGACCGTGAGGAGCATGTGGAGGTGGTCCACGCTCGGGAACTCCTCTCCCGGCTGGGGCATATTCCTGTCGCCGTTCGTCTCCACCTCGTAATCGTACGTCCCCCTCCGGGCGCCATCCCGGAAGAGGGTCCCGTCCATCGGGTTCAGGACGGGGATCGGAGGCCGGCTGGAGTGCGCCATGAGCATGGGACGGAGGCCGAACAGGATCGTGCTATCCTGCGGTTCGAGCTTGATCCGCTGGATGATCCTGCGGGGCGCCTCCAGGATGTCGGGAGGAATGGGGAAATCCCCAGGGCTTTTCGCCTGCCGGTGCCATTGCCCATCGCGATAGATGACCATGGTCGTACCCCGAAAGAGGGGCTCGCCGCCCGGTGCGATGCGCTCCTCCTGTAGGTTGTAGAACTCGATGGTCATCACGACGGTGTCGTTCTCGAGGATTTCCCCCATCTGCCCGAGCTTGACCTGATCATCGAAGCCGGTCAGATGCCTCGCCCCGCCCGAGCCCACCTTCGCGGAGCCCATCGTCGTGCTCCGGGGCATGACCAGGAAGATCAGGCCCCCCAGCGCCAGGGCCGTCGCCGCGACGCGGAGCGTGGTGAGCACGAAGGCGAAGTTGAAGAGGCCCGGATAGGGATCGATCGCGACCGCGTCGCGGGACGCGGAGGCCGGGGCCACGAGGCCCGCGCGGAGCGATTCGCGGTGCAAGGAGAACAGGCTCAAAACCCAGAGCGCCGAGAGCACCCAGAGGAAGAGGACCAACCCCACCGTGTCGCTCTGGCTCATGACCACCGCGGCCATGACCTGCGTCAGCCCGAGCAGGAACAAGAACCAGTCATCCTCCACCGTCTTGGGGAGGAACATCTTGATGAGCTGGAGATAGACGAGCCAGTGCGTCAGCGCCAGCAGGAGGAGGTTCTCGTCGAAGTTGTATTCGAGATAGCTGAGGCTCACGCATGCCAGGGCGAGCACGTTCGCCAGGCCGCGCGACAAGCCCAGGCGCGGGTTCCGATCGACCGTGAGGAAGGCCAGGACCCCGGCCACCGCCACGACCGGCGGGTAGGCCATGGCGATCTTGCTGTCGGTCACGTCCACGCTCATCGCGAGCGTGGCGAGCGTCAGCATGAAATAGAAACTGAGTCGGTAGAGGCTGGCGAATCTCACGAACGCACCTCCGGCCGGGCGCGGCCCGGCCCCATCGATCGAGTTTCGCCGGGGCCATCGGGCGTGGAGATCGGCCGGCGAACCTCGCGCATCCCGTCCCGGGCGGCCCGGTCGTCGCCCGGATCGGAGGGGACGTGACGCGGCATGCCGGCCGATGCGGAATCGGCGGCGAACTGGATGAGGTCGGCCAGGTCGCCGCGCGACGCGTCGAGCAGGACGACCCGGCCGAGCAGGCCGCGGGCGGATGTGCCCGAGAGGCGGGCGGATCGTCCCGCCTCCGCGTTCAGATTCACCGAGCGTGTCGAGACGATGACCAGGACGGCGTCCCGTAGGGTCGCGGGCGGGAGGATGTCGAACAGCGACGACAACGTCCCCTCGGTCGAGGGGCGCATGACGGCCAGTTGTTCCAGGAGCTCGTGGAGGAGCTTGACCGAGGCGGGCCCCTGGCGGACGCCGGGCGTGGGCCCGGTCCAGCCCAGGATCAGGCGACGGCCCTGGCGCCGGCACGTCTCCAGGCAGATCGTCGCGGCGAACCGGATCGCCTCCTCGAGTGACTCGCGCTGTTCCGGCGTCACCTTGGTCCGCGGGAGCCAGGGATCGAGCAGCAGTGCCAGGTCTTGCTCGTTCTGCTGCTCGAATTCCTTGATCATGGGCTGGCCCAGCCGCGCCGAGGTCCGCCAGTGGATCCAGCGCGGGCTGTCGCCCGGCCGGTAGTCGCGCAGGCCGTGATAGTCTTGCTGCTGGGCCGAGCGATCGTGCCTCTGTCCGCGCCTCGTCTGCGTCGCCTTGCGCTCGGTCAGTTGCCAGCGCCGGCTCAGTTGCCCGACCGCCGGATAGACGATCAGGGACTCCGGTTCGCCCGTCGTGACCCGGCGCTCGAGGAGGCCGAACGGCGAGCGGGTGATCAGTTCCATCGTCCGGAACCGGTACTTTCCGCGCCTGGGGGCCCTGCCCTCCCAGCGGACCCGGGCCCGTTCCCGACCGGGCACCCGGGCGAAGAAGACGCGCGGCGTCAGGGTGATCGCCCCGGAGAGGGTCCGATCCACGGCGACGAGATCGTCCTCCAGGGACATCGCCAGCGCCGCGGTCCGATTGCGGCCGTTCGCGAGGGTGTAATCGACGATCAGCGGGTCGCCCGAGAAGACGTAGGCGGGGGCGTGGCGACCGACCTGGACCTTGCGGAGCATCGCCGCGCTGAGGAAGATCGAGCCGACGATCGGGCCGGCGGCCAGGCCCGCCAGGAGCAGGATCAGATTGATCTGCTCATAGAGTCCCGCCGCGAGGAGGCCGATCCAGACGGCGATATAGCCGAGCCCTTCGCGCGTCCAGCGGAGTCGCTGATTCGGCCAGAGGCGGAGCACCGCCCGTCGAAAGAGCCTGCGGAAGACCCCTCGCGATCCCGTGGGCCTCTGGACTCGCTCCGTGGCCGTCATTCCCAATTCCCCTCGCCTTCGGGTCGAAGAGCCTCGGGCGGTCGAGGTCACGAGGGGACTCGAAGGCGGTCGACCAGGTCCCCGATGATCTTCTCGGCCGCGCCGAACTCGCCGGCCTGGAGGAACGACTTGCCGACGACGCGATGGGCCAGCACGGGGATCGCCAGCGACTTGACGTCGTCGGGCACGACGAAGTCGCGCCCCGAGACGAACGCATAGCTCTGGGCCGCCCTGTAGAGCGTCAGCGCCCCCCGCGTGCTGACCCCCACGTGCAGTTCCTCGCCCTTCCGCCGGGTCGCGTGGACGATGTCCAGCAGGTAATCGGCGATCGTGTCGTCCACGCGGACATTACGCACCGTGCGCTGGAGCGCCAGGATATCGTCGCCCGACACGACGGGGCGGAGGGAATTGGCCGGCTCGCCGGCACGGTGGCTCGTGAGGATCCGCCGCTCTTCTTCCCGGATCGGATAGCCCATCTTCAGTCGGATCATGAACCGGTCGAGCTGGCTCTCGGGGAGGACGTATGTCCCCTCGAACTCGTAAGGATTCTGGGTCGCGAGCACGAGGAAAGGCGGGTCGAGGACGTAGGTCTTCCCCTCGACCGACACCTGGCCGTCTCCCATCGCCTCCAGCAAGGCGCTCTGGGTGCGCGGGGTCGTCCGATTGATCTCGTCGGCCAGGATCACGTTGGCGAAGATCGGCCCCTGCT
>JAABUN010007900.1_pt1 | contig 11192 bp, 8 predicted proteins | sample 5559311 | NCBI WGS metagenome assembly JAABUN01 (sample SAMN10711877, study PRJNA513370) | rock metagenome | isolation source: Antarctica rocks | place: Antarctica: Victoria Land, Siegfried Peak sud | reverse complement strand
GGCGAAAAGAACGTCATTCCGAGCTTGCCGAGGAATCTCGCTCGCATCGTGGAACGAGGCCCGAACGACCGCGCGCGAGATTCCTCGGCAAGCTCGGAATGACGTTCTTTTGCGCATTCTATTCTGCAAAGCCTATAAAAGAACCTAAAACCGCCACCGCACGAAGGCCTCGATGGCCTCGTACTCCACCAGGCCCAACTGGTCGTAGAGCTTGGCCGTGGCGTGGTTGCGGTCTTCGGAGCGCTGCCAGAACTCGCGCTTGTCGTTGCCAGGGAATACGGCGCTGTCTTTCTGGCTCTGGTGCTTGAAAATGGCCTTGCGCTTGCGCATCAGCTCCTCGGGGCTGATGGGCACGGCCATCTCGATTTCCTCCACGTCCCACTCCTGCCAGGCCCCGCGATACAGCCAGAGGTAGCAGTCCTCCACCCAGGCCTCCTGCCCCTTGAGGCGGGCCAGGGCGGCAAAAATGGCGTCGAGGCACACCCGGTGCGTGCCGTGCGGGTCGCGCAGGTCGCCGGCCGCGAAAATCTGGTGCGGCTTGATTTGCTGGAGAATAGCCACCGTTTCCGCAATGTCAGCCTCGCCCAGCGGCTTCTTTTTGACCTGGCCGGTTTCGTAAAACGGCATGTTCATGAAATGCACGTTCGCCTCCTTCACCCCGCAAAAGCGGCAGGCAGCCTCGGCTTCACCCTTGCGAATCAGGGCTTTAATGTCCTGCACCAGCGGGCTGTCTTCCTCGCCCAGCTTCTTGTGCTTCAGAAACTCCACCACCTCGGCGTGCTCCCGGCGCATCCCGGCCACCCCGAGGTGGTGCTTCTCGGCAAAGTCGAGCGCGAAGTCGGCGAAGCGCCGCGCGTCGTCGTCAAACACGGCGAGGTTGCCCGAGGTCTGGTAGGCCACGTGCACGTCGTGGCCCTGGTCCACGAGCCGCAGCAGCGTGCCGCCCATCGAAATCACGTCGTCGTCGGGGTGGGGCGAGAAGATGAGCGACCGCTTCCGGGCCGGCACCGCCCGCTCGGGCCGCTGGGTGTCGTTCGAGTTGGGCTTGCCGCCCGGCCAGCCCGTAATGGTGCGCTGGATAGCGTTGAATATCTTCAGGTTGAGGGTGTAGGCGTTGCCGGCTTCCGCCAGCAGGTCGCTGAGGCTGCCGTCCTTGTAGTCTTCGTCGGTTAGCTTGAGAATGGGTTTTTTGGTCCGGAGGCTGAGCCAGGCCACCGCCCGCCGAATCAGGCGGTCGTCCCACGCGCACATGCCCACCAGCCACGGGCTTTTGATGCGCGTCAGCTCCGACGCCGCCCACTGGTCCACCACCACCCGCACCTGCGGGTGCTGCTGCAAAAAGGACGCTGGCACCTCGTCCGAAACAGGGCCTTCTACAGTCTCCTTCACTATCTTAGCCTTCCCCTCGCCCCAGGCCAGCAAGATGATTTTGCGCGCCTTCATAATAGTCCCTACCCCCATCGTGAGGGCCCGCAGCGGCACGTACTCTTCCTTGATGAAGTCCTTGGCCGCGTCCGTAATCGTGAGCGGGTCCAGCTTGACCAGCCGGGTCGCCGAATTGCTCGATGAGCCCGGCTCGTTGAAGCCGATGTGCCCCGTGCGGCCAATGCCCAGCAGCTGCAAATCGAGTCCGCCGCTCGCCTCAATCTGCTTTTCGTAGTCCCAGCAGTAGGCTTTCACCTGCTCGATGGGCAGCGTGCCGTCGGGGATGTGCACGTTTTCGGGCCGGATATCGACGTGGTTGAACAGCTGCTCGCGCATGAAGTAAACGTAGCTCTGCAGCTCGTCGGGCCGCATGGGGTAGTACTCGTCGAGGTTGAAAGTCACGACGTTACGGAAGCTCAGGCCTTCCTCACGGTGCAGCCGCACCAGCTCCTGGTACACGCCGATGGGCGACGAGCCGGTGGCCAGGCCCAGCACGGCTTGCTTGCCTTTGCGCTGCTTGTGGCGAATCAGCTCGGCAATGTCGTGGGCGACGCGAATGGCTCCTTCGCCGGCTTGCTCAAAAATGGTTACCGGCAGCTTTTCAAAGGTGGTTTCGGGGTAATTCAAAACTTCCATAGCGAGGCTTGAAGGTGAGGGGTGAGCAACTTAAAGTCCGGTTAAAGCAGCGGAAGCAGCTACTAAAGTTACTCCACTAGCCGTTTTTCATCGTGAGCCAAACTAAAGCAGCCGCTTTACGCAAAGCAAATGGTCATACTGCAAGCTGCCCGCGTGCCGGAACAATAAGCTGAGGTGCGCGGGTACGCAGACTGGCTTGCTCACGCCGGCCGGGTGTCCGTAGCCGCGCTAAAGGCTACCCCCCAAAATATACCCACGCCCAGTGCAGCAGGGCCACGCTGCCCCAGGCCACCAGCCCCGAAACCACCAGGAAAGCCAGCAGCAGCAGGGCCACCAGCCCCTTGCCGCTACCCGCGTGCCGGCCCTCGGCGTAGTGGCGGCGCAGCAGGGCCACGTTGCGCTCGTTGCTTTTGTAGGCGAAATCGAACACGTTGCCCAGGATGGGAATGGCGCCGACCACGGTATCAATCAGGATGTTGAGGGCCATGCGCACGACTATGGCCCCGCTGGCACCGTGGCGCAGCATGGTGAGCAGCAAGGCAATCGACACGACGGTAGTGGACAGGTCGCCCACAATGGGCACCAGGCCCAGCAGCGGGTCGAGGCCAAAGCGAAAGCGGGTGCCGGGCAGCCGAAACTGGCTGTCCATGAGCCGGGCAATGTGCGCGACCCAGCGCAGGCGCTCATCGGCATCGAAGGTGGCGGGCGCGGGGGAAGCAGTAGGCTGGGGCATCGGCGGAGGGGTAGGCGGCAGGTGCTATACGCTTACGGGCTGTGGTGGGGGATAGGGCAAGGATACATCAAAAGTTATCCCTCATAGATATCCCAGCCTAGGGCCAAGGTATAGCTCCGTAGTTCAGGCAGTCGGCTATTGGTCGACTGGCCTTTGCCTTTAGTTGAGACACGAACGTAAATAGCTACTGGCATTATAAATTATGGCAGCAACTGATTGGAGTTATTTAATACTTCTTCTATAGCCCGTTTAATAGTTGGTAAGTCATAGTGTGCTCCTCGGAAGATGAAGTCACCATTACTCTGGTCAAAGTGACGAAGAATAAAACTAGCCTGAGGTCCTACTATACCTCCTATAGGCCCAATACCCATGTCAGCATATCCCTTACCAGTAGTCCTTAAATCACGTTCCGCCGAGAAATCGTCTAGCCTTTCATCATAATGCTCTAAATGATTTCGCAAATCCCTATTCTCCAAAACATTACTTGGCCTCATACTATAGAGAGTCCGAAGAAAATCACCACGGTCAGTAGTACGCTGCCATTTAGCTAACTTATCAGGCTTATTAGCAGTGGGCGGAGTTGCATTCACGACAGGCCAAAAAAGCTTTGATATATTACTAGCATGGGTAAGGAATGAATGTATTTCCTTATAAGTAGTTAGCATAAATTCTTGTCGGTCACGCCATTCGCGAGAATTATCCCTAAGTATAGCAAGACAATCTATTATTCCTTGGTTAGCCCGAAGTGCTAGATTAGCTTGGGTTTGAATCTCTCGAACGTAGAGGTTCTGAGTACTTTTTTCCATATAAATTCAACTGTGAAAAATTATAGGTGCTTGGTCGAATATACAATCTAAAAAAGGAATGTTTTTTAAAGTTCTAACCTACCCACTCAAAGGTTCCCAAAAACCAGGTTTTTGGGAACCTTTGCAATTACCGTTTTGAAGTTACTTTTGGGTAGTATCCCAGCAGGCAGTCCCTACCCCCACCCGCCGAAGCAACGCGCCCCAGCTACTGATTGCTAGACACCTCCAAGCCCAATTCCGCCCCTTCTCCACGGCCGGCACGCCTTTTTCGAGCCACACGGGGGCCGGGGCGCCTTTGAGGTAGTGGTCGAAAAATTGCAGCTCGCGGATGGAGATGTCCTTGCGGTTTTCGCGCTTCACCAGGTTGTGGGCCTCGCCGTTGTATTGCAGCAGCCACACGGGCTTGCCCAGGCGGCGCAGGTCGGTAAACATCTCGATGCCCTGGTACCACGGCACGGCCCCGTCGGCGTCGTTGGCCATGATGACGACCGGCGTTTTTACCTGGGGTAGGGAGAACAGGGGTGAGTTGCGGATGTACACCTCCGGCTTTTCCCAGAGCGTGCCGCCGATGCGGCTCTGGGTGCGCTCGTACTGAAACTGCCGGCTCATGCCCGATTCCCAGCGGATGCCGCCGTAGGCGGAGGTCATGTTCACGACCGGCGCGCCGGCCCAGGCGGCGGCGTACCTGTTGGTCTGGGTGATGAGGTAGGCCACCTGGTAGCCACCCCAGCTCTGGCCCTGGAGGCCGATGTGCGCGCCATCGACCCAGCTGTTTTTCTTCAAATCCTCCACGCCCGAGTTCACAAATTCAACCGCCGACGGGCCGGGCTCGCCGATGGTGTAGCTGATGTCGGGCGTGAACACCAGGTAGCCGTTGCTGGCAAACAGCGCGATGTCGAGCCGCGAGGGGGTAGGCGCGGGCGCCGTGTACTTGTAGAGGCCCTCCGACAGCTTTTCGTAGAAATAAACCACCATCGGGTACTTTTTGGCGGGGTCAAAGTTCTCGGGCTTGTAGAGCACGCCGGTGGCGGCGTGGCCCTGGGGCGTGGTCCAGTGCGTGAGCTCGGCCGTGAACCAGTTGTAGGCCTTTTGCTGCGGGTTGATGCTGCTCAGCTGGGTTTCGTGCCGCAGGTCGCGGCTGGCATAGAGGTCGGCCGGGTGGGTGACGTTGGACTTCGTGTAGATGAACACGCTGGCGTTTTTGGCCTGCATGAGGGGCGAGTAGCCGAAGGGCGCCAGCACGGCGCGCCGCGGGGCCTGGATGCTGGCCACGCCCTTGTGGTAGTAGCCCCACTGCTTGGTGGTTTCGTCCTGGGTCAGCAGCCACAGCTCCTCCCTGGGCTCGATAAATTCCTTCTTCTCAACCGGGTTATGGTAGCGGAAAATCAGCTTATTGGCGCGCCCTACCCCCTTGGTAAAGTTCGAAGCCACGCCGGTCTTGGGGTCGATTTTCCAGATGTCGTAGCGGTCGTAGAGCAGCACGGCGGCATCGTCGCGGGTCCAGGCGGCCAGGCCGTAGGGCTGGGCATCGTCGGGCGAGTCGTTTTCCTCATCGGCCAGCGCTACCCCGGTGCCAGCAGTCAGGTTCACGGTTCTGTGCGTGGCCACCGAAAACGAAAACCAGTTTTTGGCCGCGTAGTCGTACCACACCACGTACTGCCCCAGCGGCGAAAGTTGAAACCGACTCTTGGCCGCCCGCGGGTTCACGGCCACGCGCTGGCCGGTGCGGGTCGATACCAGGTAGGCCTGCTTGCGGGTGTTGCCCTCCCACTGCATGGCCACGCGCTTGGCCGTATCGGTCACGGCCAGCACGTATTCGGCGTTGTTTTTGGCGGCCACCAGCGCATCGCGCAGGTACTCGTCTTCGAGCTGAAAAAACTTATTGGCTTGCTTGGGATAGATGACGGCCAGGTAGTTGCGCTGCAAATCTTTCTTCAGGTTTTTCAGCTGCATGGGCTGTAAATAATCGTCCTTGTAGTTCCAGATGTCGAGCTTGGCGTGCTCAAAATCCACCAGCGTCGTGTCCTGCGGCAGCGGGTCGGGCGCGGTGCCAAAAAACAGCTTCTCACCGTTGTCGCTGAACGCGAGCTGGCCAAAGCCGCTCGGCGACCAGCCTTTGGCCAGCGCGCTGGCGCCGGGCGCCAGCAGCACGCGGGCGCTGTCGGGGCCAGAATTAAGGTCGGCGTAGTAGAGGCTGAAAGGCTTCACCAGCGCTTTCTCGGGGTGCTTTTCGGCGGTGAAAGCCAGCTGCCTACCCCCCTCATCGAAGGCCAGGTTCTTGTACACGCCCTTGCCCGCGCTGAGCCGGCGCGGACTGCCGCCCGCCAAATCATACACGAACAAACCCGATTTGACCGTCTTGCTGCCCTTCGGCGCCGCCACCGCAAACGCCACCCGGTTGCCGGGCTTGCTGACCTGGTAATCCGTGACCGCCTCAAACGTGCGCACCGCGCCCGTGCGCAGGTTCACCACCGTGAGCTGGGCGCCGGCCTGGTTGGTTTGCAGCAGCCGGTCGGTGATTTTTTTCACCGTATCGACGGGCGCTTTTTTGAGCGAGTCCTTCACGGCGGGCCGGGCCGCCAGAAAGGCCAGCACCGCCCCGTTTTCAGCCACCTGAAACGACTTCACGTTGGCGTACCTGGTGAGCCTGCCGGTGCCAAAGGCGTAGATGCCCAGCGAATCCTTGGGCATCTGGTCGGGCTTTTTCTTCTTGATGCGGGCCTGGCGCACGTCCTGGTAGCGCGGCTTAATGGAGAACACCGCGAACCGGGAATCGGCCGTGAATACCGCCGAGTCGCCGCGGCTCACCTGCCGCAGCGTGTGGTTGCCCACCGTTTTGAGGTAGAGCGTGCCATCGCCCTGCTGGGGCTTCACCTGGAAGAGCACGTACTTGCCGTTGTGGCTTATCTTGTGATTGGCAACGCTTTGCCACTGGTCGTAGACCGAGTGGTCGAGGGGCTTTTTGGGCGCTTGCTGGCCGAGCGCGGGCCAGCTGGCCAGGCCAGCCAAAAGGAGGAGATAGTGGGACATGCGGACGAGAGATGAGCGTTTCAAAAACCTAAAAAACAACTACCTGGCACCAAAGGCGCGCCCTGGCACCCATTGGCTGCGTGGGGCTCTTCAGCCAAAAATAGGGGGGTAGGGCCGGTTCAACTACGCGCGGCACGCAGGTTGGCCGGCTTGCTGCCGCCAGCAGGTGTAAGCCGGGAGGTTTGGGCAGAACTTTGCGAACCCCTACTCCCCTACCGGCGCTCGCCCTGGCAGTTTGTCGCCAGCTTTGCCTGAACACTTGCGCACAAGCAAACCGCCATTGTGCTACTATACTCCTCACGTAGGGTGCGGGGCTTGCCCCCGCCCGTCGTTGAACGAATCGCGCGCCAATCGTGCAAAGCACCCCGAATTGTATAACGTAGCGTTGGAGGACTTGTAACCGCCTTCTCAATAGTTTCGAGGCGGTTATCTTGCCGAGCACTCATCTTTTCAACGGCTGACTATGCTCGCTTGGGCCTTTCTATTGTCTTTGCCCATCGCACTGGGCCTATTTGGTCTCTGGGTATTTTGCCGGGTGGTTGCCCCAACTAACGCCCCCTTGCTCGCGGCAGTGCGCGTGGGCGGCATTGTCTATTACCTGGCTGTTTGCTTGCTAACATTCTCGTCCGTCCCCCACTTGGTTCATAGCGTTTACCAAATTAAGCCTTGGGGACGGTATTTGGTGTGGGGCATGGGACTAAATGATAGCCAGGGCTTTTACAATGTGTTCGTGCTCGCACTGTGGGTAGCCGTACCCACCGGCTGGCTGGCCGCCCGCCACGCCTACCGCAACCTGCCCTTCTGAGGCGCCTGGCCCCCCGCCAGGACGGCCGGAGTGGGTACCAACTTTCAGACGGGGGCAAGCCCCGCACCCTACCTCGCAACTCACTTCGCGACGAGTATAACAAACCGCTGTCAATCAGCATATCAGCTAACCGCTCATTCCGTAATGCCTTATTCGCGTGCGTCTGTTCTGGCCCCCGTGCCTTCAGTTTTGCTGGCTATTTTGAGCGTGCAGGGCGGGGCGGCCATCGCTAAAGGCTTGTTTCCAGTACTGGGGGCGGCGGGCACGGTGGGGCTGCGCATTGGTATTTCGGCCGTGCTACTACTGCTGGCGGTGCGGCCCCGGCTGGGGCAGCTGCGAGCGGCGCAGTGGCGGGCCGTGGTGCCCTACGGCCTGGCCCTGGGCACCATGAATTTCTTGTTTTACTGCGCGCTGGCCCGCATTCCGCTGGGGCTGGCCGTCACCCTGGAGTTTGTGGGGCCGCTGGCCGTGGCGCTGGCCGGCTCGCGGCGCTGGGCCGATGTGGCGTGGGTGCTGCTGGCCGGCGTGGGTATTGCCTTGCTGGCGCCGTGGGGAGGCAGTAATCTTGATGTGCCGGGGATGCTGTTTGCGCTGCTGGCGGGCGGGGCGTGGGCGGGGTACATCGTGCTGGGCGGCCGGGTGGCGGCGGTGCTGCCCGGCCCGCGGGGCGTGGCCGTGGGCATGTTGTTTGCCTCGCTGACGGTGCTGCCGTTCAGCGTGGCGGCGGGCGGCTGGGCGCTACTCACACCGCGCCTGCTGGCGGCCGGCACCGCGCTGGCCGTGCTGTCGAGCGCCCTACCCTTCACCCTGGAGATGAACGCCCTGCGGCACTTGCCCAGCCGCACGTTCAGCATTCTGATGAGCCTGGAGCCGGCGGCGGCGGCCGTGTGCGGCCTGGTCTTTCTGCACGAGCGCCTCACGCTGGCTCAGTGGCTGGCCGTGGCCCTGGTGATGGCCGCCAGCGCCGGCGCGACGCTCACGGCCCGCCCGGCCGCCGCGCCCGCCGTGGGCGGCGAGTAAAACTTCAGCCAGTAGCCCTACCGGCCGCCAGCCGGGCGGCCAGGTCCGGCAGTCCGGTCAATCCACCTGGCCGGGCCAGCGTCTCCGCCAGGCAAAACGTGAGCGACGAGTCATCCGACCAGGTGCCGGGCGGCTGGTGGTGAGTGCCGTAGCCGCGCATCCCGATTACGGGGTCGCGGCGGCGCACATCGCGGTCCATAAACTCGACGGGGACGCCCAGGGCGTCGCCCACGGCCAGGCCCAGCAGGGTGGCGCGGGTGGCAGTACTATTCCTAAACTGAGCTACCGGCAGTGGGCCGGGCTGTAAAGTAAATAGTTGCTCGCCGTCCGTAGTAAGAATAGAACTGGTTCGCGCGGCACTATTTGCGTCCTCATCGACGTTTTTACCGTAGGTGGGCCAGGGATGTGCAACTTGCCCCCGCCTGCCGCTTACATTTGGCCTTCTTCCTAATTATCTCCTGAATGTTCTCCCCCCGCCTAAAAATTGGCTCCTATGCCGGCCTGGTGGCCGCCGTATTCGGGCTGGCGTCTTATCGCTTCTATGAGCACAGCGGCCCTGGGGCAGTGCCCGGCAAAGAGCAGGTGCTCGTCGGCACTATCGTGCAGGGTCTTTCGCAGGCACACTACCAGCCCGAGCGCATCGATGATGCTTTTAGCAAGCGCGTGTTTGAGCTGGCGCTCAAGCGCTTGGACTACCGTAAGAAGTTTCTGCTGCAAGCTGATATCGCGCAGCTGACGAAATACCAGACCGATATCGACGACGAAACCAAGCGCGGTACGCACGAGTTTCTGGACCTGAGCACCAAGCTCCTGGCTGAGCGCACCAAGCAGATGCAGGCGCTCACGCACGAGATTCTGGCCCAGCCGTTCACGTTCGACAGCGACGAGACTATTCAGACCGATTTTGAGAAGGCTTCCTTCCCGGCCAACGCCGCCGACCAGCGCGAGCAGTGGCGCAAGCTGCTCAAGTACGAGACGCTGGTGCGGGTGGCCGAGATGATGGACGAGCAGGATAAGCGCCACGACCGCGCCCGCGTGGCCAGCATTTCCACTGTTCCCGCCACCGCCGAGTCCAATCTTTCCGCCCGGAACTCTACCCGCCCGCTACCCCAACCGGTTCAATCGAAGGAGCCCGCCACCGCCGAGCCCGACCGCACGCCCGCTCAAATGGAAGTGGAAGCCCGCAAGCGCGTACTGAAATACTACGACGAGCAGTTTGCCGACCAGCCCGACCCTAATGAGGTGCTCAGCAACTACGCCAACGTCATTGCCAATACCTACGACCCGCACACCGAATATTTCGCGCCCCGCGAAAAGCAGGAGTTTGATATTCAGCTCACGGGCCGCTTCGAGGGCATCGGCGCTACCCTGCGTGAAAAAGATGGCCTCATTTACATCGAAGACATCGTGCCGGGCTCGGCTTCGTTCCGCCAGGGCGAGCTGAAAAAAGGTGACGCCATCCTGCGCGTAGCCCAGGGCGCTGCCGAGCCGGTGAGCATCGAAGGCTGGCACACCAACAAGGCCGTGACGCTTATCCGGGGTAAGAAGGGCACCGAAGTGCGCCTGACGGTGAAGCGGGCCGATGGCTCGACCAAGATTATCCCCATCGTCCGCGACGTGGTGGTGGTCGAAGATACCTATGCCCAGTCGGCCGTTATCAACGACCCGAACGGCGTGAAAATCGGCTACCTGCGCCTGCCCACGTTCTACGCCGACTTCAACGATAACGGCGGCCGCTCATCGGCCCAGGACGTGAAGAAGGAACTGGCCAAGCTCACGGCGGAGGGCGTGAAGGGCGTCATCTTCGACCTGCGCACCAACGGCGGTGGCTCGCTCAACGATGCCGTGGAAATGGCCGGCCTGTTTATGCCCAGCGGCCCGATGGTGCAGGTACACGACAGCCGCGGCGTAACCCAGGTGCTCAACGACAAGGACCCGCGCGTGCAGTACAGCGGCCCGCTCGTGGTGCTGGTGAACAAGTACAGCGCCTCAGCTTCCGAGATTCTGGCCGCCGCTATTCAGGACTACAAGCGTGGCATCATCATGGGCTCGGCCAGCACTTATGGCAAGGGCACGGTGCAGCGCATCATCGACCTGGATGAGACGCTGCCTACGGAGCTGAGCAGCCTCAAGCCTTTTGGCTCGCTCAAGTTCACGATGCAGAAGTTTTACCGCGTCACCGGGGGTTCGACCCAGTTTAAGGGGGTAGCCTCCGATATCGTGCTGCCCGACGTGCTTTCGTACCTCGACCAGGGGGAGAAGGAGTCGGACTACCCGCTGAAGTGGGACGAAATCAAGCCCGCCGGCTACCGCCCCTGGGATGACCAGCCCAACTACGCCAAGCTCGAAGCCAACAGCAAAGCCCGCGTGGTGGCCAACCCAGCCTTCCAGCAAATGACCGAGCTGGTGCAGAGCCTGCGCAAGCGTAAAGACGAAACCGTGGTTTCGCTTAAGCTCGATAAGTTCCGCACGATGCAACACCAGCTCAAGGTGGAGTCGGACAAGTACGAAACTATTCAGAAAACGGCTACCCCCCTCGCCCTGGCTCCCCTCACGGCCGACCGCACGGCTCTCGGTGGCGACTCGGTGAAGGTGAACCGCGCCATGCGCTTCACCCGCGGGCTGAACAAGGACATTACCCTTGGTGAAGCCGTGGCCGTTATCAAGGACGAACAATAATCGCGGATTGAGCGGATGGCGCTGATTTCGCGGATGCGAACGGCGCTTTTCCAGCACT
>JAABUN010007899.1_pt1 | contig 11192 bp, 16 predicted proteins | sample 5559311 | NCBI WGS metagenome assembly JAABUN01 (sample SAMN10711877, study PRJNA513370) | rock metagenome | isolation source: Antarctica rocks | place: Antarctica: Victoria Land, Siegfried Peak sud | reverse complement strand
CATCCAGACCCCAGCGCGTCAGCGCACCCACGATCTCGGCCATACTTCCCGCTCCTGCCGTCTCACCGACCATCGCAGGGAGCATACCCGATGACCATGCAGATTTCATCGGCGCTTCAGTTTAGTCGGCGGGGGCGAACTCCGGCGCGTACTCGGCGTAGCGGCCGCGGCGCACGCCGACCGGCTCGATCGTGGCGTCCAAGGCGCGGCCCACCACGGCGAGGGCGTCGGCGGGCAGCTCCTCCCCGGCCAGGCGGGCCAGGTCGGCCCAGACGTTGGCCAGAAGATATTGCTGACTCAGGGGTGACGGCACTTCGCCCTCGGTCAATTCATCCACGAGCAGGGCCATGGCTTCGTTGATCGTCATCAGGGGAGCTCCTATCGACATGTCGCCCGCATTCATCTTGAATGCGGCGCGGTGGTCATCATCCACGGTGTGGTAGGGGGGGCCGGATTCATCTTGAATGCGGGGCCGTTAGCCGAAGAGATCGGCATTCGCGGCGAGCGCGGCGGCGGGCTGTTCGCGCTCGATGAAGCGCGGCCGGAACGGGACCACCGGGGCGACCGTGGGGGCCGGATTCATCTTGAATGCGGGGGCGATCACCTGCGCCACCGGGGCGATCCGGCCGAAGTCCCAGCCCTCGCGCTCGGCGCGGCGCTCGACGGCGGCGAGGTGCTTGCAAACCCCGGTGAAGAGGAAACCGTCGCACTCGCAGGACCAGCCGTGGCGGCAGCGCTCGATGCGGTAGGACGTGCCGGGGGTGGATTGGCTGACGCTGACGTAGCTGCGGGCGTGGGACACGACGGCCACCCGCACACCGAGCCGCTTGGCGCGGGCGCGGACCTCGACCTGGCGGGCCGCCTGGGGTTTCGCGAACGTCTGCATGGTACAATCCTTCTGGGCTAATCGCCCGCTTGTGGCCTCACCGACTGCTTACCAGGGCGTTGCGGTGGGGCCGCTTTGTGTCCTCGGGACTGTTCCCTCTGACAAAGTAATAGTATCACGAATGAGACAGTTTGTCAATACTTAGAGACAGTATAGATTCTAGTTGACTTTTGCGATCATTGCCGATACAGTAGGAGGTAGAAATGATCCACTGCGCGGGGAGAAGATCGTGAGCGAAGATTTTATAGACACGTATGATGCTGCCGAGCAGCTGGAGATGAGTAGGGCGACACTCTGGCGCGTGCTGAGGGACCGCGATATACAGCGGTTCAAGAAGCCTGGAAACCGGCGCTCGTTTATCAAGCGCAGCGATTTCGAGTCGTTGCGTCAGCCGGTGCCGATCCGTCGTGTACAGGATGAGGCGCCAAAAAGGGCGGCCTGAGTTAGCAGGCCGCCCGTAGGCTCACCGGGCCATGACACACCGGCGAGCGGGGGGATTGTAGCAGCATGGATGAGCTGCACGCGGCGATCGCCGCCCACCTACGCGCCCAGCGCCGCCAGCTCGCCGAGACCGGTGCGCGCGAGGCGGCGATCCTCGGTATCTGGCGCGATCGTGTCGGCGTGCCCTGTTGCCGCTACTGTGGCAAGCCGATCACCGCGGGCGATGACGCCTTCGATGTCGAGCAGATGCGCGCCGCGCGGGCGTGCGTCGATCATTACGCGCCGTTTTAGCATGGCAATGAAGTGCAAGGCCGCATGGGAAGAATCAATGGTGACTGATCAATCAGACAAAGATCCCCGCTGGCTCGCTGCCGGCCCGCCGTATGAGTTCACGCGGGGGGAGCTGCTCGAGTTGATGCAAATCGTGGGGCACCCGATGACCGAGCGACGGTTACGCAATTGGGCCGATCGCGATCTGCTGCCGCTCCCCAGCAAGCGTGCGGTGCCGCCAGGTGCGACCGATCGGGTGGCGCGCGCCCTCTATCCCGTCTGGACGATTGCCTTGCTGGATGCGTTGTATCGGCGGAGCGAACGGAACGAGACCATCGAGGAGATGAAGGCGGCCCTCCCCAATATCCGCGCGGATCTCGAACGTTGGGCCGGATTGGAGCAAGGCGTCGATCTCCTCATGAAACATCGACTCATCGCGCTTCGGGATGGCCGGCCCAGGGCCCGACGTGTGGGCGAAGGTTGGCCAACCGCCACGATCACAGCGGTCCCGGGGCCAACCGCCACGATCACAGCAGTGGACCCACATATCACCCGCGCCCTACAACGGGCAGCATGGGCGTGTGCCGAAGAGTTTGTCGAACGGGCGGATTTTCAACCGGTACAGGAACTCCTACTCGTGATCTTCGACGCCGAGGGGAAGCGCACGACCGTACCCATCCCGTCGCCGCCGCCACCGCGCAAAAAGCGCAGAAAAAACACGTAAGCACTCGCGCACGGATCACCCACCCTTTGCTGTAATAGACGTGTATCACCCACCTATTGCATTCCGTGGGTGACAGAGGCTACACTTGCGCTGAGCGGCAATGCCGCAGGCCGCAACGAATTCGCTTCAGAGGTGCAGCATGATCGCGACAGCAGCCGAGCCGCAGTTCCTCGAATCGGGGCCGGTCGCGCGTGAACTGGGGATCGCGGTGGAGACGCTGCGCTTCTGGGAACGCACCGGGAAAATTGCCAGCGCTCGCCGCACCGCCGGTGGTCGTAGGCTGTATACGCGCGAGGAAGTTGAACGCATTCGTGTGATTCGCCAGCAGGCACAATCGCCGCCGAATGCGGCGTAACAGATAAAGAGAACCCGACTACAAACGCTTACGGAAGCACGATCCATAAGCAGCAGTCGGGCCTCAGGTCTTTGGCCAGCGACGAGATAACAGTTTGCCATACCTCTCGTCACTCAGAACTCGTCAGGGACAAGGATAGCATGTTTCGGGCCAACCCGAAAGAGCCATTCGTCCCGGAACAGGATTCTCGTTATGTCTCCCATCCCCAGCGGCCTCGCTCGGCCCCACGCCATCGTCTACAAGAACGGCTGCCAGCTCTTCCTCCCCCGCTACGATCAAGCCTTCGTCCAGCGCCTCAAGCGCCTGGTCCCGCCCAAGGCGCGGGTCTTCCACGGCGGGCACAACGCCTCGTACACCATCCTCACGCCGTGGCATGCCAAGGCCTGCGCCCTCGCCGGGGCATGGTGGCCTGACTTCACGCGCCGGCACACCAATGCGCCCTACGCCTACCCCGGCGACGAGCGGATCCTCCCGCTGCAGCGGCGTGGGCGAAAGGTGGCGGCATGAGCGCGATCACCCTCCCCCCCGGCCTCGCCCCCCTCGCCACCGTGCCGAATTGGGTTAACTGGAATCTCGAACCCCGACCAGGCGAGACCAAACCGACGAAGGTGCCCTATACCCCCTCGCTCGCGGGCGAACCCCGCAAGGCGAAGGCGGGCGACCCGGCGACCTGGGGCGACTTCGCGACCGCCGCCGCCGCCGCCGAGGCCGGCCGCTTCACCGGGCTCGGGTTCGAGTTCCACGCCGCCGAGGGCCGCCTCCTCTTCGATCTCGATCATGTGATCGATGACGCGGGGAAGATCGCCCCCGTCGCCCGCGCGATCATGGCCCTCGCCAACAGCTACAGCGAGCCCTCGCCCTCGAATACCGGGATCCGCATCATCGCCCTCGGCGAGCTGCCCCGCCCGCTGATCGCCGCGGATCGGCAGGGCAAGAAGAAGGGCGGCTTCGAGCTCTACGGCGGCGCGCACTTCGGCACGCTGACGTGTCGACCTTTCCAGGGCTACGACCAGCTCCGCGCGATCGACGCCGCCACGATGGTCCGCCTCTTCGCCCTGATGTGGCCCGAGGATATGTCCCCGAAGGCCGCCCCCGTCGCACCGTTGCCCCCGCTCGCGGCCGCCACCGGCGACGATGCCGCGCTCCTCGCGCAGGCCTGCACCGCGAAGAACGGGGCCGACTTCCACGCGCGCCATCACGGCGCGTATCTCCTCGAGGACCGTAGCGCCGATGATTTCGCCTACCTGATGACCCTCGCCTTCTGGACGCAGAACGACGCCGCGCGCATGCGACGTATCGCCTTAGCCTCCGGCCGCGTCCGGGAGAAATGGCTCGCGCGGCGCGGCGCGGGGGATCTCCTCGACTACTCGATCGCCAAAGCCTGCGCCGAGCAGCACACCATCTACGATCCCGGCCAGCGCAACGGGGCGCGCTTCGTGGTGCCGGAGACGGGCGAGGTGGTGACCGACTTCGCGCCGCTCGCCGCCCGCTTCACGCAGGAACTGGCCGCGCGCGATCGGGAGCTCGCCCGCGCGGAACGTCTCCTCGCCCACTGCCGGGAAGAGCACGCGCGCAAAGACGCCACGATCGCCGCATTGGAGACGGAGAACGCCGCCCTCGAGGCAGTGATCAAGCACCCCGACCAGGCCGCCAGCGTGGGCGGCCTCGATCTGATCGAGGCCGCCGATAACGCCTATGCGCGCCCCCAGCCCACGCTGCTGACCCAGGACGACAAGGACTATGCGCGCGTCCCCTTCGCCCAGGCCGCCAACCGGCGCTCGGCTAAGACGCTCGCGCGCGGCTTCCAGTCGCTCCGGGCCGCCGGCAAGCTCGACGCCTTCACGCGCACCGAGCGGATCGAGACGCCCGAGTTCAAGGGCGACGTGGAGATCGCCTACATCCACATCCCGCCAGCGTTGCGGGGGCGCTGCGGCAAGGCGGTCCTCGGCATCTTGCCGACATGCGACGGCCCGAAGAAGCACGGCGGCCGCCGCACGATCGACGTACCGCCCGAGGTCGCCGCCCAGCCGCACCCGGTCAAGCGCGAGCGTGAGCTCGTCACCCGCTGGTACGACGCCATCACCGACGAGAACATCGTCACCGAAAAACCCGAAGCGCTCGGCAGGGACTACTGGACGGCGCAGGGCGAACAGCGCACGGCGGCCGAGATCGAGGCGCTCCGGACACAGGCCGGCTACCAGCCAGCGCCCACGCCCGCCTATCGCCCGATCGTGCAAGCGCCGCTGCGGATGGTGCCTCGGCAAGATGCCGACATTAACTACGGTAGTACATGTCGGCAAGATGCCGAGGTCTCTGCGCCGCCCATGGTGGAGGACATACCCGGCGTCTGTCAGGATCCCGACTGTGACAACCAGGCCATCGAGAACGGCTATTGTCGGGAGCACTACCCCGCGTATGTGGGGTGGCGCGTCCAGGCCGGAGCGTACGACTACGTGGCGGGGGATGACTGATGGGACGGCGAAACAGGCCCAAGCGCGAGGCGGGCATGCAGCGCTTGCTGGAGCAGTTGCGGGCGGCCGGGAACCTGGACATGATCGAGCATGACGGCGCGCTCTACATCCACATCCCCGAGACGTATCGCCACTCGGCGGCGGCGGCAGGAGCCTATCGCCTCTCGTGTTTGCCCGAACAGACGACGCAGGAGGGAGAAGATGAGTAGCGGTAACGTGCAGCTAGACGTTACAAACCAACCGGCGACGGCGGCGGTGGACGCGGCGGTGCGGCTGGTCGCGCGTCACTACTATGGTGCGCGCGGCGTGTGGGCGTACGAGGCGTTCGACTACATCAACGCGGCCTACTTCGCGGGCGCGCTGCCGACGCCGGCGATCCAGTGGGGGCTCACGGCGCACGGGGGGTGCCTCGGCCTGACCACGAGCAGTACCCGCCCGCCGGTGGTGACGTTGCATCCGTCACTCCTGGGCGGGTCGGAGAAGGTGAACCCGTGGGGCGTCAGTCCCGCCCTCCTCGGCGTGGCCTATGCCTTCGACGTGCTGATCCACGAGTGTATCCATGTCCAGGTGGCCTACCGTCTCGGCGGCTGGCACGGGCACGGCGACACGTCGCACAACAACCCGCAGTGGATTGGCGAGGTCAACCGCCTGGCCCCGCTCGTCGGCCTTATCGGCGTCGAGGCGGGCCTCAGCAAGGCCAGGCGCATCCCGATCGAAGATGCGGCACCCACGGCGCGTGGCAAGCAGCCGACGCGGGTGGTGCGGGGCAGCACCGGGAACCTGCCGCACAAGGCGATGGCGACGTTCCCGGCCGGCGTGCGCTATCACTTCGGGTGGCTCGACGTGTACCGCCAGGATACCCTCCCGTTCACGCCGAGCGTCGGGATCGGTAGGCGTAACATGCAGCTAGACGTTACAGGAACGGGCGACCGAGCGGCGGGGGCGGACTGATGCCGCGACAATGCTCTGTGTGCGCCCACGCCAGCCTGCACGCGATCAACACGGCGTTCGTCGCCGGGGGCACGTTACGCGACATAGCGCGACAGTTCGGCCTCTCAAAGGATGCGGTCGCGCGCCATCAGGCCGACCACCTCCCCACGGCACTCGTGGCCGCTGTGGGGGCCGCGGAGACGCGCCAGGCGCTCGATGTGCTGCAACAGCTCAAGACGATCAACGCGGCGGCGCTGACGGTCCTGCGCGACGCCCGCACCGCGCAGGACGGCGAACTCGCGCTGAAGGCGATCGACCGCATCCTGAAGCAGATCGAACTCCAGGCGAAGCTGCTCGGCGACCTGGATGAGCGCCCGGTCGTCAACGTACTCGTCAGCCCCGAATGGCACGCGCTGCGCAGCCGGATCGTGGTCGCGCTCGCGTCGCACCCGGACGCCCGGCTCGCCCTGGCGGGGGTGCTCGATGCCGACTGACCTTGCGGGCGATCTCGCCGCCGCGCTCGATCCGGTCGTGTTGGCCCGGCGGATGGGGATCGAGCCCGACGAATGGCAGGCCCGGGTGCTGCGCTCCCCGAAGGCGCAGGTGATCCTCAACTGCGCGCGCCAGGTGGGCAAGAGCACCGTCACCGGCGCGCTGGCGAGCCATACTGCCCTCTACGAGCCCGGCGCGCCGATCCTGCTGCTCTCCCCCACCGAGCGCCAATCGGTCGAGCTGCTGCGCAAGGTCAAGGGCACCCTCGCCGCGCTGGGGACCGAGACCGCCGAGGTGGAGGTGAACAACGCCCTCTCGCTGGAGTTCGCCAGCGGCAGCCGCATCCTGGCCCTGCCGGGTAAAGAAGGGACGATCCGGGGCTTCTCGGGGGTCAGGTTGCTGATCATCGACGAGGCGAGTCGCGTGCCCGACGCGCTCTACCAGGCGGTCAGGCCGATGCTCGCGGTGAGCGGCGGGCGGCTCGTCTTGTTGTCGACCCCGTGCGGCAAGCGGGGGTTTTTCCACCACGAGTGGACCGAGGGCGGCGCTGACTGGGAACGGGTTGAGATCACCGCCTACGACTGCCCGCGTATCGCGCGTGCCTGGCTCGACAAGGAACGCGCCACGATCGGCGACTGGTGGTTCGAGCAGGAATACCTCTGCCAGTTCAAGGAGACGACCGATCAGGTGTTCGGCTACGACGACGTGATGGGGGCGCTGTCGAATGACGTGCCGCTCCTCTTCCCCCCGCAGGAGGCCTAAGACGATGAGCATGACCTACACCCGCACCCGCACCGACCCGCCGCCATCCCCGCGGCCGTTCCTCTACCTGGGCCTCGACCTCGGGCAGGCGAACGATTTCAGCGCGCTCACCATCGCCGAGCGCGACCGTCGCCCGCGCTACCGCGACGAGTCGCGCGATGACGTGCCGGCGAAGTACCGGATCGGCCATCTCCAGCGCTTCGCCCTGAAGACGTCGTACCCGGCGATCGTGGCGCAGGTGGCGATCCTGGTGCGCGACCTGGCCGGGCGCACGCCCCGGCCCCAGCTGCGCCTCGTGGTCGATGCCACCGGCGTCGGCCGCCCGGTCGTGGATCTGCTGCGGCAGGAGCGGTTGCCCGCCGAGCTGATCGAGGTGACGATCACCGGCGGGGATAGCGTGACGCAAGAGGGGCGCACCTATCGCGTGCCGAAGCGGGATCTCGTGACCACGGTGCAGGTGGCCCTGCAGAGCGAGCGCCTGAAGATCGCGCAGCAACTCCCCGACGCGCAGACCCTCACCCGCGAGCTGCTGGCCTTCCAGGTGAAGATCAGCGCCGAGACGGCGCACGACAGCTACGGCGCGTGGCGCGAGGGCGCGCACGACGATTTAGTTTTGGCCACCGCGCTGGCGATCTGGTACGGCGAGCAGGATCTGCTGCACGCGCCGCCGATCGGGACGGTCGCCGTGCGGCGACCGTGGTGAGACAGGACACGACACGAACAAGGAGGAACCGATGACCTTGAACTACGCCGACACGATGCAGCGGAAGGCCGACCGCCTGGCGCAGCTCACCGCCGAGCTCGATGCCTTGCACAGCCAGGCGTGCGCAGTCCTGGCCGGGGAACACGCCGACCCGTGCGAGGGCGCGCTGCTGGGCCAGCTCGGCGACACGCGCCGGGCGCTCGCCGACTACCTGCCGACGGCGCGGGCGGCGGCGGGCGCGGCCGAGGGGCGCACGTCCGCCGCCGCGGACTATCTCAACCGGGTCTATGGGGGTCCGGCACAGACCGGGCGACAAGGAGGCCAATCGTGATCAGCATCAGGCCACGCCAGCCGGAAGCACCCGACCTCGACGACCTCCCCGGCGACGCCCTGCTCGGCGCGTTGGCCGACACGGCGCGGGAACGGGACACGACGACGGCGCGGCGGGAGCGGCTCGTCGCCGATCTTGCGCGCCGCGAGACGGAGCAACGCGCCGCGGTCGCCCGGACCCGGCAGGCCTGGGGGCCCGGCTTCGACGTCGCCGTGCCGACGGGGGACCGGGAAGGCGAACGCCTGCGCGCCGACCTGGCCGCGACGGAGGCACGCCTCCAGGCCATCGCGGCGCGGCGCGCGGCGGTCCTCGACGCGCTGCGGCGACGGGTCGGGCGGGGGGAGACGGCGCTCGCCGAGGAGGCCGCCGCGATCGAGCGGGACGCCGCGACGGTCACGGCCCGGCAGGCGCGGGCGCGCGAGCTGTGGCAGCCGCTCGCCGCGTACGAGGGGCTGCCGACGGGCGACCCGCCGATCGCGGGCGCGACGCAGCAGCTGGCCCTGGGGCTGTGGTCGCGGCGGGATCAACTGGCCCGCCGGGAGCAGGCGCGGGCGCGGCTCGCCGACGCGCTCGCGCGGGCGGAGCGGGACGACTGACGCACCCCGCGCGCACCGGCGCGCGGTCAGCCTGGCTGAGGGGCGGGCGGGGCTCCTCTCGCACAGCTCCCGGGCGGGCGACGGCGGGCCGGACGACCGCCCGACCTACGCCATCGCCTGCCGCCTCGGCGACCGCGCCGGGACGATCGCCTTCGCGCTCGAGCGCTGCGGCGACGAGTGGCGCATCGTCGACATCGTCCCGTCCCGGTGAGCGGGCCACCCCACGCCGGACGCCGATCCCCCCGGCGCGGCGAGCCCTGGCGGTGAGCGGGGGGAGTGATCGCTGGTGTGGTGCCGCGCGGGGGCGGCGGTCGGGCCGCCCGCCCGATCCGCTCCCGCGCTCGTCGGTGCCGGTTGGCGCGCCCTCACCGCCCGCGCGGCCCCAGCCCGCGCACGAGCGCCTCGATCCCCTCGCGCGTGTCGTAGGGGCTGCGGGCGGTGCCGCCGGGGCCGCCCACCCCCGGCGCGCTGACGCGCACGACGGTCTGCCCGAACTCCGCCTGTGCGAGGAAGCGCTCGGGCGCCCCCGCAGGGCAGGCACCGGGCGTGGTGGGTGACGGGCGACCGCCGCCCGGCGTCTCCGGGGCGGGGCCGGCGAAGACCGTCGCCGTGCCTCCGGGCAGGGTCAGCCCCTGTCGACCCCAGCAGGGACCGTCCCAGAACGACGGCTCCCGCGACTGGGCGAGGTGACGCTCCCAGCTCGCGCGGGACCACAGCTCCAGCGTCGCCACCGGCGGCCCGTGGGGATCGTCGGCAGGCGCGTAGTGGAGCAGGAACCCGTAGCCGGGACCCCGCGCCGGGTCTGCGGCCACGACCTGTCGCAAGATCAGCGGCGGGAGGCCGGCGGCACCGGGGAACCACTCGCCGAGCCAATAGACGGCCAGGTCCGGCGGCGCGCGGTCGAGCACGCCCGCCGGGTCGGGCTCCCGGTAGCCGAGCGCCGCCGGGTCGAAGAAGTCGGCCGGGACACCCCCCGCGGCGACGAACTCGTGCGCGTAGGTGCGCCGCTCCCGGGTCGGCTTGATTTGTCCCATGTCGACCTGGCCCCCCCCCTCCAGCGACACCGGGAGGAACGTGTCGGGGTCGAGGTACAGCCGGTTCGTGAAGGTGAAGGTCTCGTCCGAGCCGCGCGAGGTACCGACCGTGACGAGGACGACGGCCGGTTTGCCGTCGTGCTGCCCCCGCTCGACCGTCGCCGTCGACTGCTCGGTCGGGCCGGGGCAGCCGAGGACGGCGGAGGCGGCGATCCCGACGCCGTGGCAGGTCCAGAGCCGGATCGGGGTTGCCCGGACCTCGCCGCTCGGCTCGCGGACGTACCGGCCGCCGGCGGTGAGGAGCGCCGTCCGCCGATCCGTCCGGCCCGCGGGTCCGCCAGCCGCCCCCGCCCCCTCCGCGGCGCGCAGCTCGTAGGCCCCCTCCTCGCGCGCGACGTCGCGGCTCGCGTCGACCCAGCGCTCGAGCGCGGCGGTGCTGGCGAAGAACCCCGCGTCCACCTCGACCCGGACCGTGGTGTGGTAGAGGCGGCCGGGCTGTCGGAGCGTGCGCTCCACCCCGTGGTAGACCTCGTCGACGGTCAGGACGGTCGGGGTGCCGGAGGGGGAAGGGGCCGCGGCGGGCGGCGAGCCGGGCGGTCCGGCCTGCCCGCAGGCCGCCACGAGGACTATCGCGAGGGCGAGCGTGAACAGCGGTCGTCGGCTTGTCAGCATGATCATGATCCGTCTGTCGTCAGCCAAGCAATCCGGCGGTGGAGGGTGACACGCGATGCGACCCCGCCCCCCTCATCCCACTATAGCACGCCCCCAAAGGGATTGGCGCGGCTCCGTGGGGCGTTACAAGCGGCGTGAGCGGCGCGAACGTGACCTGCGAGCGGCGCTGAACTAGGCGCTCGGGGCGTCCACGGCAGCGACCGCCCCGCCGGCCCCGCGATGATCGCGAGCCCCGGGGCGGGGCGATCGCGGGTGCGGGCGCGCGGCGGGGTCGCGCGCAGGGGCCAGCTCCCGTGTCGTGACAATGAAGTAGGGCGCGGCTGGGGCGAGTTGCACGCCCATCGCGGGGGGGAGTTGCGTATGAAGCAAGGCCCCGCTGTGCCGCTCGCCACCGCGCCCCGATGCAGCATAGCAGGCGAGGCCCAAGGGAAAGCCACCCGCCGCCGCACGGCTTATCGTCAACCCGCCGCGCGCTATAGCGGAAACCCGGGCATGGTTATGTCGAATGTCTGTGCGTACAGACAA